>Ga0209916_1000119_pt1 | contig 173124 bp, 175 predicted proteins | sample ThiBio_1000_plan_FD_183956 | JGI IMG/M metagenome (GOLD analysis project Ga0209916, IMG submission 183956) | Wastewater bioreactor microbial communities from Cape Town, South Africa - Thiocy_solids_2 (SPAdes) | ecosystem: Engineered > Bioreactor > Thiocyanate-remediating > Anaerobic-Aerobic ...
CCACCGTCCGCGCGATCAGCTCGCGATCGGGAAAGCTATTGGAGAACATGGATTTCGCCCCGGTTATCTGTGCCTGTCTGGACGAAACCCCCGCTACCAGCTTCCACCACCGCTAGATACCCTCCACGGCCATATTCCAGTGGATGGAGAACATCGGGCCAGTGGATGGAGAACATCGGGTCGAAGATGGCCTTAGCCATTGGTCCCGGTTGATCCGGGTCATGCGCTACGCTTCAATGCCGGAAGGGGGGATGTCTGATGCGTATTGTGCCGGTTTTCTGCTGTCGCGTGACTTTCGATGCTATCGCCGGGAGCATGTTCTTGCCGCATTGAGGGGTCGCCATGCGGCCCCGGTCCAAGGCAGCTTTCATTTCTTTCCTGGCAGTGATTTCCCTGACGATGTTCCAGGACCCGGCCCGTGCCGGTGCGTGGCTGCAAAAGAAGGGCCACGGGCTGCTCATCCTCTCCACCACCATGTTGTCGGGCGACAAGGTCTTCGACACTGACGGCCGCCCGTTCAGTATCCCGCGCTACAACAGATTCGATGCCGACGCATGGCTGGAATACGGGCTGACGGATCAGTTCACGCTGGTGCTCCAGCCGGCGCTTCGCTCGGTCCGCGTCGCAAAGCCTTACGACTTGCGCTATACCGGCTTCGGCGACAGCTCTTTCGGTCTGCGGATCGGGCTATGGTCGAGCAGCGACACGGTGTTCTCGGTGCAGCCCATGGTGCGCGTCCCGGGCGGCCCCCTGCTGGCCGGGACGCATGTCCAGACCGAGATCCGGCTGCTTTATGGGCATTCCTATTGGCTTGGCGCATGGCCGGCCTTCATCGACACCGAGTTCGCATATCGCTTCGGCGGCGGTGTCTTGCCGGACGAGGCCCACTCCGACGTGACGCTGGGCGTGCGGCCGCGCCCGGACACCATGGTCATGGCGCAGATGTTCGGTACCTTCGCGTTCATCCGTACTGAAGGATTCTACGCTTCTGGCTGGGAGTACAAGGCAGCGGTGAGCCTGGTGTGGGATTTCGCCAGGAACTGGTCCGTTCAGGCCGGCGGCGTCGCGACGATTGCTGGCGCGAATACCCTTCGGGAACGCGGCTATTTTGCCGCGATCTGGAAACGCTTTTGAAATCCGTGAGGCCCGGCCTGACGGATTTCGGGCGCTGGCCTCGAACCGGTGGAAATCAGTATGTGGCGCGGCCGCCGGTCAGGTCGAAGGTGAAGCCGGTGGTGAAGGAGCATTCCGGCGAGACGATAAATTCGATCATCGCAGCCGCCTCATCGAGTTCGCCCGTCCGCTTCATCGGGATCTTGTCGGTCATGTACTTGACCTGATGCTCGGGCATGGCCGCCACCATGTCGGTGCGGATCACAGCCGGCGCCAGCGCGTTGATGGTTATGCCGGTCTCGGCGTAATCCTTGCCGGCGCTCTTGACCATGCCGATCAGCCCGGCCTTCGTCGCCGAATAGGCGAGCATGCCGGCATTGCCCTCCTTGCCGGCGACCGAGGCGACATGCAGGATGCGCCCCTTGCCGGAAGGCAGCATGGCCTTCACGGCGGCACGGGTGAGCAGGAAGGCGGCATAGAGGTTGATGCGATAGACGCGGTCGAAATCCTCCAGATCGACCTCATGCGTGGGCATGCCCGTGTTGCCGGTGATGCCGGCGCAGTTGACCAGTACCTCCGGCGCGCCGACTTCCTCGGCGATCGTGGCGAAGGCCTTCTCGACCTCGTCGGGCTTGGAGATGTCGGCGGCGATGGCGAGAGCCTTCTTGCCGTCGCCGATGGAGGCCATGGACTTGTTCAGCAAATCCTCCTGAAGGTCGATGCCGACGATCCGGTCTCCCTTCGCCGCCAGCCGCTTCGCCACCGCGAGCCCGATGCCGCGTGCGGCGCCGACGACCACCGCGATCCTCTGTTCGCCCATGACATTCCTCCATTTCGCTTCGCCTGTTTGATCCCAGATTGTGCAAAGCCTTGCAAGAAGAAGCCCTATGCAGGGGCCGCTTTCGGGTGGGCCAGACCGGAGGCCGCGGCACGCAACGGCCGCGGCGGGTCGGTCCTCAATATATAAAAACGGCGGGCCTTTCGACCCGCCGCCTGTCCCTCTCCGTACGAGGTATTTTCCGACGTCCGCTCTCGGGAGACATGCTTCAAGCGGCGATCAGGCCGCCATTCGGAATCTGGACGTCGATCTCGAGCGTCGACATCGTATCCCCGCGATCCATGGCGATCTGCACGTCGTCCTGTCCGACCTGTACGTGCCTGGCGATCACCGCCATGATTTCCTCGCGCAGGATGGCGACGAGGTCGGGCTGGTTACGGTTCTTGCGTTCGTAGGCAAGCAGCACCTGCAGCCGCTCGCGGGCGACCGGTGCGCTGCCGCGCCGCTTGAAGAGATCGAAAAGCGTCATGCCGCCCTCCTTCCGAACAGCCGGTCGAGGAAGCCCTGCCTCTGGAAGGGAAGCACGACCGGCAGGTCCTCGCCTTCCAGCCGCTTGGCCGCGTCCATATAGGCGCGCGCGGCGGCGTTCGTCGGTTCGCTCAGCGTAACCGGCGAGCCGACATTCGACGCGCGCAGTACGCCCTGGTTCTCCGGGATGATGCCGAGCAGCGGCGTCGAGAGGATTTCGAGCACGTCGTCGATGGAGAGCATCTCGCCGCGCGCGGCGCGTGCTGCGTCGAAGCGCGTCACCAGCACGTGCTTGTTGACGCTCTCGCCGCGTTCCGCCTTCAGCGTCCGGGAATCGAGCAGGCCGATGATGCGGTCGGAATCGCGCACCGAACTGACTTCCGGATTGGTGACGATGACGGCGTCGTCGGCGTGGCGCATGGCAAGCTGTGCGCCGCGCTCGATGCCAGCCGGGCTGTCGCAGAAGACGTAGTCGAACTTCTCCCGGAGCGCCCCGATCACCTCGGCCACGCCTTCTTCGGTCAGCGCGTCCTTGTCGCGGGTCTGCGAGGCCGGCAGCAGGAAGAGCGTGTCCACGCGCTTGTCGCGGATCAGCGCCTGCGACAGCTTGGCAACGCCCTGCGTGACGTTGACCAGATCGAAGACCACGCGCCGTTCCGCGCCCATGATGAGATCGAGGTTACGCAGGCCGACGTCGAAATCGACCAGCGCCACCCGCTTGCCGGTCTGCGCGAGCGCCGCGCCGAGCGCGGCCGTCGACGTTGTCTTGCCGACGCCCCCCTTGCCGGATGTAACGACCACCACCTTACCCATGTTTTTCTCTCCGCATTTGTTTGTTGAGCGCCGTTTTATTTCCACGCTGCCTATTCGAGGGCCGAGACCCAGATCACTTCATTGTCGAGAAAGGCCTGGATCGCCCTGCCGCGCGACGACGGTTCCATGTCGTCGGCGGTGCGATACCACCCGTCCACCGCCAGAAGCTCGGCCTCGTTCTTCTGGCAGAAGATGCGCGCATCGGGATTGCCCATGACGCCGGCGAAAGCGCGGCCGCGCAGCGTTCCGTAGATGTGGACCGAGCCGCCGGCGATGATCTCGGAGCCCGAGCCGACCGAGCCGAGCACGATGACGTCGCCATGCGGATGGAAGACCGACTGGCCCGAGCGGATCGGCGTATCGATGATGAGTGTCCTGGCTTCCGCTGCGCGCGCGGGGGCCTGTTCGTTGGTATTGGCCGGCGGTCCCGCCGGCTGGCGCGGGGCCTTTTGCTCCTCCACCTCGATCTTGCGTGCGCCGGTCAGGATCGGCGGCAGGTCCGGTCCGAGATCGTCGATGCCGTTCGCCTCGATGGCGAAGACGCGGATGCCGCGATCGGCAAGCCCGTCGACGAGGTCGATGACCTCCTCGGCGTGGAGCGTGATGTGGTTGAGGTTCAGCACCACCGGCCGGCCGGCGAAGAAGCCGGGAGAATTCTCCGTCCATCGGTCCAGCCCGTCGAACCACGCCGAGAGGGGCGCTTCGGGCGCGAGCGCGAAGGCCACGAATGAGCGCGCGTTGAAGCGGATCTGCTTGGTCGCGACAGGTGCGGAGCGGGTGTTCTGTATCGGAGCGATGCTGTTCACGGGACGGTCCTTACTGATTTGTTAACGCTATGCGCGGCATGGTTAACGGAAAGTAAACCCGACTCCCTCGCAGTCGCTTTTTTTAACGGAATGGAAAGATGTGCGAAGTCCGGCGAAACGGCCGCGGCCATCGTTCCCTCGGAGGTTGCGACGGGCCGGGAAGTTCAAATAATCATATCAATAGCTATTGATCGTATTAATGGCTCGTGCTTAGCTTGCGCATCGCGCGCTCCCGGGGACGGTCGAATATCGGCTTCAGCTCCATCGGCTGTCGCGTGGAGGAGCAGGTTGCGTCCCGCAGCCGTCGCGCAAGGAGGAACAGCATGAAAAATATCGCCCTGATGGGAGCGGCAATCGCTCTCGCTTTGTCGTCGATCACCGCGCATGCGGCCGACAAGAAGACGCTCGTCTTCGTCGCCAACGGTGCATCCGATTTCTGGAAGGCGGCCGAGGCCGGCGTGAAGAAGGCCAATGCCGAGCTGCCTAATTATGTGATGCAGTTCAAATACCCGTCGCAATCCTCCGCCGCCATCCAGGAGCGGCTGATGGACGATCTTGTCGCCGCCGGCGTATCCGGGATCATGGTCAGCGCCGTCGATCCGAAGACGGAAACCGACGCGCTCAGCAAAATCGCCAAGCAGACCCTGCTTCTGACCACCGACAGCGACGCGGCCAAGAGCGGCCGGGTCGCCTATATCGGATCGAGCAATGTCGAGGCCGGCAAGCAGGTCGGCGAAATCCTCAAGAAGGCGCTGCCGGACGGCGGCAAGTGCATGGCCTTTGTCGGCCTGCCCGGCGCCGACAACGCAAAGGAGCGCATCCAGGGCATCAAGGACGTCATCGAGGGCACCAAGATCGAGATCGTGGACGTGCGCGCCGACGACATCGACATGGCGCGTGCCAAGCGCAATGTCGAGGACACGCTGACGGCGCATCCCGAGGTCAATTGCATGCTCGGCATCTATTCCTACAACATCCCGCAGATCTACCAGGCGCTCAAGGAAGCCGGCCAGCTCGGCAAGATCACCGTGACCGGCTTCGACGACGATCCGATCACGCTCGGCGGCGTCAAGGAAGGAACGGTCGCCGGCACGGTCGTGCAGCAGCCCTTCCTGTGGGGCTATGAGGGCATGAAGGACATGGCCAAGATATTGCAGGGCGACAAGTCGTTCATCCCCGCCGACGGCTTGATCATCATCCCGACCAAGGTCGTCGACAAATCGAGCGTCGACGAATACGCCAAGGAACTTGCCAAGATGCAGGGCAAGGGCTGACGCGGTCCGGATAATCACGACGCGCCGGCGGGGCTGTCCGCCGGCGTAATTATCCGCTGGCAATTATCCACTGGCAATTATTCACTGTCCGGGGGGCATCGACTTGGAGCCGTTTCTCGAACTGGAAGGGATCAGCAAGACCTATCCGGGCGTGCAGGCGCTTTCGGATGTGAGCCTTTCGGTCGCGCCGGGCGAGGTGATCGGTCTCATCGGCGAGAACGGTGCCGGCAAGTCGACCCTGATGAAGATCCTGGGCGGCGTGGCGGAAGCGACGACCGGCACGATCCGCATCGACGGGGAAAGCCGCAAGGCGCTGACGGTCGGGGAAGCGAGCGCCGCCGGCATCGCCTTCGTGCATCAGGAACTCAATCTGTTCGACAATCTGGATGCCGCGGCCAACGTCTTCATCGGCCGTGAACCAAAGACGCCGTTCTTCAGGCTGGTGGACCGCAAGCGGCTCAAGGCCGCCGTACAGCCGCTGATGGACCGGCTCGGCGTCGATTTCTCGCCCAGTACTCCCGTAGTCGAACTGTCGATCGCGCAGCGGCAGCTTCTGGAGATCATCAAGGCGCTTTCGCTCGACGCGCGCGTCGTCATCATGGACGAGCCGACCTCCAGCCTGACCGTGTCGGAGACGCGCCGGCTGCTTTCCGTGATCGACGAATTGAAGAAGAACGGCGTCGCCATCATCTTCATCTCGCACCGGCTGAACGAGGTGACGGAATGCGCCGACCGCGTGGTGGTGCTGCGCGACGGCAGGATCAGCGGGCGGCTCCGGGGCGACGATATCACGCATGACGCCATGATCCGGCTGATGATCGGCCGTGACCTGAAAGCGCTCTATACGCCGCCGGCCGCGCCGCCGGGCGAGGCGATGCTGGAGCTTTCCGGGCTCCGTACCTCCGCGTTTCCCGACAGCGCGGTCGATCTTGTGCTCCATCGCGGCGAAATCCTCGGCCTTGCCGGCCTGATCGGCGCCGGGCGGACGGAGCTTGCGCGGGCGCTTTTCGGCATAGACCGGCCGCTCGGCGGGACGGTCCGGCTGGAAGGCCGCGAGATCGTGGTGAATTCGCCGAGCGAGGCGATCGCAGAGGGAATCTACCTGATCCCCGAGGATCGCAAGCAATCCAGCCTCATTCTCGAAGACACGATCACCGCCAACATCTCGCTTGCCAACATTCGGGCCTTCGCGCCCTCCGGCTTCGTCGATTCCGCGCTCGAAGAGAAGAACGCCATGGTTCAATGCCGGGCGCTTCGCATCAAGGCTCCGAACGTCTCGACGCCGGCCGGCAGCCTTTCGGGCGGCAACCAGCAGAAGGTGGTGCTGGGGAAATGGCTGTCGATGAAGCCACGAATCCTCATCTTCGACGAACCGACGCGGGGCATCGATGTGGGCTCCAAGAACGAGATCTACACGCTGATGCGCGGCCTTGCCGACAGCGGCGTCGGCGTGCTGATGATTTCAAGCGACATGGAAGAGGTGGTCGGCGTCAGCGACCGCATGGCAGTCATGCACGAGGGATCGGTGGCCGGCATCCTTTCGCGCGACCGCTTCAGCGAGGAAGCGGTCATGCAACTTGCCGTCGGCCACAGCGGCGTCGAAGCGCACACCACCCGCGGCACTACCCCCGGCATTACCCATTGAAGGATCCGTCATGCTGAAAAAGGACCTCGGTCTTCTCATTCTCCTGATCGTCGTCGCCGGCATCGTCGCGTTCCTCAATCCGCGCTTCATCTCGCCGATCAATCTTTCCAATACCGCCAACCTCGTCGGTCTCTTCGGCCTCATCTCGGTCGGCCAGGGTTTTGTCATCATCACGAGCGGCATCGACCTTTCGGTCGGCTCGATCCTGGCGCTGCTCGGGGTGATCTTCATCGACCTCTTGACGACCTATCAGATGAACTGGGCGCTGGCCGTTCTGGTGATCGTGCTCGCCGGGACCGTGCTTGGCTGGATCCATGGCTTCCTCATCACGAAGCTGAAGATGCAGCCCTTCATCGTAACGCTATGCGGGCTTCTGCTCTATCGCGGCATCGCGCGCTGGTACACGGATGACGGTACGGCGGGCTTCGCCTTCGGCCAGAGCTTTCCGACGCTCGAGTGGCTGACGACGGGTCGCGTATACGGCGTGCCGCTCACCTTCGTCGCTTTCGTCCTGGTCGCGATCGTGATGGGCGTGGTGCTGCACCGTTCCGTCTTCGGCCGTCACCTTTTCGCGGTTGGCCGCAACGAGGAGGCGGCGCGCTATTCGGGCATCAGAAGCGAGCGGGTGATCGCCGCCACCTATATCATCCTCGGCGCGCTGTCGGGCCTGTCGGCCATCTATTTCGCCATGTATACGCGGTCGATCTCGCCGGCTTCGCACGGCACGTTCTACGAGCTTTACGCGATTGCCGCAGCCGTGCTCGGCGGGTGTTCGCTGCGCGGCGGCGAGGGGTCTGTCTTCGGCATCGTGCTCGGCACGATATTGCTTCAGGTGCTGCAGAACCTCGTCAACCTACTGGGCATTCCAAGCTCGCTGAACTTCGCGGTGATGGGGGCGGTCATCCTTATCGGCGTTCTTGCCGACCAGCAACTCGTCAAGTATCGCAACGCCCGCGCCGCGGCACGGGCGCGCAGCGCGCTCGCGACAGGAGACAAGGCTCCGGCGGTGCAATAAAGGGAGGCTCGGGAGGGACCACGCGCGAAATGAAGCCTCTGTCCGAGCGGATAGTGTCGGCACCGGAAGACCGGCGGCCGCCGCCGCGTGGCGCCTTTTCCGCCACGCTGAGAGGGCTCGGCATCGGCATCGTCGCGGGCGAGTTCCCGGTCGGCCAGACGCTTCCGGGCAAGGAAGTGCTGATGCGCCGCTTCGGCGTTTCCAACACATCGCTGCGCGAGGCGCTGAAGACGCTCGAGGCGAAGGGCATGGTCGCCGCCCGCACCAAGGTCGGCTACTGGGTGCGCAGCGAGGAGAGCTGGAATTTCCTGGACGAGGAACTGCTTGGTTGGCGGCTCGAAGTCGGCGTCGACAGGCGCTTCATCGGCCGGCTTTTCGAGATGCGCCAGGCGATCGAGCCGACGGCGGCGGCGCTCGCGGCGCTGCGGCGGACGGACGATCATCTTATCCGGATGGAGGAAATGACGACGGGAATGCTGAATGCCGGCTTCGACCGGCAGCGCTTCACCGACGCCGATCTTTCCTTCCACCTGCTCGTGCTCGACGCTTCGGGCAATCTGATGATGCGCTCGATCGGCGCGCTGATCGGGGCCGCGCTCGCGGCCGCCTTCCGGCTGAGCGCGCCGAGCGACAGCCTGGAAACGCTGCATCGCAGCCACAGGCATCATTGCGCCATCACCGACGCCATCCGCGCACGTGACCCAAGCGCGGCTGCCGACGCGATGACGACGGTGATCGAGGACGGCTGGGCCTCGCTTGGCGAAACCAGCGAACCGACCATCGCCATGATCCGGACGCATCTGTTTCCCTGACGATACCTGGAGCAATTCCAGGAAAAGTGGGAACCGGTTTTCCGTCCGGAATTGCGTGAAAACAATATGATAGAGCCGTTCCGCGATTCGGAAAAAAGCGGAACTCTACCGGCAGAACCGTCAGAATTCGAAGGGCTCGACGACGAGCCTCCTGCCGAGCGTGAAGGCGTCGGCAACGTGGACCATGGGCGAGAGGTCGACGTCGCTCCTGCCGGTGCGGATCAGTTCGGCGAAGCGGCGGTAGATGCCGGCATATTCGCGGTCGGGCGTCTGTTCCACCGGCTTTCCGTCGATGGCGAGCGAGGCACCGCCGGCGGAAAGCATCATGTGGCCGGTGCCGGTATCTGCCTCGATGATCCAACTCTGCGGGCCTTCCTGCCGCCAGTCGAATTCCGCCGTCACTTCGGCGCCTGCCGCATCTGCGAATCGCAGCGAGGCGGCGATCGGCGTGCCGCGGTTTTCCGGGAAGGAGAGTTCGGCCGAGACGAGGTGCAGCGGGCGCGGATAGATCGTTGTGAGGATGGAAAGGGCGTTGATGCCGGGATCGAAGACACCGAGGCCGCCGGGCTCCCATATCCATTCCTGCCCGGGATGCCAGCGGCGCACGTCCTCCTTCCAGACGATCGCCAGCCGCTCGATCGTCCTGTCGGCGAGCCATGTCTTGGCCGCCGGGACGGCAACGGCGAAACGCGAATGCCATGTCGCAAAGAGCGTGCGGTCGTGTTGCGCGGCAAGGCGCTCCAGTTCATGGACCTCGCTCAGCGTGGCGCCGGGCGGCTTTTCAAGCAGGACGTGGCGGCCGGCGGCGAGCGCTTCCACGGCATAGGGAAACCGCGCCTGAGGCGGCATGCACAGCGCGACTGCGCCGATGTCGGGCCGCTTCGCCAGCATCGTCGCGAGGTCGGAGAAGGCTTCGATACCCTCGACAGAACCGTGACGGCTGACCGTCGCGGCAAGCTCGAAATCGGGATTGCCGGCTATCGAAGGCACGTGCTGGTCGCGGGCGATCTTGCCGACACCGACGAGGGCGATTTTGTATGGTGCGGTTGGCATCGATTCCTTTCTCGGCAGGCAATCGGCAGTAGGCAGTCGGCAGAGCGAGAAATGCAAGAGTAACGCGAGGCCGAATGTGTTTGCTTTTCCGACTGCCGACTGCCCCTCAAAGCATTCTCACCCGCACCGCGCCCGGCGCCGCTATCGCCAGCGGGTTCTTCAGCGGCAGGCCGAATTCCGGAGCCTCGATCTCCATCACGTCGCCGGGTTCGACACGGATCTTGTCGGCGAAGGATAAGGTGGCGGTTCCGAACATATGGACATGCAGATCGCCCGGCTGACGGAACAGGCCGTATTTGAAATGGTGGTGCTCCAGATTGGCGATGGTGTGCGACATGTTTCCTTCGCCGGAAAGGAATGGCTTTTCCCACAGGACCTTGCCGGCGCGGCGGATGCGGGACATGCCTCTTATGTCGGCGGGGAGTTCGCCGACAAGGATTTCCGGGCCGAAGGAGGCGGGGCGGAGCTTGGAATGGGCGAGATAGAGATAGTTCTGCCGCTCGGTGACGTGATCGGAAAACTCATTGGAAAGCGCAAATCCGATGCGGAAGGGCGTGCCGCCGTCGCCGATGACATAGATGCCGGCGATCTCCGGTTCCTCACCGCCGTCGAGCGCGAAATCGGGTGACAGGAGCGGCGCGCCGGGTGCCGTCGCCACCGCGCCGTTGCCTTTGTAGAACCATTCCGGCTGGACGCCGGCCTCGCCCGCCACCGGCTTGCCGCCCTCGATGCCCATGCGAAACATCTTCATGGAATCGGTGAGCGTCTCTTCCTTCTGCGCGGCCTGGGTGTGCATGGCGTCGCGGGTCGCAGCCGAGCCCAGATGGGTAAGGCCGGTGCCGGTCAGGTGCATGTGCGCGGGATCCGGGTGCGTGACCGGCAGGAGGACCCGGCCTTCCGCGTGGGCGGCTTCGAGGTCCACCTTCTCGCCGATGCCGCGTTCGGCGATCAGCGCGGCGAGAGGCTTTCCCGTCCGCGCCGCTTCCATGGCGAGTTCATAGACGCCGACGGCTCCTTTGACGGCACGGGTCTGGCCGTCCTGGCGGACCACGACGACCGTCTTTCCGTCCGCCGCCGCAATCTGGGAAATAAGCATTACGATCCTCCGCCCTGCCGGGGTTCCATACCAACGTCGATACTCCCGAGGAGGCAGGATGTCGAGGCCGAAGCCGCGTAGAGGAATGATTTTCGGCTTTTAATCCCTATTGTATTCAATAGCTTGTGCGTGAAATCTTAACGGGCCGGATGCCGTTTTGCTGCCGGAGCCCTTAGGCCGTATTGTCCGCCATGGTTTATGGCGCAGATGAGGAGGAAATGGGGATGCACCAACTCCCGGTGATGATCGCCGGCGGCGGCATCGGCGGTCTTGCCATGGCGCTGACGCTTCACCAGATCGGCGTGCCCTGCGTCGTGTTCGAATCGGTCCGGCAATTGCGGCCGCTCGGAGTCGGCATCAATCTCCAGCCCAACGCGGTGCGCGAGCTTTTCGATCTCGGCATCGGCGCCGCCGATCTCGACCGGGTCGGGCTGCCGGCGAAGGAATGGGCGCTGGTCGGCCTGAACGGCAACGACATCTATGCCGAGCGGCGCGGTGTCGAGGCGGGGTATAAATGGCCGCAATATTCCGCGCATCGCGGGCGGCTCCAGATGCTGCTCTACGATAAGGTTCTGGAGCGCATCGGTGCGGACGCAGTGCGGTCCGGCCATCGCGTCACCGGCTACCGTAACAATGCCGACGATACCGTCACGGCAACGGTGGAGAACGCCGAGGGCATTTCATCCGAAGAGGCGGGCGCGCTCCTGATCGGCGCCGACGGGCTGCATTCCGCCGTGAGGGCCCGGATGCATCCCGGCCAGCCGCCGATCCGCTGGGGTGGTGCTATCATGTGGCGCGGCATCAGTCCGGGCGTGCCGATCCGTACCGGCGCTTCCTTCGTGGGACTTGGCACACATCGGCAGCGGCTCGTCGTCTATCCAATCTCGCCGGCCGATCCTGAAACCGGCCTCGCCACGATCAACTGGATCGCCGAGGTGACGGTCGATCCTTCAGAGGGCTGGCAGAAACATGGCTGGTTCAAGCCGGTGGCGATCGACAGTTTCGTCCGCCACTTCGAGGGCTGGACCTATGACTGGCTGGATGTGCCGGCGCTGATCCGGCGCGCCGACATCGCCTATGAGAATCCGATGATCGACCGCGATCCGATCCCCACCTGGCAGGATGGGCGGGTCGTGCTGATCGGCGACGCCGCTCATGTCATGTATCCTACGGGGTCGAACGGGGCGAGCCAGGCGATCGTGGATGCACGGGTTCTGGGCGCGATGCTTGTGGAGCATGGGCCGACCCGCGAGGCGTTGAAGGCCTACGACGCGAAGCTCTGCGGGCCGATGTCGGAACTCGTTTTGCGCAATCGCGGCGCCGGCCCCTTCGGCCTGCTCAATATGGTCGATGAACGCTGCGGCGGGAAATTCGACGACATCGATGCCGTCGTTCCGGCCGAAGAGCGTCGGCGGTTCATGGCCGGCTACAAGAAAGCGGCGGGCTTTGCCCTGGATACGCTGAATAACGCGCCGCCGACCATCGCCGCCGGCGATCGGGCAGGAATGAGGGCCTGAAGCACGGAGGAGACGCGGCGTCCAATGGAAGTGGCAGCCCGGATGCGCGCGCTGCTCGCCCACGGCTTGCGTGCGGTACTGGGTCGGCTCGTCACGCCGGCCGGCCTGGAAATGCGGCTGCTGGTCGGCGGCGTGTAGGCCACCGAGGCCGTGCTCATGCGGCCTGCAAGTCGTTCCAGACCTTCTGGTCCAGCAATTTGCCGTCGGCCACCGTGAAGCGGTCGATGAAGCGGATGCCTTCGAAGGGCTTGCCGTCCGGCCATTCGCCCGAAAGCGTGCCAAAGCAATAGACGACGGTCCCCGTCGCGCCGAAACACTCGTCGAAGGCTTCGTAGCTCTTCTTCACGAAGCGATAGCGCGGGCGGCTCCAGGCGACGAGGTCTTCCAGCGCGCCGAACTCCGCGTTGCCGGGGAAGATCATTCGGAAATCGTCGGCGAGGAACGTCCTGGCGGCCGCAAGGTCGCGTCTCTCCATCGCGGAAAGGAACGCCTTGACGATCTCGGCGGGGGCCGGGAGAGGCTGGCCGGGTGTTCTGGAGACGCGGCCGCGCATGTAGTTTGCCGGCTTCACCTCCTCGATGGCTACCGTTACGCCTTCGAGCGGGGCCGCGACCGTCGCGCGGACAGCGTCGGTCAGTCGCCGCGCCAGGGTGGCGCGTACCTCGTCTTCATAGCCTTCGATCAGGGTGACACGGACAACCGGCATTTTCCCTCCTCGCGCAAATAGCGGGCCGGGCGAGCCCGTTGACAATATGGTATATTGATATACCAATAAGAGCAACAGGGAGGCGCGATTGACCGGAAATGGCGGCGATATCGGGGCGACAGGCATGGCGGGCGGCCGTCCCGCCGCGCGGCTCGACGCCAAGACGCGCGTGCCGCTCTACCATCAGCTTTTCGTCCTTCTGCGCAACCGCATCTATGCAGGTGAATTGAGGGCCGGCGAGCTTGTCTCCGGCGAGCAGGAACTGTGCGGCGCGTTCGGCGTCTCGCGCATCACCGCCAAGCGGGCGCTCAACGAGCTTGCCAATGCCGGCCTGGTTGTCCGTGAGCGGGGCAAGGGAACGCGCGTGGTCAAGCGCCCGCCGCCGCCGGCCGTGACTTCCTCCATCGAAGGGTGGCTGGAGAACATCTCGCTGATGGGCCTTGCCACCGAGGCGCGCGTTCTTGAGTTCGGCTACGTTCCGGCGAGCGAGGACATTGCCCAGGCATTGGAACTGGCCTCCGGCACTGAGGTGCAGCGCGCGGTTCGCGTCCGCATCCTCAACGGCGAGCCCATGTCCTATCTGGTCACTTACGTGCCGAGCGAGATCGGCCACCAGTACGACAGGGAAGACCTCAACAGACGGCCGCTGCTGAACCTTCTCGAGAGGGCCGGCGTGGAAGTCGCCTCGGCGCGCCAGACCATATCCGCGAGCGTCGCCGATTCGCAGGTTGCAACGGCGCTCTCCACGCATGCCGGCGCCCCGCTGATCGAGGTCCGCCGCGTCGTGCGTGACGCCGGAGGCAGGCCCGTCGAATATATCCGGGTGCTCTATCGTCCCGATCTCTACCGTTTCGAAATGTCCATGCGCCGCGTCCGCGAGAAGGAAGGCATGCGCTGGGCAACACTGCCTTCGGCGCCGGTCCCGGCCGGCGAGGAGGAAATGTCAATGCCGGGGAACAGGGTGGATCCGGACAGGCAACGATCCGTTCGGGCCGGAAACAGGAGGTGAAAATGAGCGAATTTTCCAAGCGACGCATTACGGCCGGGGCGGGCGTGAACCGTCGCGTATTCCTTGCGGCGGGCGGCGCCGCGGTCGGGCTGGGGATCACAGGGTTCCCGGCCGTGCTGAGGGCGGAGCCCAAGTCGGTCAAGATCGGCCTGATCCATCCGGTGACGGGCGCCATTTCATTCTCGGGCACGCAGTGCCGGGCCGGCGCGCAACTGGCGATCGCCGATATCAACGCCGCCGGCGGCATCAAGTCGCTGGGCGGAGCCAAGATCGAGGGCGTGCTGGGCGACAGCCAGGGCAAGCCGGAAATCGGCGCGTCGGAAGTCGACAAGATGGTGGAGCAGGGCGTGGCCGGCATCGTCGCGGGCTATTCCTCCGCCATTTCGCTCGCCACTTCGCAGGAAGCGGCCAAGACCAACACGCCGCATGTGGTCGACGTCGGCGTCTCCGACGAGATCATCAAGCGCGGCCTGAAGAACACGTTCCGCCTCGCGCCGGGCTACGGAATGGTCTCGGGGATCGCCGTCGAAAATCTCGACAAGATCAACAAGGCGGCCGGCTCCGTCGCCAAGACGGCAGTCGTCGTGCACGAGGATTCGCTGTTCGGCACCGGCACGGCAAAACTCCTGTCGGAGCAATTGCCGAAGATCGGCATCGAACTGGTCGAAATCATCAAGCACCCGACGCCGACGCGCGACTTCACCAACATCGTGCTTCAGATCAAGGCGAAGAACCCCGACCTGATCATCCCCGCCAACTACTACAACGAATATGTGCTGTTTGCCCGTACGTTGCAGCAGCAGCAGGTTAAGGCGAAGGGGATTTATTCGGTCCTCGGCGGGGCGGCGTCGAACTACAAGTTCGTGCACGATTTCCCCGAGGCGGCCGAAGGGATCATGGATTGCAACCATTGGTTCAATCCGAAATCCGATCTCGCGATGCAGCGCAAGAAGGCGGCCGAGGCAACGGGCCTGGTCTACACCTACGAGGTGTTCCTGACCTATAATGCCGTCGCGCTGCTGGCGGACGCCATCGACCGGGCCGGCTCGACCGACAAGGACAAGGTCATCGAGGCGCTCGCGTCTTCCACCTGGGACAAGCACGGCATGCCCTACGGCCCGACCAAATTCGTCAACGGCCAGAACGCGGGCGCGGCACCGGCCAACACGCAGGTGCTCGGCGGCGAGATCCAGGTCATCTATCCCAAGGAATTCGCCTCCGCCGATGCGGTCTTTCCGATGAAGAGCTGATCAGCGCCTTTTGTCTCAACTCCGGACCGGGCAACCGCCCGGTCCAAAACGTCGAACCCGATCGATATGCCCGACAGCACGATCCTGATCCCGTCCATCCTCAACGGCCTCACGATGGGAGCGCTTTATGCCCTCATCGCGCTGGGGCTGACGCTTATCTATGGCGTGCTGCACATCATCAACTTCGCGCATGGGGCGCTCCTGATGGTCGGCCTCTACGCGGTCTATTTCCTCAACGCCCGCTTCGGTATCGACCCGTATGTCGCGCTTCTGATCGTCCCGCCGCTGATGTTCGGGCTCGGCTATGCCCTGCAACGCGGCATCATCGGCAGGGCAAGCCATGGCCGCGACGAGAATATCCTGCTGGCCACGCTCGGCCTTGCCATCGTCATCGAGAACCTGGCGCTTTACTTCTTCCGCTCCGATACGCGCACCATCGACGTACCCTACGCCTTCGAGACGGTGAAATTGCTCGGCGCCTTCATCCCGCTGCCCAAGGTCGTCGCTTTCTTCGGCGCGCTTGTCACCGCCGCCTTCCTCTGGCTGTTCATGTCGCGCACGGCGACCGGCCGCGCCATCCGCGCCATCTCCAAGGAGCGCAAGGGCGCGGAACTCGTCGGTATCGACACCGAACATGTCTACGGGCTGAGCTTCGGCCTAGGCATCGGGTGCCTCGGGGTCGCGGCATGCCTGCTCTTGCCGACCTATTACGTGACGCCCCAGGTCGGCGAGGGCTTCATCCTCATCGCCTTCACCATCGTGGTTCTGGGAGGCATGGGCTCGTTCATCGGGGCGCTTCTGGGCGGCCTCATCATCGGCGTCGTCGAGGCGATCAGCGGGCTCTATCTCGGCGAGAGCCTCGGCCAGATCGGCATTTTCGTGATCTTTATCCTCGTCCTCCTGTTCCGCCCGACGGGGCTGCTCGGGCACAGGGTCTGAGCGGCATGCGAAACCTCGCCATCCTTCTCGTCGTCTTCGCCGCGATCGCGACGGCACCCTGGCTTATCGCCTCGGAGTTCTGGCTGAACCTCGTCATCATGACGCTCTACGGCGCGCTGCTCGGGCAGTCCTGGAACATCCTCGGCGGCTATGGCGGGCAGTTCTCCTTCGGCCATGCCGCTTTCTTCGGCACCGGGGCCTACGCGGTGGCGGTGCTGCAGATGAAATTCGGCGTCAACCCGTGGGTCGGCCTCGTCGGCGGCGCGGTGCTTGCCATGCTGGTCGCCGCCTTCATCGGCTATTGCACCTTCCGCTACGGGCTGCGTGGTTCCTATTTCGCGCTGGTGACGCTGGCCTTCGCCGAAGTCCTGCGCATCCTCGCCAATTCCTTCGACATCACCGGGGCGGGCGTCGGGCTTCTGATCCCGCTGAAGCAGGAGGCATTCAACCTCCAGTTTCCCACCAAGACGGGTTTCTTCTTCCTCGTCTGGGCGATGACGCTCGCCGCCTTCCTTGTCGTCTGGTGGATCGGTCATTCCCGTTTCGGCGCGCAGCTTACCGCCGTCCGCGACAATGAGGATGCGGCGCGTGCGCTCGGCGTCAACCCGTTCCGCGTCAAGATGGGCGCTATCGTCCTTTCGGGTCTTTTCTCGGGTCTCGCCGGCATCTTCTACGCCCAGTATTACCTCTATCTCGATCCGAGCATCGCCTACGGCACGAGCGTCTCCATCGAAAGCCTGCTGGTGCCGATCATCGGCGGCATGGGAACGCTCTTCGGGCCACTGCTCGGTGCGGTCGGCGTCCATTTCATCTCCGAGGTCACGCGCGAGACGATGGGGGACGCGCCGGGCATCGCGCTGGCGCTTTACGGCGCCGTGCTGGTCGTGATGGTCATCTTCATGCCGCGCGGGCTCGCGGGGCTTTTCCGCCGCTTCGGCGGGCGGCCCGCCCATCCCGAAAGCAAGGCTGCGTCGGAGGCCGGCCATGCTTGAGGTCGAGGGCCTTTCGAAGCATTTCGGCGGCGTGCGGGCCGCCCACGGCGTCCGGCTGTCCCTGCAGGAAGGAAAGATCGCGTCCCTGATCGGTCCGAACGGCGCCGGAAAGACGACGCTGTTTGCCATGATCACCGGCTTTCACAAGCCGGACGAGGGCAGGGTGCGTTTCGCCGGCGAGGACATCACCGGCCTGCCGCCGGAGGCGATCGCAAGGCGCGGCATGGTGCGGACTTTCCAGACGGTGCAGCCATTCGCCGGCCAGACCGTGCGCGAGAACATCGCGGTCGGGGCGCATCTGCGCATCGCCTCGCGGACGCGCGCGCTCGCCATGGCCGAGGAGGTGGCGCGGCGCGTCGGCCTCGACGACCGGCTCGACGTGGATGCCGCGGCCCTCACGGTCGCGGGCCGCAAGCGGCTTGAGGTGGCGCGGGCGCTGGCGACGGGGCCGCGCCTGATCCTGTTCGACGAGGTGATGGCGGGGCTCAATCCGTCGGAGATCCGCGACGTCATCCCGGTCATCCGCGCGTTGCGCGATTCCGGCGTCACGATCCTGCTCATCGAGCATGTCATGCAGGCGGTGATGAGCCTTTCGGAACATACCTGGGTGCTGAGCGAGGGCGAGATCATCGCCGAGGGCGCGCCGACGGAAATCGTCGCCGATCCCAAGGTCGTGGCCGCCTATCTCGGCAAGGGCATGGCCGAGCGCATGAAGCGCCGGGAGGCCGGTCATGCTTGAAGTCGCTGGCGTTCGCGGTGGCTATGGCGCGGTGGAAGTGCTGCGCGGGGTCGATCTGGGCATCGCACAGGGCGAACTGGTGGCGCTGCTCGGCTCCAACGGCGTCGGCAAGACGACCTTCGCCGCAGTCCTTTCCGGACTCGTCCGGTGCAGGAGCGGCAGCGTCCGCTTCCAGAACCGCGAGATCGGCCATCTCGCGCCGAGCGAGATCGTCGCGGCGGGGCTGATACAGGTTCCGGAAGGGCGGCACATCTTCCCGAACCTGACGGTGAGGGAAAACCTGGAACTCGGCGCCTATCGACGCGCCACGAAGAGCCTCGGCAAGAACCTTGGCGAAGTGCTCGACACCTTCCCGCGGCTTCGCGAGAGGCTGGCGCAGAAGGCGGGCACGCTTTCCGGCGGCGAGCAGCAGATGCTGGCGATCGGCCGCGCCATGATGGCGGAGCCGGTACTGCTGGTTCTGGACGAGCCTTCGGTCGGTCTGTCGCCGCTTCTGGTGGAAGAGATGTTCGGCCTGATCGGCCGGTTGAAGGAGCGTGGCCTGACGATCCTGCTGGTCGAGCAGAACGTGATGCAGTCGCTGGAGATCGCGGACCGCGCTTTCGTCATGGCGAACGGTGAAATCAGGCTGTCGGGCAAGGCGTCCGAAATGATGGACAATCCCGAGCTTCAGCACTCTTATCTGGGGTTGGCATGATGGCGGCTACATTGGCGGAAAAGATCATCGCGCGTGCGGCGGGGCGGCAGTCCGTCCGGCCGGGCGAGATCGTCACGGCCAAGATCGACCTTGCCATGATCCACGATTCCGGCGGGCCGCGCCGGGTCGAGCCGATCCTGAAGGATCTGGGCGTCGGGCTCTTCGATGCCGGCAAGGTCGTGCTGATCTCCGATCATTTCGTGCCCGGCGATACCGACGAGGGCGCACGCATCCTCGAACTGACCCGGCAGTGGGCGAAAGAGCGCAAGGTGGCCTTCCACGACGGCGAGGGCATCTGCCATGTCGTCCTGCCGGAGAAGGGGCATCTCAGGCCCGGCATGTTCGTCGTCGGCGGCGACAGCCATTCGCCGACGGGCGGCGCCTTCGGCTGCTACATGTTCGGGGTCGGGGCGACCGAGATGGCCGGCGTGCTGGCGACCGGCGAGATATGGCTGAAGGTGCCGGGCACCATCCGCATCGAATGGCAAGGCAGGCTCGGCCTCGGCCTGACCGCCAAGGACATTATGCTGGCGCTCTGCGGTCGTCTCGGCATGGACGGGGGCAAGTACCAGGCTGTCGAATATGCGGGCGAGGCGATTTCGGCGCTCTCCATGCAGGAGCGCATGACGCTTTCCAACATGGCGGCGGAACTCGGCGCGCAGGCCGGCCTGATCGCGCCCGACGAGGTCACGGCAAGCTGGCTGGAGGGGGTGGGCAGCGATCCGGGAGACTGGTCCGGCTTGAAATCCGACCCGGAAGCGGCGCTCCTCGAGCACCATGTCTTCGACGCCGCCGCGCTCGAACCGCAAGTGGCCGCGCCGCACTCGCCCGCCAATGCCGCGCCGGTCGGGGATGCGCCGGCGACGCCGATCGACGTGGCCTATATCGGTGCCTGCACCGGCGCCAAATATGACGATCTGAAGCGCGCGGCCTCGATCCTGCGCGGACGCCATACAGCGCCCGGCACCGAACTGATGGTGGCGCCTTCTTCGCGCCGCGATCAGGACCGCGCGGAGGCTGAAGGCATCATGAAGATATTCGAGGATGCCGGCGCGCGCATCCTGCCCAATGCATGCGGTATCTGCGCCGGCTATGGCGCGGACCGGCTTGGCGAGAACGTCACCTGCATTTCCTCCACCGCGCGCAACTTCAAGGGGCGAATGGGCGCGGCCTCGTCCAAAGTGTGGCTCGCTTCGCCCTACACCGTCGCCGCCTCGGCCATTGCCGGACGGATCGCCGACCCGCGAGAGTTCCTGCGGGCGGGAGACGGAACATGAGCGGACGCATCTTCCTTTTCGGCGACGATATCGACACCGACCAGCTCGCGCCGGGCCAGTATATGAAGGGCGGGCTTGCCGAACTTGCCGCCCATTGCCTGGAGGCTCTGCGGCCGGATTTTCCGGCGTCGGTCAGGCAGGGCGACATCGTGGTCGCCGGACGCAATTTCGGCATGGGCTCCTCGCGCGAGCAGGCGGCCGAGGCGCTGAAATTCCTTGGTGTCGCCGGCGTCGTGGCGCGCTCGTTTGCCGGCATCTTCTACCGCAACGCCATCAATCTCGGCCTTCCGGTCATCGTGGCGGAGGGTGACCTCGGCTCCGTTCGGGACGGGATGGAAGCCGTGCTCGATCTGGACGCAGGAGAATTGCGGCCGGCCGGCGCCGCGCCGGTCGCGCTGGAGCCGCTGCCCGACAATCTGAAAACGCTGCTCGCCGATGGCGGGCTGGTACCGCATCTGAAAAAGCGCTTCGCGGCGGGGCGCAACCGGGACTGATAATGAAACTCAGACAAAGACTTGCCGACAGGCAAATATTGGTGGCTCCAGGAGTCTACGATGCGCTCACGGCGCTGATCGCGGAACAGGCCGGTGCCGAGACCGTCTACCTTTCCGGGGCCTCGATCGCCTATACGCGCTTCGGGCGGCCGGACATCGGGCTGGTGTCGATGAACGAGGTGGCCGATACGGTGGCGGCAGTTCGCGACCGCGTTTCGGTTCCTATCGTAGTGGATGCCGACAACGGCTTCGGCAACGCGCTCAACGTGCAAAGGACGGTCCGCGTGTTCGAGCGCATGGGCGCGGCCGCACTTCAGCTCGAGGACCAGACCATGCCGAAACGCTGCGGCCATCTCGACGGCAAGTCGCTGATTTCCAGCGACGAGATGGCCGGCAAGATCCGCGCCGCCTGCGACGCGCGCCATTCGGAAGAGACGCTGATCATCGGCCGCACCGATGCGATCGCGGTCGAGGGTTTCGACGCGGCGCTGGACCGCGCCGAGGCCTATGTGGAGGCCGGCGCCGATATCCTCTTCGTCGAGGCGCCGCAATCGGTCGACCAGATCGAGAAGGTGGTTTCCCGTTTCGCCGGCCGCGTGCCGCTGATGGCGAACGTGGTCGAAGGAGGCAAGACGCCCGCCGTGGACGCTGCCGGGCTGGAAAAGCTCGGCTACAGCTTCGTCATCTTTCCCGGCGGCATCGTGCGCGCCGTCGCGGCAACCGCGCGCGACTATTATTCCAATCTTGTCGCGGCGGGCTCCAACGCCGCGCTCCGCAACCGCATGTTCGATTTCTCCGGCCTGAACGAACTGATCGGCACGCCCGAGATGCTCGCGCTCGGCCACCGCTATGACGGGGGGCAGGGCTGATGCCGGTCGATGCCGTGACGCTTGCCATCCTGAAGGGCCGCCTCGAACAGATCGCCGACGAGATGGATGCCACTCTCTTCCGCTCGGCCTTCAACCCCATCATCGCGGAGGCTCATGACGCCTCGCATGGCATCTACGACGCGCTGAGCGGCGAGACGCTGGTCCAGGGCAAGTCCGGCCTGCCCATCTTCGTCGGCGTCATGGCCTTCGCTGTCAAGGCGGTCATCGACAAGGCTGCCAGGCGCGACGGCATTCATGAGGGGGACGTGTGGATCTTCAACGATCCTTATGAGGGCGGCACCCACCTTTCCGATTTCCGCCTTGTCAAGCCGGTGTTCCGCGACGGCGAGGTCTTCTGCTTCCTCGCCTCGGTCGGCCATTGGCATGATGTCGGCGGCAACGTTCCGGGCAACTACAACCCCGCCGCCACCGAGTGCTTCCAGGAGGGCATGCTGATCCCGCCGGTGAAGCTCTTCGACCGCGGCGAGTTCCGCCAGGACGTGGTCGATATCGTTTCGGCGAATTCGCGCCTGCCGATGTCGCTTTACGGCGACCTCAACGGCCAGATCAACGCGCTGGAACTGGGCGAGCGTCGCATGCACGCCCTGGTCGACGAATACGGCGCGGCGACGATTGCCGAAAGCCTCGCCGCGCTCAAGGCGCGCGCCGCCGAGATGATGCGCGCCCAGATCGCCGAACTGCCGCAGGGCACCGTCACCGCCGAGGATTTCCTCGACAATGATGGCATCGTCGACGAGCCGTTGAAGATCGCGCTCGACCTGACGATCGAGAAGGACCGGATGGTGATGGATTTCACCCGCTCCTCGCCGGCCTGCGCCGGGCCGGTCAACATCTCGCGCTCCACGACGATCGCCGCCTGCTATGTCGCGCTGAAGCATATTTTCGGCGACGTGCCCGCCAATGCCGGCGTGCTGGAGCCGGTCGAGTTCCGCATCGACCCGGATTCGCTTCTATCGGTGAAGGCTCCCAAGCCCGTCGGCGGCTATACGGAGACGATCCTGCGGCTGATCGATGTCGTCTTCCAGGCCGTGGCCAAGATCGCGCCGGAACCGGCCATGGCCTGCGCCTACGGTACGATCAACGCGCTGTCGCTTGCCGGCCACAGGAAGAACGGCCAGCGCTGGGTGATGTTCTCCTTCTTCGGCGGCGGGCATGGCGCGCATGGCGCGGGCGACGGCCTCAACCACGGCAACGCGCCGATCTCGACGGCCACCATCCCGCCGCTCGAAATATTGGAGGCCGCCTATCCGGTGCGGTTTACCCAATGGGCGCTCAGGCCGGATTCAGGCGGTCCCGGCCAGTATCGCGGTGGCCTTGGCGCGATCTACGAGATCGCGCTTCTGGAGAAATCCGCCGACGTGTTCCTGTTCGGCGAGCGCGGCAAATACGCGCCCAAGGGCGTCGTGGGTGGCGGCGAGGCGGCCGCCAACCGTTTCGTCTACGAACAGTCGGACGGCGAGCATTCGCCGCCGATGGTGTCCAAGATGGTCGGCATCCATATCGCCGAAGGCCAGAAGGTGCGGCTCGAAACGCCCGGAGGCGGCGGCTATGGCGACCCCCGAACGCGCGATCTGGAGGCTGTCGCGCGCGATGTCCGGCTGGGCTACGTCACGCCCGAGAGGGCGGCGTCCGACTACGGTGTCGCGGTCGCCGCCGGCGGCGCCCTCGACCATTCCGCGACGTTGAAATTACGCAGCCGGGAGGCCGCAGCTTGAAACACCCGATTTATGTCGTCGGCGTCGATGTCGGCGGTACGTTCACCGATATTTTCGTGCTGGACGAGGCGGCCGGCACGGTCACGACCGTCAAGGTTCCCTCGACGCGGGACGACCAGTCCAGGGGCTTTGTCCAGGGCATCGGCCAACGCATCGCCGATTTCGCCGAAATCGGCACCATCGTCCATGGCACCACCGTCGGCACCAACGCGCTTCTGGAGCGCAAGGGCGCGCGTACCGGCATCATCACCACGGAAGGCTTTCGCGACGTGCTCGAAATGCGCCGGCGCGACCGCCCGACCACATGGGGCCTGAAGGGCTCCTATACGCCGGTGGTGGAACGCACCGACCGGCTGGAGGTTTCCGAACGCGTGCTTGCGGACGGTTCGGTGCTCAAAATGGTGGACGAGGAGGAAGTGCGGGCGCAGGCGCGGACGCTCGCCGAAAACGGCTGTGAGGCGGCCTGCGTGTTCTTCATCAACGGCTACGCCAACAATGACAATGAGCGCCGGGCGGTGGAAGCCGTTCGTTCAGTCTGGCCGAACGCCTTCGTGACCGCCGCAACGGAAATCCTTCCTGAAATCAGGGAGTTCGAGCGCGTCTCTACCGCAACGCTCAACGCCTATCTCCAGCCGGTCGTGTCTTCCTATCTGGAGCGGTTGGAAACGGCGCTCGGCGAGGGCGGGTTCGCGGGCGAACTGCTTATTGTCCAGTCGAATGGCGGCGTCATGTCGGCGGAGACGGCGCGGCGCTATCCTGTGCGCACGGCGCTGTCGGGGCCGGCCGCCGGCGTCATTGCCGCGACTGCCATCGCAAAGGCGGCGGGACTCGACAACATCATCACCTGCGACATGGGCGGGACATCGTTCGACGTCTCGCTCGTGGCGGACGGCAAGGCGGCGCTGGCGGCGCAGACGGCGATCGATTTCGGCATGGTCGTGCGCACGCCGATGATCGAGATCACGACGATCGGCGCCGGCGGCGGTTCCATCGCCTCGATCGACAAGAGCGGGCTGTTGCGGGTCGGGCCTGAATCGGCCGGCTCCGATCCCGGACCTGTCTGCTACGGCCTCGGCAACGACCGGCCTACCGTCACCGACGCCAATCTGGTGCTCGGTCGCATCAACCCCGACAGGCCGATCGGCGGCAAGCTCGACCGTCTCGACGTCGAGGCCGCGCGCGCGGCAATCGAACGCGAGATCGCCGCGCCGCTCGGCATGTCGATCGAGGATGCCGCCGAATCCATCCTCAAGCTCGCCAATGCCAAGATGGCCGGCGCCATCCGCCTCGTCTCCATCGAGAAGGGCCACGACCCGGCGAAGTTTGCCGCCATGCCCTTCGGCGGCGGCGGTGCGCTGCATGCGGGCGCGCTGATCGAGGAGGTCGGGCTCGGTTCGGCGCTGGTGCCGCGCTTTCCGGGCGTGACCTCCGCGCTCGGATGCGTGGTGGCCGACATGCGCCACGACCGCGTGCAGACGGTGAACCGCCTGCTCGGCGATCTCGACGCGGACCAACTCGGCAAGCAGATGATCGCTGTCGCCGAGGAGGCGGAGAGCGTTCTGGGCCGTTCCGGTGTCGCCTTTCAGGGGATCGATCGGCTGTTCGAACTCGACATGCTCTATCTGGGCCAGACGCATTCGGTCTCCGTTCCGATTTCAATCGGGGAGGGCGGGCTGACCGCAGCCGCGATCGACGCCGCCTTCGATGCCGCCTATCGCGAGACTTTCGGGAGGCTGCTCGACGGTATCCCGAAGCGCGTCATGAACTACCGCGTCGCGGTGGTCGGGCGCCGCCCGGACCTCGACATGAAGGTCTTCGCGCCGACCGGCGGGAAGCCGGCCGAAGCCTGCCGCACAGGCACAAGGCGAGTCTATGCCAGGGGCGCCTACCACGACGCGGCCGTCTACGAACGGCTCGAACTCGCCGAGGGGGCCTCGATCGACGGGCCCGCCATCCTGGAACAGCCTGATACGACGATCTTTGTCGATCCGGGCCTGTCCGCAGTGGTCGACGGGTTCGGCAATCTCATCATGCGCCCGGCAGGAGCGCGCTGATGTCCGCACATGCGCCCTTGCGTCCGCGGCACACCGCGCTTGTCATCGTCGACCTGCAAAACGATTTCGTCCATCCGGACGGCGCCTATGCGCGCGGGAACCAGAAGAACGCGGATATCGCCGCGCTGCCGGCGCGCGTCGGCCCGGTCGCCGAAGCGCTTCGCGCCAAGGGCGGCTGGATCGTCTCCACGCATTTCACACTCGTGCCGGGCAAGGGCGGTGAGCCCTTCATCTCGCCGCATCTGAAGGCCATGCGGCCCTTCCTGAAGAAGGGCGATTTCGCGCCCGGCGGCTGGGGCCATCGATTGCTCGACGAATTGCAGCCGGCCGACCTTTCGGTCGAGAAGGTCGCCTATTCGGCCTTTTACATGACACGTCTGGAATGGGTATTGAGGAAGGCCGGGATCGACACGCTGCTTTTTTGCGGCATTGTCACCAATGGCGGCGTGGCCTCGACGGTGCGTGACGCCCACATCCGCGACTTCCCTGTCACGGTTCTCTCCGACGGCTGCGCGGCCTTTTCGCGGGAGACACATGAGCGCTCGATCGGTGACCTCTCGACGCTCGCCGGCATCATGAATTGCGCCGACGCGATCGACTGGATCGGGGCGTCGTGACATGAACGGGACGCGGCCTTCCGTCCTTCACGGCCTGCCCGAGCGCATCGACGCGTCGGCCGACGTGGTTGTCGTCGGCGCCGGCGCATGCGGCCTGGTCGCCGCTCTGCGCGCCAGCGCAGCGGGCGCCGATGTGATCGTGGTCGAACGCGACGTGGCGCCTTCCGGCTCGACCGCCATGTCGTCGGGATTCGTGCCCGCGCCAGCGACGACATTCCAGCGCAAGGCCGGCATAAGTGACGACACGCCCGAACGCTTCGTCGCCGACATGATGGCCAAGTCGAAGGGCAGGGCCGTCCCTCATCTTGCCGAGCTTGCCGGGCGCAATGTCGGACCGGCGCTGGAATGGCTGGCCGAAGTTCACCGCGTCGAATGGTCAGTGCTGACGGATTTTCTCTATCCGGGCCATTCACGGCATCGCATGCATGCCGTCCCGGAAAAGACGGGGGCCGGGCTGATGGCCCGGTTGCTCGCCGCCACCGAGGCTGAGCGCGTCCCGGTGGTGACCAACGCGCGCGCTGTGCGCCTGTTCATGGAGGAAGGCCGTGTCGCCGGCATCGGGATCGAGAGACCCGACGGGGCAGAGGAGACCATCGCCTGCCGCGCGCTCGTTCTGGCCTGCAACGGCTTTGGCGGCAATGCCGGACTTGTTCGGCAGCACATACCGGAGATCGCCGGCGGCCTTTATCATGGGCATGCCGGCAACACCGGCGACGCCCTGTTATGGGGCCAGGCCCTCGATGCGGGGACCGAGCATCTCTCGGCCTATCAGGGGCACGGGTCGCTGGCCCATCCGCATGGCATCCTGATCTCGTGGGCGCTGATGACCAGGGGCGCCATCCAGGTGAACGCCCGCGGCGAGCGTTTCTCCGACGAAAGCGGCGGCTATTCGGAACAGGCCGTGCATGTGCTTCGCCAACCGGACGGGATCGCCTGGAACGTCTACGGCAGCCATATCCACGAATTCGCGCGGGATTTTCCGGACTATCGTGAGGCGATGGCGGCCGGCGCAGTCCGCCAGGCAAAGGATGCGGGCGAACTGGCGCGGATGGCGCGCCTGCCCGAAGCCTCGCTCGCTCAAACGCTCGATCATGTGGAAGCGTGCCGCAAGGGAGAGGCGCGGGACCCGTTCGGGCGTGACTTCACTACCCTCCAGCCGCTGGAGCCGCCCTATTACGCTGTCAAGGTGACCGGCGCGCTTTTCCATACGCAGGGCGGCCTGATGATCGACGGCAAGGCGCGGGTGACAAGGCGGGACGGCTCACCCTTCGAGAACCTTTTCGCCGGCGGCGGCGCGGCATGCGGCGTATCGGGGCCGGACGTCTCGGGCTACCTCTCCGGCAACGGTCTGCTGACCGCCATCGCATTCGGCTTCATTGCCGGGGAGGGCGCCGCGGCGGCCGGCAGCTGAGCCCATGAGGGCCGGCGGCCCGCATCACCGGGTCCGTGCTTGCCGGGCTGCGATCCGAAAAGACGCGCTATCTCGGCTGGATCGTTGCGGAACCTCGTACCGGCGGGATCACGAAAGTACGGGTCCACTTCCGCCAGTCTGCCTGCTAGCGTGCTATCGTCCAAGCGCCCAATCGAGGTTTTCTGAAACATGCCTTCACCGGTAACCGTCGCTGCCGTTCACGCGGCTCCAGTCTTTCTCGACAGGGCGGCGACGGCCGAGAAAGCCATCGCGCTGATACGCGAAGCGGCGCGTCATGGGGCCGAGCTTATCGCCTTCCCTGAAACGTTCATTCCAGCCTTTCCCGTTTGGGCGGCCTTGTGGGCACCGATCGAAAACCACGATCTTTTCGTCATGATGGCGGAGCAGTCCGTATCGCCCCACGGGGCCGAGATCGACGCGCTCAGAAGAGAGGCCAAAGCGCTCGGTGTCTGCGTTTCGATGGGCATCAGCGAAAGTTCGAGCGCCAGCGTGGGTGCGCTTTGGAACAGTAATATCCTGATCGGGCATGACGGCGCGATCCTGAACCACCATCGCAAGCTCGTTCCCACCTTCTACGAGAAACTCGTCTGGGCATCCGGCGACGGGGCTGGCCTCAAGGTCTCGTCCACGCCTGTCGGCCGCGTCGGAAACCTGATCTGCGGGGAAAACACGAATCCGCTGGCCCGCTATGCCCTGATGGCGCAAAGCGAGCAGATCCATATATCGAGCTGGCCGCCCATGTGGCCCACCCGGCGCCCCAGCGCCGGCGGGAACTTCAACAACGTGGCGGCCAACAGAATTCGCGCAAGCGCGCATTCCTTCGAGGCAAAGGCGTTCGGGATCGTCACGGCCGGGTATATGGACAAGGCGATGCGGGAATTTCTCGTTGCCCGCGATCCCGACGCAGCCGACGTGATCGACCGGACTCCGCGCGCGGCGAGCTTCTTCGTCGATCCGACCGGGGAGACATTGGGGGATCATCTGCAGGATGAGGAAGGCATCGGCTATGCCGAGTTCGACCTGCGGCGATGCATCGAACCCAAGCAGTTTCACGACGTCGTCGGCTACTACAATCGGTTCGACGTGTTCGACCTCACCATCAACCGCAAGCGGCTGTCGCCGGCCCGGTTCATCGATCTCCCGGAAACGGATGGGACGCAGGCCGATAAGGACGGCGATGTCGAGGACATGCGCAACGCGTCACGAGCCGGGGACGGTCCTGTCGTGGACGCCTGATGCCTTGATGAAGTCGATGAACGCCCTCAGCGGCGCGGGCACGAGGCGCCGTCCGGGATAATAGAGGAACGGCCCGGAAAAGCGCTCCCACCAAGGTTCCAGGACGGGCTCGAGGGCGCCGCTGTCGAAATGCGGCCGCAGCCAGTCTTCGAACAGACCGACGACGCCGAGACCGGCGATCGCCGCATCGACAGCGAGGTCGCTCGCGCCGCCGGCCGTCACGATCAACGGCCCCGTCGGATCAACCATCGCCTTCTCGCCATCGCGCTCGAATTCCCATGCTGGCATTGCGCCGCTGGGGAAACGGTGGCGCAGGCAGGCATGGCCGAGCAGATCACGCGGATGCTCCGGGCGGCCATGCCGGTCGAGATATGCGGAAGAGGCGGCGACGGCAAAGCGCTGTATGCGCGGGCCGACAGGCACGGCGATCATGTCCTGTTCCAGCCGTTCCTCGTAGCGGATCCCCGCATCGCAGCCTGCCGCCAGCACGTCTACAAAGCTTTCATCCGTTATCACCTCCAGCCGTATGTCGGGATAGGCGGCGAGGAAGGGAGGAACGATACGCGGCAGTACCAGCAGCGCCGCGCTGACCGGCACGTTGAGCTTCAGAGTGCCCGCCGGCCGGTCACGAAAGCCGTTCACGACATCAAGAGCCGATTCCACCTCCCGCAAGGCAGGCCCGAGTTGCTCGAGAAGACGTGCTCCCGCTTCGGTCGGCATGACGGAGCGTGTGGTGCGGTTGAGCAGCCTGACGCCAAGCCGGCTTTCCAGGCGCCGCACCGCTTCGCTCAGGCCCGACGCGCTCGCGCTGCCTTGACGCGCGGCATCCCGGAATCCGCCGGCGCGCGCCACGGCCACAAATGCGTTCAGATCGCCAAGGTCTGTCTTCATTGTCCATAAATACGCACAACTTGTACGGATTGTATCTGATTATCGCGCATGCCGGCAATGTTTATCTGTACTGCACCAAACAAGGAGCAGAGATCATGACCTCCATCGACCAGTCAGGAACCTTCGCGCTCGGCGATCGCACTGTCGGGCGTCTCGGCTACGGCGCCATGCAGCTCGCCGGGCCCGGCGTCTTCGGGCCGCCGAAGGATCACGATGCAGCGGTGGCCGTGTTGCGCGCGGCGGTGGATGCCGGCGTGAACCACATCGACACCAGCGACTTCTACGGCCCGCATGTAACCAATCGGCTGATCCGCGAGGCGCTCGCGCCCTATCCCGACGATCTCGTCATCGTCACGAAGATCGGAGCCCGACGCGATGGGGACGGGGCGTGGCTGCCAGCCTTTTCGGCCGAGGAACTGACGCAGGCAGTGCATGCCAATCTGCGCAATCTGGGCCTGGACACATTGGAGGTGGTCAACCTCCGCGTCATGTTCGACGCGCATGAACCCGCTGAGGGGTCGATCGAAAAGCCGCTATCCGTTTTGGCCCGACTCCAAGAACAGGGCCTCGTGCGTCATATCGGGCTGAGCAATGTGACACCGGCGCAGATTGCCGAAGGCCGCCGGGTCGCCGACATCGTGTGCGTGCAGAACCAGTATAATCTGGTGCATCGAGCCGATGATGCCCTTATCGACGATCTCGCACGCGACGGCATCGCTTACGTCCCCTTCTTCCCGCTCGGCGGGTTCTCGCCGTTACAATCCTCCGTGCTGTCCGGCATCGCAGAGCGCCTTGGCGTCACGCCCATGCAGGTAGCCCTCGCATGGCTTCTCCATCGTGCGCCCAACATCCTTCTGATCCCCGGTACTTCATCCGTCGGGCATCTGAGGGAAAACCTTGCCGCGGCCGAACTCGATCTATCAGACGATACGCTCAAGGAACTGGACGGCAACAAGCTGAAGCACCGAGACGTATCCAGCGAGGTTACCCGTACTTGATGGATGATGGGTTCGTTGCTAAGAACCTTGAGCCATGGCTGATATAGCTTTGTGGACAAATGGATTCGTGAGGGGGGAGTTTTTCAATGCATAGACGTACATTTCTTCAAGCGACGGTCGGTGCCGCGGCATTGGCGATGGCTGGTCCTGCTGCGGCGGAAGACGACTGGAAGCCGACACGCCCCATCAACCTGATCGTTCCGTGGGCGGCCGGGGGGTCGACGGACCAGGTCACGCGCGTCACCGCGGCCGAACTGGAAAAAATCCTCGGCCAGACCATCGTCATCGTCAACCAGCCGGGAGCCTCCGGTTCCATCGGCACGCGCAGCGCGTGGACCGCGGAGAAGGATGGCTACACCTGGACCGCCGGAGCGGCGCAGGATCTGGGCACCTACCAGACGCTGGGTTCGCTGGATGCCGGTATCAAGGACTGGCACCTGTTCCTGAACGTGGCCAATGTTTCCGTGCTGGGGGTCAATGTCGATCGCCCATGGAAGACGGCCAAGGAATTGATCGACGACATGAAGGCGCGCCCGGGCGAGATTAGCGTGGCGACGGCCGGTGTCACCTCGGCCGGGCACGCAGCCATGGACCGGGTCATCAACGCCACCGGCATCAAGTACAAGGAAGTCGCCTATGATGGCGGTAACCCCGCCGTCCTGTCGACGGTGTCGGGCGAAACCGACCTCACCTCGCAACTGGCTGTCGAGCAGGCCGACATGATCCGCGGCAAGCGTATCCGGCCGCTGGCGACTGTGGGCGACAAAGCGCTCGATCTGGAAGGCTACGGGACTATCCCGCCGCTTTCCGATACCGTGCCCAACCTGAAGGCGCCGCTCAACTATTTCGGCATCTTCGTTCCCAACGGGGTTCCCGACAACGTGATCAAGACGCTGGAGAAGATCTGGGCGGAGAAAATGCCGAGCAACGAGGCGCTGAAGAAATATGCCGCCTCGCGCGGGGCCGTCTTCGATCCGCTCTATGGCGAGGCAGCGCAAAAGGCGGTGTTCCCTGCCATCCAGTTGAACGCATGGAATATCTTCAACAAGGGCATGGCCAAGGTTTCTCCCGATACTGTCGGTATTCCCAAGCCTTGAGACCGACATGAAGCGTGCGAAACCCACGCCCGTGGACGAGACTGAGGAGCCGCAGAACGGAATTGCAGATTCCGATTCTGCGGCTTCGCCTCGTGCCGATCTGCACGACGCGATCGGCTGGATCATTCTGGGCGTGGCGGTCGTCGTCGCGTCGCTGCAGATGGATCGTCTCCAGGACCGGCACATCAACCCGTACACCATTCCCGGACTGGTTCCGGGGCTTCTCGGCGCCGGCATGGTCATCATGGGCGTCATACTCGGCACGCGTAGCTGGATGCGGGGCGCCCATCGGCAGGCGATAGTGCGAGCGACGCCCGATCAGCGCGAGTGGAGCAAACGCGCATTACTGGCGGTGATCCTGTGCTGCGGCTACAGCGTGGTGCTGATCGGCCACGGATTGCCGTTCTGGGTCGCGTCCTCGATTTACGTGACCTGTTCCATCCTCGTGTTCGACCATATGAGTGCCGATCCGGCGAAGCGCCGGTTCAGCGTGCTTGCCGTCGCCAAGGCGCTGCTCATCGGCGTGCTTTCCTCGGTGGTGGTCTGGCTGGTGTTTGAACGGATCTTTCTGGTGCGCCTGCCGTAACGGCTCCGGCGCGCCGCGTTTTTCAGGACTCCATCATGTTGCAAGGTTTGCAGGATTTAGGGGCCGCCTATCTCAGCTTCATGAATCCCATGACGCTGCTGTACGGGCTGGGCGGCGCGTTCATGGGGATGGTCATGGGCATTCTGCCCGGCCTCTCGGCGACGCTGGCTATCGCCCTTTTGACCACGATGACGATGAGCCTGGATGGCAACGTCGCCATTCTGGTGCTGATATGTTCCTATGTGGGCGCGCTTTACGGCGGCTCGCGCACGGCCATCCTGCTCAACATTCCAGGCACCGCCGCCAATGCGGCGTCATGCGCCGACGGCTACGCGCTGGCGCAGCAGGGCCAGGCCGGGCGCGCCATCGGCATCGCCACTTCCGGCGCCGTCACCAGCACCTTGCTCGGCGTCCTTTTCCTGGCGACGCTGACGCCGCTCCTCGCAAACGTGGCGCTGAAATTCGGCGCGTTCGAGTTCTTCTGGCTGGCGCTGTTCGGCGTCACGCTGTCGGGCAGCATCGTCGGCGGCGATCCGCTCAAGGGCTGGCTGATGGGGCTGGTAGGCCTGCTTCTGGCCCAGGTCGGCGAGGAAAGCCTCTATGCCTATCAGCGCTTCACGTTCGGCTGGGAATCGCTGGCAGGCGGCATCGCCCTTATCCCGGCGCTGGTGGGGGCGTTCGGCTTGGCCGAAGTGCTGATGGCGCTGTCCGATCCGATCGAGCGCAAGATCCACGACCTCACCGATTCCGTCCTGCCACGCTGGCGCGACCTGATCCAGTACCGCTGGACGGTGCTGCGTTCGGGGCTCATCGGCGTGTTCACCGGTCTGCTGCCGGGGGTGGGCGAAGACGCCGGCGCGTGGGTTTCCTATGCGGCGGCCAAGGCCGTGAGCAAGGAAAAGGAAAAATTCGGCAAGGGCTCCATCGACGGACTGATGGCGGCGGAGACCGGCGATATGTCGTCGGTCCCGGGGCACCTCGTTCCGGTCCTGGCGCTCGGCGTGCCCGGTTCGGCGCCTTCGGCGGTGTTGATGGCCGCCATGATCATCCATGGCGTGCAGCCGGGGCCGATGCTGATGGTCGAGCACCCGCATTTTGTCTATCAGGTGGTCGCCATGACCACGCTGGCCTCGCTCGCCATCCTGCTTTTCGGGCTGTTCGGCGTGCGCCCCATGCTGCAGGTGTTGAAAGTCCCGCGCAATATCCTGATGCCGATCGTCTTCCTGCTGTGCACGGTCGGCGCGTTTGCCGTGGCGTCGCGCCTGTTCGACATCTATGCGATGGTGGCCGTGGGCATCGGCGCCTATTTCCTGCGCCGGCGCGGGTATGAAATGGCGCCTCTGGTGCTGGGGCTGGTGCTGGGCCCGTTGCTGGACAAGAGCCTGCGCCGCGGCCTGGTGCTTTCCGACGGCAGTCTGGAGCCGTTTTTTACACGACCGATTTCCATGGTCCTCGCGGCGATCACCATTTTCATGTTCCTGCTTTACGTGCCCGTATTCCGCTCGGCCGTCGGTCGCGCCTGGAAAGCCGTCGCTCACGGCGCACGAGGCGCATTGGGCAAGTCCGATGCCTGAGGGATGCAGTTTTTCTGAATGAAGATCGCGCTTTGCAATGAAGTCCTGCGGCCAATGCCCTTCGAAGAGCAGTGCCGTATGGCCACCCAGATGGGCTATGACGCACTCGAGGTCGCGCCCTTCACCCTCAAGGACGATCCGTTGGAGATCAGCGATGCCGAGGCGAAAGAGCATGCCCGCATCGCGCATGACCATGGCCTGACCATTTCCGGCCTGCACTGGTTGCTGGTCGCGCCGGACGGGCTTTCCATCGTCAGCGCCGATGCGGCGCAGCGCGAACGTACGGTTCGCGTCATGGAACGCATGGTGGAGTTGTGCGCCGTGCTCGGCGGGCGCTATCTGGTGCATGGCTCGCCAAAGCAGCGTTCCGTGCCGGAAGGTTCAAGCGCGGCCGAGGCATGGGAGCGCGCGCGCGACTGCCTGGCGCAGGCAGCCAGGCGGGCGGAGGCCTGCCAACTGGTCTACTGCCTGGAGCCGCTGTCGCCGCGCGAGACCGATTTCGTCAATACCGTGGAGGACGCGGTTCGCATGGTGACCGAGATCGGTTCGCCCGCTCTTCAGACCATGATCGATTGCAGCGCCGCCGGCCAGGCCGAGCGCGTTTCCGTGCCCGAACTGATCGAGCGCTGGGTGCCCACGGGCCATATCGCCCACATTCAAGTGAACGATCCGAACAGGCGCGGTCCCGGGCAGGGAGAGATGCGGTTCGGCCCGATCCTGCGCAGCCTCCTCGCCATGCAGCGTCGGGGCCATTACGACGGCATCCTGGCGGTCGAGCCTTTCGATTACGTGCCGGACGGGCCGGGCTGCGCGGCATATTCGATCGGCTACCTGCGCGGTATCCTGCAGGAGATCGAAAGTGACGGGTGATGCGCCGCGACTGATCGTCGAAGCGATCGAGCTTTACGAACGGCCGGTGCGCTTGCGCCTGCCGTTTCGTTTCGGCGTGGTGACGCTGACGGAGTGCCCGCAGGCGTTCGCGCGTGTCCGCGTGGCACGCACGGACGGCCGCGCGGCCTGGGGTACGGCTGCCGAACTGATGGCGCCCAAATGGTTCGACAAGAATCTCGACCTGTCCAACGAAGACAATTTCCAGCAATTGCGCACCGTGCTCCGGATGGCGCGGGCCGCCTATCTGTCCGACGCAACGCCGGCGACGGCCTTCGGCCATTTCGCACGCCATCATGACGCGCATGAAGCGGCCTCCGCCGCGCGGGGATTCAACCCGCTACTGGCCAATTACGGCCCGGCGCTGATCGACCGTGCGATACTGGATGCGCTGTGCCGGCTTGAGGGCGTGTCGTTCTACGCGGCGATGCAGGCCAATCTGGCGGGTATCAACGGCGCGAAACGGGAGTTTTCCGGCCTCGATATCCCGGCCTTCCTGCAAGGCCTGAAGCCCGCGGAAACGATAGAGGCGCGCCATACGGTGGGCCTGCTCGACGCCATCACCGCAGCCGATTTGCAGCAGCGGGTCGGCGACGGCCTGCCGGAAACGTTGGAAGAAGTGATCGCCGCCTATGGCCATCGCTGGTTCAAGCTCAAGGTGAGCGGCAAGCGGGACGCCGATATCGAGCGGCTTGGCGCCATCGCGTCGGTGCTCGATCGCCTCGGCAATCCCTATTTCGTTTCTCTCGACGGCAACGAGCAGTACGAATCGGCCGCGGCGCTCGCCGAACTGGTGGAGGCGATCCGGGTAGCGCCGCAACTGGCGCGCCTGTGGTCCTCGGTGGCCTTCATCGAGCAGCCCATCGCGCGGCTTCATGCGCTCGAGGTCGACCTGCACGGGACCGATCTCGGCAAGCCGGTGATCATCGACGAATCCGACGGCGTGCTCCATGCTTTCGCGGAGGCGCGTGCGCGTGGCTATGCCGGCGTGTCGTCCAAGACCTGCAAAGGCGTATACCGGTCGCTGCTCAACGCCATGCGCTGCACCGCCTGGAACCGCGAGCAGGACGGCACGCACTATTTCATGTCGGCCGAGGATTTGACGACCCAGGCCGGGCTTGCCGTGCAGCAGGATCTGGCGCTCGTCAACCTGCTCGGGATCACGCATGTCGAGCGCAACGGGCATCATTACGTCAACGGAATGGCAGCGCAATCACAGGCCGAGCAGGACGCCTTCCTGCACGCGCATCCCGATCTTTATGAGCGCAGCCATGGCGCGGTGCGTCTGGCGATCCATGCGGGCCGCATTCATTGCGCGTCGCTTGCCTCTCCCGGTTATGCGAGCGGTGCGGAGCCGGATTTTGCGGCCATGCAGGCGCTGGATGACGGAGCGGCCGCGTGACATCCATCCGCAATCCGGTTCTCAGCCACATCCCGCGCGGATGAGGCCCTAATTTTATCAGAGGGTTTTTCACAATGGCCACGCAAAATCTCGGGATCATCATGCACGGCGTCACCGGACGCATGGGGATGAACCAGCACCTGATCCGCTCCATCGTCGCCATTCGCAAGGAGGGCGGCGTGTTGCTCTCGAACGGAACGCGCGTCATGCCCGAGCCTATCCTGGTCGGCCGCAGCGCCGAGAAGATCGAGGCGCTGGCGCGGCAATACGGGATCGCGCGCTGGAGCACCGATCTGGATGCTGCGCTTGCCAATCCCGACGACACCGTCTTCTTCGATGCCGGCAGCACGCAGATGCGGCCGGCGCTGCTGGAAAAGGCGCTGAAGGCCGGCAAGCACATCTATTGCGAGAAGCCGATCGCCACGACGCTGGAGGAAGCGCTCAAGATCGCGCACACCGCTCAAGGCTCGGGCCGCAAGCACGGCGTGGTCCAGGACAAGCTCTTCCTGCCCGGCCTGCGCAAGCTGGACCTGCTGCGTCGGTCGGGCTTCTTCGGGCGCATGCTCAGCGTGCGGCTGGAATTCGGCTACTGGGTGTTCGAGGGCGATCTGCAGCCTATCCAGCGGCCGAGCTGGAACTACCGCTCCGCGGACGGCGGCGGCGTCATCCTCGACATGATGTGCCACTGGCGCTACGTGCTCGACAATCTGTTCGGCGAGGTGCAGTCCATCTCCTGCATGGGGGCCACACATATCCCCGAGCGCTGGGACGAAAGCGGCAAACCCTACACGGCCACAGCCGACGACGCGGCCTATGCCACGGCCACGCTGAAGGGACATGGCGGCGAGCCGGTCATAGCGCAACTGAACATGTCCTGGGTGACGCGGGTGCGACGCGACGACCTGGTGACGTTCCATGTCGACGGCACGCATGGTTCGGCCGTCGCCGGCCTGCAGGACTGCTACATACAGGATCGGATGGCGACGCCCCGGCCCGTCTGGAATCCAGACGTCAAGCAGAACATGAATTTCTTCGACCAGTGGCAGAAGGTTCCGGATACCGAAAGCTTCGACAACGGCTTCAAGATCCAGTGGGAGCATTTCATCCGCCATGTGGTCGAGGACGCTCCGTATCGCTGGACGCTCGGTGAAGGCGCCAAGGGGCTGCAACTGGTCGATCTGGCGATCCAGTCGTGGCGCGAGCGGCGCTGGATCGACGTGCCGGCGCTGCCGCTTTGAAGGAGCCGGCGATGACCTCGACACTCAACCTCCCCAGGCATGACGGTACGCTTGCGCCCTATACTTTGCGCGGCAACGCGCCGGTGGGCGCGGCGAAGGGGTCGGGCCGGAATTTCAACCGCATCGCCTATTCGGCCGCCCATGTCGTGGCCGACCCGCGCGCGGCGGTCGATCCGTGGCTGGAGGCAGCGATAGACTGGGACGCCACCATCGGCTACCGGCGGCATCTCTGGTCGCTCGGGCTCGGCGTCGCCGAGGCGATGGATACGGCACAGCGCGGCATGGGACTGGACTGGCCGACATCGCTGGAACTCATCCGGCGCTCGCTGGAAGCAGCCAAGGATATGCCCGGTGCGCTGGTCGCCTGTGGCTGCGGTACCGATCATCTGGCGCCGGAGGCGGCGCGTTCGGTCGATGACGTGATCCGCGCCTACGAAGAACAGATGGAAGCCATCGAAGCGCTTGGCGGCCGGCTGATCATCATGGCCAGCCGGGCGCTGGCACGCGTGGCGAAAGGCCCGCAGGATTACCAAAAGGTCTACGGCCGCATCCTCCAACAGGCCCGGCAGCCGGTCATTCTTCATTGGCTGGGCGAGATGTTCGATCCCGCTCTCGCCGGCTATTGGGGCGCACCGGATATCGACGCCGCCATGGATACGGCGCTGGCGGTGATCGAAGCGCACGCCGCCAAGGTCGACGGCATCAAGATATCGCTGCTCGACAAGGACAAGGAAATCGCCATGCGCCGGCGCCTGCCGGAAGGCGTTCGCATGTATACGGGCGACGATTTCAATTATGCCGAACTCATCGCCGGCGACGGCACGGGGCAATTGCCCACGCATCGGCACAGCGACGCCCTGCTCGGCATCTTCGACCCGATCGCGGCGGCCGCAAGTGCTGCGCTGGCGGAACTGGCCGCGGGCAATGTGGAGCGTTTCCATGCCATCCTGGGGCCGACCGTGCCGCTGTCGCGCCATATCTTCCAGGCGCCCACGCGCTTCTACAAGACCGGCGTGGTGTTCATGGCATGGCTGAACGGCCAGCAATCGCACTTCACCATGGTCGGCGGCCAGCAAAGCACAAGAAGCCTGGTGCATTTCGCCGAACTGTTCCGTCTCGCCGACGCCGCTGACCTGCTTCAGCAACCGGGACTGGCGATGCACCGTATGCGCACGCTGCTTGCGCTCCACGGCGTCGAATAAGGGCCTCGAAAATGGAAGCTTGCTGCAATCAGGACCGGGTGGATGCAAATGCGTGATTTCAGCACCGATCATCGCTGGCTGTCGATCAATACCGCCACGGTGCGTTTCAGCCACGGGAAAGCGGTACCGCTGGACGCCATCCTGGATGCGTGCGCCGAGCGCGGCATCCGCGCGGTGTCTCCATGGCGCGATCAGGTCGCCGCCGCCGGCCTGGCGATGATCTCGCGTCAGGTGCGGGCTCTTGGCCTAGAGCTATCGGGTTACTGCCGGGGCGGCATGTTTCCGGCGGCGGACGAAGCCGGGCGGCAGGCGGCGGACGACGACAACAGGCGCGCGGTCGACGAGGCATGCGAACTGGGCGCGGCTTGCCTGGTGCTGGTGGTAGGCGGCCTGCCCGGCGCATTGGCGGGCCAGGCGGCGCACAAGGACATAGGCCTGGCGCGGCGGCAGGTGGAAGACGGCATAGGCCGCCTGCTGGAATACGCGCGCGCCGCCGGCATGCCGCTGGCGATCGAACCGCTGCATCCCATGTATGCGGCCGACCGGGCCTGCATCAACACGATGGAGCATGCACTGGATCTCTGCGACGCGCTGGATCCCGATAGCACCGGTGCCCTCGGCGTTGCGTGCGACGTCTACCATGTCTGGTGGGACCCCAAGCTCGAGGCGCAGATTGCGCGGGCCGGGCGGCGACGGCTGCTCGCCTTCCATGTCTGCGACTGGCTGACGCCGACATGCGATCTCCTCAACGATCGCGGCATGATGGGCGACGGCGTGATCGACATTCCGCGCATTCGCGGCTGGGTCGAGGGGCAGGGGTTCGTGGGCTACAGCGAGGTCGAGATTTTCTCGACAGAGAACTGGTGGAAGCGCGATATCGCCGAGACGCTCGACACCTGCATCGCGCGGCATAAGAGCGCCGTGTAGCTGTCTGTCGCGCTGGGTCGCGCAGCCAATTGAAAGGGTTGCCTCACGCCCAGTGCATTCGCGCCCGGTAAACAAAGGCGAACCACGGGTATGCGCCGGTCGAACGACGATTGTCAAAAGGACCCGCTTGCCGCGATTGGGGGTCGGAGAATTTTACGGAGCGGGTTCTGATCCCACAGCTCCCAAATGGGAGTTGTGCATGATGCCCACACTGTTAAAGCGATGTTCAATCGTGGGGATGGCGTCAATGAGATCGTTTGTCGTTGGCATCGGTGCTGCTGCAATCCTATTGGCCAGCGGATCGAGCGGTTATTCGCAAAACCTTGCATGCGCCCAGTTCAAATCCTCCTTCAAGGGAGGGCCGGCCATATTGATCTACAATGGATGTCGCAATCAGATCGACTGGAAATTGTGCATCAACGTCAGCACGCGCCCGTTTCGCGACTTCGCTTCTGGTACGACCGCGCCGGGAGCTACGTCTCGGTATGGATTTTCCGTGGGAAGCAAGCGCTTCAAGCTTCGCTACGAGTGGACCTTGTGCGAGTGGAAGGACGGAAAAGCGTGTGTCCCCGCCACCCTGGGCGGCTGCTGAACTTCGGCGCGGGTCAACGTCGTCGACACGCGAGAAAGAGATAGGGTAGCACCTGCCCGGCATTCATCGGCGTACCCAAATACTCTCAGGGCACTGTAGGGTCGCGACGGAGAGGCGAGGCGTCAACCGCTCCATGCGACGGCTATATGCTATGTGCCCATTTCAGCAGTTTACAAGCCATTGAAATTGCCTGGCGCGCATTACGGCGCGCGTCGTAGTTAAGCCGATGGTCTTGAAGGGGCAAACAGGTGCTAAGCTCTTGATTTTAAATTGGTAGCGGAGGAGGGACTCGAACCCCCGACACAAGGATTATGATTCCTCTGCTCTAACCGACTGAGCTACTCCGCCCCGCTGCCCTGTCTTGGGCTTGAAGCCCGCGTACCTCGGCAAGGACGCGCGGATATAAGGGGGGTGTGGCAACCCTGTCAAGGACGGTCAGCCGCCGATCGGATAAAGCCGCAGCAGGCCTCCGGCAGGGGTCCAATGCTGCCGAATTCGGCCAAAATACTTTTCCGGGGGCTGTCGTGGGCGCCGTCGTGGCCCCTGCGCCTTTCAGCTTTGCTCCATGCGCCTCAATCTTCGTGATTCCGCGCGTGTCTCTATCCCGAAACCGGTTCCCGTTTTCGAGAGACATGCCCAATGGTGCGCGACAGCGCCGCGCCGGGGTTGAGTTCGGGGCGCCGCATCGATATGTGTCTGGCACAGACTTTCAGGTATCAATTGATGAAACCGCGCATCGCCGTCCTTGGTTGCGGATATTGGGGATCGAACCATATCCGCACGCTCAAATCGCTTGGCGCGCTTTATGCTGTCTCCGACGCCAACCGGCCCCGCGCGGAAGGGTTCGCCAGCGAGCAGGATTGCCTTGCCATCGACCCCGAAGAAATCTTCGGCCGCGAAGATATCGATGCCGTCGTCATGGCGCTGCCGCCTCAATTCCACTCCGAATGCGCGATCCGCGCCGTCCGCAACGGCAAGGACGTGCTTGTCGAGAAGCCGGTCGCGCTCACCGTCGCCGATGCCGAGCGCTCGGTGAAGGCAGCGCACGATGCCGGCCGCATCTTCATGGTCGGGCATGTGCTGCGCTACCATCCAGCCTTCGAGAAGTTGAAGGAACTCATCGACGAGGGTGAACTGGGCGAAGTGAAATACATCCATTCGCATCGGCTCGGCCTCGGCAAGTTCCATACCGAGAACGATGCTCTATGGGATCTGGCCCCGCATGATCTGTCCATGATCCTGGCGATCACGGGCGCAGCGCCGCTGGAGGTCCACGGGGAGGGGGCCGCACTTCTCGACCATTTGAGCGATTTCGCGCATCTTCACATGCGCTTTCCGGGCGATCTGCGCAGCCACCTCTTCACCTCGCGCCTCAATCCCTATCGCGAGCGGCGGCTTACCGTCGTCGGCACCCGCGCCATGGCCGTGTTCGACGACGTCGAGCCGTGGGAGCGCAAGCTCGCCGTCTACCGGCATGCCGTCTGGCAGGACAGCGGCCAATGGGCCTTCACCGCCAACGACCCCGCCTATATCGAGGTCAAGGAGGGCATGCCGCTGACGCGCGAACTGGAGCATTTCATGCGCTGTATCGAAACGCGCGAGGAGCCGAGGACCGACGGAGAGGAAGCGATCCTCGTGCTCAAGATACTCACCGCGGGCACCGTGACCCACGACACCCGCTTCGCGGGCGAACGGAAGATCTCTTCGATCGGCTGATTGGGGGATCGGCTGATCGGGGATCGGCCGGTCGACCTTATGTGTCAGGCGTGCGCGGGCTGCGCGGCAAGGCGCGAAAGCATGGTCTCGGCCTCGGCGCCGCGATAGGCGCGTTCGATGAAACCGCCACCCAGCACGCGCGCCTCGTCGCCGTCGTCGGAATAAAGCGCGCAGGCCTGTCCGGGCGCGACGCCCGTTTCGCCGTCCACCAGTTCCACCCGAACCGATCCGCCCGACCGCGTCAACACCGCCGGACGCGGAGGGCGTGTCGAGCGCACCTTGGCGAAAAGCTCGATTCCTTCGGCCGGGATATCCTCAAGTCCGCCGTCGCCCAGCCAGTTCACCTGGCGCAGAACGAGGCTATGGGTTTCGAGCGCCTCACGCGGCCCGACGATGACGCGCGAATGCGCCGCGTCGAGATGGACGACGTAGAGCGGCTCGCCGGCGGCGACGCCGATGCCGCGGCGCTGGCCGATCGTATAGCGCAGAATGCCCTCGTGGCGGCCGAGCACGCGCCCGTCGATATGGACGATGTCGCCCGGCGTGGCAGCCCCCGGCCTCAACTTCGCGATGATGTCGGAATATTTGCCGTGCGGCACGAAGCAGATGTCCTGGCTGTCTTGCTTGGCCGCGACCGCCAGCCCCATCGCCTCGGCGATGCGGCGTACCTCGGGCTTGGGCAGGCCGCCTAGCGGGAAGCGCAGATAATCGATCTGCTCCTGCGTGGTGGCGAACAGGAAATAGCTCTGGTCGCGCTCGGCGTCCAGCGGGCGGTAGAGCGCGCGGTGGCCGTCGCCGCGCGGGGCGGAGCGGATATAGTGGCCGGTCGCCAGTGCGTCGGCGCCCAGTTCGCGCGCCGTCTCCAGAAGATCGGCGAACTTGACTGTCTGGTTGCAGGAGACACAAGGGATCGGCGTCTCGCCCGAGACATAGCTCTCGGCGAAGGGGACGATGACCGCCTTGCGGAAGCGCTCTTCGTAGTTCAGCACGTAATGCGGAAAGCCGAGCGTTTCGGCCACCCGGCGGGCGTCGTCTATGTCCTGCCCGGCGCAGCAGGAGCCGGGGCGGTGGGTCGCCGCGCCATGATCGTAAAGCTGTAGCGTGACGCCGACGACATCATAGCCTTCTTTCTTGAGGAGGCCGGCGACGACGGAGGAATCGACGCCCCCCGACATGGCCACGACAACGCGCGTGTCTTCGGGACGTCCCGGCAGGTCGAGGCTGTTCATTTCAGGTGCATTCCAAGGCGCTTTGATGCCGGTTACATGCCAACCAGACCAATATAGGTCAAGCCGGGCCCGCGCGCCATATGGGCGCGGCGGCGCAGTCCATGCCGGCTCCCGGGTTGTCGCTCAGGACCGTTAGAATACGTGCGATCCGGCTAACGAGCGATTCACCAAGCTTACCGTAGCATTACCTTTCGTTTAGGCAATTTTTAAAGCTGTGGCGTTAAGGTGACCGACGATTGGTTCTTTTGAGTTTAGTAGAGAGTACGGATGACCGATCTTGTAAGGCCTCGCGTCAAGTACGTCATAGGGCCGGATGGCAGCCCGCTTACCATCGCGGATCTGCCGCCGTCCAATACCCGGCGCTGGGTTATCCGGCGAAAAGCCGAGGTGGTTGCCGCCGTGCGCGGGGGCCTGCTCAGCCTTGAGGAAGCCTGCCAGCGCTACAAGCTGACCACCGAGGAATTCCTCTCGTGGCAGGCCTCGATCGACGAATACGGGCTGGCGGGACTGAGAACGACGCGTATTCAGCAATACAGGCACTGATGGCCGGCAGTCGGCAATAGGCAGTCGAATAAATAAATCCGCTGCGCGTTCGCGGCGGATTGTGTTTTAGATTCTGATATTCCGGCTACCGACTGCCGACCTGCCTATTGCCGACTGCCGATCTTCACCCCGTCATGGCGCGGCTGCCGTCGCCTTCGCGGGTCTTGGCGTCGCGTGTTTCCAGCATCTCGGCCTTGGAAAGTTCCAGTTCGGCCTCGGCGAGGGCCGTCTCGGCGACCGCGCGCTGCTCGGCCAGGTCGGCCTGGGAGTTGAGGAGATTGTCACGGCGCTGGCGGGCCGCCTTGGCAAAGGTCGGATAGGCGAAATGGTTCACGTCCGTAATCCCGGCCTTCTTCTCCTCGGCCGCGATCTGCACGTCCAGTTCGTTGGCCATGCGCTCGAATTCGGCGATCATCATGTCGAGCTGCAGGAGTTGCCGGCGCTTCTCGTTCACCTGAAACTGCTTCAGCCGAACGAGGTTCTCACGTGATTTCATGCCATCATACTCCCGAAACGCGAACGCCTTTGGTGCCAGCGGCGTGGGTCAAGCCCCTCATACAATCAGCCCGGCTGCGAAATCCGTCGGCTGCGACTTTCTGCCCGGAAACAAATTCCTAAGCTTTTGCGCCGATGGTAACCATTCGTTTACGGGCATTGTTAATCATAAGGGGCAGGACTTAAGGGCCGGTAAAAAAATTTGCAGCGAGCCGACAAATCCCCACAAAGCGAGTCAGTTGAATCACTTAGTGTAGTTTGTTGAAGTTTGCGTGCCGATTTCTTCGTCGTGTTTCCTTAAAGGATTCAAATGCGTGCCTACAAATGTTGGACAGATCGTTACCGCTTGCCAAGCCGAATTATATTTTGTTAACCATTCGGTGGCAGCTTGCGATTCACGTGTCGATTGCTGCGGTTCAGGATCGGGTGAACCAGGCATAGGGTTGGGCGAGCCCGGCTGGCGGCAGAAAAGGGGACCTAAATGCGCGTTCTGCTGATTGAAGATGACAGTGCGACCGCACAGAGCATCGAACTGATGCTCAAGTCGGAGAGCTTCAACGTCTACACGACGGACCTCGGTGAAGAGGGGGTCGATCTCGGCAAGCTCTACGACTACGACATCATCCTTCTCGACCTCAACCTGCCGGACATGTCGGGCTACGAGGTGCTCAGGACGCTACGCCTGTCGAAGGTGAAGACGCCGATCCTCATCCTGTCTGGCATGGCGGGGATCGAGGACAAGGTGAGGGGCCTCGGCTTCGGCGCCGACGACTACATGACCAAGCCGTTCCACAAGGACGAACTGGTCGCGCGCATCCATGCCATCGTGCGCCGCTCCAAGGGGCATGCGCAATCGGTCATCACGACGGGTGACCTGATCGTCAATCTGGATGCCAAGACCGTCGAGGTCGGCGGCCAGCGCGTGCACCTGACCGGCAAGGAATACCAGATGCTCGAACTGCTCTCGCTGCGCAAGGGCACGACGCTGACCAAGGAGATGTTCCTCAATCATCTCTATGGCGGCATGGACGAGCCGGAACTGAAGATCATCGACGTCTTCATCTGCAAGCTTCGCAAGAAGCTCGACGCCGCATCCGGCGGGCAGAATTATATCGAGACGGTCTGGGGCCGCGGCTATGTGCTGCGCGAGCCCGAGGAAATCCGCGAAAGCGCCTAGCGGGGCGGTCGGGACTGGGCAGTCGGCAATCGGGTTTGGTCGGACCCGACCGCGAAGGTGCTGCCTTTCCCTTAACTACTGCCGATCTGTCGAATGCCGACTGCCGCCCTTCACGCCGCCATCTCGAATTCGCGGAAACGCTCCAGCAATTGCGGGCGGTTGAACGGCTTCAAGAGGTAGCCGGAGGCGCCGGCGCGCTTGGCGCGCATGATGGCGCCGACATCGACTTCCGCGATACAGATGACCACGCGCGGCTTCGTCTCGGTTTCGTAGGAAAGCACCTCGCGGATGAAATCGGCGGCGGCCATGTCGGGAAGCGTGGTGTCCACGACGATCAGTTCCGGCATCTCCGCCGAACATAGGCCGAGCGCTTCGGTTGCGCTTCCCGCTTCGACGACCAGCACGTCCTCGCTCGTGAGAATCCGCTTCGCGACTTTCCTGACGACGCTCGAATCGTCGACGATCATGCACCTTTTCATTGCCCATCCCCTGAATGGCTCGTCCCGCGGATCGAAACCAGCGGAACGACAAGGGCATAACCTGAACGAAAACGGTTAAGAAACGCGGGAACGAGCGTGGTTAAATTTTAGCCAAGGTGGGAGTTTGCGGCTGGGGGCGGTATATGACTTCATTTCCCTGCGCTTTCGTTGTCCTCTGCCTAGAACCTCGCTAAGCGGCTTCCAGCACGCGCATTTCGACGTGCAGACCGGCTGCCGCCACCATGTTGACCAGCGTATCCAGCCCGAACAGGTTGATCTTGCCGCGCAGCAGATCGGATACGCGCGGTTGCGTCACGCCGAGTTGGCGCGCGGCTTCCGCCTGAGTCCAGCCCCGGGCACGGATATGCTTTTCCAGCGCCATCATAAGCGCCGCCCGCAGCTTCATGTTTTCTACCTCCACGGGGGTGGCCTCAATGGCATCCCATACACTCGCGAACGTCTCGTTGCTCATTTGCCCAACTCCTTCACCAGTTCACGGTAGCGTTTAGCGGCAAGCTCCAGGTCCGATCTGGCGGTTTTCTGTGTTTTCTTCTGGAAGCAGTGCAGTACGTAGATTACATCGGCGAACCTGGCGACGTAGATGATCCGAAACGCGCCGGCGTCGTCCCGTATCCTGATTTCCTTCACGCCCCGCCCGATTGTCGCGATCGGCTTCCAATCGGTCGCAGGCTCACCGTTCTGAACCTTGTCCAGTTGGTAGCCTGCTTCACGCCGGCAGAGAGAGGAAAGGCACGTAAGTCGCTAAGAGCGCCGCCGCGGAAACCCAACCTCTTGCCCATGCGGTGATTATACAATATTTTGTATGAATCGCAACCAGTTCCGGAACCCGCAGGCCGAAGAACCCGCAGCCCGATGAAGCGTCAGGTCGCGGCCAAGGCGAAGACGGCGGACCAGAGCAGTACCGACACCAGGAATATGCGTTCCACCAGTCCGAAAATGCGGCGAAGGGCCGGGATCAGGCAGATCACGACACCGGCGAGCGACGCCGCGACTATCCAGTACAGGCCGGCCAGAATGGGCGAGGCCCAGTCCGCCACGACCGGAAGCGCGACGGGGTTCAGGACGTCGATCGCCATATAGGCCAGCGCGAAGCTGGCGATCGCGAAGAGATAGTGCAGTTTTCCGGTTCCCGTCAGGCGTTGTCCTTCCAGATCGGTAGGGAAGGCGAGCACGCCCAGCCTAAGCGCCGCCACGGCCAGCAGGTATACGCCGCCACGGGCTGGAAACCGCCCGTCCATCAGCACGGCAGCGCCGAGCGCGATTGCGGCGATGATGCCGATCAAGCCGTATATCGTGAACAGAGGCCGCGAAGGACCGACGCCGTAGTCGCTGACGGCATGGCCGACCAGACTGTAGCTGCCTCGGATGTTGAGTGCCAGGAACAATGCCAATTGGACGAAGTAGAGCAATGCCGCCGTGGTGTAGATCGTCACCTGCATCCCCTGATCAGCGGTTTGAGGACAAGCGTATGTGCGAAAGACAGCACGAAAGCGGTTTTCTGCCGCAATCCCGCCCCCGGACCGGATAGGGTCGACCGTCCACGTTTCGCTTAGACCGAATTCGATCCCGGCGGCAAGCTTCAGGCTTTACTGCCTGCTTGCTGTCAATCGAATCTCGTCTGCCGAGGCGCGGATCTCGATCGCCATGCCGGTCTCGCGTGCGAGGAGCAGCGTGTAATAGGGCTGCACGGCATGGGCGTCGATCGCTTCTTCCGGCTTCTGGCCGGAATGCATTTCGAGGAATTTCGGCGGCACCCGCACCATCGGGCCGCCTGCGACCAGCGTGAATTTCGGCTCCGTCTCGGGGGTCTCCAGCGTCACCGAGAGCTTGCCGCCGCGCGGTATGGCGGCATTGGCGATCATGATGAGGTTGAGCAGGAGTTTTACCTGGTTCTTCGGCAGGTAGGCGCGCGGGCCCTCCCACGTGAATTCCGGTTTCTCGTTCTTCATGAAGCCGGTGGCGACGGCTTCGGCGTCGCCGGTGTCGATCTGCATGCCGGCCGAACCGGCCGCGCCGAAGGCGATGCGGGCAAATTGCAGCCTGGCCGAGGCATTCCTGGCGGAGATGCGGATCAGGTTCATCGCGTCCTCGTCCGCGCCGCCCTCGTCGAGGAGTTCGAGCCCGTTATTGATGGCGCCGACCGGCGAGATGATGTCATGGCAGACACGGCTGCAAAGCAGCGCCGCCAGTTCCGGTGCCGTCAGCGTAAATATGTCAGCCATTTCCAACCGTCCCTGCGTTTTCGTAGATCAGCATTTCGAAATGCCGCATGCGCGGCGAATCACCTGTTCACACCGATTGTCGCCTTTAGCGCGAAAAATCGCATTCCCTGCAAGATCGTGGAATTTTTCCGGCGAGCGCGCCCCGCAATCCCGCTCTTTTGGCCATTTCCCGACCGTCTCCATGTGCGAACTTAATAGTTGAAAAAGGATTACGGGTTAGTTTGCCCATGCCCGAGAAGTGGCCGTTCAAGGCAGCCCGGGAAACAGGCGTCGGCGAATGGGCTCCCATAGGGAGACCGAGACCATGAACTTTAATGCACTGAGGCGGATCGGCATCCGTTGCGTCGCCATTTTTGCCGCTTGTCTCGCCGTCCTTGCGGTTGCCGTTCCCGGCGCGCGCGCCGATACGGGGTATACGTCGCAGGAAATCATCGATTCGGGCAACCGGTTCTTCGGATCGACATCGGGCGGGCTCGCCACCGTTGTGGAGAAGATATTTTCCACCTACGGCCTTCCGAACGGCTATGTGCTGGGAGAACAGGGGTCGGGCGCCATCATTGGCGGGCTGACCTATGGCGAAGGCACGCTCTACACCAAGAATGCCGGCGACCATAAGGTCTTCTGGCAGGGGCCGTCGATCGGCTGGGATTTCGGCGCCGAGGGTTCACGGCTGATGGTGCTTGTCTATAATCTCGACAGCGTCGATGCTCTCTACGATCGGTATGCCGGCGTTACCGGGTCCGCCTACGTCATCGCCGGCCTGGGCTTCAACGTGCTCAAGCATGGAAACGTGCTCCTGGTCCCCGTGCGCACCGGTGTTGGCGCCAGGCTCGGCGTCAATCTGGGTTACCTGAAGCTGACCGAGCAGCCGACCTGGAACCCGTTCTGATCTTCGGCGGATTGGCTTCGGCCGGTTTGGATCGCCGCTGGCATAGAAGCCCGTCCCCGTGGCAAAAGGCGGCGTGCCGGCGTGGTCCGGCGCGTCTTGCGGACGAATTCAGGTGATCCAGTCCCTTCTTTTTTTCGGCTTCGGCTTCCTGTGCGCGGTGCTGATCGCGCTTCTCGTCGCGCCGGCGTTCTGGCGCCGAGCCGTCAGGCTGACGGAGCGGCGCATCCTGGCGACCGTGCCGCTGACGATGAACGAGATCCAGGCCGAGAAGGACGGGTTGCGGGCCGAATTCGCCATGTCGTCACGCCGCCTCGAGATCAAGGCGAAAGGCCTGCAGGATCGCGTCGCCGGCCAGATGATCGAGATCGAGCGCGGCCGCGAGGAACTCAGGCAGACGGCAGAGGAACGCGATCGGCTGTCGGTGGAAGGTACGGCGCTCGATACGAAGAATGGCGAACTCGAGGCGTCGCTGAAGGCGGCCGGCGAGGAGAGGGAGGCCCTCTCTGCCGAATTAGCGGCGATCCGTGCACAATTTGACGACAAGGACGCGGAGATTTCCCGGCTGGACCTGGCCGCCACCGACGCCAGCCTCGAAGTGTCCAACCGGCAGATCGAACTTGCCGCGCGGGAGGCGGAGGTCGCCAAGCTGAAGGACGATCTGGCGCGATTGAAGGAACAGCGCCGGGAAAGCGAGCAGAAGCTGCGCGAGATCTCGCTCGACAACAAATCCGGGCGCGCGGCGCTCAAGACGGAGAGCGCACGCGCGGGCGATCTGGAGCGCCGGTTGGGGAAGGCGCTCACGGCGCTCGCCGACCGCGAGGAGGCGCTCGAGCGGGGCGAACGCGAACGTGCCCGCCTCGGCGAACGGAAGAGCGGGATGACTAGTGGACAGGACGAAGCGCCGGCGGCGGTGGCGGCCTCGCAAGCAGATGAAGAGACTTCAACGGCCGACGCAGCCGCGCCGCAGGAAAATCTGGCGCGGCTGAAAGCCGACCGCAAGCGGCTGGAAGAGCGGCTTACCACGCTGACCCGCGAAAACAGGAGGCTGCGCACCGCTTCGCTGCCACCGCAAGCAGCGGTTCCCGCGCGCGAGGCCGGACCTGGGGAAACGGCGCTGCGCGAGCAGATCAGCAATCTTGCCGCCGAGATGGTGGCGCTGACCGCCTTGATCGAGGGGCCCGGCTCGCCCATCGACAAGGCGCTCGCCATGCCGGAGGCGGAAGGCGCCGAGGCGGCCGCCGGCGGAACGCCAAGTCTTGCCGAGCGGGTACGGGCGCTGCGCGAGGCGGCGGCGCGGCGGCAATAGCCTACTGCTGCAGCACGGCCTTGATGTCGACCAGGTTGGAGCGGACGCGCAGGATATAGAAACCCATCGTGGTGAGGTGGCTGGGAATGATCCAGCCGTCCTCGCGGCCATTGGCGACGATGAAGGGCTGGATCCTGAGCGCAGAGCGGAACTGGCTTTCCATGTCGTCCCACAGCGTGGTGAGCTTCTTCTCCTTGATGACGTCGTCGAAGTCGGCCTGCGTCGCCGTCAGTATGCCGTAATAGCCGTAGAGCTGGCCGTAGGCGAACCAGAAACGGTCGTCGGCGCGGGTGTCGAACCAGCCATTATTGTGGTTCTCGGCGCGGTCTTTCAGGATCGCCGAGGTCGAGCCGATATCGTTGGCGATGCGGTCGATGAACTGGATCAGATTGTCGGCGCGCGGGTCGAAGGTCGTCTGGCAGGCGGCAAGCCGGTCGTTGAAGGCGCGCAGCTTCTTGATCGCGGTGCGGTAATAGCTCGGCGTCGGTGTCTTCGGCCCAGGCGGGTTCCAGCCGAGATACCAGGTATATTCGTCGAATTGCAGCGCGCCGCGGGCGTCCTGCAGGTCGGCATCGACCTGCGATGTGCCACGCACGCGGCCGAGCGTATCGACCAGTTCCACCGAGGTCCGCCGCACCGCCTGGTTGATGCCGCGCTGGAAGGAGGCCTTGTTGTCGAAGAAAGGCGTGCTGTCCCAGTCGAGCCCGAAGAAGCCGAGCTTGTAGAGGATCATCGAGGAGATCCACTGGTTCTGGTTCACGTTGAAATCGATCAGGTCGGCGGAGGCGTCGACGATGGCCGAACGCGCGCAGGTTTTCTGGCCGGTGGCCGTCACCGCGGCCGGCGTCTCCTCGCCGGCGGAAGCCTGACGGTCTTTCAGATTGTATTTCTGCGCAGAGTCAGGATTGAAATCGGTCCAGCGCTGCGTCTGCCAGAAGAAATTGGCGTAAAGCCCGATCAGGACAAGCACGAAGAGGCCGAGGACGATGCGCACGATCCAGCCGCGGCGAGTGTACCAGCGGCCGGCGAGCACGAAGGGCCAGCACAGCCACGCGATGAACATGCCTGTCGCCCGCCCGATCCACTGGAAGATGCGCGTCACGAATTCGACGATCGGATTGAGCACGCTTCCACCTCTCAAGCGGGATTGCCATGCGGACGCGCTCCACCTGTCCGGCAAGCGACCCTTGCGTCAGATAGGCGGTTTCCGGTCACCGGACAACAGCAGGCGGCAACCGGAAGACGTGCGGCACGCCGCCAATCTTCTTGAAAGCGGGGCGAAATGATGTTTGTTTCAACGGGAAACCCGCCTGGAGGATACCCACCCGGGAAAACCAGCCCGGCCGTCATCACGAACGGCCGCATCGTACAATGGGAGAGTCCGATGTCGTTTACCAAATCACTTGCCGCGGCGCTGATGCTGGCCGCAGGCATGACCCTCAGCATCGCGCCGGGGGTCGCCTATGCCGGCGATTCCGCATCCTGCCAGGCCGTCCGCTTCGCCGATGTCGGCTGGACGGACATCCAGGCGACGACCGCGACGGCGTCGGTCATCCTCGACGCCATCGGCTACAAGCCGGACACGCAGGTGCTTTCGGTTCCGGTCACCTATCAGTCGCTCAAGAACAAGGACATCGACGTCTTCCTCGGCAACTGGATGCCGTCGATGAACGAGAATATCGCGCCCTTCCTCAAGGACAAGTCGGTGGAGTCCATCTCCACCAACCTCACCGGCGCCGGCTATGGCCTGGTCGTTCCTAACTATGTGGCGGAAGCCGGCGTCAAGACTCTGACCGACATCGGCAAGTTCAAGGACAAGTTCGACAGCAAGATCTACGGCATCGAGCCCGGCAATGACGGCAACCGCATCGTGCTCGGCATGATCAAGGACCCGAAGAGCAACCTCAAGGGCTTCGAACTGGTCGAATCGTCGGAGGCCGGCATGCTCTCCCAGGCCGAAAAGGCCATCCGCAACAAGGACTGGATCGTCTTCCTCGGCTGGACGCCGCACCCGGTGATGGGCGAGATGAAGATCACCTATCTGGAAGGCATGGGCGATTCCGGCTTCGGCGAGGCGACGGTGCATACCAATGTCCGCACCGGCTATCTCGACCAGTGCCCGAACGTGGGCAAGTTCATCAAGCAGCTCAAATTCGATCTCTCCATGGAAAACAAGATGATGGACGGGATTCTCAAGGGCGGCGATGCCGAAAAGGTCGCGACGGAATGGCTGAAGGCGCATCCGAACGCCGCCGACGCATGGCTCGACGGCGTCACCACCTTCGACGGCAAGGACGCCAAGGAGGCGCTGAAGGCGAAGCTGGGGTCGTGAGGATCGCGTTCCTTCTCCCTGCTTGCGGCTAGGGCGTCGCGTACGAGATTACCCCCAACCCCTCCCCACAAGGGGGAGGGGGACTTTGCTTCGGCGCTGCATGGCGCAAGGTTTGATGGTTCTATTTCAGAAGGTGACGAAGGCGTCTCCTTCCCCCTTGTGGGGAGGGGACAGGGGTGGGGGTAACCGGGCCGCGCAAACCGTGTTGTCCTTTGCGGGCAGAAGACCGATGCGGCGGGCGCATCGTTCTTGTTGTTGAACGTCATCCGAAGGGGGAGGCATGGACCCGATCTCGCAATTGATCGCAGACTGGAAAATCCCGATCGGGGCGTGGGGAAAGGAATTCTTCGACTTCCTGACCACCAATTTCTCGTGGTTCTTCGACCGCCTCTCCGACGGGCTGAAATCCTTCCTCGAAGCGGTCATCAACCTGATGCTGTGGGTGCCGCCGGTCGGGCTGGTGATCCTGATCGTGGCGCTGGCGTGGTGGCTGCAGAAATCCTGGCGGCTGGCGCTCGCGGTTGCGATCGGGTTGCTCTTCATCATCAATCAGGGCCTGTGGCGCGAAACGGTCGAGACGCTGGTGCTGGTCGTGGCGGCGACGGCCGTCTCCATGGCGGTCGGCGTGCCTATCGGCATCTGGGCGGCGCATAATCCGCGCGTCTATCGCGTGCTGCATCCGCTGCTCGACCTGATGCAGACCATGCCGACCTTCGTCTATCTCATCCCGGTGCTGATCCTGTTCGGGCTCGGCATCGCGCCCGGCCTCATCGTCACCGTCATCTTCGCCATGCCGTCGCCGATCCGGCTCACCTATCTCGGCATTACCTCCGTGCCCAAGCCGATGATCGAGGCGGGGCAGGCCTTCGGCGCCACCAAGCGGCAATTGCTGTGGAAGGTGGAGTTTCCTTCGGCGCTGCCGACGATCATGGCCGGCCTGACGCAATGCATCATGCTCTCGCTCTCCATGGTGGTCATCGCGGCGCTGATCGGCGCCAACGGCCTCGGCAAGCCGGTGGTCAGGGCGCTCAACTCCGTCAACATCCCGCTCGGCGTCGAGGCTGGGTTGGCCATCGTCATTCTCGCCATCATCCTCGACCGCATCTGCCGCATCGGAGAAACGGAATGACGATTGCGGTCGATTTCCAGAACGTCGACATCGTCTTCGGCGAGGAGCAGCGGCGTTCTCTCGAAATGATCGATCGTGGCGCGAGCCGCGATGAAATCCTTGCCGCGACCGGCAGCGTGCTTGGCTGTGCCGGCGCCAACCTCACCGTCGAGACCGGCGAGATCTGCGTGCTGATGGGCCTTTCCGGCTCCGGCAAGTCGACGCTTCTGCGCGCCGTCAACCGGTTGAACTTGCCGGCACGCGGCAAGGTGCTGGTGCGCGACGGCGAGCGCATGGTCGACGTGGTGAGCGCCGACGACAAGACGCTGCGCCATATCCGCCAGACGCAGGTGGCGATGGTCTTCCAGCAATTCGCCCTCCTGCCGTGGCGCACGGTGGAGCAGAATGTCGGCCTCGGCCTCGAACTGGCCGGCGTGCCGGACGCGGAGCGCCGCGAGCGTGTCGCCGCCCAGTTGAAGCTTGTCGGGCTCGACCAGTGGGCGAAGAAATACGGGCATGAGCTTTCCGGCGGCATGCAGCAGCGGGTGGGGCTTGCGCGCGCCTTCGCCACCGAAGCTCCGATCCTCCTGATGGACGAGCCTTTTTCCGCGCTCGATCCGCTGATCCGCACCAAGCTCCAGGATGAATTGCTGCAACTCCAGGAGCGGTTGCGCAAGACGATCATCTTCGTCAGCCACGACCTGGAGGAGGCGCTCAAGATCGGCACGCACATCTCCATCATGGAGGGCGGGCGCATCGTGCAGACCGGTGCGCCTGAGGACATCGTCCTGAAGCCCGCCAACGACTACGTGCGCGAGTTCATCGCCAATGTTAATCCGCTCTCGGTGCTGACGGCCTGGAACGTCATGCGTGACCGCCGCGACCTCGACGATGCCGGCGACGGCTGGGTGTGGCTCGACCGGCGCAATACGACACGGTTCAAGATCAACGGCGACGGGCTCGTCATCGATGCCGAGCGCAACGGCCAGCCGGCACAGTGGGTGTCATGCGACGACATCGAGAAACTGCCGCCCGACGCGCCGCAGGTGTTCTGGGCCAATGCCGGAACGTCGCTGAAGACCGTGATGCACGCCATGCACGAAAGCCAGACCGCACCGGTCGCGCTTTTCGACGAACAGTCCCGCTTCGTCGGGTCTATCGGCGTGCGCGATGTCTTGAGCGCGATTATTCGGCGGTAGATCGGCCCTAGCGTTCTTGCCAGCCATGGGGCGGCGAACGACCGCATTGCCAAAAAGGCGCAAGGCGTCCGGCTTGCGTCATCGGTGCGGCGCCCGCTACTGTCGGCCAAACGCGTCATTCAACCGTTTCAGTGTATCGGAGAAGAACATGAATCCAGCAGGCCAGGTTGCGATTGTCACCGGCGGCGGCTCGGGGCTCGGCGAAGCGACGGCGCGGGCGCTGGCCGCCAAGGGTGCCAAGGTCGCCATCTTCGACCTTCAGGCGGACAAGGCCGAAAAGGTTGCCGCCGAGATCGGCGGCGCGGCCTTCGAATGCAACGTGTCGAGCGCCGAGGGGGGTGAAAGGGCTTTTGCCGATGCCGCCGCGAAGCTCGGCCCTGCACGCATCCTGGTCAATTGCGCCGGCATCGCGATCGCCATGAAGACGGTCGGCAAGGACGGGCCGCATCCGCTCGACCTCTATAAGAAAGTGCTGGAGGTGAACCTCATCGGTTCCTTCAACATGATCCGCCTGTTTGCGGCGCGCACGCAGGATATCGAGCCGCTTCAGGGCGGTGAGCGCGGTGTCATCGTCAATACGGCGTCGGTCGCCGCCTTCGACGGCCAGGTCGGGCAGGTCGCCTATTCCTCCTCGAAGGGCGGTATCGTCGGCATGACGCTGCCGGTGGCGCGCGATCTTGCCCGTTCGGGCATCCGGGTCTGCACCATCGCGCCGGGCATCTTCCGCACGCCGATGATGGCCGGTCTTCCCGAAGAGGCGCAGCAATCGCTTGGCCAGCAGGTGCCGTTTCCGCCGCGCCTCGGCGAACCGGGCGAATATGCGGCGCTTGCCTGCCACATCGTCGAAAACCAGATGCTGAACGGCGAGACGATCCGGCTCGACGGTGCTATCCGCATGGCGCCTCGCTGATCACCCATGGAGGAGGATCGAGGCCAGGCACAGCATTCCGGGCCGCTTGCGGGCCTGACCGTCCTCGAAATGGCCGGCATCGGCCCGGTGCCGCTCGCCGGCCTGATCCTTTCGGAGATGGGCGCGCGCGTGGTGCGCGTCGAGCGGCCGGGCAACCGCAAGGTGATCCCGGTGCCCGCCGAGTTCGACCTCGACCTTCATGGCCGCGAGGTGCTGGTCGTGGATCTGAAACGGCAGGACGGCCGGAATCTGCTCATGCGCCTGATCGGCAAGTCAGACGTCCTTCTGGAAGGCTATCGGCCGGGCGTCATGGAGCGGCTCGGAGCCGGGCCCGGGGAAGCGCTGGAGGCCAATCCGCGTCTCGTCTACGGGCGCATGACCGGCTACGGCCAGGAGGGACCGCTGGCGGCCAGAGCGGGGCATGACCTCACCTATCTCGCCTATTCGGGCGTGCTGCACGCGATCGGCCCGAAGGGCGGCCGGCCGGTGCCGCCGCTCAACCTCGTCGCCGATTATGGCGGCGGCAGCATGTTCCTCGTGGCCGGCGTGCTCGCCGCGCTGCTTGAGCGCGGGAATTCCGGCAAGGGGCAGGTGGTCGATGCGGCGATGGTGGACGGCGCCTCGATGCTGGCCTCGCGCTTCTTCGCCTCGCTGTCGGGCGATATGTGGCGGGACGAGCGCGGTGCCAATCTGCTCGACAGCGGCGCGCCCTTCTACGACACGTACGAGACGGCGGACGGCCGGTACATGGCGGTGGCGTGCCTGGAACCGCAATTCTTCGCCGAGTTCGCGCGGCTGCTGCCATTGGACGGGCATTTCGTGTCCGCGCAGCATGACCGCGCGACATGGGACGAAATGCGAATGGCGATCGCGGCCCGCATGAAGGAAAAGACGAGGGCGGAGTGGACTGCGCTGTTTGAGGGTACCGACGCTTGCGTGGCGCCAGTCCTTTCTCTCGGGGAAGCGCCGGACAACCCTCACGCGCGTATACGAGGTGCGCATGTGCGGGTGGGCAGACTCTCGCGCCCGTCGCCCGCGCCGCGCTTTTCCCGAACGCCGCAGCACGTGTCGAAATTGTGCCGTCATGCGGCGGCCCGGACATTGAAGATGTTCGGGTTTTCGACAGAGGATGCCGGCGCTCTGATCGACAAAGGCGCTGTCAGCCATGATAGCGCTACCCAATAGCATATGGTCGGGGATCAGATGCCTGAAGAAAAGAAAATCATCCAGGAAACCGACGAGGACGGTATCCGGCTTGCAAGGACGCTGCTTCGGACTGCGCGTTACGGGGCGCTCGCTTCGCTGGAGCCTGCAATGGGTGCGCCATTCGCAAGCCGGGTTGCGGTGGCGACGGAGGCGGCCGGCGACCCGCTGATTCTCGTTTCGCAACTCTCCGAGCACACGGGGTTCATCCTCGCCGATCCGCGCTGTTCGCTACTTGTCGGCGAGCCTGGCAGCGGCGATCCGCTGGCCTATGCGCGCATCACGCTGATGTGCAGGGCCGAAAGGCAGGAACGCGGGACGCCTGAGTGCGACGAGGCAGGGCGGCGCTATCTCAACCGCCACCCGAAGGCGAAGCTTTACGCCGGCTTCAAGGATTTTTCCTTCTTCCGGCTGAAGATCGAGCGATCGAGCCTCAATGGAGGTTTCGCCAAGGCCTATCGGCTGACCCGCGACGATATCGTGCTGTCGGGGCCAGAGGTGGCGGCGATCGCGGCCGGCGAGCAGTCGGCGATCGACCATATGAACGCGGACCACGCCGCTGCGCTCGATTTCTATGCGCGGCACTACGCCGGTGCCCGCGACACTGGCTGGCGGGCGGTGGCGGCCGACCCCGAAGGCATCGACATCCAGCGCTCCGACACGACCCGCCGCGTCTTCTTTCCGGTGCAGGCGAGGGACCTTTCCGAGCTGCGCCGGACGCTGGTGGAGATGGCCGCGGCCGATGGCACCGCTGCCCTACGCAACGCAGAGTGAGGAATACGGCACCATGCCACCGTTAGTTTTATCTTGAAATGTTCGAGCTCTCTTCAATATCATTCTAAAATGATTCCGTGGAACGGAAGAGGGCTGCAATCGAACTCTATTCATTTTGGATGTTTGTCCGAGGCAGTGCGTGTACTATATTAGGGATTACTAATGATTTCCCGCGTGCTCTTTGACAGAGCCGGTGAAGCTGCAAGATTTCTTGCGGTGCTCGGCAATGGAAAGCGTCTGGCGATCATGTGTCTTCTGGTCAATGGTGAAATGTCGGTCGGGGCCATTGCCGAGAAAGTCCAATTGAGCCAGTCGGCGCTTTCCCAGCATCTGGCGAAACTTCGCGGGGAGGAACTGGTGGAGACCCGGCGTGTCAGGCAGACGATCTTCTATTCCTGCCGCTCCGAAGAGGTGAGGGAAGTGCTCACCACGCTCGACGGGCTGTTCAGTGACGGATCAGGCAGGAAGCCGGAGCAGTCTCGCGCGGCGAGCGACGGTTCCTCATCGCTTGGTTGAGGCGGCCGGGGATTCGCGTAAGGCCGTCCGGTAGAACGGATTTGATATTCGATGCCCGCTTGGTGTCGGCCTCCGGATCGAATATCAGATTTATGAATCCCACTAGAGCATGATCCGGAAAAGTGGGCACCGGTTTTCCGAACAGATCATGCTCAAACAAAGAGATACGAGCGTGATGCGATTCAATTCGATCGCATCGCGCTCTAGAATCACAAGCCTGCCAATGGTTCTTCTGTTTCCAACATTTGCCTCGCGCTGGATACGAATGGCATGCAAATGCCGAAAGCGTGCCACCAGTTCGCCATGAGCCGCCCCGATCCAGTTCGTATAGACGACCCGGACGATGCCCGGATCGCTTCCTACCGCGGCATCCGGGAGAAGGACCTTTCTGGCCGGGAAGGGTTTTTTATCGCCGAGGGAAAAGTGGTGCTCAGCGTGCTTTTCGCGGCGCGTCGGTTCGAGGTGGAATCGGTTCTGCTTCTGGAAAACCGTGTCGCGGGGATGCAAGAGACGCTGGCGGCGATGCCGGAGGGTACGCCGGTCTATGTTGCAAGCCAGGATATCATCGACCGGATCGCGGGCTTCCATTTGCACCGCGGCGTGCTTGCGCTTGGGCGCCGGCGCACCGGCGAGAGGTTTTCGGAGCTGGTCGCGAGCCTGCCGGAAAAGGCGCTTGTGGTCGCGTTGGTCGGCATTTCGAACCACGACAATGCCGGCGCGATCTTCCGCAACGCGGCCGCCTTCGGCGCCGATGCCGTCATCCTCGACGAGACCTCCTGCGATCCGCTCTATCGCAAGGCGATCCGGGTCTCGGTGGGGGCGGCGCTGAAAGTGCCGTTCGTGCAGGGCGGCGGCGCCGATGCTATGATAGCGGCGCTGGACGAAGCGGGTTTTTCCGTGCTTGCGCTTTCGCCGGCCGGCAAAGCGGAGATCACCGATCTGGCGCCGGCGGCGCGCATGGCGCTTGTTCTCGGCAGCGAAGGCGAGGGGCTTCCGGCTGGATTGCTTGCGAAGCTCAGGACGGTGCGGATCGGGATGGCGCCCGGCTTCGACAGCCTGAACGTCGCCGCCGCGTCGGCGGTCGCGCTCCATCATTTGTGGCACAAGCGGGCTCGATAGCATGTACCCTGTCGCAATCGGTGCATTTGGCGGCTGTTTTGAGACGGCGGAATTTTCCCCCGTCACGCTTTTATGCCTCGCCATAACCGATGGGGAGGACATCGGCTCCTTTATCCCGTCCATCGATCGACAATCCGTCTCCGGTCCTCGCGATCGGTTCCCTTTTCCAATGCAAGTCTGAAGGAAAGCCGCATGGCCGAGTTCAAGTCCGACATCGAAATCGCCCGCGCCGCGAAAAAGAAGCCGATCATGGAGATCGGTGCGAAACTGGGCATCCCGGCCGAGCATCTCCTGCCCTACGGCCATGACAAGGCGAAGGTGACGGCCGACTTCATCAAGTCGGTGCAGAAGAACAAGGACGGCAAGCTGATCCTGGTCACGGCGATCAATCCGACGCCGGCCGGCGAGGGCAAGACGACGACGACGGTGGGGCTGGGCGACGGGCTGAACCGCATCGGCAAGAAGGCGATCGTCTGCATCCGCGAAGCCTCTCTCGGGCCGAATTTCGGCATGAAGGGCGGGGCGGCCGGCGGCGGCTATGCGCAGATCGTGCCGATGGACGACATGAACCTGCATTTCACCGGCGATTTCCACGCCATCACCACGGCCCACAACCTCCTGTCCGCCCTGGTCGACAACCACATCTACTGGGGCAACGATCTCGGCATCGATACGCGGCGGGTGACGTGGCGGCGGGTGATGGACATGAACGACCGGGCGCTGCGCCAGATCGTTTGTTCGCTCGGCGGCGTGGCCAACGGCTATCCGCGTGAGGCCGGCTTCGACATCACGGTCGCCTCGGAGGTGATGGCGATCCTGTGCCTGGCGCGCGACCTCAAGGATTTGCAGAAGCGGCTGGGCGACATCATCGTCGCCTATCGTCGCGACAAGAGCCCTGTCTATGCCCGCGATCTCAAGGCGGACGGCGCGATGGCGGTTCTGCTCAAGGACGCGATGCAGCCCAATCTGGTGCAGACGCTCGAAAACAACCCCGCCTTCGTCCATGGCGGTCCGTTCGCCAACATCGCCCATGGCTGCAATTCGGTGATGGCCACCACCACGGCGTTGAAGCTTGCCGACTATGTGGTGACGGAGGCCGGTTTCGGCGCCGATCTCGGTGCGGAGAAATTCTTCGACATCAAGTGCCGCAAGGCCGGCCTGAAGCCGGCGGCCGCCGTGATCGTCGCGACTATCCGCGCCATGAAGATGAATGGCGGCGTCAAGAAAGAGGATCTCGGCCCGGAGAATGTCGAGGCGGTGAAGAAGGGTGCGCCCAATCTCGGCCGCCATATCGAGAACGTCCGCCAGTTCGGCGTGCCGGCGATCGTGGCCATCAACCATTTCCATTCCGATACCGACGCCGAGATCCAGGCGCTGAAGGACTATGTGGCCTCCATGGGCGAGGAGGCGATCGTCTGCCGCCACTGGGCCGATGGCTCGAAAGGCACGGAGGAACTGGCAAGGAAGGTCGCGGCGCTTGCCGAGTCCGGCGCTTCCCAGTTCGCGCCGCTCTATCCCGACGAACTGCCGCTCTTCGAGAAGATCAATACCATCGTGAAGCGCATCTATCGCGGCTCGGAGGCGATCGCCGACAAGAGCGTGCGCGACCAGCTCCACCAGTGGGAGCAGGCCGGTTACGGCAATCTGCCTGTATGCATGGCCAAGACGCAATATTCCTTCTCGACCGATCCCAATCTGCGCGGTGCGCCGACCGGCCATGTGGTGCCGGTGCGCGAGGTCAGGCTTTCGGCGGGAGCCGGCTTCGTCGTGGCGATCTGCGGCGAGATCATGACCATGCCGGGCCTGCCCAGCCGCCCCTCCTCGGAGAAGATATTCCTCAACGAGGCCGGCCAGATCGAAGGGTTGAGCTGATCGGGGCGCCGGGTAGCCGTATCAGGCTTCCGGTTCCCGGGCCGGGGCTCGGGAAGCGCTTTGCGGGGTGCGACATTCGATCCACCCGCGCGGCATGAAGCAGCCTTACGAACCCCGAAACACCCGTTTCGGGGGCTAAAACATGCCCATTTCGAGCTTCGAAGGGCATTTTTCGCCGTTTGGGGCTTTACTAACCTTACGAAAGAGAGAACAAAATCGTTTTTTGAGCACGTGATCGCCACAATTATTTCGAATGGTGCAAATTCGACACAGGGCAGGGCGCGAGCGATAACGCATCCGCGCCTGCCGGAAGGAAGCAAGGACACTACGCGCGAGGGGCGGCTTGGTCGCGAAGGTAGTGCCGGTTCGGAGTAGGGAATTTGAGAGGCAGTCAGGGACTTAAGCCCGCCGACGCTGCAGGGAATGTGCCGCCGTTTCAGCATAACGCCCTGCAGGGATGGCAGAGCCTTTCCGACAGGAAGGCCGGTGAGAAGCAACTCCTGAGTTTTCCGCAACGTGAGATCTTCCGCCCCGCGCCGCAGCCGGCCGTGGGCGCGGCGCAGCCGGGTCCGCAGCATCATCCGACGCTGGCGGCAAACGATGCGGCAAGGCCGCGACGACGCGGCCGCTATAATTGGGACGGACGCTATGTGACCCAGGCGGCCGATGAGCCGGAGGGTCCGTCGCTCGGCCGCCGCGTGCTTTTGCCGACTGGCGCGCTGGCCCTTCTGGCCGGCGTCGCGCTCGGCGCGTTTTACCTCATGCATACATTCGGGGCTGGTCCGGACGGCGTTGTCGCCAACGCCGCCGCGCCGACCAAGGCTGAGACGACGGTGGCGCAGGTGCCGGCTGCGGTCGTCGAAGCTCCCAAGGCGATGGAAGCGGCTCCCCAGGATACCGCCGGTCGGGTCTCCGCGCCGGCGGTTCCGGTGAAGTCGGCAGCCGCCGAGCCCAAGGGGATCGCCGCGGCGGGGGTGAAAATTCTCACGCCCGACAATGCGCGCTGGGGTGATGAGACGGCCGTCAAGGCGGCCGCCGCTCCGCAGCCGCAGGCTGAGGAAGCCGATGCCGCGCAGGCGGTGAACGATCCTCAGAGCGCTCCGGTGCCGACGGAAGAGCCGAAGATGGCGGCGCCGGAAACGGAAGCCCCCAAAGCGGAGGCACCGAAGAAACTTGCCTATGCGGCGCCTTCGCAAGCGGCGCATCCGGTCGACAAGGCGGTGACCGCGGCGCTGCCGCCGGCGGGTTCCTCCAAGGAAACGGCATTGCCGGGTGTCGACCCCGATCCGCTCTCGCTACCCTCCAAGACATCCGCTGGCAGGGTCGAAGGTACTTCCGGCGGCTATATGAGCACGGTGCATACGGCTGTCAAACTGCGTGCCGGCCCGAGCAACGGCAGCCGCTCCATCGGTGTCGTGCCGGGGAAGGCGACCGTGCATGTGCTGAGCTGCCAAGGCTGGTGCAAGGTCTCCTATGAGGGCAGGGAAGGCTATATCTTCAAGAACTTCCTCGGCCATGCGTCCGCGCCGGCGCCTGCCGCTGCGGAGACGGCTAGCGCGCCTGCGGCCACCGCGCCTGCGGCACAGCCTGCACAGAGTGCGGCCAAGCCGGCTGCTCCCGCCCCAGCCGATGCCAAGGCGCTCGAGGCGGCGGCCGAGCGCACGATGATGGGCCGTTAGCGACCGCTGCTGTCGCGCAGACCGTAATAGTCGCTTCTTCTCGTTCGCGGGGCCTCTTCGGGCTTGCCATGGGCAAGCCCAGCATGCCTATCCCTCCGCAAGGCGGGGTGACCTTTGACCGCCTCGCCATTTCCGGTTGCCATGAGGTCTGAACGCCGGTATGGAGATTCCCATGACCGCGCTTTCGATCAAGACCGTCTGGTGGTGGGGCTGCTGACAGCGGCCGGTCGACGCGTGTGCGTGTGAAGATTGTGGTGGCCGCAACGGATGCTCCGGGCGGCCATTTTGTTTTCCCGGCTCCGTGCGAGATCAGAAGGGAATACGGGAAATGACGATTGAAAGTCTCGAAAACGGGGCCGAGCGCTATTTGACCGCCGGCGGCGTGTCGATCACCCGGGAGCGGCATGCCACGCCCTATGAGGGCGCGATCGAGGGCTTCATCGACGCGCTCGATTCAAGGCGCGGCGCGGTCTTTTCCTCCAATTACGAATATCCGGGCCGCTATACGCGGTGGGACACGGCGATCATCGACCCGCCGATCGTCATCAGCGCCAGGGAGCGCACGATGCGGATCGAGGCGTTGAACGATCGCGGCAGGGCGATGCTGCCGGCGATCGTCCGCGCGGTCGAGGGCCTGGACGAAGTGACGCTTCTGGAAAACGGCGGGGGTGCCGCGACGCTGAAAGTCGCCGAACCCACCCGCGTTCTGACCGAGGAGGAACGCTCGCGGGCGCCGACGATCTTTACCGTGCTACGCGGGATCGTGGCGCTGTTCAAATCGCCGGAGGACGCCAATCTCGGCCTCTACGGCGCCTTCGGCTACGACCTTGCCTTCCAGTTCGACCGGGTCGAGTACAAGCTCGAGCGGCCCGACGACCAGCGCGACGTGGTCCTCTATTTGCCGGACGAGATACTGGTGGTCGACCATTATTCGGCGGCGGCGTGGCTCGACCGCTACGATTTTGCCGGCGAAGGCTGGACCACCCAGGGCCTGCTGCGCGAAGGTGCGGGCGCGCCCTTCCAACCGTCCGACAGGATTCCGCCACGCTCGGACCATGAACCCGGCGAATATACGCGGCTGGTCGAGAAGGCGAAGGAAAGCTTCCTGCGCGGCGACCTCTTCGAAGTGGTGCCCGGCCAGAAATTCCTCGAGCGCTGCGAGGGCAAGCCGTCGGAGATCGCGCGGCGGCTGAAGGCGATCAACCCGTCGCCCTATTCCTTCTTCATCAATCTCGGCGACCGCGAATATCTGATCGGCGCGTCGCCGGAGATGTTCGTGCGCGTGAACGGGCGGCGCGTCGAGACCTGCCCGATCTCCGGCACGATCAAGCGCGGCGACGACGCGATCTCGGATTCGGAACAGATCCTGAAGCTCCTGAATTCCAAGAAGGACGAGTCGGAACTGACCATGTGCTCCGACGTCGATCGCAACGACAAGAGCCGCGTATGCGAGCCCGGCTCGGTCAGGGTCATCGGCCGCCGCCAGATCGAGATGTATTCCAGGCTCATCCACACGGTCGATCACATCGAGGGTCGGCTGCGCGAAGGCATGGACGCTTTCGACGCCTTCCTCTCGCATGCATGGGCCGTCACCGTCACCGGTGCGCCGAAGCTTTGGGCGATGCGCTTCATCGAGAACCACGAGAAGAGCCCGCGCGCCTGGTATGGCGGCGCGATCGGCATGGTGCATTTCAACGGCGATCTGAACACCGGGCTTACCTTGCGCACGATCCGCATCAAGGACGGCATCGCCGAGGTGCGGGCGGGAGCGACGCTGCTCTACGATTCCGTGCCGGAGGACGAGGAAGCCGAGACCGAACTCAAGGCTTCGGCCATGCTTGCGGCTATCCGCGATGCGCGCGCCGGCAATGCGGCGAGCCCGGAGCGGGCCGGCGCCCGTGTCGGGACCGGCGTCAACGTGCTCCTCGTCGACCACGAGGATTCCTTCGTCCATACGCTCGCCAATTACTTCCGCCAGACGGGTGCGGTGGTGACCACCGTGCGGACGCCGGTCGCGGAAGAGGTGTTCGAGCGGCTCAACCCGGATCTGCTCGTGCTTTCTCCCGGACCGGGCCTGCCTTCCGATTTCGGCTGCAAGGCGACGATCGACATGGCGCGACGGCGCGAGGTGCCGATCTTCGGCGTATGCCTGGGGTTGCAGGCGCTCGCCGAAGCCTATGGCAGCACGCTCGGGCAGTTGCGGCTGCCGGTGCACGGCAAGCCTTCCCGCATCAAAGTGAGCAGGGAGGGCGTCATATTCTCCGGTCTGCCGGGCGAAGTGACGGTCGGGCGCTATCACTCGATCTTTGCCGATCCGGCGACCCTGCCCGAGGATTTCGTCGTCACCGCCAAGACCGATGACGGCATCATCATGGCCTTCGAACATCGAAATGAGCCGGTTGCGGCCGTGCAATTTCACCCCGAATCAATCATGACGCTCGGGCAGAATGCCGGCATGCGGATGATCGAGAATGTGGTGGCGCACCTGCCTCGCCGGGCGAAGGAAAAGGCGGCGTAACAGCGCCGGAAAGGCGAGGGCGCTTGTGATGCCGGCTCGGTCGAAAGAGACAGCCAAGCAAAGGGTCGCGACGCTCGCGCTGTGGTCGATCCCGGTGGCGCTCGCGGTTCTTGCGCTCAAACTCGCCGCCTGGTGGATCACCGGTTCCGTCGCGCTCTATTCCGACGCGCTGGAATCGATCGTCAACGTGATCGCCGCCTTCTTCGCGCTCTGGGCGATCCGCATCAGCTATCTGCCGGCGGATGAGAACCATCCCTTCGGTCACCACAAGGCCGAGTATCTCTCGGCGGTGGTCGAAGGGGCGCTGATCATCGTCGCCGCGCTCCTCATCTGCCGCGAGGCGTTTTTTGCGCTGCAATCGCCGGTGCCGCTCGAACAGCCCTGGCCGGGCCTGGCGATCAATGCCGTCGGCGGCGCCCTCAATGCGGTCTGGGCATGGGTGCTGATCCGGGCCGGACGGCAGGAAAGATCGCCGGCGCTCGAGGCGGACGGCCGCCATATCCTCACCGACGTGTGGACTTCGGTCGGCGTCATCGTCGGCCTGGTCGCGGCAATCGGGACCGGCTGGGCGGTGCTCGACCCGCTTCTCGCCATCGCGGTCGCCATCAACATCCTCTACCAGGGCTGGCACGTCATCGGCTCTTCCGTGCAGGGGCTGATGGATGTCGGCGTCGATGCGGAGCAGTCGCTGCGCATCCGCAGCATCATCTCGACCAATGCAGGTGGCGCGCTCGAAGTCCACGATCTGAAGACGCGGATCGCGGGCCGCGCGACATTCATAGAGTTCCATCTCGTCGTCGACGCCGCGATGAGCGTCGGCGACAGCCATGTGATCTGCGACCGGATCGAGGAAGCGCTGAAGGCCGAGCTTCCGAGCGTCCGGGTCGTGATCCATGTCGAGCCCGACGACGAGGCGAAGCTGCCGCCGGGGACGGCATCGGTCCCGTTCGCTTGACACGGTTGCTATGCCGTCGCGCTTAGAGCATGATGTGATTGGATTGAATCACGTCATGCTCTTATCTCTTTGTTTGAGCATGATCTTTTCGGAAAACCGGTACCCACTTTTCCGGATCATGCTCTAGTAGCCCGCCTGGTTTTCCTTGCCGTAGCGCGTCAGGCTGACGCCAGCGGCAAGAATGGCGAAGCCCGCGCCCACAAAGAGCGCCACCGTGGCGCCATGGATGCCGAAGCGGCCGAGCAGCAGTGCCACGAACGCCGCCCCGATCGTCTGGCCTGTCAGTCTGGCGGTGCCGAGCATGCCGCTCGCCGCTCCGCTGCGCTCGCGTGGCGCCGACAGGATGAGAGTGCGGTTGTTGGGCGACTGGAAGCAGCCGAAACCGATGCCGCACAGCGCCATGCGCCATGCGATGTCGGGCATCGTAGGGTGTTGCGGCAGGAACGCCAGCAAGAGCAGGCCCACGGCGAGCAGGAGCAGGCCGGTGCTGCCGAGCAGCGCCGTCGAATGCCGGTTCGACAGCTTGCCCGATATCGGCGCCATCAGGGCAACGGCCAGCGGCCAGGGCGCGATAAGCACGCCGATTTCGGCCGGGGTAAAGCCGTAGATGTTCTGGAAGCTGAAAGGGAGCGAGACATAGGCAAGGATTTGGGCGGTGAACGACGCGATCGAGGTTCCGATCGAAAGCGCGAAGACAGGTATTTTCAGGAGGTCGAGCGGCAGGAGCGGCTCGCGCACGCGCAGTTCCCGCCGCACGAGAGCCGTACTTGACAGAATGCAGATCGCGGCCTGGGCGAAAACCAGCACCAGCGGGAGCCCGTGGCCTATGCTGTCGATCGTGGTTACGACGAGACCGATCGAAAGCGCGCTGAGAACCGCGCTTGTCAGATCGAACGGACGGTTCGCGAGATCGTTCTCGGGCAGGCTGCGCCATCCCATGATGACGGTTAGAACGCCGAGCGGCAGATTGATCATGAACAGCCACGGCCAGCTCAGGGCGGAGAGGATAAAACCGGCGAGCGTGGGCCCGATGGTGGAACTGGCGCCTACCACCAGCGCGTTGAGGCCGATGGCGGTGCCGAATTTCGCCTTGGGTACGATATAGCGCAGGAGGGCGGAGTTGACGCTCATAAGGCCGGCGGCGCCGATGCCCTGAACGATACGGGAAACGGTGAGGAGTTCCAGCGAGCCGGAAAGCGCGCAGGCAACGGACGAAGCCGTGAAAAGCACAATGCCGAAGATATAAATTCGCCGGTAGCCGTATATCTCGCCGAGGGAGGCGAAGGGCAGCATCGTGGTGACGATGGCCAACTGGTAGCCATTGACGATCCAGATCGAGACGGACGGACTTGCGTTAAAATCCGCCGCGATGGTGGGGAGCGCCACATTGGCGATGGTTCCGTCGAGCACCGCAAGAGTGATGCCGACCATGATTGTAGCCCAGGCCCATTGGCGCCTCGGCGTTTCGAGACCGTCGGGAGCGATGTTGCCTGGTAGTGTCACGGATCGGGAATCATTCGTGTTTCAGTCTGACAGGAAGAGCGTGCAGAGCACACAACAAGGGATGCGTCATAGACGCTGAGCGGCAAACAGACTGGACCACTTAGAGCGTGATGCGATCGGATTGAATCGCATCATACTCTTATCTCTTTGTTTGAGCATGATCTTTTCGGAAAACCGTTGCCCACTTTTCCGGATCATGCCCTAGCGCGACGATCGGCCGGTGCGCAGTTGCCGGAACGGCGGGCATAAGGCAGTGGCGCTGCGATGAAACGGGACCAAAGCGGAGCGCAATCTTTCAGGATCGTTCCACGCGCTTCAGGCTTTTGATTTTACGCATGTCTTGTCCCGACACCGGTGACCACCTTCGGGCGACCTGCTTCAGGCTCCGCGCGCCGCCGACGCTATGACGGCCGGAGAAGCGTGCGACAAGTCCGGCACGACCACCAGACGCGTAACATTGCCCCGCTTGAACGCTGCCAGGAAGCGCTTGTAATCCTTGAAAACGACGCAGCCATTCGACTGGGCAAGGCCACCACGCAGCATGTAGGTGTGGGCGAGAAGGCCGTCTCGGCCGAATTTCTTCTCGCCGTTGACGGGCAGCAGCCGGATGGCCTCGACGCCATGGAAACGCCGTTCGCGCAAGACGAGCTTATAGGTGTTCGGCGGGGTCGGACCGCGATCCTTGACGGATGCGTAACGTGGCTTGTCGGCCATCTGGCCGAGGCCGGAATGCGCCTCGAGCTTGTCGCCGTTCGGCATGTATACGACGGCGTTGCGGACGTCGTAGACGGCTACCCCGCTTGCGGCGCCGGGGAGGCGAGGCTTCCTTTCGAAGAGCTTCGCCAGACCCGAGAGGGGGCCGGCGTCCTCGGAATCGTCGGGCCTGGCATAGGCGGTCATGGTATTGGGCGCGTGCGAGGGAGCCTGCGCGGGCCGAGACGTTGCCGGCGCCGGCTTTTGCCATTCGGGGCGCCATGTCGGCAGCGGCACGCTGTCGGGGATGCTTTCGGCGAGGGGAGCGCCGGCATCGTCCGCCGTGTCGCTGGAAGGCGGCGCTACGTCATGTGCGGGCGGCGCGCTCGGCAGGGGCGGCGAAGAAACGCCCGCCTCGTCATTCAACTCGGCGTCGATGACCGCAAGAGCAATCCTGGAAGGTTTCTCCGCGCTGCCGGCGGCCGGGCCGAAGCGGCCCGCCGACGGCGTGTCGCGCAGCAGGGCCGGGACGGCCTTGGCGACGTCATGCGCGAAACGGCTGTCGGAGGGTATCTGGCGGATGAGCGCGGCTTCCTTCGGAAGCGAAACCGTCTCCCTCGCCGCGGGGGCGGCGTTTTGGGCCGTGGGCGCGGCGATGGCCGCCAGAGCCACGCGGGCGGATTTGACGGACCCGGCGGCTTCCAGACGGGCGCGGATGAAGGCGGATCCGTGCCGATGCGCGATCGCCACGGCCTCGGACCGCGTCTCGCCGAAACGTTCATGGAGGGGCATGTTCGAAGCTGTCCGCTCCGGCGCCGGCCCCCGGACCGGGAAAGACGCGCTTATCCGCGCGGATTTCCGATGGAGGTCCGCTTCCGCTCCATCGGCGGAAAAAGCGTCCTGAACGGCGGCGGTTGCGTCGCCGGCCAGTCGTTGCCGAACCTTGTCGCCGACATGCCCGACACGCTGGGCGGGATCGAAAAGAGCGACCGCGCCGGGCGCGAATGCACTTTCCGGCAATAGGGTCGGAGTCGAGGAGAGTGAGTTCTCCATCCTGTGCACGGCGGCTACCGTGGCGAGCGACCAGCCGGCGAGCGCCACGCCAAGCCCCAGTACAGCCGCGCCGGAGACCAGCCAGCTTGTCCGGATCGCAGGCATACGGAGATTTGAATTTCCGCGGGAGTAATCGTCCCAGATCGTGTCGCTTGCGTACGCCATACCAGCTAACCGAACTTTACTCGTTACCCGCGAGCAATCGGTTCTGGCCGCCGCGATCCCGCGTGCGGTCGAGACAAGCCAGGCGCCTCGGCGCCCGTCATCGATGGCCCACTGGTCTAAAATTATCGACAAGCTTGGTTAACCAATCCCTCTACTCGCGACTGAAATTTTGTTTGTCGAGAAAGGGCCCTCTCTCGCGACATACCGTAGTGGTTAATCCCTCATTCCGTTCAAAGCAAGCATTCGACGCCGGGCAGAGATGTCCGTTTGCAGTAAAGTAAACGACCGAAACGACGCCGAATGTTTCTTTTTCCAGTCACAGCAAGGACGGCTTCGAGCGTCGTCGAAAGCTTCTGTTGCATTCATGGACGGAACATCGCCCGCCCCGGCTGATCTCCATCTGCTGTCCGTTATGCCGATGGACGCGGCAACATTGCGGCAAAGGCGGGCAGCAACCTGTATCGGCAGTATTTTCCAGCCTTGGCGAATGGGCAAGCGGAAACGCGGCTCCGTGCTTCCGAAATCACCAATATTCCGAGATCGGGGCGCCCTCGAAGGATTCCGCCAGCCGGCGACGCGTACCGGGCGTGGTCATCTCCGGAAGGTCGTCCATGGCGAAAAACCCGCTCTCCGCGATTTCATGGTCGGCGATCTTGGCGGCGTGCTGGCGGAAATCCTCGACCAGGAAGAGGGCCACGTGGTCGCGGGGGCTGGCGTGCCGGTTGAAATGCAGCGAGCGCAGGAGAGGGGAGGCGACAAGCTGGATATTGCCCTCTTCGGCAAGCTCGCGAGCCAGCGCCTGGAAGGCCGTTTCGCCCTTCTCGACGCCGCCGCCAGGCAAATGCCAGCCGGGGACGTATGTGTGGCGGACCAGGAGGATTTTATGCTCGCTACGGTTATGGACGACGGCGCGGACCCCGAATGTCATTGGCCGCGACAGGAGAAAATAGCTATGGAAAAGCTTGGCCCTGAAGCCGGGCCAGCCGGTCTGGCGGAACACGTCTTCTTTCATATGCGTCACGCGGCGGCAAAAGGCTGGTGCGGGGCGGCTGCGTGGCGTAAGAGTTTATGATGTTTCGGCTGGCGCATATTTCCGATGTCCATCTAGGCCCCCTGCCCGATGTAGACTACCGCGAACTCGCATCCAAGAGAATTACCGGCTACGTCAACTGGCAGCGCAATCGTCGTCGGCATATGCGCGATTCCATCCTCGACGCGATCGTCGGCGACCTGAAGGCGGCCAAGCCCGATCATATCGCGGTCACCGGTGATCTCGTCAATCTGGCTCTGGACCGCGAAATCGAGATGGCGCGGCTGTGGCTAGAAGTTCTGGGACCTCCGCACGACGTTTCCCTCATCCCCGGCAATCACGACGCCTATGTTCCGGGCGCGCTCGACAAGGCGTGCCGGGCGTGGAGCCCCTGGATGATCGGCGACGGCGACAGGTCAATGACGGATTTCCGCCGTCACTTTCCCTACATGCGGGTGCGCGGAGACATCGCGCTCATCGGCACGTCTTCCGCAAGGGCCAGCGCTCCCTTCATGGCGACAGGCTATTTTCGGGCCGCACAGGCGGCAAGGCTCGGCACGCTGCTCGACAAGGCGGGCCGGGAAGGGCTCTTCCGTGTCGTCATGATCCATCATCCGCCGGTGCGCGGCTCGGCTGCCGCCCACAAGCGGCTGTTCGGCATATCGCTGTTCCAGCGGACGGCTCGGACCCATGGCACGGAACTCGTGCTCCACGGCCACACGCATGAACCGACGCTCTATCGCATTCCCGGCGACGGCGAGGATATTCCCGTGGTGGGCGTTGCGGCGGCGGGCGAGGCTTTCGGCTCGCGACGGCCGCTGGCGCAATACAATCTGATCGATATCGATCGAGACGGCAAGGAATGGATGATTCGCCTGACACGGCGGGGTGTTACCGGCCCAACGGCGGCGGTAACGGAAATATCCTCGGAGTATTTGACACCGCACAGGCAGCATAAGGTGCTGCTGCGGGCGTAGCGGCCGCTTGGCCGCCTAGAGCATGATTTGATTGGATTGAATCACATCACATCATGCTCTTATCTCTTTGTTTGAGCATGATCTTTTCGGAAAACCGGTACCCACTTTTCCGGATCATGCTCTAGAAATGAATCCCCAGCCCGGCGAGCCGCTCCCAGAAGAAAGCGGCGGCGAAGGCCAGCCCGACCAGCACACCGGAGATCACCAGAAGGGCGCCGTGAAGAAGCGCTCGCCAGCCATGGCGCGGCCGATAGATGCTGCCCCATTTCGCGCGGGCCGCGATCCTTGCCACGGGCTCGACGGTCCCCTCGACAAGGCGCTGGCGTTCGACCATGCGCTCGGCGATGTAACGGGTCACCTGGTCGGCGACAGGTTTGATTTCGGGCGATTCAGCCAGAACCATCCGCCCGAGCCTCGTATCGGCAAGGAAGCGATAGGTGCGTCGGTCGCGCCCGAGCGTGACATGGCTGATGGCATCGATCCACAGCCGCGGCTGGAGGCCGGACGAGATGGCGAAGTCGAACCAGTCATTGTCCGCCGGTACAGCGTCGAAGACCGGCCGCAGTTCCTGTGCCAGAAGCTCAAGCCGCACACGGCTCGCCTCGCGGATTTCCACGACGACATCGTCGCGGTCGGCGCCAGCGTTCTTCACCTCGCGGATGGCGTCGGAAAGCCTTCGCGCATGGTCGATGGGCGTTACGCTGGCCTCGGCATCAGCCATAGGGAAACTCCGCAGCACACAGTTAATGGATTATTAACATAGGACCGCGGAGCTTGCCACGATGTTCACGTTCTTTTCTCCCCGCAAAACGGGGGAGAAAGGAAACGTGAAGGCGGTCAGGCGGTTTGGGCGATGATCCGGTTGACGGCCGAAACCACCGCTTCCAGCGATGCGGCGGAGATATTGGTGTTGATGCCGGCGCCGAAGATGCGTCCGCCCGGATGTTCCACCTCCGTATAGGAGATCGCCGCCGCGTTGGAGCCGCGCTGCATGGAATGCTCGGAATAGTCGAGGATGGAGAACGGGATGCCGACATGGCGCGAAAGCGCGTCGACGAAACCGTCGATCGGCCCGGTGCCGGTGCCCGAGATCGTCACCTCCTTGCCGCCGTCGATGACGGTCGCCTCCACGATCCTCTGGCCCCTGATCTGAGTAGGGAAAGTGCGGTGCTCTATGAATTTGAGCCGGGCGCCGGGCTGGTCGACATAGTGCTTCAGGAATTCCTCGTGGATGCGCTTGGAAGGGAGCTCCTTCCCTTCCGTGTCGGTGATGGCCTGGATCGCCTGGCTGAACTCGACCTGCAGGCCGCGCGGCAGGTTCAGCCCGTAATCCGCCTGCAGGATATAGGCGATGCCGCCCTTGCCCGACTGCGAATTGATGCGGATGATCGCCTCGTAGCTGCGGCCCACGTCCTTCGGGTCGATGGGCAGGTAGGGTATTTCCCACAGCGTGTTGTTGGCCTTCTGCGCGGCCTTCATGCCCTTGTTGATCGCGTCCTGGTGGGAGCCGGAAAAGGCGGTGTAGACCAGTTCGCCGACGTAAGGGTGGCGCTCGGGGATGCGCAGCTGGTTGGAATATTCGTAGATGTCCTTCATCCGGTTGATGTCGGAGCAATCCAGCATCGGGTCGACGCCCTGCGTGTACATGTTGAGCGCCAGCGTCACGATATCGACATTGCCGGTGCGCTCGCCATTTCCGAACAGCGTGCCCTCGACGCGGTCGGCGCCGGCCATCAGGCCAAGCTCCGTGGTGGCGATGCCGGTGCCGCGATCATTGTGCGGGTGCAGCGAGACGATGAGGTTTTCGCGGTTGTCGAGATTGCGGCACATCCACTCGATACGATCGGCATAGGTGTTGGGGGTGGCCATCTCGACGGTCGAGGGCAGGTTGATGATGAGCTTGTTTTCAGGCGTCGGGCGGACGATCTCCGTCACGGCGTTGCAGATATCCAGCGCGACTTCCGGTTCGGTGCCGGTGAAGCTCTCGGGCGAATATTCGAAGCGATAGCCCTGATGTCCGGGCTCCCTGGCCGCCTTCGCTGCCATGTCGGTTATCATCTTCGCCGCGTCGGTCGCGATCTGTATGATGCCGGCGACGTCTTTCTCGAAGACAACGCGCCGCTGCAACTCGCTGGTGGAATTGTAGAAATGGACGATGGGCGTTTTCGCGCCTTCCAGCGCTTCGAAGGTGCGCGAAATCAGTTCCGGCCGGCACTGTACCAGCACCTGGAGATCGACATCGTCGGGGATGCCGCCTTCCTCCACGCACCAGCGCGCGAAGTCGAAATCGGTCTGCGAGGCAGAGGGGAAGCCGATTTCGATCTCCTTGAAGCCCATGTCCACCAGGAGCTGGAACATGCGCGCCTTGCGGTCGTGCCCCATCGGATCGATGAGGGCCTGGTTGCCGTCGCGCAGATCGACGGAGCACCAGATGGGAGCATGATCGATGATCTTGTCCGGCCAGGTGCGGTCGGGGAGGGAAATGGTGGGGTAGGGCTGATATTTGCGGGCGGCGTCCGGCATGCCCTTGGCGCGGACGATCTTCTCGTGCTGGTTCATCTTCTTCCTCCGGCGCGCTGGCCTCAAAGCCCCGGCGCTGCCTTATGATCTTGCTTGTACGGTTGTGTGAAGGAGCATCGGCGTCGCATCGACCGCCGGGTGCTCCTGTTCAACGAGCCCGGCGGTCGCCGATAAGGCCGAGAAGAAGCAGCGTCGAGGAAAGCGCGCGAACGGTCGCCGTCGCCAAGGCGACGGACGACGAAACGGGCAGGGCGTGGCGCATGATCATGAAGGTTTCAATAGACAAGCGGGAAACGCCTTGCAAGGAAAAAGCCGGAGGCGCCATCCGCCGCCGCTCAGGAAATGATTCACGTCAACGCAGGAAGACCATGAAATAACAGCGAATACCGCTTTGCGGCCGCCGGTGTTGTCAGGCAGCTTTTCTGAAGCGGTCGCGGTCGTGCCGCTCCGTATAGTCGAGCGTCGGGCCCTTCGGCACGATACGCGTCGGGTTTATGGTCGGGTGGCTCTCGTAATAATGATGCTTGATGTGGAAGAGGTTCACGGTCCCGGCCACGCCCGGCACCTGATAGAGGTCGCGCAGATAGTTCGACAGGTTCGGGTAGTCCGCGATGCGCTGCCGGTTGCACTTGAAATGGCCGACATAGACCGGGTCGAAGCGGACCAGCGTCGTGAACAGCCGCCAATCGGCCTCGGTCAGCCGGTCGCCGAGGAGGTAACGCTGCCGCGAAAGGCGGTCTTCCATCTTGTCCAGCGCGGCGAAAAGAGTGCCGAACGCCTCCTCATAGGCCTCTTGCGTGGTGGCGAAGCCGGCGCGGTAGACGCCGTTGTTGATCGCCGGATAGACGAACGCGTTGACGGCGTCGATCTCGGCGCGGAGTGCCGCCGGATAGAAATCCTGCGAACGGTCGCCCCATTCGTCGAAGGCCGAGTTCAGCATGCGGATGATCTCGGAGGATTCGTTGTTGACGATGGTCTCCTCCTTTTTGTCCCACAGCAACGGCACGGTGACGCGGCCGGAATAATGCGGGTCGGCCCTGGTATAGACCTGATGGAGATAGTCGAAGCCGTAGAGCGTATCGCCGGTCGCGCCCTCCTCGCGCTCGAACGTCCAGCCGTCCGCGCCCATGAAATGATGGACGACGGAGACCGAGATGATGTCCTCGAGTTTCTTGAGCTTGCGGAAGATCAGCGTGCGGTGCGCCCAGGGGCAGGCAAGCGAGACATAAAGGTGATAGCGGCCGGGCTCGGCCTTGAAGCCGCGCGTCCGCCCGGGCGCCGGGCTGCCGTCCACGGTGACGAAATCGCGCCACGGCGCCTCCGACCGCTCGAAGCGGCCGCCGGTCGATTTCGTATCGTACCATTTGTCCGTCCAGACGCCGTCGACCAGAAGCCCCATGACATTATCCTTGTTTTCTCTTCCATGCATTTAGGCCCGCGGCGTCGTGAGCCCAACCCTTCGCTTCCTGAACAGTCCGTTCTCGCATGCCGACGGCGGGCCTTTCGCAAAATCGAGATTGCGCGGGCGGGCGAAATCGTCTAGCGGGATATCTCCTTGGAGGAATGGCCTTGACGACCATCCGTTTCGAACGACGACGAGTTCGCGCCTGAGCCGGCGTCGGCGCCTGCTGCGCCGAACCATCTTCGCAACGCGTTTTCGAACCGGAACCGATCGACCATGAAGGCAACCGACTTCGCCTACCTGCAGGAGCAGGCGGCCCACGACCCCCAGATCGACGAAATCAACGAAGAGGCGTTCGGCCCCGGCCGCTACACCCGCGCCGCCTATCGCATCCGCGAGGGGGGGCCGCATGCGCGCGCGCTTTCCTTCGTCGCCATGCATGGCGAGACCGTTGCCGGCTCGGTGCGCATGACGTGGGTCGCGGCCGGAAAGGGCAGGGCGCTGCTTCTCGGGCCGCTCGCGGTGCGGCCGGAATGGAAGAATATCGGTATCGGCCGGCGGCTGGTGGCGATGGCGCTCGAAGCAGCTGCGAAGGCCAATGCCGGTTCCGTCGTGCTGGTCGGGGACGAGCCCTATTACGGGCCGCTCGGCTTCCAGCGCGTGCCGCGCGGGCAATTGTCGATGCCCGGCCCCGTCGATCTCAACCGCTTGCTGGCGCATGAGATCGAGGCGGGCGCGGTGGCGGCCCTGACCGGCATGCTCGATCACGAGAACCGGGCGCGGGCTGTGGCGTAGGCCGGTCTATCGCCCTTCGCGATACCACATGGCGCCCATGGCGAAGAGCAGCAGCGCCAGACCAAGAAAACCGCCGAACAGCGGCACGCGGTCGACGGCCTTCAGCACGCTGTCGCCGGTGGTCCTCAGCCCGATCCAGTCGCGGCCCGAAGCGTCGCCGGAACTGCGCACCGGAACGATGCCGGGCAGGGTCATATTGCCCGAGGCATCGGCAATCCGCCGGACGCTGCCGCCCGTCGCTTCGGCGAAGGGACGGAGCTTTTCGGTCGTGGAGACGGGGTCGGCGAATTCGGGCGCGTTGACCGGCCCGACATGGGCGAGCGCGGTCAGGTCGCCATTGCCGATCTGGTAGAGGCCGATCTCGTCGGTATCGACGCTGCCGGTGAAGACGCCCGGCTCCGATTTGGCGAGCTTGACGGTCAGCGTCTTGCCGGACGGCGTGATGACACGCGCCTCGCCCGGATCGTCGCTCATGGTCTGGCGGCGGATGTCGAGGGTCATGCCGGAGCCCTCGGCCGTCAGGCGCTCCTCCTCCAGGTCCGGTTCCTTCATCAGCCAATGGGCCACGCGGCGGTAGAGCGCTACGTCCGGCCCGCCGCCTTCATAGCCGCGCGACCACAGCCAGCCCTGATCGGACAGGAGCATGCCGACACGGCCCTTGCCCTTGCGGTCGAGGATGAGAAGAGGCTGATTGTCCGGCCCCTTCATCACCACTTCGCCCTGCGGCCGATCGACGACGATATCGCGGAACCAGCGGCCCCAATGCGGCGGCTCGGAACCGGAACCTTCCAGCCCGCGCGTGACGGGATGGCGTTTGCCGATGTCGGTCAGGCGCGGATAGAAGCCCTTTTCGATGATATCGCCGGTCGGCAAGGCGGGGAGGGCCGAAATCAACGGCGTCCTCGCGATCGAATTCTCGCCGGCATATTCGGGGCCGGCCGCGATCAGGAGCGCACCGCCATTCTCCACATATTGGGCGATGTAATCGTAATAGAGGATCGGCAGCACGTCGCGGTGCTGGTAGCGGTCGAAGATGATGAGGTCGAAATCCTCGATCTTCTCGACGAAAAGCTCGCGCGTCGGGAAGGCGATCAGCGACAATTCGTTGATCGGCGTGCCGTCCTGCTTTTCCGGCGGCCGCAGGATGGTGAAGTGTACGAGATCGACCGAGGCGTCCGATTTCAGGAGGTTGCGCCAGGTGCGCTCGCCAGCATGCGGCTCGCCTGAGACGAGTAGCACGCGCAGATTCTCGCGGATGCCGTCGACCAGCGCGATGGTGTGGTTGTTGGTCGTGCTGATCTCGCCGGGAACCGCGTCCACCGACAATTCGATGATGTTGCGGCCGGCATTCGGCACGTCGATGGAGATCGGCGTTTCCTGCCCGAGCCGCGCCTGGTCGAACGACAGCGTCTCGCCGTTCACCGACACGCGGACATTGACGGTGCCGTCGCCGCCGGCCGTATCGGTGATCTTATAGGTCAGTTCCAGCGGCTTGCCGACGATGCCGAAGCGTGGGGCTTTCTGGAAGAAAATGCGCCGGTCGCGCTCATTGGCGCGGCCGGTTATCAGCGCATGAAGGGGCGCGGGGAAGGAGCCCGCCTTGGCCGGTATGTCGTGGACTTCGCCGTCGGTCACCATGATGGCGCCGCCGATGCGCGAGGGAGGCACGTCGCGGAAGGTGCTGTCGAGCGCGGCGAAGAGTTTTGTCTCGGCGCGTTCGTCGGCCTTCGGAGAGCGTCCGGCCTCGACCACGCGCACGTCGAACTGCTTGAAGCGGGCGAGCCTTGCCTTCAGTTCCTCGACGGCTGCATCCGTCATCTTCGCCCGGTCGCCGATATCCTGGCTCTGGCTCTTGTCGACGATCAGGGCGACGACACTCTTCAGCGGGTCGCGCAATTCATCGAGCAGGACGGGGTTGGCGAGTGCCAGCGCCAGGGCGAGGAAGGCCAGCAGCCGCAGCCACGCGCCGCGCCGGCGCAGGTACAGTCCGATGCAGGCGAGGATCAGCAGCGGCACGAGACCCGCCGCGATCCAGACCCACGGGATGAGCGGCTGGAAGTTGACGGACCAGTTCATGACCGCCAGCCTTCATTTGGTCTTGCGAACTTATGAAGAAAGGTGTGGCGCCCTTTCATGCCCCCCTCTGTCCTGCCGGACATCTCTCCCTCAAGGGGGGAGATTGAGCCGGCCGCAACTGCCGGCTCTCTTTTCGGATCGTTTGCGATTAGCGGGAAAGCAAATGAAGGGTTGATCTCCCCCCTTGAGGGGGAGATGTCCGGCAGGACAGAGGGGGGTGCTGAAGCGCACCCTTCTTTCGTCCCTTGGCTGCGAAACGGACTCACTGTCCCAGCCTTTCAAGCAGGGTCGGCACGTGGACCTGGTCGGATTTATAGTTGCCTGTCAGCATGTACATCATGATGTTGACGCCGGCGCGGTAGGCGTAAATCCGCTGCATCGGGTCGTCGGGCACCGTTGGAAACATCGGATTGCCGTTGTCGTCGATGGCCCAGGCGCCGGCGAAATCATTGCCGGTGATCAGGATCGGCGAGACGCCGTCGCCGGTGCGGACCGGGCGGTCGGCGCTGCTTTTCGTATCGGCGGAAGCCTCGACCCAGAGCGGCCCGCCATCGTAGCGGCCGGGGAATTCGGACAGGATATAAAAGGATTTGGTCAGGACGTGGTCGGCCGGCACGGGCTCCAGCGGTGGCACGTTCAGGTTGGAGAGGATATCGCGCAGGCGCTCGGTGGCGGGGCTGACCGAGTTGGGGTCGAGGCCATTGGTGAACTGGTCGCGCGTGTCGAAGAGCACCGTGCCGCCCTGCTTCATATAGGCGTCGACGCGGGCGATGGCGTCTTCGGACGGCATCGGCGCCTTGACGTCGATCGGCCAGTAGATCAGCGGGTAGAAGGAAAGCTCGTCCCTGGCGATATCGACGCCGGCCGGGTCGCCGGGCTCCAGCGCCGTCTTCTCGATGAGGAAGCGGGACAGGCCCAAGAGACCCGCGCGGCTGATGTCGTCGGTCTGCTTGTCCCCGGTGACGACATAGGCGATGCGGGTCTTGGAGATGGCCTCTATCGCGGCCTGGTCGCCGGGCTTGCTGTCGTCGGCAAGCGCGTGTCCGGACGCAGCTAGGAGCAGGCCGCCGGCAATCGCGAGCGCGGCGAGCGAGGCGGCGGCCGAAGCGGAGCCGGCTTTGCGCGGACGGGAGCGGCGGCTGAAAAGGCCGCCCAGCCACAGCACGGCCAGCGCGTCGAGGATCATCAAAATGAGGGCGGCGACGAGGAACGAGCCTTTCAGTGCGCGCGACTGGTCTAGCGCATAGGCGACTTCCATGACGGGAAGCGAGGTAGCGGGCCGCTCGAGCGGGACAAGCTTCGCGTCGGCTGCAAGCAGATTATGCGCCATCGTGCCGTCCTCGCCGCCATAGAGGCCGGGCGGATTCTCGATGGTGACGGATGCAGCCGCGCTTCCCCGCTCCAGCGGCCGGGCATCGGGCGAGGGCGGACCGAGTGTGCCGTCGGCGGCGATCATGCGATAGGGCGGCAACGCGCTCTCGGCGGTCTCGCCGGCGCTGTTCGCCATGCCGCCCTGGTTTCGCGACAGCGCGACGATCCGGTGCAGCATCTCGACGAAACTGCCGGAGATCGGCAGGTTCGACCAGGTCGCTTCCGGCGTCACATGGAAGAGGACGAGCGTGCCCTTGCCGCGCTTGGCGCCGGTGACGAGCGGCGTGCCGTCGGCGAGGCTCGCCCATGTGTGGTCCGCCAGATCGGGCGTGGGCTCGGCCAGCACCTGCCGGTTGACGGTCACGTCTTGAGGAGCCGCGAGATCCGAGAACGGCCCGATCGGGGGGAATTTCGCCACCGGCTGCGGCTTGGTCCACGACAGCGCACCGCCGAGCGAGCGCTCGCCGAGCCGGAGCGGCACGGGCAAAAGCTCCTCGTCATTCTCCGTCACCGCCGCCAGCCTCGGCCCGGCGAAGCGCACCAGCGTGCCGCCATCCTTCAGCCAGCCGATCAGTTTCTGGCGGGCGCTCGGCGGCAGCGTGCCGATATCGGCCATGACGATCATCGCCGGCTTCTGGTCGATCAGTTCCGGGATGGACTTGGCGAGGTCCTGCTCCTTCGGCTCGATCAGGTCGGCGAAGGGCCGGAGTGCGCGGCTGATGTAATAGAGCGGCGACAGGAGCGGCTGGGCAAGCTCGTTGGAATCGGCCTGCGAGAGAAGGCCGACGCGCCGGCGTTTGGAACTGTCGTCGAGCACGCGCACCGCGCCCGCCTGATGCTGGCCGTCAATGGCGATCGAGGTGAAATCGTTGCGCAGTTCGAAGGGGACCGGGACCTTGGCAGTCGCCGTCGAAGCGCCGGGCGCGAAGCTAAGCGTCGCATCGGCGATGCGGCGGCCCTTGGTGTCGAAAGCGCCGATCGTCGCCTGGCGCGGGCCCTTGTCGTTATCGGCACGTATGGCGGTGACCGCGAAGGCGTCGGGCTGGTTCTCCGCCATCGTCAGGCCGAGCGTCGTCAAGCTGTCGGGTGCCGCCCAGACCAGTCCGCTTTCGTCTTCGCCGAGTATTGCCTTGAAGGCGGCCTCGTCGCCCCTGGTGGCCAGTCCGTCGGACAGGATGGCCAGGCGCGCGCCCGGAAACCGCTGGATCGCGGCGGCGACGCGGCCATAGATCGAGGCCCGATCGACGGGGATGGGCCGGGGCTTTGCCGCACGAAGCCGGTCCTCGGCGGTTTTCGCGTCGAAGGGGCCGATTTCCGCGTTCGGCTTCTCGGCGGTAAAGGCGAGGATGATCGGCTCGCTCCGGTCGCCGGCGTCCGCGATCAGGCGGGCGGCAGTCGCGACGCGCTTGTCCCAGTCCGGCGCCGACGCCCAGCCATTATCCATGACGACGGCGAGCGCGCTCGCCTTGGCCGGCAGTTTTTCGCGCGGATTGACCACCGGATCGGCGAGCGCCAGGATGACAAGTGCGGCCATCAGGAGGCGCAGTAGCGTCAGCCACCACGGGCTGCGCTCGGGCGTCTCCTCGCGCTTCAGGACGCGGGAAAGAATGCGGAGCGGCGGGAAGATTTCGTCCTGCGGCCTCGGCGGTGTTGCGCGAAGCAGCCACCAGATGACCGGCAACGCCGCCAGCCCGAAGAGGATGAGCGGCTGCGCGAAGGAAAGCGCGAGCCAGCTCATGCGTGCGCCCGTTCGGCAAGGCTGGCATCGGCGGAGAGTGCCAGATGGACACGCACCAGTGCCTCCGATGCGGGCCGGTCGGTATGGTTGACGGCATAGCTCCAGCCGAGCCGGGTCGCCCAGCGGGCAAGTTCCTCGCGCCGGGCCCGGTAGAGGCCGGCATAATCTTCGCGCAGCATCTCGGCACGGCCTGCGGTCAGCTTTTCGCCGGTCTCGGGATCGCGGAACTCGGTGCGGCCGGCATAAGGAAAACTTTCCTCGACCGGGTCGGCCACTTCGACAAGATGCGCGCGGACGCCGCGTCCGGCCAGCACTTCCAGCCAGGCTTGCGTTTCCTCGACCGTATCGAGGAAATCGCCGACGAGCACGACGTCGGAAAAGCGGCGGACGGCCTTCAGGTCGGGTCGCGCGGGACGGTTTGGGGCATGCATGAGATGCGCGGCCAGGCGCTCGGCGCCGTCGCGTGCGTTGAAGGGATCGGTCAGCCCCGGCCAGGCGATGCGCTCGCCGCTGCGCGACAGAAGCTCGGCCAGTGCGAGGACCAGCACAAGCGCCCGCGATTCCTTGGAGACGAGTGCATTGGCCGATTTGAACAGCATGGACGGCGAATTGTCGGCCCACAGCCAGACCGTGTGCGCGGCCTCCCATTCGCGGTCACGGATATAGGTATGGTCGTCGCGGGCCGAGCGGCGCCAGTCGATGCGCGAGACGGGCTCGCCCTCCACGTAAGGGCGGAACTGCCAGAAATTCTCTCCGATGCCGCGCTTTCGCCTGCCGTGCCAGCCGGCGATCACGGTGTTGACGACGCGATGCGCCTCCACCAGCAGATCGGGCACGAGCGCCGCTTGCGAGCGGCCGCGGGCGAGAGCGTCGCTGGTGAGTGCAGGTGCGGTCGCCTCGCCGATACGCGCCATCACATCCCTTTCACCAGCCGCGCCACCACGTCGCGTACGTTCATGCCTTCGGCGCGCGCGGCGAAAGTGAGCGCCATGCGGTGCTGCATGACGGGTTCGGCGAGCGCGCGCACGTCGTCGATCGAGGGCGCCAGCCTTCCATCATAGAGCGCGCGGGCGCGGGCGCACAGCGTCAGCGCCTGGCTGGCGCGTGGGCCGGGACCCCAGGCGACGTGCCTGTCCGTTTCGGCGTTGCCCTGGCCGGGGCGAGCCGAGCGGACGAGATCGAGGATGGAAGTCACCACGCTTTCCGGCACCGGCATGCGCCGCACCAGAAGCTGGATCTCCTTCAGCCGTTCCGACGAAAGAGCGTTTTCGGCCTTCGCCTCCTCTACGCCGGTGGTTTCCAGCAGAATGCGCCGTTCCGCCTCGAGTTCGGGGTAGAGGATGTCGATCTGCATCAGGAAGCGGTCGAGCTGCGCCTCCGGCAACGGGTAGGTGCCTTCCTGTTCCAGCGGGTTCTGGGTGGCGAGCACATGGAAGGGGGAGGGCAGGTCGTGGCGGGCGCCGGCGACCGTGACGTGGTATTCCTGCATGGCTTGCAGGAGCGCGGACTGCGTGCGCGGCGAGGCGCGGTTGATCTCGTCGGCCATCAGGAGCTGCGCGAAAACCGGCCCGTGGATGAAACGGAAGGACCGTTTCCCGTTGGCGTCCTGCTCCATCACTTCGGAGCCCAGAATGTCGGAGGGCATCAAATCGGGCGTGAACTGGATGCGGCGCGCGTCGAGGCCGAGTACGACGCCGAGCGTCTCCACCAGCTTGGTCTTGGCGAGGCCGGGAACGCCGACCAGCAGCCCGTGTCCCCCGGCAAGCAGAGTGACCAGTGCCCGCTCGACCACGCCGGCCTGGCCGAAGATAACCTTGCCGACGCCTTCCTTGACGCGGGCGATGTCGGCGAGCGCGCGCTCCGCCTCGGCGATCATTTCCTTCTCGTCGATCGGCTTGTCGGTGGCGATTACGCTCATGCCGCTTGCTTCCCTTGCTGCGTGATCCACCCTTGTGTCGGGTGATTCGCCTCTTTCCATAGATGGTAGGGCGAACTTAAATCACCCCCGATGGCTGACAAGCGGAAGAACAGTGACTATTTCGTGACGATGTCCGACGACCAGCAGCAATCAGGCGCGACGCTTTCAGCCGCCCGCGACACAGGCGGCCTTGAGGCGCTGATCGCACGGGCGGCGCGCGCCGGCAAGGGCGCCCCGCCCGTGGAGCGCTGGAACCCGCCCTTCTGCGGCGATCTCGACATGGAGATCAAAGCCGACGGGACCTGGTTCTATCTGGGCACGCCGATCGGCCGGGCGCCGCTGGTCAGGCTGTTTTCGACGGTGCTGCGCAAGGACGAGGACGGCAGGACCTATCTGGTGACCCCGGTGGAAAAGGCCGGTATCCGTGTGGTCGACGCGCCGTTCGTCGCGGTCGAGATGAATGCGTCGGGCGAGGGCGAAGAACAAGTGCTGACCTTCCGGACCAATGTCGGGGATGTCGTGGAGGCGGGTCCGGAACATTCCTTGCGTTTCGTCGACGAGGCCGACACGGACGGGCTGAAGCCCTATCTGCATGTACGCGGGCGGCTGGAGGCGCTGGTGGCGCGGCCGGTGATGTACGAACTCGTCAATCTGGGCGAGGAAATCGAGGTCGAAGGCAGGCCGATGTTCTCGGTCCGCTCCAAGGGCGTGGTCTTCCCGATCATGCCGGCCGAGACGCTGAAGAAGCTGAGCGTGTGACGATGGATGCCTCGGCGGTCGAACCCTATTCCCTGGCGGATTTCCGGCGTCGGGTCGAGCGCCGTAACGCGTCCGCCGGTGACGATGACGGCGAATATGGCGATCACCGCGTCAATCCCGAACTGCGGAGCCTGATCGTCCGCGACGGGTTGCGTGACGCAGCCGTGCTCATTCCGGTGGTGGATCACAGGGATGGTGCGACAATCATCCTGACCAAGCGTACCGAGAAGCTCAGGACCCATTCGGGCCAGATCGCGTTTCCGGGCGGCAGCGTCGACCCCTCGGATGCATCGCCCCAGGATGCAGCCCTGCGCGAGACCGAAGAGGAAATCGGCCTCGACAGAAGCTTCGTCAAGGTCATTGGCCGGCTGCCCGATTATGTTTCGGGGAGCGGGTTCCGTGTCGCGCCCGTCATCGGGATCGTTCGGCCGGGCTTTCTGTTGACGCTCAACGCGGATGAGGTGGACAACGCGTTCGAAGTGCCGCTCGCCTTCCTCATGAACGAAGCGAACCACGGCCGCGAAAGCCGCGAGTGGCAGGGGCATATGCGCCGATATTATGTGATGCCCTATGGCGACCATTACATATGGGGACTGACCGCCGGCATTATCCGGGAGCTTTACGAACGGCTCTACGCATGAGCGCGCCAAAGCCGCAGCCGACGCTTGCCGGGCGCGCGGAATGGCTTTCCGACAAGAACCTCCAGCGCCTGCTGGCGGCCCTCTCCGAAGGTGGCGAGGAGGCCCGGATCGCCGGGGGCGCCATCCGCAACGCGCTCTTCGGTGCGGCGGTGTCCGATATCGACCTCGCCACCACCACGCTGCCGGAAGAGACCATGCGACGGGCGAAGGCGGCGGGCTTCAAGCCGGTGCCGACCGGTATCGAGCATGGCACCGTGACCGTGGTCGCCGGCGGCCGGCCCTTCGAGGTGACGACGCTGAGGGCCGATGTCGAGACTTTCGGCCGCCATGCGCGCGTCGCCTTCGGCCGCGACTGGAAGGCTGACGCCGAGCGGCGCGATTTCACCATGAACGCGCTTTATGCCGAGGCGGACGGGACGATCATCGATCTCGTCGGCGGGCTCGCCGATATCGAGAGCCGGACGTTGCGTTTCATCGGCGATCCGGAAGCGCGCATCCGCGAGGATTTTCTGCGTAGCCTGCGCTTTTTCCGCTTTTTCGCCTGGTATGGCGCGGGACGGCCGGACGCAGAGGGGCTGAAGGCCTGCGCCCGGCTGAAAGACGGATTGAAAAACCTTTCCGCCGAGCGCGTCTGGTCGGAACTGAAGAAGCTTCTTTCCGCGCCCGACCCGTCGCGCGCGCTCTTGTGGATGCGGCAGGCCGGCGTGCTCGCAACGGCGCTGCCGGAAGGCGAGAAATGGGGGATCGACACGATCCATGCGCTGACGAAAACGGAAGCCGACCTTGGCTGGGCGCCCGACGCGTTGCTTCGTCTCGAGGCGATCCTGCCGCCGGACGCCGCGCGCATGAAGGAACTCGGCAAAAGGCTCAAGTTCTCCAATGCGGAGGCGGACCGGCTGGGGAAATGGGCGCTGGCGGCGCGGGTGAAGCCATCCACGACCGAGGCAATGTTGGCAAGGTTGCTTTATCGCGGCGATCCGAATGCGATAGAGGACGGCCTGCGCCTCGCCCTTGCGTCGGCGCGGGGCCGTGCGGCGGACGAGGATAACGCCCTTGTGGAGGCCGGCGGCTATTCGCGCCTTCTCAACTATGTGGAAAAATGGAAGCGGCCCGTCTTCCCCGTCAATGGAGACGATCTGCGTGGATTGGGCCTCAAGCAGGGAAAAAATGTCGGCGAAATGCTCGCCGAACTCGAATCGGAATGGATCGATGCCGGTTTCATGCTCAACCGCGACGCGCTGATGGCGCGTGTCGCGGAAAAGATCGGCAATTCAGGGCGTTAGAAGCAGACTCGCGGAAATCGATTCCGCTTGTTCGCGAATTGATTCAGGTCTCTGGCTAAGCAGCGTCACGGACTTTCTCGATGCGCGAGCGGATGGCTTCGATCATCGTCTCGCGGATCGTATCCTCGCCATGGGCTTCGCGCAGATGCTCGACCGCCCGGCGCATCACTTCCGCCTCGTCTTCGGCGCGGGTGTGCCACTCGCAGCCGGGAACGAGCGACCCGCAATGAAATTCCTTCATCGGATATCCTCCTTGTCCACGAAACATGGGTTGGAGCATAACACGGAACGGGCGATTTTGTTGCCCGTTTGGTCAAAATTCCGGCATAGCTGCCGGTCAGCGCGCCAGCCGGACATTGGTCAAAGACTGCCCGATGCCGGAGAACGCCGCCGCCAAGGCAGCGGAATTGGTGGCGTCGTAATAATGCTGCGCATCGGTCGCGCAATTTTGCAGCATCGTCTTGGCGTTCCCATCATCGACCATGAAGGCGATGGAGAATATCTCCACGTTCTTCGACTTCGCGTAGTTGCAGACGGTTTCGGTATCACTGTTGACCTGAGTCGATTTGGCGGGATCGAGGGCTTTGTTGACCGTCGGAATATTCTGATATCCGCCTTTGTTGGAGCCGCTCCTTACGACCATGCGTGAGTTGAGTCCGTCGGTCATCAGGACGATCACCTTGCGCGGATTCTGATTCTTCGGGTCATAGGCTGCACCGTCGGACAGCGGCGTGGTTGGCGAGAGCATGTTGATGCCCCAGAGCATACCGCCGGGAATGTAGGTATCGGCGCCATATCCAGGCGACGATGTCGTCATGCCGGAAACACCGGCCTGGACCTTGTTCTGGTCGCTTGTCAGCGGCGTTATTTCCGAAAGGCAGCTCTTGTTGTTGCCCCTGTCGAGAAAGCCGGGATAGGGGATCGAGGAACTTTGATCATCGAGCACGAGAGCGGTTCCAGACAGTCGCGATCCGATGCACCCCTTCCATGTGTAGGAAACCGCGGCGTTGCCGCCGCTGCAATGCGTCACTTCCCGCGTGACCGGATCATTGAATGCCAGGCATTGTCCGTTGCAAAAGGCCGGCTTGACCACGCCATCCACGGTCTGGGTGCAGGATATTCTCTCATATGTCTTGCAGGTCGAGACGGTCTCGTATGTCGAAGGCTGGCATACTCTTTCAGTCGCCGGGGTTGTGTATTCCGCCGGGATGGAAAGCCAGCTCGCGCTCCGGTGGCCCGTGCCGACATTGATGTTGTCGGCATAGGGTACCAGCCCGACGCGCACGCCGCCGTCGCTGTCGGCAAACAGGTTGGTGACGAGGTCCTTCGCGGCTGCTTTCAGCGTACCGATCTTGTTGTTGTCGTTCATCGAGGCTGTATTATCGAGGACAAGCGCCACTTCCACGCTGCCCGAGACAGAACGGATCGCCAGCGAATTCGCGTGGACGTCAAGCGTGTCGATGTGGCCGAGGGCCATGAAGGTGGTCGGAAGGGTTCCTTCGAGGGTCAGATCGACCCTTTCCATCGTGCCTTGCAGGCCGGCGACCCGGATGTTGTCCACCTGGCTTTGGTTATAATTGGCGTTGATGAAGTCGTTCCCGACCTTGCGAAGGGCTGCTTCGTCCTCGGCGCGGGAGGCCGCCATGGCAAGCGACGCCGCGTCGGCAATGCGCTGGAGATGGGCTTGCGCGCTAAGGTAGCGTGCATAATCGACACCCAGCCCGACCGCCAGGAGGAGAGGGATGGCGCATATGGCCAGGATCATGGAATAGGCGCCGCGGCGATCGGCGAGAAAGGCCCTTGTCATCGACTGCTTCCCCTGCATGCCCCACCCCCTGATGTCGGGCTTTGCGCGCAAGGAAGCCTTTGGCGCTTGCTTTTCGGTTAGCGAGCCGGAAAATCGGGCGGCCGGGCCGTCCAAATCGTCCTGTTTGGTGAACGAATTCTCACCTTTATCCGCGAAAACCGTCGCAGACTTCTGAAATCAAGCGGCTTTGTGCGGGCGCCGGCTACTGCATCGGCCCGGAAATCGGAACCGGTTTTCGGTAAGCACGATGCAGCAGATTCAAAATATCAGATCGTCCTTTGTGCGTCCAATTGGACGCACGGCGATCTAAGGCCACTTCACCTCGGGCGGCAGGCTGGAGAGGATTGAATCGACGTTGCCACCGGTCTTCAGCCCGAAGATCGTGCCGCGGTCGTAGAGCAGGTTGAATTCGACATAGCGGCCGCGCCGGACAAGCTGCTCTTCGCGTTCCGCATCGGTCCAGTTTTGCAGGAAGTTCCTGCGCACCAGATGCGGATAGATGACGAGGAAGGCGCGGCCGACATCCTGCGTGAAAGCGAAATCGGCGTTCCAGCCGCCCTTTTCGTCGGGGCTCCTCAGCCAATCGTAGAAGATGCCGCCGATGCCGCGCGGCTCGTTGCGGTGGGGCAGGAAGAAATATTCGTCGCACCATTTCTTCAGTTTCGGATAGTCGACGATGCCCGTATGCCGGTCGCAGACAAGCTGCATCGCCTTGTGGAAGGCGATCGTGTCGGGATCGTCCTGCACCCGGCGCCTGTCGAGCACCGGGGTCAGGTCGGCGCCGCCGCCGAACCATTGGCGCGAGGTGACGACCATGCGCGTGTTCATGTGCACGGCCGGGACGTGCGGATTCCAGGGATGCGCGATCAGTGAGATGCCCGACGCCCAGAAGCGCGGATCCTCCTCGGCGCCGGGGATCTGCTTGCGGAACTCCGGCGAGAACTCGCCATAGACGGTCGATGTATGGACGCCGACCTTCTCGAAGACGCGGCCGCGCATGTTCGACATGATGCCGCCCCCGCCCTTGCCGGCCTCGCGCAGCCATTGATGCCGCTCGAAGCGGCCGGGCGCCCAGGAGGCTTGCGGGCCGGAAGCCTCGTCCTCCACTGTCTCGAAGGCTGCGCAGATACGGTCGCGCAATTCGCGGAACCAGCTTTCGGCCGCGGCCTTCTTCTCATCGATGGCATCCGGCAGGCCGGTGGGAAGATCGTGCGGTTCCATGCCTTCTCCGTATCAACCGTGCCCTTGCCGATCGACTTTAGACTCGTTTTTTATGTCCGCGACACCTAAACTTTCCAGATCGCGGGTCAAGGAGTTGCGTCATGCGCACGCCGGCAAGACCACCGCTCGACAGTCTGAAGGACAGGCTGCGCCGCCAACGCGCCGCCGAAGCGATCAAGCCGCGCGACGGCTTTCTGCGCGAGACCTTCCTCCTGCCGCGCGTCGAGGCCCGCGCCAAGGCCCGCGAATGGCTCGACCGCTGGCCAAAGCAGGCCTACTGGACCGAGATCGAAAGCTGGCGCGAAGAGCCGGACGACGTGATCGAATTCACCATGCGGCGGCTGCCGAGCGCGGACTGACCGTTTGCGCTTGAAGCCTTTCGCTTCAAGGCCGTTTGCGGGCAAGCGCCATCAGCGTCCAGCCAAGTCCCGCTGCCTCTTTCAGCCGGTCCAGCCGCGGCCCGACCAGGGCACGCACCGGCCTGTTGAAGGTTCGGGAATTGATGATCCGCATCAGGCCTTTGTTGGCCTTGGGGGTGATCGAGAAGATTTCGACGGTTTCGAATTCCTTTGCCAGCAGGCTCCTCAGTTCGTTCTTGTCGACCCAGCGGCGCAATTGTCCGGGTTTTGGCGGCGAAATCCGGTTGTAACGCTCCAGTACGGGGCGGTTCTGCGTGGCCAGCATCAAATGGCCGCCAGGCCTCAAATGACGCGCGAGCTTCGCAATGAAGGCCGGCTGGTCGACCACATGCGACAAAACCTCGAGAGTGGTGACGACGTCGAAAGCGTTCCCGCCGAAGTCGAGCGTCATGAAATCCCCGGCGACGAACCGGACATCCGGCAGCCTCATTCGGGCGCGATCGAGGACCTCGTGGGACAGATCCGTTCCGGTCACGGCGCCGAAGGGCCTCAGCCTCTCGCAAAGCCAGCCTGTTCCGCAGCCGGCATCGAGGATGTCGAGATCGTGCCGTTCAAATCCGCGCAGCCAGCCGGTGATGACATCCGCCTGGTCGGTGCAGACCGATTCGAGTTGGCGCTCGCGCGCGGCGGTGTTCCATTCGTTCCAGAAGCGCTGCTGCGCCTCCATCGGAATGGCTTCCTGAATCGTGTCCGGCGGCATGGGCATGGGCCGATGCTAGGTTATTCCCCGGCTGACGTATGCCCGTCTTTCGGGCGGGGGCGCTGAACCTTCGGCTTATGGGAGGCCGGAAGTGCCGATCGCCGTGAGTTGCCGCATCGCTTCGCCCGTCGCCATCGCAACCGACATGGCGACATTCAGCGAACGGCCGCCGCCCGGCATCGGGATGAGAAGACGATGATCCGCCGCCTCGTGGACTGGGTCGGGCACGCCGGCCGATTCCCGGCCGAACAGCAGGATGTCGCCCGGCCTGAAAGAGAAGTCCGTGTAGGGCAGGGCTCCTTTGGTGGTGAAGAGGATGAGCCGCCGCCCTTCGGACGCTCGCCAATCCTTGAACGCCGCCCAGTCGACATGGCGTGTCAGCGCCGCTCTTTCGAGATAATCCATGCCGGCACGCCGGAGCGCCCGGTCTGAGAGGTCGAAACCCGCCGGCTCGATCAGATCGACGCCGAGCGCCAGGCAGGCGGCAAGACGCAGGATGGTGCCGGTATTGCCGGCAATATCCGGCTGATAGAGCGCGATGCGGACGGTTTCCTGCATGTTTATGCCGCGTCCCTTGCCGTTGCGCGATGGCCACACCTGTCAGGAGGCGTACCTAACCCACCCGTGCCTGTCTGGCCATATCAGGGAAAGGCGGCTATAAGGCGCGCCACCGACACGAACCGCAACAATCGCAAGGAGGCAGGAGTGAACGTGATCATGTTCCCATCGGTTTTCTGCCTGCGTGGGCCTCTGGCCTGACGGCGGTTTTCGTTTCGACGCTTTTCTGACATTCGGTTTCATCGTCGCGAATCCCGCCGGAGATCACTCCCGGTTCTGTCTGGATTCGCCCAATGTCCGTCTTTCTGCCCAAGAGGCTTTCGGCCTCGCCTGACCAAATTGCGCGGCCGCCGAGTGCGGGCCTCCATCTGGTGCCGTTCGTTTTTCAGCCGACGAGGCTGAGAAACCGGCCGGCCGCTCCCCATATTCTCGAAATTCCTTCAAGGCTTTGATGATGTTTCGCTGGTTTGAACAAAGACTCGATCCCTTCCCGGCTGCCGAGCCGGACGAGCCGCCGAAGACGCTTTTCGCCTTCTGCTGGTATTATACGCGCGCATCCTGGCCCTTCGTGCTCTTGTCGGCGATCTGCATGGCGCTGATCGCCATCATGGAAGTGTGGATGTTCGGCTTCCTCGGCCATATCGTCGACTGGCTGGCCGCGCAGAACCGCGAGACCTTCCTGCAGACGGAGAAGTGGAAGCTGGTCGGCATGGCGCTGGTGGCGGGCGTGGCGCTGCCGGCGGTGGTGACGGTGTCGTCGCTGACGACCTACCAGACGCTTTTCGGCAATTACCCGATGCGCATCCGCTGGCTGGTGCACCGCTACCTGCTCAAGCAGTCCATGGCCTTCTACCAGGACGAGTTCGCCGGCCGCATCGCGACCAAGCTGATGCAGACCGCACTTGCCGTGCGCGAGACGGTGATCAAGTTCGTCGAGGTGCTGAACTACGTAGTCGTCTATTTCCTCGGCGTGCTGGTCATCGTCGGCTCGGCCGACTGGCGGCTTGCCTCGCCGCTCGCCGTCTGGGTCGTGGGCTACGGGATCGTGCTGCGTTATTTCATCCCGCGCCTCGGCAACGTGGCCGAGGCGCAGGCCGACGCGCGCTCGCTGATGACCGGACGGATCGTGGACAGCTATACCAACATCCAGACGGTGAAGCTCTTTTCGCACGCAAGCCGCGAGGCGGATTATGCGCGCGAGGGCATGAGCGACTTCATGGTGACGGCCTATCGGCAGGGCCGGCTGATCACCTCCCTTTATACCGTCATCTACGCGATGAACGCGCTGTTGCTGCTTTCCGTCGGCGTGCTCGCCATCTGGCTATGGCTGGGCGAGGTGGTGACCGTGGGCGCGGTCGCGGTGGTGATCGGTCTCGTGCTTCGGCTCTGGGGCATGTCGCAATGGATCATGTGGGAAGTGTCGGGCCTGTTCGAGAATATCGGCACGGTGCAGGACGGGATCAACTCGATCTCGCTGCCGCGACTGGTCGAGGACAAGCCGGGCGCGCCGGATCTTGTCGTCGGGCGCGGGAGGATCGATTTCGAGCGTATCCAGTTCCACTACGGCAAGGGGAAGGGTGTCCTGGAGGATTTGAGCCTGACGGTGAGGGCAGGCGAGAAGGTCGGGCTCGTCGGCCCGTCCGGCGCCGGCAAGTCGACGCTGGTCAACCTGCTTTTGCGCTTCTACGATCTCGAAGGTGGCCGCATCGTCATTGACGGTCAGGACGTGGTCGATGTGGCACAGGATTCGCTGCGCGCCAATATCGGCATGGTCACGCAGGACACCTCGCTCCTGCACCGCTCGGTCAGGGAAAACATCCTCTACGGTCGTCCAGATGCCGGCGAAGCGAAGATGGTCGAGGCGGCAAGGCGTGCCGAGGTCCACGGTTTCATCGACGCCATGGCCGATCCGCAGGGGCGCAAGGGTTACGACGCGCATGTCGGCGAACGAGGCGTCAAGCTTTCGGGCGGCCAGCGCCAGCGCATTGCGATCGCCCGCGTGATGCTGAAGGACGCGCCTATATTGATTCTCGACGAGGCGACTTCGGCGCTGGATTCCGAGGTCGAGGCCGCCATCCAGGAGAACCTCTACCGGCTCATGCAAGGCAAGACCGTGATCGCCATCGCGCACCGCCTCTCGACCATCGCCGCGATGGATCGGCTGGTCGTCATGGACAAGGGCCGCATCATCGAGGAAGGCAGCCATGACGAACTGATCGCGCGTGGCGGGCTCTATGCGCGCCTGTGGCGGCGACAGTCCGGCGGCTTCATCGATCCGGGGCAAGCGGAGGCCGCGGAGTGAAGGAACGCACTTTCCGTGACCGGCTCTGGCGCAAGGCCGAGGGGATCATCGATCCATTCGGCGATACCGACCGTGAGGTGCTGCCGCGCGAGGGCTGGCGTTTTATCCTTTATTTCGCCAGGCAGGCGAAGGGGCCGTTCACGCTGCTGCTCGTCATCGGCGGGCTAGCGGGGATCGTGGATGCCTCGCTCTACTGGGCGGTGGGCTGGCTGATCGACCTGCTCGATTCCTCCAGCCCGAAGACCCTGGTAGCCGATCACTGGCCCGAATTGCTGGCGCTGTTAGTGCTGGTGCTCGTGGTGCGCGCCGTCATCATGATCGCCAACGCGGTGGTGGAGCAGCAGGTGATCGTGCCGCATTTCTACCAGAAGGTCCGCTGGCAGTCCTTCCGCCGCGTCATCGAGCAGCCCTATGATTTCTACCAGAACGATTTCGCCGGCCGCATCGCCACCAAGATCATGCAGGCGGGCGAATCGACCGGCGACTTCATCATCTCCTCGCTGCAGACGCTGTGGAGCTTCGCCACCTTCCTGGTACTGGCCACCTCGATCCTGGCGGCACTCGACCCGATGATGGTGGTTGTCATCGCGGTCTGGCTGGTGAGCTATCTCGCCGTCGCGCGAGCCCTGCTGCCGCCGCTGCGCGCCGCCGGAAGGCGGACGGCGGACGGACGCTCGGTCTTGAACGGGCGCATGGTAGACGCATTCACCAACATCCTCGCGGTGAAGCTTTTCGACAGCGGGCGGCGCGAGCACGCCTTCGTGCGCGAGGGGATGGACATGTTCCTGACGGCGGTGATCGACCTGGCGCGCGCCATCACCTCGGTGCGTGCCGCCGTCGCCATATTGAACGGCCTCATGATGGGCGTGATCATGGTGCTCGCCGTGCATCGCTGGATGGAGGGCGACGCCACGACCGGCGCCATTGCCGCCGCGACCGGTCTCGTCTTCCGGCTCAACACCATGTCCGGCTACATGATGTTCAACATCAACGGGCTGATCCGCAATTTCGCCACCGTGCAGGACGCGACCGGCGTGATCTCGGTCGAGCCGACGATCCGCGATGCCGACGACGCGGCGGAAATCCCGCGCGCGACGGGCGATCTGCGGTTCGACGACGTCTCCTTCCATTACGGCAAGGGCGGCGGCATCATCGACGGACTTTCATTCCATATCCGGCCGGGCGAACGCGTGGCGATCGTCGGCCCCTCCGGGGCAGGCAAGACGACCATCGTCAATCTCGCGCTCAGGATCTTCGACATCGAGAAGGGCCGCATCCTGCTCGACGGCGCCGATATCCGCAAACTCACCCAGGCTTCGCTCAGGGCGCAGTTCGGCGTGGTCAGCCAGGAACCGCTTTTGATGCACCGCTCGATCCGCGACAACATCGCCTACGGCAAGCCGGGCGCGACGGAGGCGGAGATCGTCCAAGCCGCCAAAAGGGCTTCGGCGCACGACTTCATCTTGAATGTCACCGACCCGAAGGGGCGCAAGGGCTATGAGGCCCATGTCGGCGAACGCGGCGTCAAGCTTTCCGGCGGCCAGCGCCAGCGCATCGCGATCGCGCGCATGATCCTCAAGGATGCGCCGATCCTTGTCCTCGACGAGGCGACTTCGGCGCTCGATTCGGAGATCGAGGCGGCGATCCAGGAGAATCTGGCGCAGATGATGGAGGGAAAGACCGTCATCGCGATTGCGCATCGGCTTTCCACCATCGCCGCGCTCGACCGGCTGATCGTGGTCGACCAGGGACGCATCGTGGAGGAGGGCACGCATGACGGGCTTATCCGGCACGGCGGGCTCTACGCGCAATTGTGGAAGCGGCAATCCGGCGGCTTCCTGGCCGACCGCATCGCGGCGGAGTAGGCAGATGAGCTTGCGCCCGCCCGGACAGAAATTACCCTCGGGCCAGACCGGCGCCGATGTCCTCGACTATGAACTGATGGCAGAAAAGGCGGCATCGCTCGGCCGCGCCGGCTACTATGCCGAGCAATATCTGGGCCGGCTACGCGACTATGAGGGCGACGCGGAGGGGCGCGCGGCCCTGCTCAAGAAGACAGCCGAGGCGGTCTATGCCTCGTTCATCCAGCGCGAATTATGCGGATTGAGGCGCCACGACAGCCTGATCCGCGACTATGCGATCCCCAAGGAAGTGCTGGCCCGACTCGGCGCGAAATAGCGGCTTTCGGACGGAAACATGCCGCCCCGGCCAAGCTTGTTGGGGACAAGTCGGCGTCCCGCCTGTTTCCAGGGCTGCCCGATCGTGTCGTTTGCCTCTCCGGACAGTACCAATTCCCTCGGTTTCAATGCCTTCCACTCCACCCGCGACAATCTGCCCTCCCGTGTCGCAGGCGTCTGGACAAGCGTGACACGGACGCATAGAAACTTCGCCAATTGCCGGGGGAATCCATCCGGCCCGAGGGGTGTTGCCTTAAGGCCGACAAGGCTGGAGCAGGCGTCTGGGCAGGCTTTCGCCGGCGGGATCGATTCGAAAGGATTCTGGGCCCGTGAGCGCACATGAAGCGGCAAACGAAGCGGTTGACGGCAACCGGCGGGATTTCCTCTATATCGCTACAGGCATGGTAGGGGTGGTCGGCGCGGCAAGCGTCGCATGGCCCTTCATCGACCAGATGCAGCCCGACGCCTCGACGCTGGCGCTGGCGCAGGTCGAGGTCGATGTCTCCTCCGTGCAGAAGGGGGCTTCGCTCACCGTCAAGTGGCGGGGCAAGCCGGTCGTCATCCGCTACCGCAGCGACAAGGAGGTCGAGGAAGCCAAGTCCGTACAGCTTTCCGAACTCAAGGACCCGATCGCGCGCAACGAGAATCTGCCGAGCGATGCGCCGGCGACCGACGCCAACCGCTCCGTGCCGAAGCGGGAAGCCTGGATGGTGATGGTGGAGGTGTGTACGCATCTCGGCTGTATCCCGCTCGGCGAGCAGGGTGAGTACGGCGGCTGGTTCTGTCCGTGCCACGGCTCGCAATACGATACCGCCGGGCGCATCCGCAAAGGCCCGGCGCCGGAGAACATGGCGATCCCGAAATACGAGTTCACGTCCGAAACCGTGGTGCGGGTCGGGTAGGGGAGCGAAAAGATGAGCGGAATGCAACACTCCACCTACACACCCAAATCCGGCCTCGGCCGCTGGGTCGACGCGCGCATGCCCCTGCCGAGGCTGATGTACGATTCGTTCGTGGCCTATCCGGTGCCGCGCAACCTCAACTACGCCTATACGTTCGGCGGCATCCTTTCACTGATGCTGGTCCTGCAGATTCTGACCGGTGTCGTGCTCGCCATGCACTACGCGGCCAATTCGGACCTCGCCTTCAATTCCGTCGAAGGCATCATGCGCGACGTGAACCAGGGCTGGCTCCTGCGCTACATGCATTCGACCGGCGCTTCGTTCTTCTTCATCGCTGTCTATATCCACATGTTCCGCGGCCTCTACTACGGTTCCTACAAGGCGCCGCGCGAGCTTCTGTGGATTCTCGGCTGCATCATCTATCTCCTGATGATGGCAACGGCTTTCATGGGCTACGTCCTGCCCTGGGGGCAGATGAGCTTCTGGGGCGCGACCGTCATCACCGGCTTCTTCTCCGCGATCCCGCTTGTCGGCGACTGGATCCAGCAGCTTCTGATCGGCGGCTTCGCGGTCGGCAATCCGACGCTCAACCGCTTCTTCTCGCTGCACTACCTGCTGCCCTTCATGATTGCCGGCGTCGTAATCCTGCACATCTGGGCGCTGCATGTCGCCGGGCAGACGAACCCGACCGGCATCGAGGTCAAGTCGAAGACCGATACCGTTCCCTTCTCGCCGCATGCGACGGTGAAGGACGGCTTCGCCATGATCGTCTTCCTGTTCATTTTCGCCTATTTCATCTTCTACATCCCGAACTTCCTCGGGCATGCCGACAATTATGTCGAGGCGAATCCGCTGAAGACGCCGTCCGAGATCGTGCCGGAATGGTACTTCCTGCCCTTCTATGCGATCCTGCGCGCCATCACCTTCAATATCGGGCCGATCAACTCCAAGCTCGGCGGCGTGCTCATCATGTTCGGGTCGATCGCGCTTCTGTTCATCGTGCCGTGGCTCGATACCTCGAAGGTACGTTCGGCCGTGTACCGCCCCTGGTACAAGCTGTTCTTCTGGATATTCATCGCCGACGTCGTCATGCTCGGCTGGGTCGGCGGCAAACCGCCGGAAGGTATATATCCGACGCTCGCGCTTCTCGGCGCGGTCTGGTACTACGCCCACTTCCTGATCATCCTGCCGGTTCTCGGCCTGATAGAGACACCCCGACGAATGCCTAATTCGATTACAGAATCCGTTCTCGAAAAGAACGGAGGCTCGGCCCACCCTGCCGGCGCCGCAGCAGCTCCGCAAACCAAAGGCTGATCCGGAAAGGATTTCGAGATGAGAAAAATCCTCCACGGATTGGCGGCGCTGGCCATCGTCGCCGCGGGTACGGTCGTCGTGGCTGCCGCCCAGGACGGAAAGAGCGCCGAGCCGACGCATTTCCCGATCCTGCCGCCGCAGGAAATGAGCTGGTCGTTCTCCGGCCCGTTCGGCACCTATGACAAGGCGCAGCTCCAGCGCGGGCTGAAGGTCTACAAGGAAGTGTGCTCGGCATGCCACTCGCTCAATTTGGTGGCGTTCCGCAGCCTTGAGGACCTCGGCTACAGCGCGGCGCAGGTCAAGGCGTTCGCGGCCGAGTACCAGATCCATGACGGCCCCAACGACGAAGGCGAGATGTTCGATCGCCCCGGCAAGCCGTCTGATCATTTTCCCGCGCCGTTCCCGAACGAGCAAGCCGCCGCGTCCGCGAATGGCGGTGCCGCGCCGCCCGATCTTTCCCTGATCGCCAAGGCGCGCGAAGTGCAGCGCGGCTTCCCGCGCTTCATCTTCGACATCTTCACCCAGTACGAGGCAGGCGGCCCGGACTATATCCACGCCTTCGTCACCGGCTTCGGCCAGAAGCCGCCGGCCGGCGTGACGATTCCCGAGGGCACCCATTACAACCCGCATTTCATCTCGGGCGTGTCGACCCACATGCCGCCGCCGCTGTCCGACGGGCAGGTGACCTATGATGATGGCGCACCGCAGACGGTCGACCAGTACTCCAAGGACGTCGCCGCTTTCCTGATGTGGGCCGCGGAGCCGCATCTGGAGGCACGCAAGGAGATCGGCTTCCGTGTGATGATCTTCATCCTGATCTTTGGCGTCCTCGTCTATCTGACGAAGCGCAAGGTGTGGTCCGACGTCGTGCACTGAGCGCGAGCGACCGGAATGGGTTTCTTGCAGGGGCGCCGTGAGGCGCCCTTTTGCATTGGTGCCGTATTCCGACTTGACGAGTTTCTGCGAATATCGATCCATGCGGATGGATCGACAAAGCTGGAGCCGACGAATGGACCGGGCGGTCAAGGCGAAGAATTTGACAGGCGGATGCCTGTGCGGTGCCGTGGCGTACATTGTGGCGGACGCCTTCCTTTACGCAGCTAATTGCCACTGCTCGAATTGCCGGCGGACGACCGGATCGGCGTTCAAGCCGTTTGCCGGGATAAAGCGGCAAGAACTTCGTGTGATAAAGGGTGCGGACGACATCAAGCGTTTCGGCAACGAGCAGGCGCATGATGCGCATTGTTCCGTCTGCGGCTCGTTGCTCTATTCCGTCGTGCGCGAGGGGGAATATGTGCATGTCGCGATGGGCACGCTTGTCGACGCGCCTTCGATCCGGCCCTCGGCGCATATTTTCGTCGGTTCCAAGGCGCCATGGTTCACGATTACCGACGACTTGCCCCAGTATGAGGGGCACGTCGCCTGACGAACCATCAACGCTTTCCTTTGCCGCCAGCAGGCGCTACGACTTGCCGGCAAGCAATGGTGCCAGCATGAAATCCTCCCTCGAAGACACCCTCCTGTCGTCAATCCGCACGATTCCCGACTATCCGAAACCGGGCGTGCAGTTCCGCGACATCACCACGCTGCTCGGCAATGCGCGCGCCTTTCGGCGCACCGTCGATGAACTCGTGCATCCCTATGCCGGCTCGAAGATCGACAAGATCGCCGGCATCGAGGCGCGCGGCTTCATCCTCGGCGGCGCTGTCGCCCACCAGCTTTCGGCCGGCTTCATCCCGATCCGCAAGAAGGGCAAGCTGCCGCACGAGACGGTGCGCGTCGCCTACAGTCTCGAATACGGGCTGGACGAGATGGAGATGCACAAGGATGCCGTCTCGCAGGGCGAGAAGGTCATCCTCGTGGATGACCTCATCGCCACAGGCGGTACGGCGGAAGGCGCCGTCAAGCTGCTGCGGCAGATGGGAGCCGAGATCGTGGTGGCGTGCTTCGTCATCGACCTGCCGGCGCTCGGCGGCCGTGCCAAGCTGGAAGCGCTCGGCGTCGATGTCCGCTGCCTCGTCGCCTATGAAGGCGAGTGAGCGCGCCTTTCAACCGCTCACGCCGGCCTCGACGGCGGTACGTTGCGGCGTCAGATGCTCGACCACCTGCACGATGTCGTCGAGTTCGATGTCGGGGTAGTGTTCCCGCATCCCCGAAAGCATGATCGTATCCGGCCAGATATCCTGCTTTCCCACCAGCGCGGCTGCTTGCGATAGCGGAACGTCCGTGCAGCGCGTCACGAGGACGACGACCGTCTTTTGCTGGTCACCGTCGCACGCATAGCGCATCAGGCCGGGACGGATACGCGCCTCGCGCCAGCGGATCGTGTGCGTCTTCTCGCCGCTCAGAACGAGCGGGAAAAGCCTGTCGGCGATCTTCAGCGACTGCATGGCGGCCCTGTCTTCCATCCGCAGGCGCTATTTTTCTTTCAGCAGCACCGCGCTTTCGAACTCGATGACCTTGTCGCCGGTCGAGTCGAAGGCCTCGGCGCGGACCGACACCAGCCGCCAGCCGGGCCGGGAAGCCAGCGGGCGGTGCGCCAGGACCGTCCGTTTGAAGGTGACGGTTTCCCCGGCATAGACGGGTTTCAGCCATTTGAGATTACGGAAACCGGGGGAGGGGCCGAATTCGGGTTCGGGGCCGGGGCCGTCCCAGGCGCGCCCGCCGGTATCGTGGCGCGCCTCGACATTGTAGCGCATCCATGTAGACGCGGTGTGCCAGCCTGACGCGCACAGCCGCCCGAAGACGCTGTTTTCAGCGCTCTTCTCGTCCATGTGGAAGGGCTGCGGGTCGAATTTTCGGGCGAAGGCCTTGATCTCTTCGGCTCCGAAGCGATGCGAGCCGAGCGTCATGGTTCGGCCGACGCCAAGATATTCGTCGAGGGTCATGCCGTCACCTCCGGATGGCGCAGTCGGAACATGCCGGTGTTCTCCAACTCCAGAACAGTTTCGCCCCGCTGGTTTTCAAGTTCGCCCCTGCAATTGGCGAAGCCGATATCCGGCCTCGATTTCGACTGCCTCTTTGTGGTGATCGTGGCGCGGCCGGTCAGTACGTCACCGGGATGGACGGGCTTCTTCCAGCGCACGTAATCGATGCCGGGCGAACCCTCGGAGGTCGATTGCAGGATGAAGGCATCGCAGATCATGCGCATGTAGATCGAGCAGGTGTGCCAACCCGAGGCAGACAGGCCGCCAAGGATGCCGGCCTTCCCCGCCGCCTCGTCGAGATGCATGGGTTGGGGATCGAATCCGCGTGCGAACGCCACGATCTCCTCGGCAGTGACTTTCTTCGACCCAAGATAGAGAACGAGGCCGACTTCGAGATTCTCATAGGCCCATTTCTTGTCTGTCATCTTCGAATCCATCTATCCATAAGAGGTAACTTGCCGCCTGGGAACGAAGCGGGCAAGCGCCGAAAGGAGGTCTGGCCATTCGCTAAATTTTGCCGGTGAACAGTCTTTCTCCCGAAAATGTTTAGGAGTAATATTGCGAACCGATCGGTTCGATCCCATATGCCGGTCGCCAGGCAACGAAAATATATGCGTGTAGCCGGCACCGAAGTGCATATTCCGGAGAATAGAGATGTTTGAACAAAATGTCGGCCTCAGCGATCGCTCTGTCCGCACCCTGTCGGGCCTTTTCCTCATAGGTTTGATTTTTCTGGCGCCCAACGCGCCGCTGCGCTGGTTTGGCCTGATCGGCGTCTTCCCGCTGATGACCGGTCTCCTCGGCATTTGCCCATTCTACAAACTGATGGGCAAATCGACATGTCCGATGAAGGATAAGGCAGGATCGTAGTCACGAATTGGCGATTAGCCGCGGCGCGGCCAATCGCCAATCCGTTCCTTGGAATGCCCGAAAGCCAGGCAGGACTTTGTGTCGCGGAAGCGCGCGTTGCGTGGTATTGCGGGCGGGCATAGACATGGTCGCGGGGTTTCCGCGCCATGGGTCATTTCGCTCTCATCACCTTGCACCTGTTCGCCGCCATCATGTTTGTCGGCACGGTCTTCTTCGAGGTGCTGATCCTCGAGGGCATCCGCAAGCCGGTCGGGCGCGATGTGATGCGGACGGTGGAAACCGCCATCGGACGGCGCGCCCGCCGCCTGATGCCCTTCGTGATCCTGGTGCTCTACGGCGCCGGCATCAGCATGGCGTGGCAGTATAGCGACATGCTCGCGCATCCTTTCGGCAGCAGCTTCGCAACGCTTTTGTGGATCAAGATCCTGCTGGCCGTGAGCGTGCTGGCCCACTTCATAACAGCCGTGACGCTCGGCGCCCGTGGCAAGCTCAAGTCACGGCATTTCAAGCTCATCCATTTGAGCGTTTTCTGCCATGTGGTGCTCATCGTCTTCCTGGCGAAAGCGATGTTCTACGTCACCTGGTGAATCCTGGCGTTTGGTATTTCGATGTTTCAGGCGACAGGGAATATCAACCCGGCTGCGGACTGACCCCGTCGATGAATCGTTCCGGTCCGGCCGACAAGGCCTCCTTCTGGAAGCGCAAGCCGTCCGGCATGTGGATGGTCGAGGTCGGAACCGCCAGTTCCGCTCCGTGCTCGCGCACGATGGAAGCGACCTTGAGGAGAATCTCCTCCTTCACCGCCATGTATTCGTCGTAGCTGGTCGTGACGGTGAACGCGTAGAGGAAAAGCTTCAGCGCATACTCGCCGCAACTGTCGAAGCGGAAGACGAAGAAATCGTGCTCTATGCCCGGATGTTCCGAAAGCATGCGGTTCACGTCGGCGACGATCCCTTCGACGCGATCGATGTCACGATAGCGCAAATGCAGGGTTTCCTGTATGCGCCGGGCGGTCATGCGCGAATGGTTGATCAGCACGGCCGTGTTGAACAATGCGTTCGGCACATAGAAAGGCCGGCGGTCGAAGCCCATGACCGGGTGGCGCGCCAGCCGATATTCTGGACCTCGCCCATCACCTCCGTACCCGGCATGACGATCCATTCTCCGACCTTGAAGGGGCGGCTGGCATAGACGGTGAGGCCGCCGAACAGGTTGGCGACGAGGCCCTGCGCGGCGAAGCCGATGGCGATGCCGCCGATCCCGCCGAAGGCCAGAATCCCCGATATGGAGAAGCCGAGCGTCTGCATGGCGACCAGGATCGCCGTGATGATGACAGCCGCGCGGACAAGCTTGCCGATGGCGTCGGCGGCGGTCGGGTCGATTTCCTGGCCCTTGCGCCTGGCATGCGCCTGCAGCCCTGCCTCGATGCGGCCGACGGCGCGCAGCAGGAACCAGACGGCAACGGCGATCACGGCCATATCGCGGGCCGGCTGGAAGGATTGGGACAACAGCGTGAAGCCGCCCCCGCGGGTCAGGAAGCCGACGGCGAGTGTCAGCCCCACGATCCATATGGCAGCGCGGAGCGGCGGGTTGAGTGATTCAAGAATCGCAATCCGCCATATGTTCCTGACGGGGTCCGCACGACGGACAAATGAATTGATCAGCCGGTTTATGATATAGTTAAGTATCAGGACGCCGAAGACGACCAGAAACGTAAAGGCTATATTCGTCCCGATGGCGTAATGGTTTGCGAGCCACGTCTGCAGCTGGTCAAAAATCATACCGAAAGCATCTCTTGCCGTATCGCCGGATGCCGTATGCCTGGAACATCGGTCGGGCAGGGTCAACCCCGCCGAAAAAATCAAACGTTGAACTTGAACAGCATCACGTCGCCGTCCTGGACGACATATTCCTTGCCCTCGTCGCGCGCCTTGCCGGCTTCCTTCGCTCCCACCTCGCCGCCGAGGGTCACGTAATCCTCATAGGCGATGGTCTGCGCGCGGATGAAGCCGCGCTCGAAATCTGTGTGGATGACGCCGGCCGCCTGCGGAGCCTTCGCGCCCTTGTGGACGGTCCAGGCGCGGGCTTCCTTCGGCCCGGCGGTGAAAAAGGTGATCAGTTCGAGCAGCTCGTAGCCGGCGCGGATCAGCCGGTCGAGGCCGGGCTCTTCCAGCCCCATCGCCTCGAGGAATTCCTTCTGCTCCTCGTCCGGCAATTGCGCGACTTCGGCCTCGATGGCAGCCGAGATGGTTACGGCGCGCGCGCCCTGGCCGGCAGCCATGGCCTCCGCCGCCTTCGTGTGCTCGTTGCCGGCCGCGGCATCGGCCTCGGCGACATTGCACACGTAGAGGACAGGCTTGGACGTCAGAAGGCTCAGCCCGCGCAGGAGACGCAGATCCTCAGCCGCGATCCCCTGAAGCATCAGGCGGACGGGCTTGCCCGCCTGGAGCAGCGCCAGCGCCTTCTCCATGACGGGCAGGATGGTGGTGGCCTCCTTGTCCTTGCCGGTGGCGCGTTTGCGGATCTGCTGGATGCGCCGGTCGAGGCTTTCCAGGTCGGCGAGCATCAACTCGGTCTCGACCGTTTCAGCGTCCGCGACCGGGTCGATGCGGCCCTCGACATGGGTGATGTCGTCATCCTCGAAGCAGCGGAGCACATGGACGATGGCGTCCACCTCGCGGATATTGGCGAGGAACTGGTTGCCGAGCCCTTCGCCCTTCGAGGCGCCGCGCACCAGCCCGGCGATATCGACGAAGGAAATGCGGGTGGGGATGATCTCCTTGGATTTCGCGGTCTCCGCGAGCTTTCGCAGCCGCTCGTCCGGCACGGCGACCTCGCCCGTATTCGGTTCAATGGTGCAGAAGGGGTAATTGGCCGCCTGCGCGGCGGCCGTGCGCGTCAGCGCGTTGAAGAGCGTCGACTTGCCGACATTGGGCAGGCCGACGATACCGCATTTGAAACCCATCTGTTTCGTTATCCTATGGGGACGCCAAGAATTTGCTCAGGGCTATGGGCGAAGGGATCGACGATCGTCAAGCCTTCAACCACCTGTCCGTCCTGCAAATCTTCGGAAAGGAAGTGGGTGCAGCGAAGTTCGAGTGCTGAAGAGAGGAGAAGGCAATCCCACCATGAGAAATTGATCGAAGCGTGGATCCGTCGGGCAACAAGGGAGGTATCGAAGCTGATTGGCGTGATGCCGAATTGGGCAAAGCTGTCGATACGGAAAAACGAGTCGTTGAAACGCGAAGACTTGCGGGTGGTGACGCTGGCGATCTCATTCAAGACTTGGAGGTTTGTCACGCCAAGGTCGCGCTCGGCCAGGACGAGCAGCCAGCGCTGGGCAATCTGCTGTTTGGTGGTTTCCGTCAGATCGAACGTATAGAGAAAAGTGTTGCTATCGATGAAAATCCTAGCGTCGGGCATTGCGCTCGTCCGCCGTGGGCATTCGCCCGTTTTCGGAAATGGCTAGTTTGGGGCCGTCGAAAACGCGTCGAAGCGCTTCAAGTCGATTTCTGCGCTCCTCTGCCTTGTCGTCCGAAGCCATTGAAGGCTCCTGCCTCAGCCTATCTGCGATGTGCCTGGACATGCTCTTGCCGGCCTTGGCGGCTTCGATCCGCGTCGTGCGGTAAAGCTCGTCGTCCATCGATATCGTTACGTTGCGCATTGCAGCCTCACGGAAACACGGACTTCGTGCCTCTGTGATGTAATGTCTGTGTTGAGGCACCGCAATCCTCGACTGCCGACGTGGGAACTATACCGGCAGGAAATCAGTCCTTCCCCAAGAGCTTCCTCAGCATTGCCGCCATCGGGCCGGTTTCGGGCACCTTGATCTCCGGCTTGTGCGGCCGCGCCTGCCGGATATGGCTTTGCGCCTTCGGCGCTTTGGGGGGAGGGCGGTCGTGGTCGCCGGTGGGCTGGAGTTTCTCGCGCAGATCGAGCGTCACGCGGTTCATGAAGCTGGATCCGTCGTCCTTGACCAGGAGCGGCGCGTTGTCGGCGATGGATGAGAGTAGCGGCTCCAGCCATTCGCTGTCGGCCTTGGCGAAATCGCCGAGCACGTGGCCGTGCACCATTGGCTTGACGCCCGGATGACCGATGCCGATGCGGACGCGCCGGTATTCCTTGCCGACATGCTGGTCGATCGAGCGGATGCCGTTATGTCCGCCCGAGCCGCCGCCCGTCTTCACGCGCACCTTTCCGGGCGCGAGGTCGAGTTCGTCGTAGAAGACGATCAGGCTCGATGGCTCGAGCTTGTAGAAGCGCAGGGCCTCGCCGACCGACTGGCCGGAAAGGTTCATGAAGGTTTGCGGCTTGAGGAGAAGTGTCTTTTCGCCGGCCAGGCTGCCGTCGGCGAGAAGGCCCCGGAATTTCTTCGACCAGGGCGAAAAGGAATGGCGGCGGGCAATCGCGTCCGCCGCCATGAAGCCGATATTGTGCCGGTTGCCGGCATGTTCCGGGCCGGGATTGCCGAGGCCTGCCAGAAGCAGCATCGACCCGTCCTCCGCGGCGTGAGGTTATTCCTCCGCGCTCTTTTCTTCGCCCTCTCCAGCCGCTTCCTCGACCGCCTCGCCGCCTTCTTCGACAGGCTCCGGCTTCATGGCCGAAGACCCGGCGACGGTGGCGATGGTGAAGTCGCGGTCGGCGATCACAGGGGTGACGCCTTCCGGCAGCTTTACCGCCGAGATATGGAGCGAGTCACCGATATCGGTGCCTTCGAGATCGAGCGTGATGGACTCTGGGATCGCGGTTGCCGGGCAGTGGAATTCCACCTCGTGGCGCACGACGTTGAGCACGCCGCCGCGCTTGATGCCGGGCGACTTCTCTTCGTTGATGAAACGCACGGGCACGTTCACGGTCACGATCGTGTCCTTGCCGACGCGCAGGAAGTCGACATGCATCGGGAAGTCGCGGACCGGATCGAGCTGGTAGTCCTTGGGGAGGACCTGGATCTTTTCGCCGCCGACGTCGACGGTGGCGATGGTGGTCATGAAGCCGCCGCCGTGGATCTTGTAGTAGATGTCCTTGTAGGACAGCACGATCGCCAGGGGAGGCTTCTTGTCGCCGTAGATGACGGCGGGTATCTTGCCGTTGCGCCGAACTTCACGGGCGGACCCCTTACCGACCCGTTCGCGCGCTTCGGCCTTGAGCTCGTAGCTAGCTTTGCTCATGGCTTTTCCTTTCGCGTTTTTGGAGTGTTTCCGGTCGCCTTGATGTATCGGACGGAAACATCGAAAGCACCCGCCCCGAAGGGAGCATGATCTTTTCCGAACGGAATCGGGGATCACGCGGCCAGGCCGCTTTCATCCACGTTGCCTCCAAGGGTGTCTACGCGGACGCGCGTCTATACCGAATGCCGGAGGCCGGCGCAAGACGATGCTTCGGCTTGCCGTCCGGGGCGCCTCAGTCGAAGAGGCTCGACACGGATTCTTCACTGGCCGTGCGCGAAATCGCCTCGCCGATCAGGTCGGCAATCGAAATGACGCGGATGTTGTGCGCTGCCTCCACCGACGATGTCGGCTGGATGGAATCGGTGATGACCAGTTCCTTCAGCTTGGAGCCGGTGATACGGGCCACCGCGCCGCCGGAGAGCACGCCGTGGGTGATGTAGGCGGTCACGCTGGTGGCACCGTTGGCGAGCAGCGCATCGGCGGCGTTGCAGAGCGTGCCGCCGGAATCGACAATGTCGTCGATCAGGAGGCAGTCCTTGCCACGCACGTCGCCGATGATGTTCATGACCTCCGATTCGCCGGGCCGCTCGCGCCTCTTGTCGACGATCGCAAGCTGGGCGTCGATGCGCTTGGCGAGCGCCCGGGCGCGTACGACGCCACCTACGTCAGGCGAGACCACCATGACCTTGGGAAGCCTGTATTTCGCCTTGACGTCACGCGCCATCACCGGCACGGCGAAGAGGTTGTCGGTCGGGATGTCGAAGAAGCCCTGGATCTGGCCGGCATGGAGGTCGAGCGTCAGGACGCGGTCGGCGCCGGCCCGGGTGATGAGATTGGCGACCAGCTTCGCCGAGATCGGCGTACGTCCGGAGGCGCGACGATCCTGCCTCGCATAGCCGAAATAGGGGATCACCGCCGTGATGCGCCGGGCCGAGGATCGGCGGAAGGCGTCCATCATGATGAGCATCTCCATCAGATGGTCGTTTGCCGGGTAGGAAGTCGATTGCAGGACGAAGACGTCCTCGCCGCGCACATTCTCCTGGATCTCGACGAATATCTCCTGGTCCGCGAACCGTCGGACGCTTGCCTTGCCCAGGGAGATGTTGAGGTAACGGGTGACGGCCTCGGCCAACACCCGGTTGGAGTTTCCCGCGAAAAGTTTCATGGATTGTCCCTGGGGGAGAGCGGATAGGAGCGCTTTTAGCGCCCCATGCCGGTATTGCAAGCGTGTTCCGGCTTTTCCCCGGCCGATGTTGCCGATCCAGGAACGGAACGCACGTTGTTTCCTATGTCTACAGGGCTTGGGGCCATCGTTGGGCCGCGTGCATAACGGTCAGACTTTCGACTGTGGTCGGCGCAACCCGGTAGGCGACAATACAAGGAATATCTGCCAGGACGAGTTCGTTCGTACCCTTGATACGGCCGGTTCGGCCCATGGACGGATAAATCGCGAGATGATCGGTGGCGGCGACGATGCTGGCGATGACACGGCTGGCCGCCGTCGGATTGTCACGTTCTATATAGCCACCAATCTCGTCCAGCCGCCGTAGTGCCCTACGCGTCCAGCGAACGGTGCGGTCATTCATGGATCGGTGTGGGCGTATTTTGCCACGACACGGGCCAGTTCCTGGTCGTTGGCAAATTCGCCCTGTTCGGCCTCAGCCAGACCGGCCTCGATTTCGGCGAGTTGCCACTCCTGCCGCGCCACGTAATCCTCGATAGCCTCGGCCGCCACATAAGCGCGCGAGCGGTCGACCTTCCGGGCGAGCTTATCGAGCTTGTCGGCGGTGGTGTCGGGTAGTCGCACAGTGAAGGCCGTCATGGCATTTCCTTTTTACCCATCGGATTGTCCGTGAACCAATGTGGTTCGTCAAGGTTCAGGTTGCCAGTGAAGGCCGCCGGCTCATGTCTTCCGGGCGGAGAGCCAGGTGACAAGCTGGTCGATTGTCTGGTCGGCGATCGCCTTCATCGTTCCTTCGGTAACCGCCGCAAAGCCCTGGCCCTTGCCGGGAGGCGCTTTCTGCTGTCCTTCGATGCGGTGCAGCCTGTTGCCGGCGGGATCGAGCACGTCCCAGACATAGATCACCGTCGTCTGGCTGTTGTCGGTCAGGGCCGAGAAATAGCCCTTCATCAAAAGCGTCGTGGAAGGATCGTTGGCGGGAACGAGGGTCAGGCCACGCGCCTTCGCCCGCGCCGACAATTCCTTCGAAAGCGGCGTAACCGATTCGACCGTCGCCCCGACGATGGGCGCAAACTGCACGCGCTGGCTGGAAAGGCTCCCGACCGGCAGGGCGGCCGTCGCGGTCTGGCCGGAAGATGGAGCGCCGGGCGTCGTCGTTCCCGCTGTCGCGGGCGGTGTCGCCGGGGGGATGGTGGAGGTTTCGGCCGCGGGAGGCGTCGTGGAACCGAGGGTGGAAGCGGTGTTGCAGCCGGCAAGGGCAGCCGCCGCAATCAGCCCCGCGATCGCAGGCAACAAGCGTCTCACTAATCCTGACCCTCCGCACCGGGTGTAGTCTCTTCGCTTACCCGTTTGACGTTGTTCATTCAACGTACGATCGGGCATTCAACGCACGATCAGGTCGAGACCGTGGCGCGAGAGCGGTTTGGGAGCGTCCTCTGTGGTGAGGTAGGTGCGGCCGAGCGTCATGGCGGTCTCGGTGTCGGAATCCATGATGATCATATGCGCGAAGAGCGTCATGTCGGGCGCGATCGGCTCGGGATTGCCGGCATAGAACATCGGCATGTCCATCCAGGACGGCGTGAAGCGGGCGCCGAGCGAATAACCGCAGGCGTTCAGCCGGTGCTTGGTGAGGCCACGGGCTTCCAGCACACGGGCATGGGCATCGAAGACGTCGCCAAAGGTATTGCCGGGCGTCATCGCCTTTTCCACCGCCAGAAGGGTTTCGCGCGCGGCATCGAACAGTTCCTGGTGGCGCTTCGATACCTTGCCGAGGACGACCGTGCGCATCATCGCCGCGTGGTAATGATGGAAGACGCCCGCCCATTCCAGGGTAAGCTGGTCGTTCTTGTTGAGCTTGCGGCGGCCGGCCTTGTAGCGGCACAAAAGCGCGTCCGCGCCGGAGCCGATGATGAATTCGTTGGCCGGGTAGTCGCCGCCGCCGGCGAAGATCGTACCTTGCATGGCGGCCAGGATGGCGGCCTCGTCGCCGCCCTGCCTGATGAGGGGCAGGGCCGCGTCGAGTGCGTCGTCTGCAAGGGTCGCTGCCTTCTCGGTCTTGGCGATTTCGGCGGGGCTCTTGAACAGCCTCAGATGGCCGACGATGCCGGACGCGTCGACGATCTGGCCGAAGGTCTGAAGCTGCTCGTCCACCCGCCGGCCGTTATAGGCGGTCAGACCGTGCGTGTCGTATTCGACGCCGATGCGCCCGCCGAGCAGGTCGAGATCGTTCAAGAGGTTGCGCAGTTCCACCGCCGGATTGGCGCCGGTGCGGTCGGTCCACACCACGATGTTCTCTATGATCGAAGTGTGGCGCGCCTGGCGCAGGTCGGCCGAGCGGGTCAGGAGCGTCATCGACCCGTCCGCCTGCACGATCAGGCACTGGAAGAAGCAGAAGCCGAACGTGTCGTAGCCGGTCAGCCAGTACATGCTCTCCTGGGCGAAGAGCAGGACGGCGTCGAGCTTCTTCTCGGCCATCTCGATCATGAGGCGGTCGCGCCTTGCGTCGAATTCCGCGCGGTCGAAATGAAGCGCCATTTTCTCTACCTTTCTTCGAGGACGATCGCCGATATCTGCCGCCCGTAATCGGGCTCGCCCCTGTGGGTGGCGCGGCGATAGGAATAGAAATTCTCTTCTTCCGCATAGGTACAGCGGTCGAGGAAACCCGCCTTTACTCCCGCGGCACTCAGCCGGTCCACCGTGTAGCGGTTGAGATCGAACCAGGCGTGGCCGGGCTTGGGCGAGGGCGCGAAATAGCGCTCGTTGCCGGGCGACGCCTCGACAAAGCGGGCGACGAATTCCGGGCCGACCTCGTAGTTGCGGTTGCTTATGGAGGGGCCGAGTTCGGCGAGGATGTTCTCGCGTTTCGCGCCCAGCCCTTCCATGGCGGCGATGGTGGATTCCAGCACGCCGGTCAGCGCGCCCTTCCAGCCGGCATGCGCCGCGCCGATCACCCGCGCCCCGGCGTCGGCAAAAAGGACCGGCCCGCAATCCGCCGTCAGCACGCCGATGGCGATGCCGGGCGTCGTGGTGACCATTGCGTCGGCCTTCGGCCTTTTGCTGCCCCATGGTTCCGTGACGACGATGACTTCGGGTGAATGGATCTGGTGCACCGAGACGAGCGAAGCGGTCGGAACGCCCATCCAGTGTGCAACCCGGGCGCGATTCTCCGTTACCGAGGCACGTTCGTCGCCGGAACCCATGCCGACATTCAAGCCGTCATAGAGGCCGGCGGAAACGCCGCCTTTGCGAGTAAAGAAGCCATGGCGGATGCCGGATCGCCGCGCGGCGTCCAGCCTCGCCGAGCGCAGCGGCTCCGGCCCGGTATGGTCAAGCATTCGCGGCTATGCCCTCATGCTGCTGATGATTTGTGCGTCGGGCGCGGATGATTGCGAAGCGGGGAGGCGAAGTCAATGCGGGCCGATCAGGTGCGGCGACCCGTACACGGAAAGGCGCGGGAGACGTCGAATGCCTGCCGCGCCTTGACGAGAGTCTTTCCAGAAACTTATCCGGCCGGGTTGATATTGTGATTGATGTGGAAGCGGTTCCTGGGGTCCCAACGCCGCTTCACCTCGACCAGCCGGCGGTAATTGTCGCCGTAAACCTCGCTGATCCGCCCGGTATCGTCGGCGGGCATGAAGTTCACATAGGCGCTGCCGGTGGCGAAGGGTTCGGTGGCCTTGTAGAGGTCGCGCGCCCAGGCAAGGTACTTGCCGTCACCCGCAGCCTCGCGCCAGCGCGTGTGCACATTCATGATGAAATGGGCATCGCGATAGGGATAGGCCGTCTTGTCCTTCGCCACGCGCGCCATTGCGCCGCCGACATGGGCGATGAAGACCTCGCATTCCGGCCCCGGCAGGTTCGATACGGCGCCGGTGATGGCGCCGATCGCTCCATCGGGAAGCGTGGCGAAATCATGCGTCTTCCAATAGTTGCGGGCACCGGGCGTCAGCAGCGGATCGAATGCCGCCTGCCAGCCGACGAAGGGGTGCGGGCCGAGCACGTCGACGATCGGACGGCCGAGCGCGCGCAGCGATTTGGTCGCCTTTTCGCCGTCGGCGTTGGAGCCCGCATAGCATACGGCAAAGATGAACACTTCGCGGCCATGCCACTCGGCTGGAACAAAGGGAAGCGGCGGTGCTTTGCGCATGACGGTCCAGATCGTCAGTTCGTCCGGGGCCTCGTCGGCAATCTTGCGATATTGCTTCAGCAGTGCCCCGGCCTCCTCGAAGGGGTGCACGATCAGGCCGGAAAACACTTCCGGCCCGAGCTTGTGCAGCTTGAATTCGAAGGAGGTGACGATGCCGAAATTGCCGCCGCCTCCGCGAATTGCCCAGAAGAGGTCCGCATTCTCCTTTTCGCTGGCGTGGACCAATTCCCCCTCGGCGGTCACGATGTCGGCACCGACAAGATTGTCGACGGTCATGCCGAAGGGGCGCGTCAGCCAGCCGAAGCCGCCGCCAAGGGTGAGGCCGGCGATGCCGGTGGTGGAGTTAATGCCGGTCGGCACGGCGAGGTCGAAGGCCTGCGTTTCGCGATCGACATCGGCGAGCGTGCAGCCGGGGCCGACGCGCGCGCGTTTGGCGGCAGCATCCACCCGCACCGATTTCATCGGCGTCAAGTCGATCAGAATCCCGCCGTCGCAAACGGCGTTTCCGGCGATGTTGTGGCCGCCGCCGCGCACCGCTATGTCGAGATCATGCGCATTTGCGAAGCGCACGGCGCCGATCACATCGGCTGCTTCGGTGCACCGGATGACGACACCCGGCGAGCGGTCGATCATGGCGTTCCATATCGTGCGCGCGTCATCATAGCCGGGCTCTCCCTTGACGCAGACCTGGCCCTTCAGCGCAGACTTGATGGTCTCGATACCGCCGGCCGGTATCGGGGATGGCTTGGAGCGGATGTTTTCTGCTGCGTTTGCCATAGTTCCTCCTCTTTCCCCACGCTTCATGGGATCGCCGCGGCGCTACCCGTCGATAAGGAATGTTGCGCGGCATCCGCTTTCGCCGCTTATCAGAATGCAGTCGGGTAGCACCGGCAACTGCACGATCTGTACCGACCGGGGGTTCAAGGCCGGTGCAGGTCCTGTCGCGAGGGAGGATTTGCGATGAGCCTGGCCGAGAGCTACGGGCAGTTCTGTCCGGTTGCGATGGCTGCCGAAATATTCTGTACGCGCTGGACACCACTCATCCTGCGCGAACTTGTGGCGGGGAGCACGCGGTTCAACGACCTGAAACGCGGAGTTCCGCGCATTTCTCCAACGCTCCTCTCCAAGCGATTGAAACAATTGGAGGAAGCGGGCGTGATAGAGCGCGTCAAATCGGCGGACGAGGCGTCCGAATACCGGCTTACGCCGGCCGGGAACGACCTGAAGACGGTCGTCCTCGATCTCGGCTTCTGGGGGCAGCGCTGGATCGAGGCGCAAAGCTCGCTGAAGAACCTCGATCCGTCGCTCCTGATGTGGGACATGCGCCGCAATCTCGATCCGACCCCCATGCCGCAGCCGCGTGCGGTGATACAGATTGTGTATCCCGAGCTAAAACGGGGTACGCGGAGCTGGTGGCTGGTGATCGAAAAAGGCGAGACGGATCTGTGCAAGGTCGATCCGGGTTTCGAGGTCGATCTCTACATATCGACCGATTTGAGGACCATGACCGCGATCTGGATGGGACTTACCTCTGTCAGAAGCGAGGTCGATGCCGGGCGCATGCACCTGACCGGCAACGAAAAGCTGAAGAACGCCATCCATCAATGGCTGGGGCTCAGCCCGTTCGCGGTGGAGAAGAAGCTCGTCAACGCCTGAGGGGAGTAGGGCGGTAAGGCGTTAAGGCAATATGTTTCGGATATGAAACGGCATATTGCCCTATTGTCGCAATGCCCTACTGCCCCTTCAAAGAGGACACGACTTCGAGCACCTCGAAAAGCTCGCCCATGCCGCCGGTAGCGCTCGGGCCGGCGAGGCGTTCGACTTCGCCGGTGAGCTTTTCGCGAAGGGCATCGTTGCCATTGGCGCCGAGTGCGCCCGCCCTTTCGAGCAGGCCCATGCGGAGCAGGAAATCGCCCTGCGCCGTTACCGAAGCCGTCAGTCCTTGCGAGCGGGCTGCGGTAGCAAGCGCGGAAAAATCGACATGGGCGGTGAGGTCGGCTTCGCCGGGATGGGCGAGCACGTCGTCATATTCATGGCGGCGAAGCGCCTGCAGCGTGTCGCCGAGGCCCGGTTCAGCATGCCCGTAGTCGATGAAGAGCGCCGCGCCACCGTGCTCTGCGAGCCGGTGTGCGACCGTCTCCATCAGCGCGGTCCGCGCCGGGGCGAGTTCGACGATCGCGCCATCCTGCGCGCCGGGCGCGTCCGGCGGCAGCAGGGTCATGTCCGGCGCGCCCGGTCCGGCCATGAAAGCCAGCTTTCCGTCCTTGTCGAGGCCGATGACGCGTTCGCGCCAGCCGGAGGCGGTCTTGACGTATTGACGGATGGGAAGCGCGTCGAAGAGTTCGTTGCCGACGAGGATGAGCGGGGCAGGAGGGAGCGTCTCTGTACCCGTATGCCAGGCGATTTGCACGTCCGTACCGTGGAGCGTCCGCTTCTGGATATCGGTCAGGCGCGGGCTTGTCTCGACGAGGGCGAATTGCGCGTTGCGGGCAAGCGCCGGGTCGAGCCTGCCGAGTGTGCGCAGCACGTCCTTCATCAGGGTGCCGCGTCCCGGCCCGATTTCCGCGATCGTGACGGGGGAGGGCTTGCCGGCGGATTGCCATGCCCGGAAAATCCAGATTCCGACCAGTTCGCCGAACATCTGGCTGATTTCCGGCGCGGTGGTGAAATCGCCGTCTGCGCCGAAGGGCTCGTGCGTGGTGTAATAGCCATATGCCGGGTCGAATAGGCACAGCATCATGTAGTCGGCGACGCCGATCGGCCCCGACGCTTCGATCAGGCTCGCGATGCGCTCAGCGAGCGGCGTCACCGGGCACGCTTTGCGCGGCGGGGTCGGGGCGCGGCTCGCGCGCCCGCAGCATCGCCCACAGGCCGATCAGCACCATCGGCGTGGACAGGATCATGCCCATGGTCAGCCAGCCGCCGAAGAGATAGCCGAGTTGCGGGTCCGGCTCGCGGAAGAACTCCACGAAGATGCGCGCCAGCCCGTAGCCGCAGATGAAAGCGCCACCGACAAAGCCGGGCGCCTTCAGCTTGAGGAAGCGGTGGGTGAGGAGCCTGAGCACGATAAACAGGACAAGGCCTTCCAGCGCCGCCTCGTAAAGCTGGCTCGGGTGGCGCGGCTCCGGTCCGCCATTGGGAAAGACGATCGCCCAGGGCACGTCGGTCGGCCGCCCCCAAAGCTCCGAATTGATGAAATTGCAGAGCCTCACGATGCCGAGGCCGAAGGGGGCTGTGGCGGCGATCGTGTCGATCAGCGACCAGGGATTGATATGCCGCCTCAACGAAAAGAGCACCATCGCCACCGTGGTGCCGACGAGGCCGCCATGAAACGACATGCCGCCCTCCCACAGCGCGATCATGTCGAACGGGTGCTGCATATAGCGGTCGAAATCGTAGAAGAGGATGTAGCCGATGCGCCCGCCGAGCACGACGCCGACGGCCGCCCAGACGAGGAAATCGTCGAGGTCGTCCGGCTTCATGGGCGAGCGGTTGTTGGCCCAGAGCCGCTCGGTCGAAACGAGACGCCGCGAATACCACCAGGCAAACAGGATGCCGACGACATAGCCGAGGCCGTACCAGTGGATGGCGAGCGGCCCGATATTCACGATGACCGGATTGATATCGGGGAAGGGCAAGAGCGCGGGCAGCATCATCAGGTGGATCAAGTCGCGGGCTCCGCCAGTCGGTCAATTCGCGCGGAACATGCGTGAGCCGCATGGCGAGGTCAAGGCAGCCTGGAACATGATCACGGCTGTGAACTCGGGTTGACGAATTGTGGGGGGCGAGCATCCGCGTTAACCCGAGTTCAGGGCCTTGGGAACATGATGCGATCGCAGTGAATCGCATCACATTCTCATCTCTTTGCTTGAGCATGATCTTTTCGGAAAACCGGTGCCCACTTTTCCGGATCATGCTCCAGCAGCGCGGCGGTCTTGCATTCGCCTTCTTGCCCCACTAACTCGTAGCAATCCCAAGGGAGGCCAGCATGAGCGACGGACCGAACCGCATTCTCGACGAATTCGCCCGGCTGATGACCGATGCCGCCGGCGCAGCCCAGGGGGTGAGGCGCGAAGTCGAGACGGCCTTCCGTGCGCAGGCCGAGCGATTGCTCAACTCCATGGACCTCGTCCAGCGGGAGGAGTTCGACGCCATGCGCGACATGGCCGCGAAAGCGCGGGCCGAGAACGCCACGCTTGCCGAACGCATCGATGCGCTGGAGGCACGGCTGGCGATCCTCGAAGGTGACAAGGCGGCAAAATCGGCGAAGAAACCGCCTGAATCCCCGCATCTGAAAAAATAATCGCCCTTCGCTTCCGCCCTTGCCGCTCCTGGGAAAAGCGCTTTGCTCTGAATCCCTTAGAACGGGGCGTGCGCAGTTTGATTCAATATCTATCCACACCCCTGTCGCGCATCGCACAAAAATGGGGTGGCGCTGCGACTCTCCATCAATACACTGAATTTACAGCGTGATTCGTTTCGGGGGCCTCACGCCGGAATCCGGGGTTTGGTGCTTCCTGTCAGTTTGAGCCGTGCGTGACGTTTGCGGCCTCGTTCTCTGCTTGGCGTTCGGTCAGTCCGGTGCGGTGCCTTGAGAAGGCTTCGCCTCACCTCAAATCGACGGGATTTTTTGGAATGGAATTGGTGGAACTGGACATTGCGCGCGACCTGCATCCGGTCGACGTGATCGAGCAGGTGGCGCACAATAATGACTGGTCCTTCGAGCGGACCGGCGACGACGAGATCGCCATATCGGTTACCGGCACATGGACCGACTATCACGTCTCCTTTTCCTGGATGGAGGATTTCGAGGCGGTGCATCTGGCCTGCGCCTTCGACATCAAGGTGCCGGAGACGCGCACGCTCGAAGTCATGCGGCTCCTGTCGCTCATCAACGAGCAGATGCTGTTCGGCCATTTCGACCTGTGGGAGCAGGAGGGCGCGATCATGTTCCGCCAGTCGCTCCTGCTTTCGGGCGGCGCGGAGCCGACGAGCCAGCAGGTGGAGGTGCTGCTGAACAGCGCCCTTGAAGCCTGCGAATGCTATTTCCAGGCCTTCCAGTTCGTCGTCTGGTCGGGCATGAACGCGCGTGACGCGCTGGCCAGCGTTCTCTTCGAGACCTTCGGCTCGGCCTGAGGCGGACGATGTCGGGGGAGCAGGAACGCAAGCCGGAGATCGGTTTTGCGGATTTCGACAAGGTCGATATCCGCGTCGGCACGATCGTGGAGGCGACGCCCTATCCGGAGGCGCGCAAGCCGGCGATCAAGCTGCGCATCGATTTCGGTCCCCTGATCGGCGAAAAGAAGTCGTCGGCGCAGGTGACGAAATACTATACGCCGGAGACGCTGGTCGGGCGGCAGGTGGCGGCGGTGATCAATTTCCCGCCGCGCCAGATCGGCAAGTTCATGTCGGAAGTGCTTACGCTTGGCTTCCCGGATGGGGATGGCGACGTCGTCCTCGTCGCCGTCGAGCGGCCGGTGCCAAATGGCGGGCGGCTGTTTTAAGATATGCTGGAGCCTGATGCGATCGGATTGAATCGCATCATGCTTATCTTTTTGTTTGAGCATGATTTTTTCGGAAAGCCGGTCCGCTTTCCCGGATCATGCTCTTGTCTCTTTGTTTGAGCATGATCTTTTCGGAAAACCGGTGCCCACTTTCCCGGATCATGCCCTAAGCCGGCACGCGCACGATCGCGCGCAGGCCGCCGAGCGGGCTGTCGTCCAGCACGATGTCGCCGCCATGGCTGCGGGCGATGTCGCGGGCGATGGAAAGGCCAAGCCCGGTGCCCCCGGAATCCTGGTTGCGGGCCGTGTCGAGACGCACAAACGGCTTGAACACGTCCTCCCGGCGCTCCGGCGGGATGCCCGGACCGTCATCGTCGATGATGACGGTCAGGAAGCCGCGCGAATGGGTGGCGGTGACCTTGATGTTCTTCGCATGACGGAAGGCATTGCTGACGAGGTTTGAAAGAACCCGGGCGAAGGCGTTCGGGCGCACCAGCACTTCCGGTTCGCCGGTAAGCTTTGTCGTCAGCTTGCGCTTGCGCAACCGCGCTTCAGTGGCAAGCTTGCCCAGATAGCCGGCAAGGTCGAAGCTGCCCGTGTCCTCCGCCGCCTCGCCGCGCGCGAAGGACATATAGGCTTCGAGCATCGACTGCATGTCGTCGATGTCCTTGTTCAGCGCATCGAGATCGGAGGATTTCGATCCCGTCACGGCGAGTTGCAGGCGGAAACGCGTGAGGATGGTGCGCAAATCGTGGCTGACGCCGGTTAGCATCTGGGTGCGCTGCTCGATCTGGCGCTCGATGCGCTCGCGCATCTGGATGAAGGCGAGGCCGGCGCGCCGGACCTCCTCGGCGCCGCGCGGCTTGAAATTGGGGGGCGTGGGCCGTCCCTTGCCGAAACTCTCCGCCGCGTCGGTCAGGTCGAGGATCGGCCTGATCTGGTTGCGCAGGAAAGGAATGGCGATCAGCAGCAGTACCACCGAGGTGCCGACCATCCACAGCAGGAAGATGTGCGTCTGCGACTGGTAGGCCTGGCTGCGCTTGGCGAAGACGCGCAGCACCTTTCCGTCGAGCTGCACGCGGATTTCCAGGATGTTGGAATTGCCGACCGTGTCGATCCAGAACGGCTTGCCGATCTGCCTGGTGATCTCCGAGCCCAGCGTCTCGTCCAGATAGGAGAAGAACGGTTTCGGCCCCGGCGCGGGGAGGGGGTCGGGCGGCAATATGTCGATCTTCAGCCCGAGCCGGTCCTGCGCGATGCGCACGACGTTGGAATAGTCGGCGTCGTGCGGGTAGGTCTCGATCATGTCGATGATGGCGGCGATGTCGCGGGTGACGGCGACGGAAAGCCGGTTCGTCACGGTCTGCCATTGGCGTTCCATGAAAACGAAGGTGATGACGGACTGGAGCAGGATCATCGGCGCGATCACGATGATAAGCGAGCGCGCGTAGAGCCGTTTCGGCATGTAACGGGAGACGGTGCGCCATAATTTCCGCCATGCCAGCGACAGGGTTGGCAGATGGACAGGCCGTCGGCTTGCCTCGGGTCCTTTCGGGATCGGACGTGACGGCACGGCCGGCGCTTCCTGTTCCCGCTTCGCTCTTTTCCTGTCGGCCTCGGTGGTCGCCATATCCATTCCGGCATATGCGGCGTATGTCGGGCCGCCTGCAATCGACCGCCAGTTTATGCCAGACCGGCGTGTTCCAGAAATCTTATTTGGGTTCAGCCGTGCCGGCCGTCAAACGGTCTGCAAGACGCTATTCCACACTCAGCCGGTAGCCGATGCCGCGTACGGTCTGCAGCCAGACCGGGTTGGACGGATCGCGCTCTATCTTGCGGCGCAGCCGGTTGATCTGGACGTCGATCGTGCGCTCGCCGACCTCCGAATCGCCCGATACCAGTTCGTGGCGCGGGATGGTCTCGCCGGCGCGCTCGGCGAAGATGGCGAGGATCTCCTGTTCGCGGTCGGTGAGTTTCAGCGGCTCGCCGCCGCGCTTCAGTTCGCGCCTCGCGATCTGGAACGTGTAGGGGCCGAAGACCACCTGCTCCAGCTTCGGCGTGGAAGAGGGGCCTCCACGGCGCAGGATGTTGTTGACCCTGAGGATCAGTTCGCGCGGGTCGAAGGGCTTGGGCAGATAGTCGTCGGCGCCGGCTTCCAGGCCGGTGATACGGCTGTCGGTCTCCGAAAGCGCCGTCAGCATCAGGATCGGCACGTCCTTCTCCTCGCGCAGCGACCGCGTCAGTTCCACGCCACTCTCACCGGGCATCATGACGTCGAGCACGATCAGGTCGAAGTCCAGCCCTTCGAGCTTGCGCCGCGCCTCGTCGGCCGTGTTGGCGACGGTCACGCGAAAGCCGTTGCCGGTCAGAAACTCCCGCAGAAGCGTCCGTATGCGCGTGTCGTCGTCGACGACAAGCAGATGCGGGGCGTCATCGCCGGGAATGGCAGTTTGATCCACCATCTGAATTCTCCTCAATTCTCCCCTGCGCCGCTATCACCTGCGCCACCGTCACTAGCGCCCCTTGGGGGCGTCTTGCCAATCTGCGCCCGCGATTCCGGATTGACCATGTCCCTGAGGAAATGCTCGACAGCCGCTCGGCCCGCTGCGTCCGTGCCCTCGAGTGCCCTTGCGATGCGGCGGGACTGTGGCGCGGCCAGCGCCAGCGACAGAGCGCGGCCCTTTGCCGTCGGATAGAGCTCGCGCTGACGCCGATCCCTCGGCCCCTGCACCTGGACGATGTGGCCGGCGTCGATCAACTGTTTCAATACCCGGGCGAGGCTCTGCTTGGTGATCTTCAATACGTCCAGCAGCTCGGCAACCGTTAGGCCAGGGCGGCGGTTGACGAAATGGACGACGCGGTGATGCGCGCGGCCAAAATCATATTGCGCGAGAATCTGGTCCGGATCCGAGGTGAAATCCCGATAAGCGAAGAAAAGCAATTCGATAATGGTGAAATCGATGCCCTCTTCGCTCGACAGCATCGTTCGCACCGGGGCGATCCGGTCATGATCCAAAGCGGGTTTCCTGGCGGCGGAAGCCGATTTTTCTGCCATTCATACCTCTAGTGGGGCCTCTAGCGGCCGGAAATTATGTCAGCGTTGTTGACATATATTCCCGGCTTTGGTAATTTTTGCCAAGCTTTTCGACCGATTGCGAACGAAAAGGTATTTCACGGTCCGTTTTCCCTAATCTTCCGTCGAGATACACTCTTGGGAAATGCCCTTTTGGGAACGCCCCTATTGAACGTTCGCAAGGCGGCCGGCAAGCGCCGCGCGGTGGCATTAACGCGCCACGCGGTATAGAGTTCAATCATAACGGGCTTTGCCCATGCGAGGTAGTCATGGCTTCTTCGGTTCCCTTCGACCAGTTGGACGGTTTCATCTGGATGAACGGCACGTTCGTGCCGTGGAAGGATGCCAAGATTCACGTACTCACCCACGGGCTTCATTACGCCAGCGCCGTATTCGAGGGCGAGCGCGCCTATGGCGGCGAGATCTTCAAGCTGGACGAGCATACGCAGCGGCTGCATGAATCGGCCCGCATCCTCGGCTTCAAGATCCCCTACAGCGTCGCCCAGATCGAGGACGCCTGCCGCGAACTGCTGAAGAAGCAGGGTTTTCTCGATGCCTATGTGCGGCCGATCGCATGGCGCGGCAGCGAGATGATGGGTGTTTCGGCGCAGTCGAACCGTATCAATTGCGCCATCGCCATCTGGCAGTGGCCGAGCTATTTCGATCCGGCGCAGAAGCTGAAGGGCATCCGGCTCGACATCGCCCAATACTGCCGGCCCGATCCGCGCACGGCACCGTCGAAATCGAAGGCGGCCGGTCTCTACATGATCTGCACGCTTTCCAAGCATGCCGCCGAAGACAAGGGCTATGCCGACGCGCTGATGCTCGACTGGCGCGGCCAGGTCGCCGAGGCGACCGGCGCCAACGTCTTCTTCGTCAAGGACGGAGTGCTGCATACGCCGACGCCGGACTGCTTCCTCGACGGTATCACGCGGCGCACCGTCATCGGGCTGGCGAAGCGGCGCGGCTTCGAGGTCGTCGAGCGGGCGATCAGGCCGGAGGAGATGGAAGGCTTCGAGCAGTGCTTCCTGTGCGGCACGGCCGCGGAGGTGACGCCGGTCTCCGAGGTCGGACCGTATCGCTTCCAGGTGGGCGAGATCACGAAGACGCTGATGAACGACTATTCGGCCGAAGTTCAGCCCAAGCATGCGGCGGCCGCGGAGTAGAATTCAGCCGGTTTCTTCTCGCGCGGGCGGACGGCAAAGCGTCGTCCGCCCGTTTTATTCGTATGTTTTCCGCATTTGACTTTCCCGATATTCGGCGTCTCATAGACGTGCCGACTCACTTTTTGTCGGCTCTCACGAGGAGGGAATGCGCATGACCAGCAGCGTCATCATGCAACTTGTCATCCAGATCATCACCGGTGTCATCGGCGGCCAGGCGGTCGGCGCCGCGGTCAAAACCGCGGCCATGTCGCAACTGCCAAAGATCCTGAGCGGTGCGATCGGCGGGATTGCCGGCGGTCAGATCCTGACCAATCTGCTCAGCAGCCCGGCGGCCGCAAGTGCGATGAGCGGAAGTCTGGGCGATGCCGTGGGCGGCGTAGTCGGCGGCGGCGTGCTGACGGCGATCGTCGGCGCCATCATGAAATCCATGAACAAGGCGTAACAAGGCCTTTTTCCGATCGGGCGGCCCTTCTCCGAAGAGGAGGGCCGCCCGATGCATGTGAAGCGGAGAAGTGGGAGTTCAGGTGTAATGGGTCAGTTGAACGCCGCCATCGTCACCGTCACGCCGTTCCAGCAGAACTGCACGATCCTGTTCGACGCCGAGACGAAGCATGGCGTCGTCGTCGATCCGGGCGGCGAGGTCGATCGTATCCGCAAACTCATCGAGGATAACGGGCTTGTCATCGAGGCGATCTGGATCACGCATGGCCATATCGACCACGCCGGCGGCGCGATGGATCTCAAGGAGGCGCTTGGCGTCGACATCATCGGGCCGCACGAAGCGGATGCGCCGATGCTGGACAATCTGGAGGCACAGGCGGCGCGCTACGGCATTGTCGACGGGGTGCGCAACTGCACGCCGGACCGCTTTCTCGCCGAGGGGGAGGTAGTTTCCTTCGGCGACCATTCCTTCAAGGTTCTGCATTGCCCCGGGCATGCGCCGGGCCATATCGTCTTTTACAATGACGCGGCGAAATTCGCCCATGTCGGCGATGTGCTTTTCCAGGGCTCGGTCGGCCGTACCGACCTGCCGGGCGGCGACCATGCTGCGCTCATGCGCTCGATCAAGGAAAAGCTTCTGCCGCTCGGCGACGATATCGGCTTCATCTGCGGCCACGGGCCGGGCAGTCGCTTCGGCGTGGAGCGGCGCACCAATCCCTTCCTGGTATAGAAAGGCGCGCCGTCTCGAACCGGCCAGGATGCTTTCCCGTCCGTCCCGTACATTGCCGTCTCGGGCTGTTCCGGGACGGGCGAAGGGGCCGGCGAAGTTTATCCGACCGACAGGTTGACGGCCTTCGGACCTTTTCCGCGCTGGTCCGGCTCGGTATCGAACGTCACTTTCTGTCCATCGTCGAGCCCCGGCAGGCCGGATGCCTGCACGGCGGAGATATGGACGAAGACGTCCTTGTTGCCGTCGTCCGGCGTGATGAAGCCGAAACCTTTGGCGTGATTGAAAAATTTGACGGTACCGGATTGCGGCATGGAAAGCTCCTTTTCTCCCATCAGATTGCTTCCCGACCCGGCGCAGGACGCCAGGTCGTGTCGGTCCTTTACTGGAGGAGAAGAAACAGTTGAGCCGCGCCGGGATCTTGCCGGAACCTTCTCGTTTCGCGGTCCAGCCGGGCCATCTTCAGCGAGAGCCCATGCCATGCTATTCCAGTCTCCGGGCCGGCAAATGCCCGAACGTCAGACTTGTCCCCCATTTTCGTCCAGGGGACAATAAAAAGTTTTTTAATCGGCTGAAGCGACGAATTCGAAACCCCGCGCGAGGGCGGAGGGCACGCCGCTTCGGCAGATCAGTCGACCCGGAGGTTGACCGCCTTCGGGCCCTTGCCCATGCGATCCGGCTCGGTATCGAACGTCACCTTCTGGCCTTCTACGAGGCTTTGCAGCCCGGACGCCTGAAGTGCGGAGATGTGAACAAAGACGTCCTTCGCGCCGCCGTCCGGCGTGATGAAGCCGAAGCCCTTGGTGGTGTTGAAGAATTTTACGGTTCCGGTCTGCGCCATGGGAAATCCTCTTCCCGTTGGGTGGTTTCTGGCATCCGTGCAACGCGCACGGCTTTGCCTCCCGCCTGAGCGGGTCTGTCAGATATTCACGGTAGCGGGGAAAGGGTCGTCAATAACGTCCAGTCTCCGGGTTAGCAAATGCCCGAACGTACGATTTGTAATACGGTTTCCGCCATCTGGCAAGATGGCAGACGCCAGAAGATTCAGTTCCAGATCGAGCCAGCGCCAGCCGGATGTTGCGCCGAAAGCATGCGCCCCGGCATGGCCGATGGCGGCGCTTTCGGGGCCGCGGCAGGAAAATCCCCTTTCGACGGTTACAATCCGGCGTCGGCCGCCCTATGTTACGAATCGTAACAGCGCGTAATCTTGCGTGAAGATAACCGAAGAGGAGGAGAACACCAATGAGCGACAGCACGAGTTTTTCGCAGCGCTGGGCGGCATTCCGGCCGTCGAAGGCGGCCTGGCTGTGGTCCTGCGTGGCGTGCGTCGTCGCCACCATGGTCGTCGGGTTCGCCTGGGGTGGCTGGACCACCGGCGGAACGGCCGCGAAAATGGCTTCGGACGCCGCCGGCAACGCACAAGCGGAGCTTGCCGCCACGGTCTGCGTCGCCAAATTCATGGAGGCGCCCGATGCCGCGGCCCAACTCGCTACCCTCAAGAAAACCGATAGCTGGAAGCGCGACGACGTGATCAAGGACGGCGGCTGGGCGAAGCTGACCGGCGTCAAGGACGTGCCTTCCGGCACGGACGATCTGTGCGCCAAAAAGCTTGCGTCGATGGAAGCACCCGCCGCGAAGCCCGTTGCCGAGACGCAGGACCCCGCCAAGAAGGAAGCCGGCGGCTGATCGTCTGAATATTCGCCTGATCCCTCCTGGCGGACCTGCCGGCAGGAGGGGCTGGTCGCTCGTCTGGTCCAAACAGTCGCAGCCGGGAGGCCTTCAAAAAACCCGCGAACCGGATCATATTGCACCGCGATATCTCCCGGTTCGGAAAGTCTCGGCCTTGTCGTCCTCCGTCGAACTCCTCGGCGCGCTTGCGGCCGCTACCACCACGCTGTGCTGGCTGCCTCAGCTTTTCAAGATTCTGCGCGAGCGGGAGGCCTCGGGTATCTCGCTGGCCACCAACGCGGCGCTGGCGAGCGGCGTGTTCCTGTGGTGCGTCTATGGCGTGCTGATCTCGTCCTGGCCGGTGATCATGGCGAATGCGGTGACGCTTCTCTTCATCCTCGCCATTGTCGGACTGAAGCTGCGCTATGGCTGAACGGACGTTGCTCCTGACAGCACATTGTCAGGAGTGCGGCTTCGCTCGTCACGCGGTGCACGGGCGGCCTTTTCATCCGGCGTGACTCCGCCCATATTCGGACGATGGCCAGAACACCCGCAAAGAAGTCGCCGCCGGAGCGGGCGGAGCGACAGGAACCGCGTCGGCGCGGCAGCCCGCTGACCGACTATCTCGACGCGTCGGAACCGCTGGACAGGGGTGCCCCCGGAGGCGGCTTCGAGGAAGCGCCGCAGCGCGGGCTTTCAGGTGCGCCGCTATCCGGCTCGATCGCTGATTGGGCCGGGGAGATTTCGAAGGCGGCGGAGCAGGAAGAGCGTCCGCTCGCCCCCGTGAGGGGGGAGAGCGGCAAGTCGCCGAAGCCCACCAAGCGCATCCCCGAGCGGTCGACGGCGCCGACGCGCAGCGGGCGCGGCACGTCCATGGGCGGCGCGGCGTCGGCGAAGGAGCGCGCTTCGGTCGGCCTGATGCCTGTCGCCGGGCTCGACGTTACGCTGGAAGAGGCCGGCGCGCTGTCCAATTCGGGTGTCACGGCGACGGTCGAGGCATTGTCGAAGCTGATCGAGAGCGGCAATCCGCTGCACAAGGACGGGCAGCTCTGGGTGCCGCACCGGCCCGAGCGGCCGGAGAAATCGGAAGGCGGCATCGCGATCAAGATGGTGTCGGACTACGAGCCGGCCGGCGACCAGCCGACCGCGATCGCCGACCTCGTCGAAGGTGTCGGCCGCAACGACCGCACGCAGGTGCTGCTCGGCGTCACCGGCTCGGGCAAGACCTTCACCATGGCCAAGGTGATCGAGGCGACACAGCGGCCGGCGCTGATCCTGGCGCCGAACAAGACGCTGGCCGCGCAGCTCTACGGCGAGTTCAAGAAGTTCTTCCCGGAGAACGCGGTCGAGTATTTCGTCTCCTATTACGATTATTATCAGCCGGAGGCCTATGTGCCCCGCACGGATACCTTCATCGAGAAGGAATCTTCCATCAACGAGCAGATCGACCGCATGCGCCACTCGGCGACGCGGTCGCTTCTGGAGCGCGACGACGTGGTCATCGTCGCCTCGGTGTCGTGCATCTACGGTATCGGCTCGGTCGAGACCTATACGGCGATGACCTTCCAGATGGCGCTCGGCGACCGGCTCGACCAGCGCCAGCTTCTCGCCGATCTGGTGGCGCAGCAATACAGGCGGCAGGACATCAATTTCGTGCGCGGCTCGTTTCGCGTGCGCGGCGACACGATCGAGATTTTCCCGGCACACCTGGAAGACCGCGCCTGGCGCATTTCGCTGTTCGGCGACGAGATCGATTCCATCACCGAGTTCGACCCGCTGACCGGGCAGAAGACCGGGGATCTCAAGAGCGTCAAGATCTACGCCAATTCGCACTACGTGACGCCGCGGCCGACGCTCAACCAGGCAATCAAGTCGATCAAGGAGGAGCTGAAGTTCCGCCTCGTCGAACTGGAGAAGGCGGGGCGCCTGCTGGAAGCGCAGCGGCTGGAGCAGCGCACGCGCTTCGACCTTGAAATGCTGGAGGCGACCGGTTCCTGCGCCGGCATCGAGAACTATTCTCGCTACCTCACCGGGCGCAAGCCGGGCGAGCCGCCGCCGACGCTGTTCGAATACATCCCCGATAACGCTCTGGTCTTCGTCGACGAGAGCCACCAGACCATCCCGCAGATCGGCGGCATGTATCGCGGCGACTTCCGCCGCAAGGCGACGCTCGCCGAATACGGCTTTCGGCTGCCGTCCTGCATGGACAACAGGCCGCTGCGTTTCGAGGAATGGGACGCGATGCGGCCGCTCTCCGTCGCCGTCTCGGCCACGCCGGGCGGTTGGGAGATGGAGGAGGCGGGCGGCGTCTTTGCCGAGCAGGTGATCCGCCCGACCGGCCTGATTGATCCGCCGGTCGAGGTGCGGCCGGCCAGGGCGCAGGTGGACGACGTCGTCGGCGAAATCCGCGAGACCACGGCCAAGGGCTATCGCACGCTGGTGACGGTCCTGACCAAGCGCATGGCCGAGGATCTGACCGAATATCTGCACGAGAACGGCATCCGCGTGCGCTACATGCATTCCGACATCGAGACGCTGGAGCGCATCGAGATCATCCGCGACCTGAGGCTCGGCGCCTTCGACGTGCTGGTCGGCATCAACCTCCTGCGCGAGGGGCTCGACATTCCCGAATGCGGGTTCGTGGCGATCCTCGACGCGGACAAGGAAGGGTTTTTGCGCTCCGAGACGTCGCTGGTGCAGACCATCGGCCGCGCTGCACGCAACGTCGACGGTAAGGTCATCCTCTATGCCGACCAGATCACCGGCTCGATGGAGCGGGCGATGGCCGAGACCCAGCGCCGGCGCGACAAGCAGGCGGCCTGGAACGAGGAGCACGGCATCACGCCGGAGAGCGTGAAGTCGCGCATCGCCGACATCCTCGATTCCGTCTACGAGAAGGACCATGTCCGCGCCGACATCAAGGGCTTTGCGGAGAACGAGGGAGCGCTCATCGGCAACAACCTCACGGCGCATCTGGAGGCGCTGGGGAAGCAGATGCGCGATGCGGCTTCCGATCTCGATTTCGAGCGCGCCGCGAGGCTGCGCGACGAGATCAAGCGCCTGCGCGAGGCGGAACTGGAAATCTCCGACGATCCCCTGGCGCGCGAGGTGGAGCGCCTGAGCCCGGTATCGGGACGCGAGAAGGGCAAGCACAACAAGGGCCGTGCGCGGCACCGGACGGCGGACGAGGGCGATAACGGCCGGCTGATCTCCCCCCTTGAGGGAGAGATGGGCGGCAGCCCAGAGGGAGGGGCCTCGCGCCGCCGCTCACCCCCCTCTGCCCCTGCCGGGGCATCTCCCCCTCAAGGGGGGAGATCAGCCGGCCGCCTGCTCTTTGCCAAGCCTTCACTCGACGATATGGGGCCGGGTACCGACATGGCGACGCCTGCCGGCGCGATCTCCCGTTCGCTGTTCAAGAAGCAATCGGCGCGGGAAGCGCACGGCTCCGATTTCGGCATCCCCGAGAGCGAGCGCGGGCGCTCGCTGTTTCGCAAGAACACGCTGGACGAGATGACGGTGCGGCGCACGGAAAAACCAGTCGAAAACGCCAAGCCGGTGAAGCGAGAAACGATCGGGCGCGGCTCCTATGAAGATCCTGCGGATGAGCGCGAGAGCCGCCGGCGTTCGAAGAAGACAGGCCGGCCGGGAAAATAGTCGACTTCGTATCGCCTTCGAGCCCTAATTCTCCGGTTCGATGAAGACCCTTTGGCGCGGGACGCCGAGGCCGGTATCGGGCGGCAGGCCGGTGGCCGGGCGGTCTTCGTCCAGCATGCGCAGGCTGCGCCAGTTGCCGAAGCGGTAATAGGCGATCGCCAGCAGCAGCGAGACGACGGAGCCGGCCGGAAAGCTCCACCACAGCGCCTCCTGGCCAAACGTGCCGCGCAGCGCGTAGGCGAAGCCGGTGCGTATCAGCAGGACCGAGATGACGAGGATGATCAGCGGCGGCATCACCGCTCCGGTGGCGCGAACGGTGGCGAACAGCACGATCGTCACGCCGAACAGGATGAAGGACCATGAAACGACGTTGTTGACGTGGACGGCGATATCGATCGCTCCGGTATCGTTGACCAGGAAAAGACCGAGCACCGGCCGGTCGAACAGATAAAGCAGCGTGACCAATACGCCCGTCAGGAGCAGGTTGAAGCCGACGCCCGCGGCGGTGATGCGGCCGATGCGGTCCCAGCGGCGCGCGCCGACATTCTGCGCCGCCATCGACGAGACCGCCGCGCCGATGGCGAGCGCCGGCATCTGGATGTAGGTCCACAGCTGCGCGGCGATGCCGTAGGCGGCGGCCGTGCGCGAGCCGTAGGCGTTGACGAAACCCATCAGGACCAGCGCCGCGACCGAGATGACGATCATCTGCAGGCCCATGGGAACGCCCTTGAAGACGACGATGCGCAAAAGCCTCGGGGCAGGGCGCAGCAAAGCGAGATCGGCGCCGGCGAGCCTGAGCGGATGCCGGCGCACGTAGAGGAGGACGATGATCGCCACGACGCTGACCGTCTGGCCGATCAGGGTCGAGGCGGCGGAGCCGGCGATGCCGAGTTCCGGGAATGGTCCGATGCCGCGTATCAAGAGCGGGTTCAGGATGATGTCGAGGACCACCGCCAGGGCCATGAAGAAGAAGGGCGTTCGCGAATCGCCCGCGCCGCGCAGGACGGTCATGACGAAGGCCAGGAGGTTCATGGCCGGCACGGCGACGAAGATGATGCGCAGATAGGCATGGGCGAGCGGCAGCGCATCGGGCGGGGTGCCGAGCAGGTTCAGGATGTCGTCCACCCAGATCCAGCCGCATATCGCGAACAATGCCGAAACGGCGAAGAAGAAGCTGGCGCTGGTGCCGACGATGCGGCGCGCCTCGTGCATGTCGTGCGCGCCGACCGACTGCGCCACCATGATGGTGGCGGCCATGCCGATGCCGAAGACGGTGCCGAGCAGCAGGAAAAGCACCAGATTGGCGTTGGAGGTTGCCGTCAGCGCCGATTCGCCGAGGAAGCGGCCGACCCAGACGGCGTTGACCGAGCCGTTCAGCGATTGGAGCACGTTCGAGCCGAGCACCGGCAGGGCGAATACCAGGAGCGAGCGCGCGATCGGGCCGCTGGTCAGGTCGTGGGCGCGGCGGCGTGGTTTCTCTTCCATGCGGCGATCCGTTTTCTCCGCGACCGGCCGGCCCTTGGGTGAAGCTGGTGCCGAATCCGACTACGCGAAACAGGCCGTGGGCGCCATCCCCGACCATATAGGCCGATGCAGACGGCCAACAGATATTTCTGTCCGCCCATGTCGGTCCGCCGGTTCCGTCTTCGTCCTCGTGGCATCGCAACACGAAAACGGAGAACCGACATGACCGACGCCACCGCAACCGCCGAGGCTCCTGCGAAGCCGCTCGGCGGGCTTGCCGCCTATCTCTCGGTCGAGGGTGCGCTCAAGGCTGCCGAATTCTACGGCAAGGCTTTCGGGGCGGAGACGAAGTTCTTCTATCCGCCGGACGAAAAGGGGCGGACCATGCACGTCCATCTCTACGTCAACGGCTCGTCGCTGATGCTGGGCGACGCCTATCCGGAACACGGCCATCCCTTCAGGCAGCCGCAGGGCTTCACCATGCAACTCTTCCTCAATGAAACGAACATCGATCAATGGTGGGATCGCGCGGTCAAGGCCGGCTGTGAGGTGGTCAACCCGCTTCAGCCCATGTTCTGGGGCGACAAATGGGGCAGTCTGCGCGATCCGTTCGGTATCGACTGGGCGATGAACGCGCCGATCGCCAAGGATTGAGAAAGCGAGGCGCGGACCACCTGAAAGGGCCGCGCCTTGCTCATGCTTTGTGCTTCACTTGAACCATTTGTCGTTGACGGCCTGGTAGGCGCCGGTCTTGATCGCCTGGTGCAGCCACTCGTCGACGAAGGCCTTGAAATAGGGGTCGCGCTGCAGCCAGTATGCTTTCTCGGCGAAATCGAATGGCTTGTCCGGATGGATGGAGCAGAGCACGCCCTCGTGCAGCTTCTGCTGGTAGCGTGTCTCCGAGGCATCGGTGATCATCAGGTCGGCATGGCCCGCCGCCACTTCGTCGAAGATCTTGGTGTTGTCGGGGAAGACGACGATCTTCGCCTTCGTGAAATGGGCGCGGTCGAATTTCTCGTTGGTGCCGCCGGGATTGGCGATCACGGTCACGTCCGGCTTGTCGATGTCGGCGAGGGTCTGGAACTTGTCCTTGTCGGCGCAGCGCGCGATCGGCGTCTTGCCTTCCTGCATGTAGGGATTCGAGAACAGCCCGACCTTCTGCCGGTCGAAGGTGACGGAGACGCCGCCCGCCGCCATGTCGAATTTATCGGCCTTGAAGTCCTTCATCAGGTTCGGCCATGAGGTCGGTACGATCTCCACTTTGACGCCGAGCGCCTTGGCGAGGCTGTTGACCTGGTCGATGTCGAAGCCGGTGAATTCGCCGTTCGACGGATCCTTGAAGGTGAAAGGCTTGTAGTCGCCGGTCGACCCTACTTTCAGCACGCCTGCCGCCACGATCTGGTCGAGCCGCGATTGCGTTGCCGCCTCGTCGGCGCGCGCGGCGGGCATGAAGACAAGCAGCGCGACGGCGCCGGCGAAAATGGAACGCAGCATGGAGTCCTCCCGAAAGATTTTTTTGAAGGGGAACATGACAGCACGGCGGCACGAGGATGGCAATTGCCACTTGCACCCGGGCGTTCGGACGGGCTTGCCGATATCGAATTTCAGCCCCGCAAAACCCCGTGCCGCGACATGGTTTACGGCCGCCTGTGGAAATTAACCTTTCTGGCAACGAGGCCGATCACATGTTGCGTGTTCCGGTTGCCCGAGCATGTGAAAGGGATAGGTTCCGCGGCGTTCACATGCAGGTTTCCGTTACGAGAGCTTGGGAGGAAGGGTTCCATGTCGTTACTTCATATCGGCGTGGCGCTCTGTCTTTCAGCGGCGGCGGCTTTCCTGGTGACGGGCGCGGCCATGCGCACGATCGAGCCGGATGCCGCAGTGACGTGCACGATGGGTGAGCACGTGGCCGGCGTGGGGCCTTCATGCCTGTCGGGCGACACGCAGCCTGACGGCCATGCCTCCGATATTCGGCCGGATGCGGGCAGGAAAGCTTACGGTCGTTGACGGTCTGACGGGGTGGTCGGTGGCCGCTCCGCATTATGGTGTCGTCTGATCAGCAGGCGTCGACCGAGAAGTCTATTCGGCCGCCTGGCGGCCGTGCAGGCCGCCGTTTGCGCGGGCATGAACGGCATTGCCGAAAGCTTCGAACAGGGCACGGTTGATCGGGTTGGTGGCCGGGTCGTATTCGGCATGCCACTGCACGCCGAGCGCGAAGCCCGGCGCGCCTTCGATGCGGATCGCCTCAATCGTGCTGTCTTCCGCGATGCCTTCGGCGATGACGCGCCGGCCGAGTTCGAGAATACCCTGGCCATGCAGCGAGTTGACCTTGATCGTCTCGCGCCCGAACAGCCGCGCGAAGACGCCGCCGGGCGTCAGCCGCACTGCGTGCCGGTCGGCGAAGACGACGGCCGGGTCGGGATGGATCTCACCGTTTGCCAGCCTTGGCATGCGATGGTTGATGTGGCCCGGCAGTTCGCGGATTTCGGGATGGAGCGAGCCGCCATAGGCGACGTTCATCTCCTGGAAGCCCCGGCAGATGCCGAAGACGGGCACGCCGCGCTCCACGCAGGCTTCGATCAGCGGCAGGGCCAGCGCATCTCGCGCCTCGTCATAAGGCTCGTATCTGGCGCTCGGTTCGGTGTGGAAGCGGGCAGGGTGCACATTGGCCCTCGCGCCGGTGAGCACGATGCCGTCGACCGTGTCGAGCAGGTCGGGAATATGGGTGATCTTCGGATCGCCGGCGAAGATCAGCGGCAGCGCCCCGGCCACTTCCGCCACCGCATGGAGGTTGCGGTCGCCCGCCATCTGCACGCTGAAGCGGTTTTCAACCACATGCGTATTACCGATGACGCCGATCACGGGTCGTTTCATCGTCGCTCCTTCGGCCTCGTGCCCGCCTTCAGGAATATACGACCGCGAATCAAGCGGCCGAAAGGGCCGAACCCCTAGCTTTCCGGGGATACTCCCGCAAATGCCGGCGGACAAGGGGCGCGGGGTGAATGCCGTGTCTGAGACCGACACGCCGCCTATCGTCCCCGGCCATGCACGCCCTACATGCTGTCACAAAGCGGTTTTAACGACAGGCAATTGCAGCAGGTGAGGTGATTCGATGAAAATCGCGGTTCTGGGCGGCGACGGTTTCATCGGATGGCCGACCTCGCTTCACCTTTCGGCGCGCGGCCACGAGATCCACATAATCGACAATCTCTCGCGGCGCTGGATCGACACGGAACTTGGCGTGCAATCGCTGACGCCGATGGATTCCATCCAGGAGCGGACGCGCATCTGGCATCTGGAGACCGGACGGCGCATCCGCTTCCATCTGATCGACCTCGCGCGCGACTACGAGGTTTTGAAGCGCTGGCTCGGCGAGAATCGGCCGGACGCGATCATCCATTTCGCCGAGCAGCGCGCGGCGCCCTATTCGATGAAGAGCGACCGGCACAAGAACTACACGGTCAACAACAACGTCAACGCCACGCATAATCTGCTCAACGCGCTGGTCGAGCTCGATCTGGACGCGCATCTGGTGCATCTCGGTACGATGGGCGTCTACGGTTATTCGACCGTGGGCGCCGCGATCCCGGAAGGCTACCTGCCGGTCGGGGTCGAGCGGCTGGACGGTGAGACCGTCGGCCAGGAAATACTCTACCCTGCCAATCCCGGCTCGATCTACCACATGACTAAATGCCTCGATCAGCTTCTCTTCCAGTTCTACGCGAAGAATGATCGCGTGCGGATCACCGACCTGCATCAGGGCATCGTCTGGGGCACGCACACGGAGGAGACGCGGCTGCACGAGCAACTCGTCAACCGCTTCGATTATGACGGCGATTACGGCACGGTGCTCAACCGCTTCCTTATCCAGGCGGCGATCGGCTATCCGTTGACGGTGCATGGCACCGGCGGCCAGACCCGCGCCTTCATCCATATCCAGGATTCGGTGCGCTGCATCGAGCTTGCGCTGAAGAACGCTCCGAAGCGCGGCGAGCGGGTGAAGATATTCAACCAGATGACCGAGACGCACCGGGTACGCGATCTGGCCGACCTGGTTTCGCGCATCACCGGTGCGCGGGTGGCCTTCCTGCCCAATCCGCGCAAGGAGGCGGCGGAGAACGACCTCGTGGTGAAGAACGACCAGTTCCTCGCGCTGGGGCTCGAGCCGACGACGCTCGCCGAGGGGCTTTTGACGGAGGTCGTGGACGTGGCGAAAAAATTCGCCTACCGCGTCGACCGTTCGCGCATCCCCGCCGTTTCCGCCTGGACGCGCGATCTTGCGCCGACCCTGGAGCGCGACCCTGAAGGCAAGCGGCTGAAGAGTGTGGGGTGAGGCGGGCAGTGTCGGTAGGGCTTTTCGCTTGAACACCCCCCTCTGGCCTGCCGGCCATCTCCCCCTCAAGGGGGGAGATCAGCCGTCACGGCCGCTTTCGCTAATCATAAGCGCCGCAGGTAGGGTGCTTGGGTATGCGGCCGTCATGATCTCCCCCCTTGAGGGGGAGATGCCTGGCAAGGCAGAGGGGGGTGAGAAGGTGCCCCTTGCCGTCGGATGAACAAGGCTTACGCCTACGTCACGCTCGTCACCAACGCCGACTACGCCAAGGGTGCGGTGGCGCTGGTGCGCTCGCTGACAAGGTCCGGTACGCAAGCCGATATCGTGGCGATGCATACAGGTGGCGTACCCGCGGAAGCGCTGGCGCCGGTTGCGGCGCTCGGGGCGCGTCTGGCGCCGGTCGGGCTTTTGCCGACCTCCGATGCCTTCAACGAGCGCCATTCCCGCGTACGCCAGCACCTGGTCGCGCCTTTCACCAAGGGCGAGAAGCCGGCCTTCCACACGCCGCTCGACAATTTCGCCAAGCTCAGGCTCTGGCAGATGACCGGATATGAGAAGATCGTCTTCCTCGACGCCGATGCGCTGGTGCTGAAGAATATCGACCGGCTCTTTTCCTATCCGGAATTCTCGGCTGCGCCGAACGTCTATGAGAGCCTTGCCGATTTCCACCGGCTGAATTCCGGCGTTTTCGTGGCTCGCCCCTCGGAGGCGGTTTTTTCGGCGATGCTGGATAGGCTCGACCGGCCGGATGCGTTCTGGCGGCGCACCGACCAGACTTTCCTCGAAAGCTTCTTCCCCGACTGGCACGGCCTGCCGGTCTACTTCAACATGCTGCAATATGTGTGGTTCAATCTGCCCGGCCTCTGGGACTGGAAGTCGATCTCGGTGCTGCATTACCAGTACGAGAAGCCGTGGGAGGATCACGCCAAAGCCGACAGGCTGCGGCCGCTGGTCGACCTCTGGCGGGCCTATTATCGCGACGAGGGGATTCCTGACGTGGCCGACCTGCCCAACCGGGCGGACCGGCCGTGACGCTGGCGCTCGTCTCCGGCGGCAGCGGCTTCGTCGGCCGGTTTATTGTCGAAAGGCTGCTCGTCGAAGGGATGACGGTGCGGGTCAGCGGACGGACGCCGCCAGTGGACAAGTTCTTCTCGCAAGCGGTCGAGTTCGTGCCGCAAGCGCTTGATCCGGAATCGGATTTTCCTCTCGCGGTTTCAGGTGTCGATTTTTTCGTCCACTCGGCCTTCGACCATCTGCCGGGAAAATACAGGGGCGGGGAAGGCGGCGACGCAGAGGGTTTTGGCCGGCGCAACCATCTCGGGACGGTCGCCTTATTCCGCGCGGCGAAAGCCGCCGGCGTGCGGCGCGCAATGTTCCTTTCAAGCCGCGCGGTCTATGGCGCGCAGAAGCCGGGCGCCGTGCTGGCCGAACTGACCGTTCCGCATCCAGATACGCTCTATGGCGAGGTGAAACTCGCGGCCGAACGGGATATTCTTGCGATGGCCGGGGAGGGCTTCGAGCCGGCCGTGCTCAGGATAACCGGGGTCTATGGGCCGGCGGGCCAAGGCCGGCGGCACAAATGGGCCGATCTTTTCGACGATTGGCGGACAGGGCGGGAAATCGCCCCCCGTGCCGGCACCGAGGTACATGGCGAGGACGTCGCGTCCGCTGTCTCGCTCATGTTCTCGACGCCCGCGCCGGTTTCAGGCGAGGTCTTCAACGTCTCCGACATCCTGGTCGACCGGCGGGAATTGCTCGGCATGGCGGCCGAAATCACCGGTGTCGCAAGGCCGCTGCCGGCTTCCGCCGACCTTTCGGCGCTGAACGTCATGTCCTGCGAGAAGCTCGGGATGCTCGGCTGGCGGCCGGGCGGGAATGCGAAGCTTATCGATTTCCTACATGAATGTCTGGCGGCTTCCGCGAGATCAGGGCGCCGCGAATAACCGGCGTGCAGGCGGCAGGTCATTCGGCTCGATAAGCAGGCAGGGCGCCGCCTGCCGTCTTCAACCTTTGTTGGCGGCCTCGGGGTGGTGCTTCTTCCTAGGGCTGGTCTCCTCGGCTTCGGAGGTGTTGGCGGCCTGGAGCTTTGCCTTGGCCTCGCGGTAGAGCCGCTGATAGGGCTGCAGTTCCTTGATTTCGGCCTTCAGCTTCGTGACCTGGCCCGTAAGGGCGGAGATTTCGCCCTCCAGTTTCTCCATGCCGGAGCGTTCGTTGCGGGCGCTGAGGGCGGCGAGACTCTTCTTGTCGGCCTCGCTTTCGCGCTTCAGCGTGACGATCGTCTCCTGCGTGATCTGCCTGTCGGTGGCCATGTCGTCGAGCTGAGACTTCAGCCGGGCGATTTCCTCGCCCGCGTCGGCCTGACCCGTGGAGGCGGTTTCGAGGCGCGTGTGCAGGCTCTGTATCTCTTCCTTAAGGCCGCGGATTTCGGCCATGCCGCGCTTGGCCTCGGCCTCGCTCTCAGCTTCGCGGCTGATGGCGGCATCGTGCAGCTCCGCCTGCCTTGCCTCGGCCATCTCGGCCTGCTTCTGCAGCCGGATGGTTTCCTTCTCGGTCCGTGCAAGCGCCGCCTGTGTCTCGCGGTGATGGGCGGTCTCGTTGGAGTGGCTGGCGGAAAGCTCGTCGAACTTGCGCCGCAGTTCCGTCTCGCGTTTCAGCGCCTTTTCGAGGTCGATCGACAGATTGACCTGCTTTTCGCGCAGCATCTCGTTCTCGCGCAGGCGCCGTTCGGCCTCCACGGTGCGCGTGGAGAGCGTCTTCACCAGATCGCCGCGCTCGGATTCCGTCCGCGCCAGATTGTTGCCGAGTTCGACATTCTCCAGTTTGAGGCTGGAAAGCTCGATGCGCAGCGCGTCGCGGTCCTGCAGGAGGCCCGTTTCACGGCGGCGCAGCGTTTCCAGCGCCGTCTCCAGTTCCTGCTGCTTCCTGAGCGCGTCGTGAAGCTGTTCGGAGACTTTGCGGTTTTCCGCGGCGAGCGCGGTGCCCGCCGCTTCAAGTTCGCTGGCGCGATGGATATCCGAGTGGGCGGCGTTGAGGAATTCGCGCGTGAGATGATGTGCCGTGATGATCTCGGCCAGGCCCGAACCGACGTTTTCGAGATGGTCGTGCGCGTTGCGGTGGAGTTCTTCCAGCGATTCCAGCGCCGCCATCCGGCCTTGTGCGTAGGACGTCAGCCTGGGCGCGGGCTCCTGCCATTCTTCAAAACGCGCATCGGGGAGAGGTTCACCGGGCTTGACTTCGCCCGCCACAGTTGTTTCTTCGGAGGCGGCGTTGTCTTCGGCGGGCTGTGCCGTATCGGGGAGGCTGAACAGGTCTTCGTCGAGCACATCCAGCATCCCTGTCTGGAGTTCCTCGAAAGCCTTGTCCAGCTTGTCGCCGCGCTTGAGCATACCCATCAGATTCATCACTTCACCCCTTGGCCGGAACACCGCCGTGTTCCAAATTTATTCAGGAATTGGTAACCTTGTTACTACAGCCGATCTTTTCGGAACGGAAGGTTCGCGCCGGCCGCATCGCCAAGTATAGTAAATTTCTACGCTTTCCTGCTTCGGCCATTCTTGTCGCCGGCGTAAAATCTCTCGATTTTAATAAACATTTAGACATATCCGACTTGGCTCTTCTTGCGGTGCCGGACCGGCGGGCTTGACGCCGTCGTGGCCAATTCCGTCGCGTAGAAGATGGCGCGGACGGCGAAAAAGTCTACATTCGGACGGGAAGCTGACCGAAAGGCGTAGTGAATGGGCGAGGAAGAGGAAGACAGAGGCGGCCTTGCGGAATATGCGTCGCCCCCTTGCTTCATGCACGAATTGACGGAGGATTACCGCGTGCCGGCGGCCGCCGACGCTCAAGCCGCCGCGGATGTCTATCGCTGGCGCAAGGCCGAGCGGCAGCGCCAGATCGAGGCGCGGCTGGCGATCAGCGCCGCGGATCGCGCGGCAATGACGGAGGGCATCGTGGCCGGCATAGATAAGCTGATCGGCGATGTCGGCGGCAGGCTGGCCAGCTATTACTGGCCGTTCCGAGGCGAGCCCGATCTCAGGCCGTGGGGCCAGACGATCGTCGACAGGGGCGGGCGCACGGCGCTGCCGCTCGTCGTCGCCAAGGGCCAGCCGCTCGTTTTCCGCGAATGGAAGCAGGGCGAGAAGCTGGAGCGCGGCGTCTGGAACATCCCCATACCGGCGGAAGGCGAGCCGGTTTTTCCCGATATCGTGATCGCGCCGCTGGTCGGCTATGACCGCTCGAACTACCGGCTCGGCTATGGCGGCGGCTTCTTCGACCGGACACTGGCCTCCCTGCCCAGAAAGCCGCTCGTCATCGGCATCGGCTACGACTCATGCGCGCTGCCGACGATCTATCCGCAAGCGCACGATATTCCGATGGATGCGATCGTCACCGAGGCCGGAGTGGTTTCCGACCGGCGGTAACAGCGGTCCCACGGCCGCACGGAGTATGCTCGTTGGGTACCACTCGGTTCGCGTGCGCGTCGGCGATTGTCGGGAAGCTTTCGGTAGCGTTTTGCGCCGGTCTGGCAATAGGCCCGGTCGCCCATGCGGAGGACCGGGCGCGAGCGGACAGCCCTTATCGGCTCGGCGAAGCCTATGCGGATATCGCGGCGACTTGCGAGACGGTGAAATACTGGATCGACCACCCGATGGAATTCGACGGCCGCGTCACCATGACTGTACGCGGCGAACTGTCGGCAGTCGAATGGGACGGGGTCTTTGCCTATCTGGTAATGTGCGAGCAGTCGGGCGTGCAGGTGATGTGCGTGACCTATAGCAAGGAGAACCGCAATATAGGCGATACCGTCCTTTTCGGTGGCGGATTCCAGCGTGTCGGCGATCGCCAGATCATGCTCGATCCCTGCCTTGCCTCGAAGGAATAGAGTTGGCGCGGCGGCTTTCCGGTGGAAGACCGCCACGCTTTTCCGCAATGAACGCCGCGTCAGGCCGCGATTGCCGCCTGACCGTGCGTTTCGGCCAGGGCGCCAGCAAATTCCATCGCGCGGCTTATCGCCTTTTGCGCGGCTTCCTCGCCGAAGGCCAGGCCCTCGACACGGATGAATTCCACATCGGTGATGCCGATGAAGCCGAGCATGTGCCTGATATAGGGCGAGGCGAAGTCGATGGCCTTGGTCGGGCCGTCGGAATAGATGCCGGCACTCGCCATAACGACGTACGCCTTCTTGCCCTTGAGCAGGCCCTCGGGGCCGGCTTCGGTGTAGCGGAAGCTCTTGCCGCGCACGGCGATGCGGTCGAACCAGCTTTTCAGCGGCGAGGTGATGGCGAAGTTGATCATGGCGGCGCCGATGACCACCGTATCGGCGGCGGCGATTTCGGCGATCAGCCTGTCGGATTCTTCGGCGGCCGCCTTCTGCGCGGCGGTAGGTTCATCCGAAGGCGCTGTCGCGGAGACCACGAATTCGCTGTCGATATGGGCGGGCGGGTTGGCGCCGAGGTCGCGCACGGCAAGAGACCCGCCGGACCTGTCGGAGATAGCTCCGGCGAGCGTGCGTGCCACCTTGGATGATAGCGAAGCTTCGCCGCGCGGACTGGAAAGGACGAGAAGAGTGCTGGACATGGGGGTCTTCCTTTTCGGTTGCGGCCTTGGGAGGATGGCCGCTTACTAAAATTTTCCTGGTTACAAGTTTGATACTGGTAACAAACAAGAACCGATGCTAAATTAGATACCGATCGGGAAGGCGCAAGGAGGCACTTTTTTGGAACGCGGTGACAATCTTGTAACCCCCGACTGCCGGGCGGTTGCCGATATCCTGTCGAGAATCGGCGACAAATGGACGGTGTTCGTCGTCCGCAGCCTCGCGGACGGACCCAGGCGCTTCACCGAGATCAAGCGCCTCATAAACGGGATTTCGCAGCGAATGCTGACACTTACGTTGCGCGGGCTGGAGCGGGACGGTTTCGTTACGCGGACCGTGACGCCGACGATCCCGCCGCGCGTGGATTACGAGCTGACCGAGATCGGCCGCACGCTGATCGAGCCGCTGAACAGGCTTGGCGACTGGGCGGCGACACATCGTCAACAGGTGGAAGACGCTCGCGCGGCGTATGACGAGGCGTCAGCGGAATCGGCGCCGCGGCTGGTGGGCGCTGGCGGACGTTAGGTGCCTTTTCTTTGAAGGGTTTGATGTCACCACCGTCGAGGCGTGGATTCCCGACACTCTCCGCTCCTTTCAGTCGCTCACGAGGCCGGGAATGACGCTTGTCATGTGACGCCATGCAAATTCCAGAAGCCGGCGAGTTGACAGCGACACCCAAGCAATCCGTCATTCCCGGCCTCGTGAGTGAGCGTAGCGAGCCGAGAGTGTCGGGAATCCAGGCCTCGGCGGTAGTAACATCAGAAGTATCTATCGTAGCAGAAATCCCATGTCGGCGCACCAACTTACGGAAACAGCGGGTCGGGCGCCATCTCCAGATGCAGCGTCTCGCCCTTCCAGGGATGCGCTTCGCAGACCGCCTCGTCGAGCTCGACACCGAGGCCGGGCTCCTTGGGCGGGATGACCCAGCCGTCCTGCCATTCGATTTTCTTCTTCAAGAGCTTTGCGTGGAAGCCGTCCCAGGTCCTGATCGATTCAAGAATGAGGAAATTGGGCAGCGTGGCGGCAAGCTGGATGTTGGCGGCGCCGACGATCGGGCCGCAATAGCAATGCGGCGCGATCTGGATGTGATGCGCCTCGGCCATCGCCGCGGTCTTCTTCGTCTCTAGGATACCGCCCGAGCGGCCGAGATCGGGCTGGAGAATGCTTGCGGCCTTGTGCTCGATCACGCGCGCGAATTCCCATTTGGTGGTCAGCCGCTCGCCGGTGGCGATCGGGATCGAGGTCGCGCGCGCGACCTCCGCCATCACCTCAGGCATATCGGGCGGCACCGGCTCCTCGAACCAGAGCGGATCGTAGGGCTCGATGGCGCGGGCCATGCGCCGTGCGCCGGACGCCGTGAACTGGCCGTGCGTGCCGAACAATATGTCGGCCTTCGTGCCCACCGCCGCGCGGATGGCCTTCAGCATGCGGGCCGAAAGGTCGATGTCGATCAGGCGTGGCTGGTGGCCGTCGAAGGCGGTGTAGGGGCCGGCCGGGTCGAGCTTGACGGCGTTGAAACCCTGCCGGACATATTCGAGCGCGCATTCGGCGGCGAGGTCGGGGTCGTTATAGACGTTTCTGGGGCTGTCGGTCTCGCCGGGATAGACGCTGCCGGTCTGCGGATAGAGATAGGTGTAGGAGCGAAGCTTTTCGTGCACCTGGCCGCCGAGAAGCTTGTAGACCGGCTTGCCGGCTTCCTTGCCGATGATATCCCAGCAGGCCATTTCGAGCGCCGAGACGCAGCCCATCATGGACACGTCCGGGCGCTGGGTGAAGCCCGAGGAATAGGCGCGGCGGAAGAAGGTTTCGATGTCGTGCGGATCGCGGCCGACCAGATGGCGCGCGGCGCAATCCTCGATCATGCGCGCGGTGGTCTCGGGGCCGAAGGTGGCGTTATAGGCCTCGCCGTAGCCGACGACGTTGCCGTCGGTCGTGAGCCTCACGAAGATGAAATAGCGCCCGCCGATCTGCGGCGGCGGGTTGCCGACGATGAAGGTTTTGACGTCGGTGATTTTCATTCGAAACTCCAGGAATAGGGCAGTAGGGCGGTAAGGCAGTTAGGGCAGTAGGAGAACTGCTGCAGCCTTACTTGATCTACCTATTGCCGTACTGCCTTATTGCCCTACTGCCCTAAAATACGATCACATTCCTCAACGCCCGCCCCGCATTCACCTCCGCGATGGCTTCGTTGATCTTTTCCAGCGGGTAGCGGGCGGTGATGAGTTCGTCGAGCTTCAGGCGGCCGGCGCGGTAGAGTTCCACCAGTTCGGGAATGTCGGTGGCGACGCGGGTCTCGCCCATCTTGGAGCCGAGGATTTTCTGGTTCCATGCGGCCACCGTGCCCGGATCGTATTCGGCCATGACCCCGGAAGGCGGCATGCCGACGATGACGACCGTGCCGTTCTTCGTGATGTAGTCGAAAGCGCGGTCGAAGGCCGCTTTCGCTCCCACCGTCACGAAGACGAAATCGACGCCGCGCCCCTGCGTCAGCGCCTTGATCGCCTTGGCCGCGTCTTCCTTCTTCGGATTGACGGTATGGGTCGCGCCGAAGCGCATCGCCGCTTCCAGTTTATCGTCGGCGAGGTCCACCGCGACGATGGTGCCGGCGCCGGAAATCGCCGCGCCCTGCACGCTGTTCAGCCCGACGCCGCCGCAGCCGACGATCGCGACATGGTGGCCGGGCCTTACCTTGGCCGTATTGACCACCGCGCCGTAGCCGGTGATGACGCCGCAGGCGAGCAGCGAGGCGGAATCAAAAGGCACGTCCTTCGGGATCGCGACCATCTGGCTTTGATCGGCCAAGACGCGCTCGGCGAAGGCGCCGGTATGCATGGCCTGGACGTAAGGGCGCCCGTCCGCGCCGGAGAGTGCATTGCCGCTGTCGCGCGGAAAAACTTCCTCGCACATGACCTCGCTGCCCTGCCGGCAATAGTGGCAATGGCCGCAGGAGCGGATCAGGGTCACCACGACATGATCGCCCGGCCTGACGCGCGACACGCCGCTTCCCGTCGCCGCCACGATGCCGGCCGCTTCGTGTCCATAGACGGCCGGCAGCCCGCCGCCCCACGCGCCTTCCGCATAGAAGATGTCGGAATGGCAGATGGCGCAGGCCCTCAGGTCCACCAGCACCTCGCCGGGACCCGGGGCGGCCAGGTTGATCTCCTCGATCACGAGGGGCTTGCCGAATTCACGGCAGATTGCGGCTTTCATTTCGAGGAGACTCCTTCGAGGCGCGGACAATGGCGGCAATCTAGATAGCGGGCAAGCGGGCGCGCACGGTAAATGCGCCATTGCGCGTCGGCTTTTCGGCAACGCGCGGTTCCGGGCACCGGCGCCATTGACCGCCGCGAGGAGCCGACTTACAGCCTGGAAGCAAGCGAGGAGAGGGAATGGCCGACATGGACGACAAGCCGCTGGGTGAATTGACGATCCGGACGCTCGCCATGCCGTCCGACGCCAACGCCGCCAACGACATCTTCGGCGGCTGGGTCATGGCGCAGATGGACCTTGCCTGCGGTATCCGCGCCGCCGAGCGGGCCAAGGGGCGCGTGGTGACGGCGGCGGTCAAGGAGATGTCGTTTGCCAAGCCGATGAAGATCGGCGACACGTTGTGCATCTATACGCATATCGAGCGCGTCGGCCGCACCTCCATCACGCTGAAGGTCGAGGCCTGGGCGCAGCGCTATCTGTCGGATTTGATGGAAAAGGTCACCGATGCCGACTTCGTCATGGTGGCGCTGGACGATGGCGGCAAACCGAAGCCGGTGCCGCCGGAGGCATAAGCCGCTTATCGGCAGGCCACGTAGCCGTTTCGCCGCTGTTTCAGGTCGAAGTGGAAATGGTTGGCGTGCGCCCGGTTGTAGCCGGGGCCGAGCACGGTGGTGAAATAATCGCAAGCCTCGGCGCGCACGCGGTTCAGGAAACCGCGCTGCCGGAAAGAGAAGAAGCCGGGGCTGGTGACGTCGATCACGCGGCCGCTGTCGAGCTTGATCTTCATCACATCGATGGCGTTGCCCTTGGCGTGCTCGGAAAGATGGTTGGTGGATTCGCCGATCATGTTGCGACAGGAATAGGTCGAGCCGGTATAGATCGTATTGATACCCGAGAAATAGCGCGTGCGGACGGCCGGGGCGAAATCCTTCTTCACATATTTGGCGAAGGTGACCGCCATGGTGGCGTTGAGCACGGCGGGCGCCTTGAGTTCGATGCCGCCTGAAAGACCGAGCACTTTCACCGGATAGTCGATGCCGCAGACGCGCCGCTCGTGGATCGGCGGCAGGTCGACATAGCGCACGCCGAGCCGTTTCAACTCACGCCTGAGCGCGACCTCGTCGGCCGGCATCACATCGGGGCGGGAGAAGTCGCGCGCGGCGGGCGGGGAGGGCTGAGGCGCTGCCTGAGGAATATCTTCCGGCTCGGGCGCCGGCGGCGTGAAGGTGCGCTGGGCCCCAATGTCGTCGGGCCGCGCGGGCGGCAGCATGGCGTAGCGCGCGCCGTCGACCGGTCGGGACGGGTGGCGGGCCGGCGATACCGCGTCGGCCTGCGAGGGCGCGGGCACCTGGTAGCTCACCTCGGCCGGTTGCGGTTCGGGCGCCGGCATCGCGCTGCCGATACGCTCCGGATAACCGGCGCCGGTGTCCACAGGTTCGTCCGACTGCGTGAATGTAGCGCTGCTGGAATCGCCGACGCCGGCAGGACCGGTGTGCCAGACCATGTCGGGCTGGCCTTCCCCGCCGGAAGAGGGCAATTCGGCGGCTGCCGCCGGCGCCACCCGCGAGGAGGGGCGTCGATCGCTGATCGCGGCAGTATGCGTGCCGACATCCACACGGGGAACAGGCTCAAGCACGCTGCCGGCCGTGCAACCACCAAGCGTGATGGCGGCCGAAACCAACAGAAGTCCTGCGCCGGCAGCCCGCCGAAGGCGCGCGCGGATCGGCGCGGCAAAAGATACGCGAACTCGTACTGGCATGCGTCGTCCCGGTCTGCCCCGGAAGCGACTTTAGGCGGCAAGGGTAAAGGAATGCTCATCGCCGGGTTTACGGCTGCGGCGGAAAGGAGGCAGCGTGTACGCTCGCCTGTGACGGCGCCTTATTTGTTGCGTACGCAATACCCCACCCCTGGCCCCTCCCCACAGGGGGGGGAGGGGATCTTGCTTCAGCGCTGACTAGCACAGATGTCGACGGTTCTAGCCGACCACGTTGTGCCGGTGTCTCCCTCCCCCTTGTGGGGAGGGGACAGGGGTGGGGGTCCAGCGCATGAATGTCTGACTACTGGCAAAACGCGCTTTTGCTCTTCCTCGGTTCGAGGTCGAAATGGAGATGCTGGCAGTGATCGGCATCGGCTCCGGGCCCGAGCACCGTGCGGAACGGGCCGCAGGCGGCCTTGCGCAACTCGTCCAGGAAGGCGGTGCGCCTGGGGTCGCTCTCGCCGTAATCCTTGACCTCGATCGCCGTGCCGTCCTTCAGCACGAATGCCGCGATGTCGACGGCGTTGCCGAAAGCGTGTTCGGATATCTTGGCCGTTCCGTGCCTGTCGCGGCAGACATAGGCCGAAGCCTGGCTGATCGAGGCGATGGGCGAGCCGAAATTCCTTTCGGCGAGAGGCGAGGCCGTCTCCTTGATGAAATGCGCCAACTGGTCGGCGAGCGCGCAGCTCATGACGGCCTCGGGGCCGATCTTCACGGAAGGGGAAAGGGCGGACACGGCGATCGGATTGGGGACGGAGCAGCCGGCGTCGCGATCCGACAGAGGCGCGCGCTCCTCGAATTTGACGCCGAGCTTGCGCAAATCGGCCCGGCAGGCGAAGCGCGCCGGAGGCGGGGGCGGCGTCGGGCGGAATATGACCTTGCGGACACTCGGCAGCTCCGGCCGCTTTTGGGGGACGGGCGCGGTCGCAGGGCTTTCCGGCTCGGCGCGTGGCTGTGGCGCATCGGCGACGCTATCGGGCATTTCGGAAGGCGGAATAAGGCGCGGAGCGGGCTCCGGCAGGGGCGCGTGGCCGGGCAGGCGTGCGGAAATGGCTGGAGCGGAACCGCCCATGCCCGAAATAGCCAATGCCAGCAGAATAGGCGCTGCCCGCGCCCGGAACAAATCCCTCATGGTGTGGTAATGGCCTTGAGGAAGGGCGGTTCCGGGCCGGCATTCAAATGACGTTACGATCCGTCAGGCGCACTGCGAGTTTTCGGCGGGAGAGGAATACCGGCCCCGCTTCGACCAGCAGGATCGCGGCAAGGATCAGCCCGCAGCCGGCGAGCGCTTCAAGCGGCAGCCGCTCGCCGAGGAAGATCGCGCCGAAGAGCGCGGCGAACACAGCCTCGGTCGAAAGGAAGATCGCGGCCTGGGGCGCGGTCGTGTAGCGCTGGCCGACCGCCTGAAGCGTAAAGGCGGCGCCACCGGCGATCACGCCTGCATAGAGGATTTCCGGCATCGCGGCGCGGATAGCCGTCCAGCCGATCGGCTCGATGAAGAACGCGAGGAGCAACGCCACCACGCCGCAGACGGCGAACTGGGTAACGGCGAGCGTCACCGGCCGCCCGCTGGCTGTCGCATATCGGCCCGTATAGATCACCTGCAAGGCCCAGATCAGCGCGCACAGGATGGTCAGCCAGTCGCCGACCGTGAAGGCGCCGATGGAGCCGCCCGAAAGCAGCCAGATGCCGGCGAGCGCGACCAGCGCCGCCGGCCAGACCAGCGGATGCGGCCATTGGCGGAAGAGCAGGACGGCGATGAAGGGCACCATGACGACGTAAAGCCCGGTCAGGAAGCCGGAATTGGTCACCGATGTCGTCAGGAGCCCGATCTGCTGCGCTGTCATGCCGGCGAAAAGCAGAAGCCCGATCATGGCGAAGGCCAGCCATTCGGATTTGCGCACCGGATGCGCGGCGCGGCGGCCTTCCCTGATGGCAAAGGGCATCATGGCGACGGTGGCGACCACGAAACGGAGCCCGATGAAGAGCAATGGCCCGATCGCCTGCATGACGGTCGATTGCGCGACGAAGCCCATGCCCCACATGGCTCCGGCGAGGAGAAGGACCAGATTGGCTTGTGCGCGCGTCATGGGTTTTCCAGTCGGGCCCGCCGCGGACCGACCGGCCTCGCGGTAATTTCATGGCCGCGTGATCCAATCGGCGGCGATCTGTGGTAATCTCCCCAACAGATGAAGGCCCGCCCGCAAGAGGTCAATAATCCAGGGCGCAGTGGCGGATTGGGGCCAGGGAGAACAATCATGCGCAGACATCTGGTCATCGGTGCGACGGCGATCCTGCTCGGCTTTTCGCTTGTCTCGTCGCCCGTATTGGCGATGGGCGGAAGCGGCGATTCGGGCGGCACGACGAAAACCACGCAGAAATGCAAGAAAAACCATGTCTGGGACAAGCAGAAGCAAAAATGTGTCCTGCCGAAGCAGGGCATGCTGGATGACCAGAGCATCTTCGAAGCCGGGCGCGACCTTGCCTATGCCGGCCGCTACGACGAAGCGATCAACGTGCTCACCATGGCCGCCGACAAGCGCGATCCGCGCATCCTGAATTTCCTCGGCTATGCGCATCGCAAGTCCGGCCGGGTCAATGTCGGGCTCGGCTATTATCTGGAGGCGTTGAGGATCGACCCGAACTATACGCTGGTGCGGGAATATCTCGGCGAGGCCTATATTCAGGTCGGCGACATGGCGAAGGCGAAGAACCAGCTTGCCGAGATCGTGGCGCGCAAGGGAAAGGACTGCGCCGAATACCGCGTGCTTTCCGCGCAGATCGAGGCTGCATCGAAGACCGGGTGAGGGGCTTGCGCGGGCTACTTCGCCCGGGACAATCTTATGATCTCGCCATTGTCCTCGTCGGTCAGGAGCCAGATCGAGCCGTCCGGGGCGATTTTCACGTCGCGGATGCGGCCAAAGGCGCCGTTGAACATGCGCTCGACCTCCGTGATCTTTCCCGCCGCGTCGCGCTTCAACCGTGAAACGAGCTGGAATTTCAGCGCTCCGACGATGAGGTCGCCCTTCCATTCGGGGAACATAGTACCGTCATAGATGGCAAGGCCCGACGGTGCGATCGACGGATCCCAGTAGAATTTAGGCTGCTCGTAGCCGGGTGCGGCGGTGCCGATGCCGATCTTGGTGCCGTCGTAATTGGTGCCGTAGCTGATGATGGGCCAGCCGTAATTCCTGCCGGCTTCCGGCTGGTTGATCTCGTCGCCGCCCTTGGCGCCATGCTCCACCGTCCACAGCTTGCCGGTGGCGGGATCGAGGGCTGCGCCGTCAATGTTGCGGTGGCCGATCGACCACACCTGCGGCAGGCCCTTTTTGCCGTCCGGCCAGGGATTGCCAGGCGCGGGAGCGCCCTCCGGCGTCATGTGCAGGACGGAACCCTGGCCGTCGAATGGGTCCTGGGCGCGCTGCGGTTGGCCGCCGTCGCCGGTCGTGACGAAGAGATTGCCGTCGCGGTCGAGCACGATGCGCGAGCCATATTGATGGGTGCCGGTCTTCTTCCTCACCGAAAAGATGATTTTCGTATTTTCGAGCCTCGCGCCCTTGCTGTCGCGAACGAGTTTCGCGCGCGCGACCGCCGTGCCGCCGCCGGAAGGGCCGCCTTGGGTGAAGGACAGGAAGAGCGTTCCGGTACGGGCGAAATCCTTCGCCAGCGTCACGTCGAGCAGGCCGCCCTGGCCGCCGGCAAGCACCTTCGGTACGCCGGGGAGGGGATCGGAAAGGCGTCCCTTGGAGAAAAGCCGCACGCGGCCGGGGCGTTCGGTGACGATCACCGTGCCGTCCGGCAGGAAATCGAGCCCCCATGGATGCACGAGGCCGTCGGCCAGAACCTCGGCGCGGACCTTGACCTTTTCCGTGTTGAAGACCTTGCCTGCCGTCTCGGCAAAAGGTGTCGCGACGAGAAGCAGAAGCACCGAGACAAGAGCAAAACGGAAGAAACGAACGGGGTTTGCGGGCAAGGGCTGCATCAACCGCAAGATAGGAATTGTGCCGGCGCCGACAATAGCGGGAACGTAAAGCATGAGCGTGTCCCGGAACCGCAAGCGTGGCATTCGAACGCAAACTTTTTTCGTGAAAAGCGGAGAAACGTTGCTATATTCAGCGGGACTTGGGTGAACGGTTCCGTTAGCCAGCGCTGCGGGCCGTTTTCTTTTTATGTCGCGCGGCCACGGCCGGTCGCGCGCGCCATGAACAGGAAGGGTCGATGGCGATGAACAAGGTTCCGATGACCGCTCAGGGCCACGAGGCACTGAAGGAGGAACTTCGCTGGCGCCAGCAGGAGGAGCGGCCCCGCATCATCGAGGCAATCTCGGAGGCGCGCCAGCATGGCGACCTCTCGGAGAATGCCGAATACCATGCCGCCAAGGAGGCGCAGAGCCTCAATGAAGGTCGCATCAACGAGCTTGAGGATTTCGTCGCGCGCGCGGAAGTGATCGATGTATCAAAGCTTTCCGGCGACAAGATCAAGTTCGGCGCGATTGTCCGGCTGGTCGACGAGGATACCGAGGAAGAAAAGACCTACCAGATCGTCGGCGACCAGGAGGCCGATGTGAAATCGGGACGCATCTCGATCTCCTCGCCGATCGCGCGGGCGCTGATCGGCAAGGAAGTCGGTGACGTGATCGAGGTCAACGCGCCGGGCGGCGCGCGCGGCTTCGAGATCGTCAAGCTGAGCTTCTCCTGACCGGGGCAGGCGGCGACGGCGGCTCCCGGATGGACAAGCCGGCCGCGCCAGACGCCGTCGATATGCGCCGCGTCGAGGTGGTGGCGCCGAATTTCAAGAGGCGGCTTTCCGGCGTCACCAGCACGATCGTGCAACTCGTGCCGCTGCAGGCGAAGCGGATCGGCATCGCGACGCTGGGGCCGGGCCTGCCCGGTCATCTTCCGAAGATGCGCTGGCGGCAGGTGCCGGCGCTCCTCACGCGGCCGCAGGCACGTCCCTTCCGTATCTGGCACGCCCGCCGCAATATCGAGATGGTGGCGGGCATATTCCTGCGCGACGTGCTTCGCGCGCCCATGAAACTCGTCTTCACCTCCGCGGCGCAAAGACACCACAAGCCCTTCACGAAATGGCTGATAAGGCGGATGGACGCGGTTGTGGCGACGAGCGCGCGTTCCGGCTCCTTCCTCGAAGTGCCGCACCGCGTCATCATGCACGGCATCGACACGGAGCGCTTCCATCCCGCGCGCACGAGCGAAGACGAATTCGCCGCCGCCGGCCTGCCGGGGCGCTTCGCGGTCGGCTGTTTCGGCCGCGTCCGCCGCCAGAAAGGCACGGATTTGTTCGTCGAGGCGATGATCGCGCTTCTGCCGGATTTTCCCGGATGGACCGCGATCGTCACTGGCCGCGTGACGGCGGAGCATCAGGTTTTTGCCGACGAACTTATCGGGAAGGTCGAGAAAGCGGGTCTTTCCAATCGCATTTTCTTCCTTGGCGAGGTGCCTTCGGTCGATATCTGGTACAGGCGTCTTTCGCTCTATGTTGCGCCCTCGCGCAATGAAGGCTTCGGCCTGACGCCACTGGAGGCGATGGCGTCCGGCACGCCGGTCGTGGCTTCGGACGCGGGCGCCTATCGTGAATTGATCGAGGAAGGCATGACAGGGGCGGTCGTTCCGGCCGGCGATCAGCATGCGCTGACGGAGGCGATCCGGGGATACCTCTCCGCGCCGGAGCAGGCGCTCGAGGCAGGCCGCCATGCGGCGGACCATGCCAGGGTCTGCTTCGCGCTCGACGGGGAGGCCAAGGCGTTGATGGAGGTTTACGAAGCGCTTGGCCGGAGCGAGGGAAGCGGAGAGAGCAGGGCATGAAGGTGTCGGCCTTCATCATTCATCTGACGCGGGCGGCTGAACGAAACGCACAGGTGCTGTCCCTGGTGACGTCATTGCCTTGTCCCGCCGAGATCATGGAAGCGGTCGACGGGCGCGAAATCACCGACGATCAGGCGGCGGCCTGCTATCGGCGCACGCTTCACAGCCCGCATTATCCATTCGAGCTTTCGCGGGGCGAGATCGCCTGTTTTCTGTCTCATCGGGCGGCATGGAGCGCAATCGTCGAGCGCGGGCTGGATGCCGGGCTGGTCGTCGAGGACGACGTCGCGGTCGATGAACCGTTTGCCAAGGTCTTCGCCGAGGCGGCAGGTTTGATCGAACCGGGGGACTACATCCGATTTCCGCGCTGGGAGCGCGGTGAAGCCGGCGAGACGATCCACAGCGTTGGGGATATGTCGATCATCGAGCCTTTCCTGCCGACGCTCGGTATGCAGGCGCAGTTGGTTGGCCGCGAGGCGGCGCGGTCATTGCTCGCGGCAACCGAAACCTTCGACCGGCCGGTCGATTCCATGGTGCAGATGCAGTGGCTGCACGGCGCGCGCGTCTTGAGCGCGCGGCCGATCGTGATCCGCGAGATCGATCGCGAACTCGGCGGAACGGTGTTACAGAACAAGAAAAAGGGATTTATGGAGCGGCTGCATCATGAGCTATACCGGCCGCTGATGCGCTCAGCCGTCGCGCGACGGAACCGGCAATGGCGGCTTCGGGGACGAAAATATTGACTGGTTTTCAGTAGGCGAATGCACGCACCTGTAAAAAAGCAGATGTTTGTGGTCGGCAACGGCCCGATCAAGGAGGATATGAGCGGCATCGTCGATGCGGCGGATTTCGTCGTTCGCTTCAACGAGCCGAAAAAATCGATCGGCATGAGCGGGGTCAAAACCGATTGGCTCTTCATCGCCAACGCCGGCAAGCCGATGCAGCGCCGGCTGGAAAGCCCGGACTACTTTTCGAGCGCCATCGTTGCCGCGGCGCGCCGTATCTTTCTGGTCTATCATCCCGATATCATCGAGGCCTATCATCCCAAGCCCAATTTCCTGTCCAAGGCAAAGGGCCGGCGCGGAGACTGGACGAGAGCGGCGATCCTTAGCTATGGCAGGGCAGGCAAGGAAGTGACGATCCTCCCGCCGGCCTTCTACGAGGACAGTTGCAAAGCACTCGGCATACCCTCGTCGCAGATGAAGTCGATCTTTCCCAGCACCGGCTATCTGGGCATCAGGTATATTCTGAACGATTTCAGCCCGGAGAATTGGAACATCAATCTGTGTGGTTTCACCTGGGAAGGCTGGAAGCGCCATGCCTGGGGGGACGAACTGCGCTGGGCCGAAAGCCTTGTCGAGAAACAAGACATCAAGGTATGGCTCTGAAGCGGCGGATCAAAAAGGAGATATCGTGAATAACTCGCTTGACGTTTATATCGGCTGGGACTCGCGCGAACCTATTGCCTACGATGTCGCAAGACATTCGCTGCTCGAACATGCGACCGTACCCGTAAAGGTAATCCCGATAAAACTGGACGATCTGGTTTCGCGCGGCGCGTATACGCGTGAGGTCGATCCGCTGGCCTCGACCGAATTCACCTATTCGCGCTTCTTCACGCCGTGGCTTGCCGGGTTCAAGGGCTGGGCCCTGTTTTGCGATTGCGATTTCCTCTTCCTTGCGGATGTTGCCGACCTTCTTTCCTATCGGGACGAGACGAAAGCGGTGCTTTGCGTCAAGCACGACTACACGCCGAAAGCGGCGACCAAGATGGACGGCAAGGTCCAGACGACCTATCCGCGCAAGAACTGGTCGTCGTGCATGCTCTTCAATTGCGGCCACCCTTCCACGAGAACGCTCACCCCGGACGTCATCAATCGCGAAAGCGGTGCATATCTGCACCGGATGCAGTGGGCGAAGGATGAGGAGATCGGCGAAATCCCGGTCAAATGGAACTGGCTTGAAGGTTGGAACGAGAAGCCCGCATCGGGTACGCCCAGCGCCATCCATTTCACCAATGGGGGGCCATGGTTCAAGGACTGGCAGGATGTGGATTATGGCGACCTCTGGCGCGCCGAGGCCACGAGGGTCGATCCGGACTGGAAGCCGATCTGACCATGCCGGCATGGCGCTGCGGCTGGTTCGGCGACAGTTCCTGATATTTGGACCATGGGCAAGATGTGGCGGCTATCGAAAGAAATCAGGCAATTCAAGAAGAGGATCAGGCTGCGTCGTTCCTTGAAGGAGCTCGAGAAACGTATCGCTTCCTTCGACCCGTCGACGCAGAAACCGCATGGGCTTCCGAAGCCGCTGGTCGTGTCTCTCACGAGCTATCCGGCGCGCTTTGCTTCCTTGCCGTTGACGTTGAATTCCATTCTTACCCAAACAGTTCGCCCGGAAAAGATAATTCTATGGGTTTCCAGGGACGATAAAGATCAGATACCGTATGAGCTGAAAGAGATTAAGAGCGATATATTCGAGATTGCCTTTTGTAATAATATCAGATCGTTTGGTAAGATAATACCGTCAATATCCAATTTCCCTGATTATTTTAACATAACTCTTGATGACGATGTTTATTATTGGAGAACATGCATAGAAGAATTGATTAGCAAATATGACGTCAACGATCAGAAAATAATATGCCACCGGGCCCATGAAATAATCATCGATGGAAACGGCCTTCCGAAAAAATATATGGAATGGAAATCGAATATAAAAGTTGATTCATCTTCACCGCATGTCTTTCCCTGCGGGGTACTCGGTGCCCTTTATGCTCCTTCGATATTCCACGAGGATATGTGCAGGGAGGATATTTTTATGCAGCTTTGCCCGACCGCCGACGATGTCTGGTTGTACTGGATGTGGCGGCTGACCGGTCATTCGGCGCGGAAGATCGGATCCAAGAGGCGTGTCATCGAATGGCCGGGAACGCAGGAAAAGCGCTTGCGCACGCTTAATGTCAACGATGGCGGCAACGACCGCTGTATCCGGAACATGATCGAGCGCTACGGTTTTCCGGGCTCGTGTTGAATGTCAATTTCGCTTGGCGGAAATTCCCAAGCGGTCGGATTGAGGCGCATCACGCCCTCGGGGCCTCCTCCCGCAACTGGGGCGGAAGTGTCGGGCCGAATTTTTCCCCCAGGATTGCGTGAATAGTCCTGTTCATTTCCGCCGGGTAGGTTTCCAGGTTTTGGATGCATCCGAAAGGCGCGGATTCGTCGCGTATTGCGCGGAGCACCTCTCGGGGTGAACGCGTGCCGGGTTGCATGTAGGCTACCGGGCGCTGGCGTTCGAACGCCACGCCGTGCCGTGTTTTTTCCAGGTGATTGGCAAGGGATGCCGGGAGATACTGCGCGATGTTTCGGAATCTGTATCGGAGTTGCTCGCGCAGGATTTCCGGCCGCTCCGCATGGAAGGTTTCCATCGTGGAGCGCCGCATTGGATGCGGGTGATGATGGACGAGCAGGAAACGTCCCGTGACGCCGGCGATTTGCGCACCCTTCTCCTGCGCAAGACTATATTTTGGCCTCACATCGTCGTACTTGCCCAGGACCTTGCGAAGTCCGGTTTTGATGCGCCACCTGTCGGGCCTGGTCATGGTGCCATGAATGATCGGCTTGCCGTCGCGAAAGATATCTTCCGGAATCATCGGCGCGTTGAGGAACATGTCATCGTCGAGATAGGCGAAATGTTCCGCCAGTCCGGGTATGCGCCAGAGCGCGGCCTCGATTGATCGCGGGTTGAATGTCGGGCGGGCCGCTTCCAGGTTATGGAAAATCATGTCGTGCGACACGATCCGCAAAAAGTCGGGCGCGCAAAGACCGCTGGCCGCGAAACTGTCGAGCAATGCCGGCTTCTGATTATCCGTGACGATATGGATGCGCCTGGCGAACGGCGCATATTTCAGGATCGAAGCGATGAGGTAGTAAATCTCGCCGCTTTCCCGGAAACGGATTTCCGCTGCGGCCCCCCGATGAGCGTTCTCTTGCTGCGGACTGAAACGCCGGCGTGCCTCGATGTGCACGGGGTCCGAACCATCCACCCATGCGATAACGAAGTCTATATCAGGCACGCCCGCTTCCCTGTTTGCCGATCCTTCACTCCGACGACGATCTGCCGGTTCGAGCGTTTCGCATGCTGCCCGTCATGTAATCGCCACCAGGCCGTCATTCTTTACCTGTCGGATCGTCAGCGCGGTGCGCACGGTGTTGACGTTGGCTGTCGAGGTCAACTCTTCTATCACGAAACTCTGGAAGCCGGCGAGATCGCTTGCCACGCAGTGCAGCAGGAAGTCGGAATCGCCCGACACCATCCACGCTTCGCGTACCAGGGGCCATTGGCGCGTCGCTTCGGCGAAGGCCTTCAGTTCGGCGTCCGACTGGTGGTGAAGCCCGACAAGACAGAAGGCGACCACGTCGAGGCCCAGCGCAGGAGCGTTGAGCAGCGCTCGATAGCCGGTGATGATGCCGGCCTCCTCCAGCCGCTTCACGCGTCTGAGACATGGCGGCGCGGAGATGCCGACGCGCCGCGCCAGTTCCACATTTGTCATGCGGCCGTCGTCCTGGAGTTCCTTGAGGATTTTCCAGTCGATGGCGTCCAGATCTGCCTTCAAAGCCATGAGCGGTTTCCGAATCGCGACAGCAAGCTGCCGCCGATATAGCCGATCCGGACAGAATATCCGATTTCGAGCGTGTGTATCGCATGCCGGCGGTGCTTTTCCGGGGATGGGCGATCCGCCGCTCCAGGGCAGCCTTGCACGGCAGGGCGCCCAGCACCTAGATTACGCGGTAGTTCCATCGAAACCGGGGAGCGGCGCCTGCCGGCCACCCGCACAGGATTTACAGGGCATTCCATGACGGTCAAGCACGCTCCCGTCCTCATCGTCGGCTCCGGTCCGGCCGGCTACACGGCCGCGATCTACGCGGCGCGCGCCATGCTGAAACCCGTGCTCGTCGCCGGTCTGCAACAGGGCGGGCAGTTGATGATCACCACCGATGTCGAGAACTATCCAGGCTTCGCCGATCCGATCCAGGGGCCGTGGCTGATGGGCGAGATGCTCAAGCAGGCCGAGCATGTCGGAGCGGAGATCGTCAGCGACCTGATCGTGGAGGCCGATATCGGCACGCGGCCATTCCGGCTCGTCGGCGATTCCGGCACGGTCTACACCGCCGACGCGCTCATCATCGCGACCGGCGCGCAGGCCAGATGGCTGGGGCTGCCAAGCGAGCAGACCTATATGGGCTTCGGCGTCTCGGCCTGCGCCACCTGCGACGGCTTCTTCTATCGCGGCAAGGACGTGGTCGTCATCGGCGGCGGCAATACGGCGGTGGAGGAGGCACTCTACCTCTCCAATCTGGCGCGGCATGTGACGGTCGTGCATCGGCGCAACGAGTTCCGCGCCGAACGTATCCTGCAGGAGCGGCTCTTCGCCAAGCCGAACGTAACCGTGCTCTGGGATACGGTGGTCGAGGAGATCAGGGGCGTGCCTGGCAAGCTGCCGCTGCCGCCCTCGGTCGACGGCCTCGTCCTGAAGAACGCGATCAGCGGCGAGGTCACCGAAATGCCGATCGACGGCGTGTTCGTCGCCATCGGCCATTCGCCCTCGGTCGAGCTTTTCGCCGGCAAGCTGAAGCAGAAGCCGAACGGCTATCTGTGGACGGCGCCCGATTCGACAAAGACCGACGTGCCTGGCGTGTTCGCGGCGGGCGACGTGACCGACGATATTTATCGGCAAGCGGTGACGGCGGCGGGCATGGGGTGCATGGCGGCATTGGAGGCGGAGCGCTATCTGGCGGAATTGAGCGTGCACAGGCAGGCCGCGGAAGCGGCCGAATAAGGGCCTTGGCAAAGAAGGGTGGCGGCATGTCGCTGGATTGGGACAAATTGCGTGTCTTTCACGCCGCGGCGGAGGCAGGTTCGTTCACGCATGCCGCCGACACGCTGAAGCTGTCGCAATCGGCCATTTCGCGGCAGGTCAGCGCGCTGGAGCACGATGTCGGCGTGCCGCTCTTCCACCGCCATGCGCGCGGGCTGGTGCTGACGGAGCAGGGCGAACTTCTCTTCCGCACGGCGCACGACGTGCTGATGCGGCTGGAAAACGTGCGCACGCGCCTTACCGAAGCCAAGGACCGGCCGTCGGGCGTATTGCGGGTGACGACCACCGTCGGCCTCGGGGCCGGCTGGCTGACGGAACGGGTGCAGGAATTCCTCGATCTCTATCCGGACATCCAACTCCAGCTTATCCTCATCAACGAGGAAATGGACCTGATGACTCGCCATGCCGACTGTGCCATCCGGTTACGCCAGCCACAGCAGTCCGACCTGATCCAGCGTCGGCTCTTCACCGTCCACATGCATCTCTACGCGTCGGAATCCTACATCGCCCGGCATGGAAGGCTGTCCTCCATCGAGGAACTCGACAACCACCGCATCGTTACCTTCGGCGAGCCGATCCCCATGGCGATCGCCGACGTGAACTGGCTGGAAATGGCCGGGCGGCCGGACGGTTCGCGCCGGGTCGCCCATCTCCAGATAAACGATCTCCTGGCGATCAAACGCGCGGTGCGGCGCGGTGCGGGCATCGCGGCGCTGCCCGATTACATGGTCGGGAAGGATTCGGATCTCGTCCAGCTTTTGCCGGAAAGCCAGGTACCTTCCTTCGACACCTATTTCGCCTACACGGACGCGCTGAAGAGCCAGGTCAAGTTGCAAGTGTTCCGAGATTTCCTGATCGCCAAGGCGCGTAACTGGTCATTCTGATTGGTACAGAGGCAGCGTCAGCAGACATATGCGAAAATGCATGGGTCCCTTGCAAAAGAGTGCTTGTTAAACGGGCAAAGGAAGCCCATATCCTAATCATCTCACGGACGCGTTCCTCCTCCCATTAGCGTCCGTCGAGTGTTCCCCTCTGGAGGTTTAGCTGGAAACAGCGCTTCCAATTCAACTCAGCCGGGTCTTATCGATCCGGCTTTTTTGTTGGCTAAAACCCGGATATTCTTTGGCTTTTCTGGCGGGCTCGGCTTCACTGCTTGGCATCGTGCTGCTCGTTTGATGGGCATTTCCACACCGCGCCCCCGGCAAGCGCGGGCAACCGGGGATGCATTTCGTGTGCGGCGTGTTTTCCAGACGTGTCTTTTCGCCGGTTTTCGTGTCCGGCGGGCGCGCTTTCTGTCCGAATCCAGTGCCGCGGCAGGGCGGATCGGCGGTTCTTCTCTATGCCACAGCCTTGTCTAAATTTGGTCCAGCAGGGCCGATTGCCTCACGCGGCCTTGCCGGCGGCGCCTGAAAGCACGTCGTCCGCCAGCCTGCCGGTCAACTCCGCCATATGGTCGAATTTCGCCACGAAGCCGGCGACGCCCGCAGTCGCGGAGCGAAGCTCTATGATCAGGTCGCCGATCTCGGCCCGGGGCATCGTCGCTTCGACCACGTCCCAGCCCGGCCAGCCGGGGCGGGCGTCGTAGCCGAGGATCTGGCCGCGCCGCTGCGGGATCAGCGCCGTGATCCTGGCGGTCGCGTCGGATGGCGTGGCGATCTCTACCTTCATGACCGGTTCCAGCAGGACGGGCGAACAGGCGGCCATGCCTTCCTTCATGGCTAGTTTCGCCGCCATCTGGAACGCCATGTCGGAGGAATCGACCGAATGGTAGGAGCCGTCCGACAGATTGACCGCGATATCGACGACGGGGAAGCCGAGCGGCCCCGTTTTCAGGAAATCGCGCACGCCGGTCTCGACCGAGGGAATGTACTGTTTCGGCACCACGCCGCCGGTGATGGTGTCGGTGAACTGGAAGCCGCTCTCACGGGGCAGGGGCTTTATCTCCAGCACGACGTCGCCGAACTGGCCGTGACCGCCGGACTGCTTCTTGTGGCGGCCCGGCTGACGAACCGATTTGCGGATGGTCTCACGGTAGGGGATGCGCGCGGCATGGGCCTCGACCGGTATCTGGTATTTTCCCTCCAGCCGCTCGATGGCCACCCTCAGATGCATCTCGCCATGGCCCGAGAGAATGGTCTCGGCGGTGTCCTGAAGATGTTCCAGCGAAAGCGACGGGTCCTCCTCTCCGATGCGCTGCAGCGCCGAGGACATTTTCACCTCGTCCTTGCGCTCGCGGGGTTTCAGCGCCAGCGCGTAGACGGGTGGCGGCGGTGCGGTTATCGCCGCGACCGAAACGCCGCCCTTCACCGTGCTCAGCGCGTCGCCGGTCCTCGCTTCATCGATCTTGCCGATGGCGACGGTGTCGCCTTCCTTTGCCGACGCGATCTTGACCGGGTCCTTGCCGAGCATGCGGTAGAGGCCGGACACCTTGGCCGAATTGCCGCTCGGCAGCCAGATCTCGGCGCTGTCGGCAATCGGGCCGGCAAGCAGGCGGGCGACCGACAGCTTGCCGCCATGCGAGGTGTGGATCGTCTTCATGACACGGATGACGCTTTGGGCGTCGCCGAGCCCGAGACGTTCCCGTGTTGCCGCCGCATCGGGGGCGTCGTGGCGGATCGCCTTCAAGAGCCTCAGCACGCCGTTGCCGCGCTCGGCCGAGCCGATCAGGACCGGCGTCACGGCACCCTCGCGCAGATCGGCGGCGAGGTCGTCGAAGACGGCGTCGCGCGGCGGCTCGATCTCCTCCAGCAAATGCTCCATGAGCTGATCGTCGTGGTCGGCCAGCGTCTCCAGCATGGAGAAGCGGGCCTCGATCTCGCGCGCCTTGTCGTCGTCGGGAATGGCAGCGACCTCGCTTTCGGCGTGTTCGCGGTAGATGTAGGCGCGCCCCAGCGCGAGGTCGATCGAGCCGATGACGATACCGTCCTTCCGGAGCGGGATCTGGCGCAGGAGGAGAGGGGTGCTGGAGGCGGGCTGCAGCATCTTCAGCGTGTCGCGCACGCCGGCGTCGGTCTTGTCGACCTTGTTGAGGAACAGCATGCGCGGCACGCCCAGATCGTCGAGCTGGCGCAAGATGAGCTGGAGGGCGGGTATCTTCTTCTCGTCCGCTTCGGCTACCACCACCGCGATATCGCAGGCGGAAAGCACCGGCACGGCCTCATAGGCGAATTCGATGGAGCCGGGGCAGTCGACGAAGGTCATCTCCTCGCCCATGAATTCGGTGGTGGCGAAGGCCGCCTCGACGCTCATCGCATGCGCACGGGCCTCGGCCGAATGGTCGCCGACCGTGCTGCCCGATGCGATCGTGCCCTGCTTGGGGATGGTGCCGGTTCGCGCGAGGATCGCTTCGAGAAGTGTCGTCTTGCCGCTGGAAAAGGGACCGATGATGGCGACGCATTTCGGTCCCTGGCGTCGTCCTCCGGCGCGATTACCCATGATGCCCGACCTCCTCTCAAGCGTTTCCGGTTGAGCGGCGGCCGGCCCTGCGGCCGTCGCGCGTCGGGATCGTCAGGCTCCCTTTTTCGGGCGCACTGTCCCGTCGCCATGGCATCGTCACACGGCTTTGCGACAAGGGCAAGGGGAGAAGGGCGTGGCTGGCCAGCCTCGCTTGATTTCGCTTGCCGTACTACGCTGAGCGTAGTACATTTGCGCATGATCCGATCCTGGGCCAACGGACCCACTCGTCGTTTCGCGGAAGACGGCAAAAGCAGGTTTTCCGGACTTGACGAAGAAGCGGCGGCTGACCTTCTGGCGGTGTTGAACGCGGCGACGGGACTTGGCGATCTGAGCCCTTTGAAATCCGTCGGCCTCCACAAGCTTACGGGTGATCGGAAAGGGCAATGGGCGATGACGATCAATGGGCCATGGCGGCTTTGCTTTCGGTTTCAGAAAGGCGATGCCTGGGACGTCGAGATCGTTGACTACCATCGTTGAAAGGAATGGAAAATGCAGCCTGTGCATCCCGGCCGCATCCTGAAGCGGGAACTTTCGGCACGGAGCCTGTCGGCAAATGCCTTGGCGCTGGCGCTCAGGCTGCCTTCCGGCCGGATCACCGATATCCTGAATGCCAAAAGGGGCATTTCTCCTGAAACAGCACTCAGGCTCGCCCGCTATTTCGGCAACAATGCCCGCTTCTGGCTTAATTTGCAGACAGATTACGAATTGGCGCTTGCCGAACGTGAAATCGGCGAGCGGGTTGCGGTGGAGGTCACGCCCGCGGCGGCGTGAGAGGGCTCACGGGGCAGGCGTCGAAGCTCTCCTCGAAACCGGCTGCGACGAGAACCAGACATCGCCGATGATCGCAGTTGCCGTTTCGTCGGGCTGCTTGTCTTCCGTAAGCCAGATCGAGCGGGTGCCCCGCGCCTCCTCGGGATCGGGCAGCTTTTTTGCACGATCCCCGGCTTGGCCCGCGCCGATGCAGGGGATGAACCAGGACGGCATCAGCGGCTCCAGCGCGAAGCCGGCTTTCCGACGCGTGACAAGCACGGAAAGCGCGACCTCCTCGGATGGCCGCCAGGGGAAGATCAGCCGGCCGCCCGGCTTCAAGGCGCGCAGCCAGCCGGCCGGCGGCGCGACGACCCCGGCGTTCACATAGACGATGTCGGAGGCGGGAAGCGGCAGCGTTACCGCGTCGCCGGTGACGACAGTCACGCCGGGATAGGGCAGGAGGTTGCGCCTTGCCTTCCTGGCGAGCTTCGGTTCGATCTCGAAGGCGTGGACGCTGCCGCCGGGCAGGACCAGGCGCGACAGGATCGCGGAATAATAGCCGGTGCCGGCGCCGATATGGGACACGGCCTCGCCGGGGCGCGGCGCCACCGCACCGATCCATGCGGCGTGGAGCGACGGTTCGCCGTTGTTGATGCCCTTTTCGGCATCGAGCGCCACCAGCGCATTCCGGTAGAGATGGGCCGGATCGGCGTCCAGCGTCCTTGCGTAGCGTTCGCCGGCGAGAGCGGCGGTGAGGCCCATGATCATCCACGGGCCGGGGCCGACGAAATCCTCGCGCGGAACCGTCGCAAATGCGTTCTCGATGCGCGGATCGTTCGAGCCGCTTGCCGCCGCCATGTCGCGAGCATAGGCGGAACGGATTTCCGCCAGATCGGCGTCACGGCCGGCCATCGTCAAAAAACCTGTTCCAACATGCGCGTTCCTGGGATCCGGTTGCGGTCGGCCGCCGGCCGGACATTGCGAAAGGAGGGGAGCTTTGCCAAGAGTGTCGGCCATGGCTGAAAGCGACAAACCCTCGACGCTCGAAACGCTCCGCTCGTCGCTTAGACGACTTTACCATGGCGAGTCGAAGGCGGCGCTTCGCTTTCAACTCTCCATGATCTTCGTCGATCTGCTCACGATCGCCTTCTTCATCGTCTCGCCGGTCGTCAGGGATTGGCCGTCCTTCCTGTGGCTCGACTATACCGTCGCCGCCATCCTCGCGATCGACATAACGGCCCGCGCGCTCGCCTCGAGGGACATACCGCGCTGGCTCAGGCAGTTGCCGGTGCTGGTCGACATCTTCATCCTGGTGACGCTGCTCTTTCCCTACGCCCTCTTCAACCTCGGCTTCCTGCGCATCCTGAGGCTGTGGACGATCTCGCGGAGCGGCACGATCTGGCGGCCGCTCGAACGGCGCGGCTACGGTAAGTGGCGGGACGATGTCCAGGCGGTCATGAACCTCCTCACCTTCCTGCTGCTTGCCGCGAGCTTCGTCTATGTGAGCTTCTATCGCGGCGGCAACGGACTGGAGGGCTATGTCGATGCGCTCTACGTCACCGTGGCGACGGTGACGACGACCGGCTTCGGCGACATGGTCCTGCCCGGTGTCTGGGGCAAGCTCACCTCGATCGTCATCATGATCGTCGGCATCACGCTTTTCGTGCGGCTGGCGCGCTCGATCTTCCGGCCGTTCAAGATCTATTTTCCCTGTCCCGAATGCGCGCTGCAACGCCACGACGTGGACGCCGTCTATTGCAAGGCGTGCGGGCACAAGCTGAAGATTCCCGACGAGGGAGAGTAGAGACCGCCTGAAAGCCTGACGGCTTTCGAACGGTCTCTGGCGCTATATGGAAAAAAGCCTCAGCTGAGGCTTGCCGTAAAGCGCTGGATGCGGATGCAGGCTTCTTCCAGAAGCTCCTCCGAGGTGGCGTAGGAGATGCGGAAGTTCGGCCCGAGGCCGAAGGCCGATCCGTGCACCACCGCCACGCCCTCGGCTTCCAGAAGCTCGGTGACGAAATCCTCGTCGGTGCCGATCACCTTGCCGGACGGGGCCTTCTTGCCGATCAGTGCGGTGCAGGAGGGATAGACGTAGAAGGCGCCTTCCGGCACCGGGCAGGTGATGCCGCGCGCCTGGTTGAGCATCGATACGACGAGATCGCGGCGGTTCTGGAAGATCGCCTTGTTCTTCACGACGAAATCCTGCGGGCCGTTCAGCGCCTCCACCGATGCCCATTGCGCGATGGTGCAGGCGCCCGACGTCTGCTGGCCCTGGATCATGTCCATCGCCTTGATGAGCGGGACGGGGCCTGCGGCATAGCCGATGCGCCAGCCGGTCATGGCATAGGCCTTCGACACGCCGTTCATGGTCAGCGTGCGCTCGTAGAGTTTCGGCTCCACCTCGGCGATCGTGCGGAAGGCAAAGTCGTCGTATGTCAGATGCTCGTACATGTCGTCCGTCAGCACCCATACGTTCGGGTGCTTCAGGAGCACGTCGGCGACGGCCCGCAGTTCCGCTTCAGTATAGGCCGCGCCCGACGGGTTCGACGGCGAGTTGAAGATCAGCCACTTGGTCTTCGGCGTGATGACCTTCTCGAGCGCTTCGGGCGTCAGCTTGAAGCCGTTGTCGATGGAGGTCTCGGCAAAGACGGACGTACCGCCGCAGATCGCCACCATTTCCGGGTAGCTCACCCAGTAGGGGCGCGGGATCACCACCTCGTCGCCGGGGTTCAGCGTCGCCATCAGCGCGTTGAAGAGGATCTGCTTGCCGCCGGTGCCGACGATGGTCTGCTCCGGACGGTAGTCGAGATTGTTCTCGCGCTTGAACTTCTTCGCGATCGCCTCGCGCAAAGGCGCGATGCCGGAGACCGGCGGGTACTTGGTCTCGCCGCGCCGGATCGCGTCGATCGCCGCGTTCTTGATGTTGTCGGGCGTGTCGAAATCCGGCTCGCCGGCGCCGAGCCCGATCACGTCCCGGCCTTTCGCCTTGAGGTCGCGCGCCTTCTGGCTGACCGCGATGGTCGCGGAAGGCTTCACGCGTGAAAGGGCGTCGGCGAGGAAGGCCATTGGAATGTCTCCGTCGGGCTGGAAAAATCGGCGGGTTTCTCATGTCCGATCCTGTGGCAAATCGCAAGGCTCGATCGGCGGCATGAAGCGGAATCCGCCGTCATTAACCGCTGGTCAAAGCTTCCCTGCGACAATCGGGAGAACAGGGGTCCACGGCTGCCTTTTGACAGCCATGTCGCCGGAAGCTGGAAAAATGAAACATCCCCGGCGCGTCAGCGACGCTATCGTCGCCGACGAGATCGGTATCGAATATGGCCGTTATGGCGACTTCATCCTGAAGAGCGCCTATCAGAAGATATTCCGCCGGGAGGAGGGATGGTTGCGCCCCTTCGCCGCCGAGGGGCTCGTCATGCCGTTCCGCGACGGCCGGCCCGTTTTGCCCGAGGCGCTTTTCAAGGCGACGCCTGACGAAGACAAGGTCTTCGTGGAAAGCATGTGCCGGACGCTGCATCTGAGGAATTACGGCAATATCGGCGAGCCGGGGCTGGTTCTCTTCTTCAATTTCGACCCCCGCACCAACAGCGATTTCGCGGTGACGGTGAAGGAACTGGAGTTCATCGCCGGCCGCCTTGGCGAGATCCAGCTCGACAGCCATCTGCTTGTCTGCGAGATCATCGAGACCGAGGCGCAGGATATCGACACGCTCGTCAGGATCACCGAAGAGATGCGCCGCCACGGCATCCGGCTCGCGGTCGACGATTTCGGCGTCGGCCATTCCAATCTGGAACGGGTCAAGCAGCTTCGCCCCGACATCATCAAGATCGACGGGGCGTGGTTCCGCCAGATCGCCGCCGTTCCGCCGGCCGCCGGCCTGTTCAAGTCCTTCGTTGCCGGCCTGCACGGAATTGGCGCGAAGGTGCTGATCGAAGGCGTGGAGACGTCCGCGCAATTGGCGTGTGCGGTCGACGCGGACGCTGACTATCTGCAGGGCTTTCTCTTTTCGCGGCCGAAACTCGCCGGCACGGTCTTCGATCCGGCGTCGCTCAGGATCGACACCTTGCTCGAGCCGCATGCCAATGTGGTGCAGCTGTTCAAGTGAGAACCGATCAGCCGCGTTGATCCTTGCGGCAAGAACTATTCATTTTGGCGCGGCCGCAACGTTGATCATAGTTCGCTCTCCACCACGGAGGCGATCATGATCATCATCTACGGCTCACTCGACAGCGGCAATTGCTACAAGCCGCGGCTGCTTGCCGCCAAGCTCGGCCTGCCGTTCCGGCATGTCGAAACCAGCTCGCGCGACGGCTCGACGCGGACAGACGCGTTCCTGGCCAAAAACCCGAACGGCAAGGTGCCCCTGCTGGAACTGGAGGACGGCCGTCTCCTGTGGGAATCGAACGCCATGCTGCTTTATCTGGGCGAGGGGACGCGTTTCCTGCCGGCGGACCGCTTCGAGCGCGGCGTGGTCCACCAGTGGCTCTTCTTCGAGCAGTACAGCCACGAACCCTATATCGCTGTGCGCCGGGCGCTCCTCCATTATCCCGAACGCGCGGCTCTGGCGACGCCCGAAAGGCTTGCCGAGACGCTCGCCGGCGGCAACCGGGCGCTCGGCGTGATGCAGGTGCAACTGGCAAGTGCGCCTTTCATCGCAGGCCGGTCCATCACCGTCGCCGATATCGCGCTCTTCGCCTACACGCAGGACGCCGAATATGCCGGTTTCGACCTTGGCCCATACCCGGCCGTGGCGGCCTGGCTCGACCGCGTCAGGGCCGATCCGGGGCATGTGCCGCTCGAATGGACGCCGCCGAAATTGTGATCTTCGCTTTTAGTGCGTTTTAATCGCGGATTTTTTCGGTTATGCGCAAGTGTGGACTAGACATCGGCTTCGGCGGATGCTGTCATCCGGTCGTAATAAAAGCCGACCAATAAGCGAACCGCATCGAACGGCTTTCTATGGGAGACGATAATATGAAATTCCGCACCCTTCTCGCCGCGGCAACGGCGCTCGCGATGATGTCGCCTGTCGTCGCCGAGGCGAAGACCCAGATCACCTGGTGGCATGCGATGACAGGCGCCAACAGCGAAGTGGTCAACAAGCTGACCAAGGACTTCAACGCCAGCCAGAGCGACTACGAAGTCGTTCCGGTGTTCAAGGGAACCTATGCGGAGACGCTGAACGCCGGCATCGCCGCCTTCCGCGCCGGCCAGGCGCCGGACATCATCCAGGTCTTCGACGTCGGCACCGGCGTCATGATGAACGCCGAAGGCGCCATCAAGCCGGTGGCCGATGTCCTGAGCGACGCCGGCTACAAGTTCGACAAGAGCCAGTACATTCCCGGCGTCGTCGCCTATTATTCGAAGCCCGACGGCACGATGCTGTCGTTCCCCTATAACTCCTCCTCGCCGATCCTCTATTACAACAAGGATATCTTCCAGAAGGCCGGGCTCGACGTGAACAATCCGCCCAAGACCTGGGACGAGGTGTGGGCGGACGCCAAGAAGATCAAGTCGAGCGGCGCGGCCGAGTGCGGCTACACCTCGACCTGGCTGACCTGGATCCATCTGGAGAATTTCGCCGCCTGGAACGACGTACCCTACGGCACCAACCAGAACGGGCTCGCCGGCAAGGATGTGAAGCTGGAGATCAACGCACCGATCTACGTCAACCACTTCCAGGCGATCGCCGATCTCGCCAAGGACGGCACCTTCAAGTATGGCGGGCGCACCTCCGAGGCCAAGCAGATATTCCTCGCCGGCACCTGCGGGATCATGACGGAATCCTCCGGCGGCATCGGCGACGTCGTCAAGGCCGGCATGAATTTCGGCGTCGGCACGCTGCCTTACGATTCCAGTTCCAAGAACGCGCCGCAAAACACCATTCCCGGAGGCGCCAGCCTTTGGGTCTTCGCCGGCAAGTCGGACGCCGAATATAAGGGCGTGGCGGCGTTCTTCAACTATCTCTCCAATACGGACGTGCAGGTCTATCTGCACGAGACGTCAGGCTATATCCCGATCACCCTGGCGGCATACGAAGCGGCCAAGAAATCCGGCTTCTACGAGAAGAATCCCGGCCGCGAGACGCCGATACTCGAAATGACCGGCAAGCAGCCGACCGACAATTCCAAGGGCGTGCGCCTGGTCAACCTGCCGCAGGTGCGCGATATCGAGAACGAGGAGTTCGAGAAGATGCTGGCCGGCAAGCAGGATGCCAAGCAGGCGCTCGACAATGCCGTCGAGCGTGGCAACGCCGCCATCCAGCAGGCGATTGGCCAGTAATCTCCTGAACCGGAAACCGACCCCGTCCACGCGGCAGCGTGGGCGGGCACTTTCGAATGACGATCTATCTCGATCCTGCGGGGACCGCCGGTGACGCCACGCGCGACTTTTCCGCATAAATTCCTGCCTTACCTGCTGCTGGCGCCGCAACTGGCCATCACGCTCGTTTTCTTCTACTGGCCGGCCTCGCAGGCGGTCAGGCAGTCGCTCTTCCGCGAGGATCCGTTCGGCCTGAGGAGCACATTCGTCGGGCTGGCCAATTTCAAGCACGTCCTGTCGCAGCCGAACTACATCAACTCCCTGGAGGTCACGGTCGTCTTTTCCGTCCTCACGACCCTCATCTCGATGGGAGCGGCGCTGCTTCTGGCCGTCATGGCTGAAAAGGTCGTGCGCGGACGCGGCCTCTACCGCACGCTTATGATCTGGCCCTATGCGGTGGCGCCCGCGATCGCCGGCATGTTGTGGCTGTTCATGTTCAACCCTTCCTTCGGGACGCTCGCCTTTCCCCTGCGCTGGCTCGGGCTGAACTGGGACCCGCTGCTCAACAGCGGGCAGGCCATGGTGCTCCTGATCGCGGCGGCGGCGTGGAAGCAGGTGAGCTACAATTTCCTGTTCTTCGTCGCGGGCCTGCAATCGATCCCGAAATCGCTTCTGGAGGCGGCATCGATCGATGGGGCGGGAGAAGCGCGGCGCTTCTGGACGATCACCTTCCCGCTTCTGGCGCCGACCACCTTCTTCCTGCTCGTCGTCAACTCTGTCTATGCGCTGTTCGACACGTTCGGCATCATCGACGCGGTGACAGGAGGAGGGCCGGGCCGGGCCACCGAGACGCTGGTCTACAAGGTCTACAAGGACGGCTTCGTCAACCTCATCCTCGGCGATTCAGCGGCCGAATCCGTCATCCTAATGGCGATCGTCATCGCGCTCACCGCCGTTCAGTTCCGCTATATCGAGCGCAAGGTGCATTACGGGTGAGGGCGCCATGATCTCCACCAGCATCAGCAACCGCGTTATCGCGCACGCGCTTCTCATCCTTGGCGTGGTCATCGTCGCGTTCCCGATCTATTACGTGTTCGTGGCGTCGACCCACAGCCTGACCGAAATCCTCAGTCCGCCGCTGCCGCTGCTTCCGGGCAATCAATTCCTGCACAATTACTATGAGGCGATCTTCGGCGGCGTGCAGCGCATCGGCGGCGTCAGCGCAACGCGCCTCTTGTTCAACACGACGGTCGTCGGCCTGTGCGTCGCCATCGGCAAGATCGTCATCTCCATCCTCTCGGCCTATGCGATCGTCTTTTTCCGCTTTCCTTTCAGGATGACCTTCTTCTGGATGATCTTCATCACGCTGATGCTGCCGGTCGAGGTCCGTATCCTCCCGACCTACAAGGTCATGGTGCAACTTCACCTGATCGATACGTTCGGCGGGCTGATCCTGCCGCTGATCGCCTCGGCGACGGCGACGTTGCTCTTCCGGCAGTTCTTCATGACCATACCGGCCGAACTGGTCGAGGCGGCGCGGGTAGACGGTGCCGGTCCATGGCGCTTCTTCTTCGACATCCTGCTGCCGCTCTCCAAGACGAACATCGCCGCGCTCTTCGTCATCCTGTTCATCTATGGCTGGACGCAATATCTGTGGCCGCTCCTGATCACCAATTCCAACGACATGAACACCATCATCATCGGCCTGAAGAAGATGATCTCCTTTGCCGATGCCGATACGCAATGGCACCTCGTCATGGTTACCTGCATCCTCGCGATCCTGCCGCCGATCCTGGTGGTGGTGCTGATGCAGCGCTGGTTCGTGAAGGGCCTCGTCGAGAGTGAGAAATAAATGGCGACGATTTCGCTTCATGACGTGAAGAAGAACTATGGGCGCACCCAGGTGATCCACGGGATCAGCCTCGACGTCGCCGACGGCGAGTTCATCGTGATCGTCGGGCCGTCGGGCTGCGGCAAGTCCACGCTTCTGAGGATGGTCGCGGGGCTCGAGCCGATCACCGAAGGCACGATCGAGATCGGCGGCCGCGTGGTCAACGATCTGGAACCGCGCGAGCGCGACATCGCCATGGTCTTCCAGAACTACGCGCTCTATCCGCATATGAGCGTCTACGACAATATGGCCTACGGGCTGAAGATCGCCGGCCTTTCCAAACAGGCGATCCGCGAGCGCGTCGATGTCGCCGCCCAGATGCTGGAACTCCAACCCTATCTCGACCGCAAGCCGCGGCTGCTTTCAGGCGGCCAGCGCCAGCGCGTCGCCATGGGCCGGGCGCTGGTACGCCAGCCGGCGGCCTTCCTCTTCGACGAGCCGCTCTCCAACCTCGACGCCAAGCTCAGGGTTCAGATGCGGCTCGAGATCAAGGCGATGCAGCGCAAGGTCGAGACGACTTCGCTCTACGTCACCCACGATCAGGTCGAGGCGATGACGCTCGCCGATCGGCTGGTGGTGATGAACGCGGGCCATGCCGAGCAGATCGACACGCCGCTCAACGTCTATCGCGAACCGGCCACGACCTTCGTCGCCGGCTTTATCGGCTCGCCTGCGATGAACCTCATGGCGGCGGCGGTCGCCGCCAACGGCAAGGGACTGGTGCTTGACGGGAGCGGGACGGTGAAGCCGCGCGACATCGTGCTGCCCGAGAGCGGCCGCAAGGTCCTCATCGGCATCCGGCCCGAGCATCTTTCGCCGGTAGCGGACCTCAACGCCGACCTTCACCTCGCCGTGCAGGCGGTCGAGACGCTTGGCGCCGACACGCTTGCGCATGGCCGTCTTGCCGATGGCGGCGCAGGAAGCGAAATGGTGGCCCGGCTGCCGGGAACGTCGGCCGTAAAGGCGGGCGAGGTGCTGCCGCTCGCCATCGAGCCCGGCATGACGCACCTTTTCGACCGGGAAAGCGGCAGGCGTATCGTGTGAGCCGTTATTTCGGCTCCAGCGACACTCCGTTCTGCCCGGCGACGACATCGGAAAGCATCGGCATGTAATCGTCGCCTCGTCCCTGTGCGACGGCGGAAGCGTAGGAATTGCGCACCGAGGCGCCGACAGGGTTGGCGACGTCGCTCGCCTGGGCGAAGGCGGCCAGATAATTCATGTCCTTCAGCGCGTTGCGCAGCGCGAATTTGTGGGCGTCGCGGTCGCGCTCCAGCACATATTTGAAGAAGGTCTGGTAGAACGGGCAATCCATGCGGCCGCCGCGGATGACGGCGTCGAAGACCTTCGGCGTCAGCCCGGCTTTGGCACCCAGGGTGAGCGCCTCCGAATAGATCGCGGCGTAGCCCATGGCGATGAAGTTGTTGAGGAGCTTCATGGCGTGGCCGGAGCCGGTCGGGCCGGTGTGGATCACGCGGCCGGCGAAGCAGTCGATGACCGGCCGGGCGCGCGCCACCATTTTCTCCTCGCCGCCTACCATGACATCCAGATTGCCTTCGGCGGCCTCCTTCGGCGTACGGCTGAGCGGCGCGTCGATGAGCGTGATGCCCCTGCCGGCAAGCTCGGCCGCGAGACGCAGGGTCGAGGACGGGTCGGAGGTCGAGCAGTCGACGACCAGGAGAGGCTTGCCGGCGCTGGCGAGCCCGTCCGGGCCGTTGACGATCGCCTCGACCTGCGCACTGCCGGTGACGCATAGGAAAACGATATCTGAGTTTTCGGCGAGTTCGCGCGCGTTCTTCGCTTCCGTCGCGCCGCGCTTCTTCAGGTCTTCCACCGGCTCCCGGTTGCGGTGGCCCAGTACGGTGAGCGGCCAGCCCTTGCCGACGATGTTGGCAGCCATGCCGTGGCCCATGAGGCCGACGCCGACAAAACCGATCTTTTCCTTGGTCATCATTTTCTCCGGAGATTCTGATCGCGGGGAACTTAGACCTGGAGGCCTGTTATTGAAATGTGTGAAAGCACAGACGAAAAAGGCGGGGTTCTTACCCCGCCTTCCGCTCGCGTCACAGGCAGCGCTGCTCGCGTCAGCCTGCGGCGCTGAGGTTCTGCGCGGCGGACTTGCCGGTGCGGCGGTCCTGCGCGACCTCGAAATTGACCTTCTGGCCTTCGGCCAGGCCGTTCATGCCCGAACGCTCGACCGCGGAGATATGAACGAATACGTCCGGTCCGCCGGCGTCGGGCTGGATGAAGCCGAAGCCCTTCTGGTCGTTGAACCACTTGACTGTTCCAGTTGCCATTTTTGTCTTCCTGTCGTGTTTGCTACGTTTGGCCCATACGGACCGGTGGTATCGAGATTTTGGAGATAGACATCAGCAAACGCGACCAGAGTGGAGATGGCGCGGGCGTTCAGTTCGATCGGCCGAAATATCAACGGCATGCATATAGGGCCGGACCGCCGGCGAGGCAAGGTCACACGGAATGCAGGGAATACTTGGCGCAAGCGCCCGTCTTTCTATCTTTATCGCTGGCGGAAACAGGCGTACCGGTCCAATGGTCGGGTTAGCACGCGTGCCCCGATTTCCGTATGCGCGGAGGCTGTCTTGAAAAGGTTGATCGTCGTTTCGTTCCTCGTGCTGGCGGCCTTTCCGGCGCACGCCATTTCCCGTTACAATTCCATGAGCATGAGTTGCAGCGCGGCGCAGCAGCTCGTCCTGCGCGAGGGCGCGGTGATCCTGCGCTACCATTCGGCGCGCAACCCGAACCTGCCGCTCTACGACCGCTATGTGAGCGACGGCCGCATGTGCGCGCTGGGGGAGGGGGCGGTGGTGGACACGGTGCCGACGCGCGACAATTCCCGCTGCGTCGTGCTGAAATGCCACGACATCACCTACGACACGCCCGACAACTGATTTCGCGGTCTCGCCGGACCGGCCCTTCAAAAGGCGAAGGATCGCTGCGCCGGGGGCGGCGGGCCGACATGCACGCCCTCCATCTCCAGCAGCCGCTCCTTGGCCGCAGAGCCGCCCGGCGCGGAGAACCCGCCGATCCGGTTGCCCGCGGCGAGGATGCGGTGGCACGGCACCACGATCGGCACCGGATTTCGCCCGAGCGCCTGGCCGGTGTCCTGCGCCCGGCCCTTGTAGCCGGCCTCCTCGGCCAGCCCGCCATAGGTCGTCGTCCGGCCGAAACCGAGCCGGCGCGCCGCATCGTAGATCGCGCGGCGGAAAGGATCGACGCCGTCCAGATCGACCGGAACGCCGGAAAAGTCGACCGGTTCGCCAGCCCCGTAGCGCCGCAGCATGCCGACCAGATCGGCAATCGGAGCCGGTGTGTCGGCGCTCTCGACCGCGCGGCCTTGCATCGTCGCAAGCAGGCGGCGTTCGGTCGCCGGGCGGTCGCGCGCGGGAAGCTGCAGCCGGGTCAGCCCGCGCTCGCTCCAGGCAATGCCGATCCAGCCGATGCCGGTCTCAATCAGCGCATAGGGAACGGTATTCGTCATGACCTGCCCTTTCTAGCACCGCAAGGCTCCGGAACAAACCATAAACGCACGCCGGAGCGGACGAAATCCACCACGAATCTGGGCATGGCGGCCGCTTCGCGCCACCCGAAAACCGCTGTCGCCAAGGTTGCAGGCCGATTCGCTTCGTGCATTGCGGTAGAGGCAATCCTGCGCTAAGGGGATTCCAGGCAACGCAAGGTTATATTTTCCGGCTTCGCGGGGGCGCGAGGGTTTTTGTATATGCGAATCCGCATTCTTTGCGGCCCGATACTGGGCGGCCTGGTCCTGGCTTCGTCCGTGCTGGCCGGCTGCACCACCGGCGATACGGGATTGCCGGGCGTGGCCTCCGCCGTGCCGTCGCCGCGACCCGAGACGCAAACGGCCTCCGCCGAAACGCATGGCCGGTTCGACCGGCTGATCTCCCGATATTCCGCAGCCTATGACGTGCCGGAAAGCCTTATCCACCGCGTGGTCAAGCGCGAGAGCAACTACAACCCCAAGGCCTACCACGCCGGCAATTACGGCCTCATGCAGATCCGCTACCGCACGGCGAAGGGCCTGGGCTACGAGGGCAGCCCGCCCGGCCTCTACGACGCCGAGACCAACCTCAAATACGCGGTGAAATATCTGAAGGGCGCCTGGCTGGTGGCCGGGCACGACGAGAAGCGGGCCGACTGGCTCTACCGCACCGGCTATTATTACGACGCCAAGCGCAAGGGCATGCTCGACAAGGCCGGCTGGGACGCGCTCGCCGCCGTCGAGCCGGAGCCTCAGGCCGGCCCGACAGTCGCCGCCGCCGAGGCGGGGAAAGCCCAGCCAGTCGAAAGGCCGACCATGACCGCATCCGCGGAGCCGGCGCCGGGCCGCTTCGGCGAGGCGACCACGATCCGCACCGCGTCGGTGGTCACCGCCTCCGCCCCGGCAACCGCCATGGGCTATTCCGGCTCCGTGCCGACCGGCGTCCTGGCGCTGCCCAGTGTGATGATTGCGCCGCCCGAGCGTCCGGGTTCTTGAAGGGGCACTTTTTTCGCTCACGCCCGTACGCCGCTTGCGCGGCTGGGCTCCGCGGGGGCGCGCCAACAGGCGCGACGCCCGGTCGGGCGTTGGGGGCGCGTTTGCTTGAGGAGATTTATTCCCACGAACATCCTTCATCCTTCTGTGCCCCTGCGCACCCCCCTCTGTCCTGCCGGACATCTCCCCCTCAAGGG
>Ga0209916_1000123_pt1 | contig 168653 bp, 132 predicted proteins | sample ThiBio_1000_plan_FD_183956 | JGI IMG/M metagenome (GOLD analysis project Ga0209916, IMG submission 183956) | Wastewater bioreactor microbial communities from Cape Town, South Africa - Thiocy_solids_2 (SPAdes) | ecosystem: Engineered > Bioreactor > Thiocyanate-remediating > Anaerobic-Aerobic ...
GCGCTGTTTGGCGGCGAGCTGGGGCTCGATTCGATCGACGCCCTGGAGATCGCCCTCGCCGTGTCCAAGCACTACGGCTTCCAGCTCCGTTCAGACAACCCGGAAAACCGCCGGATCTTCACCAGCTTGCGCAGCCTGTCCGCGCACATCGAACAGCACCGCGTGCATTGAGCATGGTCGGCTTCGTCACGTCCCGTTGCAGGCGCAGATGGCAGGCTGCCGCTTTCACCGGGAGGCGGCCGGACCGTGGCTGCGTGACGCTTTGATGGGCCGAGCTGCACAGGAACGTGACACCTCGACGGCGCGCTCCGCGAGCTTCGGCGCCGCGGTCGGCCGCAGTCGCGATGCCGTAGCGGGTTTCAGTCCGGTCTTGCGGCGCGGGCGGGAGTGCTGATGGCGGCCGCCATGCCGGGGCCGATGACACCGCGCGCATGCTGGCCCCTGCTGCTGGCCTGTCCGTTGCTCGCGCTGGCGGGGGCGCTCAGCCATCACGTCGCCCTGGCCTTGCTGGCGCTGGCCCTGTTCGTCACCCTGGCCATGCTGCCCGCCCTGGAGCGGCGGCAACCTCGGCCCTGGCTGGCGTGGGTGGGATTGCAGGCGGCGTTGGCGCTGGTGGCCTGGCTCGGGTTTGCCGGCCTCCTGCTGGAGGCCGTGCCGGTGGCGGTCAACGCGGTCCTGGCCTGGTTGTTTGCCCGCACCGTGTCGCGTCCGCGGCCGTTGATTGCCTGCTGCATCGTCGCGGTGGAGGGCGAGGCACGCTTGCGCGAGCCTGGCGTGGCGCGCTATGCGCGCCGGCTCACCGTATTCTGGGCGGCGCTGCTGGCCGCCAATGCGTTGCTCCTGGCGTGGCTGCTGGCGTGCGTGCCGCAGGTCGGTGTGCTGGCACGCCTGGGCCTGGATTCCGCATGGCACGGGGATGCCCGCTGGGCCACGACCTGGCTGGAGGTGGGTGGCTATGCACTGCCCGCCATGCTTTTCGTGCTCGAGTACGGCTACCGGCGCTGGCGCTGGCGCCACCTCCAGCATCCGGGTCTGGCGGAGATGCTGCTGCGCCTGGCGGCACAATGGCCGCGTCTGCTGCGTGACCGGGGTGTGCCGGAATGACGGGCCTGACGACGTTCACACAGGCATGTTGCGTCGATCCGTGTCATCCGGCCCTGGCCGGACACTTCCCGCAGCGTCCGCTGGTTCCCGGCGTGACCCTCCTGGAGCAGGTGGCGCTGGCGCTGCGGGCATGGCGGCAGCAACGTCTGGCGCGCGTGGTGGAGGCCAAGTTCATCGCCCCCTTGCTGCCGGCCCAGCTGGCGCAGCTGCGGTTGACGGCGCCCGTCGACAGCCTGCGTGTGTCCTTCGTGATCGAATGCGCCGGCGCGGTTCTGGCCCGCGGTATCGTGGAGGCCGCGCCATGAAGGCGGCGTCGCCCTGGCATGGGCGTCCCGAGGGCGGTGGGCGCTTTGCGATCTGGTTGATCCGATGCATTGCCTTGTACGGCGGCCGCCGGCTGGCGCGCGCCTGCCTGTACCCGATTACCGGATATTTCTATCTGCGCCGTGGTTCGGAGCGGCGGGCGTCGCGCGATTACCTGGGACGCGTGTTCGGCCGCGCGCCGACGCGTTGGCAGGTGCTGCGGCATGTGCATTGTTTCTCCGCGACCATCCTGGATCGGGTGTTCTGGCTGGCTCAGGGCGAACGGCCGTTCGCGATCGAGACCCAGGGCCTGGAGCAGCTGGAGCAGCTCGTCGCCCGTGGCCAGGGCGTGCTGCTGCTCGGCTCGCACCAGGGCAGCTTCGAAGCCTTGCGCACCATCAGCAGCCGGCGCCCCGGGCTTGCCTTGCGCGTGGTGTTGGACAAGCAGCAGACGCCGGCGTTGACCGCGCTGCTGGAGGCGCTGGCACCGGGTGTCGGGGCCAGCGTGATCGATGCCGCCCAGGGCGGCCCGTGCATGGCCCTGGCCATGGCCGAGGCCTGCGCCAGCGGTGCGCTGGTGGCCCTGCTGGCGGACCGCGGCCGTGAACGTGAAGTCTTGCGCCGGGCGGAGCTGCTGGGCGCGCCGGCGCCGTTCCCGACCAGTCCCTGGTTGCTGGCCAACAGCCTGCGGGTGCCGGTCGTGCTGTGCTTTGGCCTGTACCTTGGCGGCAACCGCTACCGCCTGGTGTTTGAGCCGTTTGCCGAGCGGGTCGAGATCCCGCGGCGCGGGCGCGACACGGCACTCGACGCGTTGATTGCCCGCTATGCCCAGCGGCTGGAATATTACATGCGGGTCGCGCCCTACAACTGGTTCAACTTCTATGACTTCTGGCAAGCCAATCCAGCGCCTGCGGAAGCGCCGGCGGCTGTCGCTGCTGATTCCGGCCCTGCTGCTGCCGGCCTTGGCGACCGCGCCAGCGCGTGAGCTCCAGGCTCCGGCCGGCGCCGCCACCACGGCGTCTGCTACGTCCGCGACGGCATTGATCGCCGCGCTCGGGCGCCCGGCGCCGGCGCGCACGGCATTCGCCGAGGCGCGCTTCCTGCGCATGCTGGACCGGCCGCTGGTGGTCTCCGGGGAGCTGGCCTGGCTCGGCGGCGACCGCCTCGAGCGCGAGGTGCGTGCGCCGCGGGCGGAGCGCTACAGCATTGCCGACGGCAAGGTCACCCAGCAGCGCCCGGGACAGGCACCGCGTCAGTTTGCACTCGGCCGGGCGCCCCAGCTGCAGGTCTTGCTGGACAGCTTCGTGGCCCTGCTCAGCGGTGACGGCGAACGCCTGCAGCAGGCGTTCGCCGTGCATGCCAGCGGCGAAGCGTCCGCGGCCTGGCGCCTCAGCCTGACCCCCCGCGACGCCAAGGTCGCGCGCAGCGTGGCCGGCATCGTCATCGACGGCCGCGCCGGCGAGGCGCACTGCATGCAGGTGCGTGAGGCCGACGGCGACCTCAGCATCGACCTGCTGGGTGCGTTGGCGGCCGACATGCCGACGCAGCCCACCGTCGAGACGCTGCAGGCATTGTGCGACGGCGCACGCTAACATGGGTCGCGGCGCACGGTTCGGCTTGTTGCTCGGCTGGCTGCTGGCGCTCGCGGCCCTGGGCTGGCTGATTGGCCAGCGCCTGCACGTCACCACCGACCTGCGCAGCTTCATGCCGGCGCCCACCACGCCGGACCAGCGTCTGCTGCTGGATCAGCTGGGTTCCGGGCCGGCCTCGCGTCTGTTGCTGCTGGCCATCGATGGCGCCCCGCCGGCGCAGCTGACCGCGCTCAGCCGGCGCCTCGCCACCAGCCTGGCGGGTGACCCGCGCTACAGCGAGGTGTTGAACGGCAACCTGGACCTTGGCACCCTCGATCCGGGCCTGCTGCCATACCGCTACCTCCTCTCGCCCACCCTGGACAGCCAGCCGCTGGACGAGGCGTTCCTCGCCGACCAGTTGCAGCAGCGCGTGGATGACTTGTCCTCCCCGGGCGCCAGCCTGCTGAAGCCGCTGCTGCCGCGCGATCCCACCCTGGAGGTGCTCAAGCTGGCCGAGTCCTGGGCGCCGCCGCACACGCCGGAGCTGCGCGATGGCGTCTGGTTTTCCGCACGCGATGGCGCGTTGCTGCTGGTGCAGACCGCCGCCGCCGGTTTCGACCCCGGCGCCCAGGAAGCAGCGGTGGCGGGTATCGAGCAGGCGTTCGCGGCCCTGCCGGATCGCGGCGAAGCCAAGTTGGCATTGAGCGGACCGGGCTACTTCAGCGTGGTGCTGGGCGCGCAGACCCGGCACCAGGCGGAATGGATCGGGCGCGTTTCCACGGTGGGCTTCGTGCTGTTGCTGCTGCTGGCCTACCGCAGCGTGCGTTCGTTGCTGCTGTCGGCCCTGCCGATCGCGAGCGCCGCCCTGGCCGGCATCGCCGCCCTGACCCTGGTCTACCCGCAGGTGCACGGTATCACCCTGGCGTTCGGCTTCACCCTGCTCGGCGTGGCGCAGGAATACCCGATACGCGTGCTCAGCCATCGCCGCGCCGGCGAGGACGCCGTGGCTAGCGTGCGCAGCCTGTGGCCGCTGCTGCTCACCGCGATCGCCTCGGCCTGCATCGCCTACCTGGCGTTCTACGCCTCGGGCGTCGCGGGCTTGCAGCAATTGGCCGTGTTCACCATTGTCGGCCTGCTGGTGGCCGGCTTCAGCACGCGCTACCTGCTGGTGCACCTGCTGCCGCGGCGGGTGCACGACGTGGCTGACCTGCGCTGGCTGGCGCGGGCGAGGCAGTGGGTCGATCACCTGCCGCGGCCGGCCTGGGTGCCGCTGCTGGTGGGCGCGCTGATCGTGGGGTTGCTGGCCGTGGCCCCGGGGCCGTTCTGGCAAAACGACTTGGCCGCATTGACCCCGCTGCCGCCCAGCCTGCTGCAGCGCGACGCACGCCTGCGTGAGGCACTGGGCGCGCCGGACGTGCGTTACCTGCTGGTGCTGCAGGCACCGACCGCGCAAGGTGTGCTGGCCCTGTCGCAGTCGCTGCAGGGGCGGGCCGATGCGCTGGTTGCGCGGCATGCGGTCGACGCGCTGGAGTTGCCCTCGCGCTACCTGCCGCCGGTGGCGCTGCAGCGCCAGCGCCAGGCGCGCCTGCCGGATCGGGCCACGCTGCAGTACGAGCTGCAGCAGGCCTTGCAGGGCTTGCCGTTCCAGCCAGGCCTGTTTGCGCCCTTCGTGGCCGATGTCGAGGCGGCCCGCCATCTGCCGCCGCTGACTCCTGCGCAGTTCGAGCGCAGCCCGCTCGGCCAGCGTCTGGCGGCGATGCTGGTGGAGCAGGATGGACAATGGTTTGGGTTGGCGAGCGTGAGTGGCGTTCACGATGTCGCGGCCTTGCAGGCGCTGGGTGAGGGCAGCCATGGTGACGTGCGCCTGCTCGATCTCAAGGCCGCCTCGGAGGCGCTGGTGGCGACCTACCGCAGTCGCATCCTGCATGCCCTGCTGGGGGCTGCGCTGCTGCTGGTGCTGACCATCGGCGTGGCCTTGCGCAGTGCGCGCCGGGCCTGGCACGTGCTGGCACCGATGACCCTGGCCACCTTTCTGGTGCTGGCCGTTGAGCGTGTGGCAGGGATCGAGATTTCCCTGTTCCACCTGGTCGCGCTGATCCTCGCCGGCGGCCTCGGCCTGCACTACGCGCTGTTCTTCGAGCGTGATACCGGCGAGCCCGCCGAGCAGCGGCGCACCCTGCACGCGACGCTCGTGTGCGTGTTGTCCGCGCTGCTGGTGTTCGGCATGCTGGCGTGGGCGACGATCCCGGTCCTGCGCGCGATCGGCCTCACCGTGGGCCTGGGCGTCGCCTTCCACTTCTGCCTTTCCATCCTGATGGCGCCGCACGCCGATGCTGCCGAAAAGTAACTGGGCCGGGCTGATCCCGCATGCCGGCAGCATGTGCCTGCTGGATGCCGTGCTGGACTGGGACGCCGAAAGCATCCACGCCACGAGCGCCAGCCATGCCCGGGCCGACAACCCGCTGCGCGGCCCGCACGGCCTGCACGCGGTGTGCATGGCCGAATACGGCGCGCAGGCCATGGCCGTGCACGGCGCCCTGCTGGCGCGGGCGCGCGGCGATTGCGCGGTGCGCGCCGGCATGCTGGTCAGCGTGCGCGACCTGGTCCTGCACGCGGAATACGTCGACGCGCTGCCCGGCCATCTGGACGTCCACGCCAGCTGCCTGCATGCCGCGCCGGAGGGCGCACAATATGATTTTCGCGTCGCGCACGCCGGCCGGCTGCTGGCCAGCGGCCGTGCCACCGTGATGTATCCGGATCCCCCTTGAGCGAGGCCGCCATGTCCCATCCCGAACTCCCGCGCCGCGCCCTGGTGACCGGTGGCAGCGGCGACCTGGGTGGTGCGATCTGCCACGCGCTGGCCGGCGCCGGCTTCCACGTCATCGTGCACGCCAACCGCGGTACGGAGCGGGCGGTGGCCGTCGTGTCGGCGATCCGAGCTGCCGGCGGCAGCGCCGAGGCGGCTGCCTTCGACCTCACCGACGCCGCGGCGACGGCATCGGCGCTGCAGGCGCTGCAGGCTGGCGGCGCAATCCACGCGCTGGTGCACAACGCCGGCATCCACGACGACGCGCCGATGGCCGGCATGAGCGATGCCCAATGGCACAGGGTCATCGATGTCTCACTGCACGGCTTCTTCCACGTCGCCCGGCCACTGCTGCTGCCGATGGCGCGGGCGCGCGCCGGGCGCATCGTGGCCATCAGTTCGGTCGCCGCGCAACTCGGCAATCGTGGGCAGACCAACTACGCCGCCGCGAAGGCCGCACTGCACGGTGCCTGCCGTTCCCTGGCCCGGGAGATGGCGGCACGCGGTGTCAGTGTGAATGTGGTGGCGCCGGGGGTGATTGCCGGGCGCATGGCCGAGGACGCTTTCCCGCCCGAGCGCATCCGCGAGCTGGTGCCGGCGCAGCGTGCCGGCCGGCCCGAGGAGGTGGCGGCGCTGGTGGCCTTCCTGTGCAGCGACCAGGCAGCCTACATCAACGGCCAGGTCATCGGCGTCAATGGCGGCATGGGCTGAGCGTCGCGGCCCGCGCGTCAGCGCCGGTCACGAGGACAGCGTGGTGAGCACGTCGCCGGGCTGGTCGTCGCCGAGCACCAGCGCCTTCTGCCGCGAGCGCCGATAGCTGGCAATGATGTCGCCGTAATGCACGACGCGGCCAATCGTGTACAACGTGATGCGGGTGACGTCGCGGGCTGGACTCAAATGGCTGGCGCGAAACTCGGAGTGGTAGCGCGACGCGATGGGTACCGAGACCACGCCGACGCCTCTTTCCCGCGAGGCCGTAATGAGCAGCGCGGCCTCGAACACGAAATCCTCGGCCGGCAGCTCGACCAGCTCCAGTGCTGCCGGCGGGTACCAGCGCTGGCCGCTTTGCGTATCCGCCACCGGTTGCGCGCAGGCCCAGGAGATGCCCCAGTCGGCCACGGCGTTGGCGCGGCGCCGGGCATGCGGTTGCTGCTCGCGGTTGAGCAGGCGGGCACCAATGACGATGTGGCCGGGGTAGCGCCGTGCGGCCGCGACGATGCGCGGGATGTCGCTGGCCAGGTGCTGGCCGTCGCCGTCCATGGTCAGCACCGCGGCATAGCCCTGGCGCCGCGCCTCGCGAAAGCCGCGGCGCAGCGCCTCGCCCTTGCCGTGCCGTGAGTCGAGGTGCAGCAAGGTGACCGGCAGGCGCGAGACGATCTCGGGGGTGCGATCGGTGGAGCCATCGTCGACCACGATCACCGCCACGCCAAGGGCAAGCACCGATTCGACCACGGCCTGGATCGCCGACTCCTCGTTGAGGCAGGGAATCAGCACGCACCAGCGTTCCGACAGCTCGTTCACGGCATGCGCTCCAGGTCGATGTGCAGTCCCAGGGCCGGGGCTGCGGCGAGTTGGCAATGCCCCGCGCCCTGCGCCAGCAGCGCCAGCAGCGCCAGCGCCGGGGCCGAGGGGTTGTTGCTGCGCCAACTTGCCAGCGGCTCCGGCAAGGGCGGCTCGGGGTACGCGGGGTGCGCGGGGATGAGCTGCAGATCGACGCGCGCCAGCGTGTGGGCGCCACGCGCGGGAGACAGGACCAGGGCGCTGCCGAAGGCCTCGTGGCAGTCGGTCACTTCGTACATCGGCCCCGCACCCACGGTGTCGGCGCAAGCCAGCAGCACCGCCTCGTCGTTGCCCAGCGCCTGGCTGCCGGCTTCCAGCAGGCCAGCGCCGAAGCTCGCGCGTCCCGCGCTCACCGCGCTCGAGGCGGCACGGCAGCCGACGGCAATGGTCCAGTAACCGGCCGGGGCATTGTGCACGGAATTGTGGAAGCGCGTCGGCGACAGCTCCAGCGGCTCGCGGGCCAGGGTTGCGCACATGTAGTCGGTGGTGGCTTGGTCGCCGTGCGACGAGGCAAAGACGCAAGGCAGCATGCCCAGCTCGCGGCCGCTCGCCGCCGCGGCCTGCTGCGCGACTTCCAGCGCCAGGTGCACGCAGGCGGGCGCGCGGCGGCGCTCGGCCGGTGGCAGGATCGCGGCAATGGGCGCCTTCGCCGGCGGAGCAGGTGTCGCCCCGGCCAGGACCTCGCACAGTGCGGGAAAGCCGGCCAGGTGCGGCGACCACACACCGACGCCCTCGATGTAGAAGCGCAGGCGCAGGCCGGTCATGGCGCCACCCCGGCATGGGCAAACAGCAGGCAGGCGTTGTTGCCGCCAAAGCCGAACGAGTTGCTGAGCGTGACGCCGATCGGCCGGCTCTCGTTGCGCCACGCGAACCGGGGGCCGCAGCGCGGATCGGGCCTGGTGGTGCCGAGGTTGCCCGGCAACAGGTCGTGCGCCATCGCCAGCAGGCTGATGACAGCCTCCAGCGCGCCGGCCGCGCCGAGCGTGTGACCGCTGTAGCCCTTGCTGGAACTGGCGCGGGTGCTGGCCGGAAACAGCCGCTGGAGCACGGCAGCCTCGACTTCATCGTTCTTGACGCTGGCGGTGCCGTGCAGGTTGATGTAGTCCACCTGTGCGGGCTCGATCGCGGCCCGCTCCAGCGCGGCGCGCAGTGCCAACTCGGCGCCGCGACCGTCCGGGTCCGGGGTCGACATGTGGTGGGCGTCGCTCGATTCGCCGTAGCCGATCAGGCGCGGCCGGCCCGGCGCGACCGCGCCGCGCTCAAGCAGGGCAAAGGCTGCCGCCTCGCCAATCGAGATGCCGTCTCGATCGGCATCGAATGGGCGGCATGGCGTGCGCGACACCAGCTCGAGCGCGTTGAAGCCGTACAGCACGCTGGCGCACAGGCTGTCGACGCCACCGACCACGGCGGCATCGACCAGGCCCAGTCGCAGCAGGCGCTCGGCGCTGGCAAACACCTTGGCGCTCGACGAACAGGCGGTGGAGATGGTCAGGCAGGGTCCCTCGAGGCCGAGGGTGGCGGCCACGAAGGCCGACAGCGAGTGCGGGTTGTGCAGCTTAGGCCGCAGCATGAAGTCGGCAAACCCGCCGTCGGCATCGAGCGTGCGGTAGGCCTCCTCGGTGGCGCCGATGCTTGCCGTGGAAGTGCCGAGCAACAGGGCGACGCGGTCGGCGCCGTAGCGTGTGCGGGCCTCCAGTACCCGGGCCAGGAAGCCATCCTGCTGCAGCCCTACCCAGGCCAGGCGGTTGTTGCGGCAGTCCCAGCTGGCGAGCGGCGCTGGCAGCGTCGCGTCCTCCAGCCCGGCAACGCGGCCGACCCAGCAGGGCAGCGGCGCCGGGCCGAAATCGTTCGGCCGCAGCGCCGTGTGTTCGCTGCGCAGGCTGGCCAGGTGGGCGTGCAGGCCGCGCCCCATGGCCGAGGTCGCCGTGCAGGCGCTGATCGCCAACGGAGTCATCGGGTCGGGCATGGCGGAAGACTAATAGTCATGGAGAAGCTTGCCTAGGAGCGCTCATGCCCGCGGCCAGGTGGCGTCCATGCCGCGTCCCCATGGCCGTTGCGCAAGTGGCACGGGTCGTGCGCAGCATGGCGCAGCGTGTATGAAGGAGTCGCGAATCCGCCTCCGCTGTCGCCGTCGATGGGCGCGACGACGTGCCGCACGGAGCTACGATGATGGTCTTGCTACGCTCGGCGCCGGGCCCGAGGATGTCACGATGATTGAACAAGCCGACCAGGCCGCCACGTTCCTGCGCGAGTTGCAGCTGCGCATCTGCACCGCGATCGAGCGTGCCGACGGCGGCTCCATGTTCGTGGAGGACGCGTGGACCCGGCCGGAAGGTGGCGGTGGGCATACCCGCGTGCTGCGCGACGGTGCGGTGTTCGAGCAGGCCGGGGTCAATTTTTCCCGCGTCTCCGGGCACGAGCTGCCACCCAGCGCCACGGCGCACCGGCCGGAGCTGGCCGGCGGCGAGTTTGTCGCCACCGGGGTCTCGCTGGTGCTGCATCCGAAAAACCCCCACGTGCCGACCACCCACGCCAACGTGCGCTATTTCGAGGCGCGCAAGCCGGGCGTGGAGCCGGTGTGGTGGTTCGGTGGCGGTTTCGACCTCACCCCGTTCTATGCGTACGACGAGGACATCGTGCACTGGCACCGGGTGGCCCGGGACCTGTGCGTGCCCTTCGGCGCGGACGTCTATCCGCGCTACAAGCAGTGGTGCGACGAGTACTTCTACCTGAGGCACCGACACGAGACCCGTGGCGTGGGCGGGCTGTTCTACGACGATCTCAACGCCGGCGGCTTCGAGCGCTGCTTTGCCTTCACCCGTGCGGTCGGCGACGGCTTCCTCGACGCCTACCTGCCGATCGTCGAGCGCCGCCGCGAGATGCCCTATGGCGAACGCGAGCGCGAGTTCCAGTTGTACCGGCGCGGCCGCTACGTGGAGTTCAACCTGGTGTACGACCGTGGCACGCTGTTTGGCCTGCAATCGGGCGGGCGCACCGAGTCCATCCTGATGAGTCTGCCGCCGCGCGTGCGTTTCGAGTACGCCTATGCGCCCGAGCCGGGCTCGGCCGAGGCGCGCCTGGGCGCCTACCTCAAGCCGCGCGACTGGATCTGAGCACGGCACGCCGCAACCGGGTTTGACCTATGCGGCACGGCGCCGCACCATCACGTTTTCCATGCACGGTTGCCGCCCATGTCCAAGCTCGTCCTCATCCGCCACGGCCAGTCGCAATGGAACCTGGAGAACCGCTTCAGCGGCTGGGCCGACGTCGACCTCACGCCGCAGGGCATGGCCGAAGCCACTGCGGCGGGGCGCCTGCTCAAGGAATCCGGGTACGCCTTCGACGTTGCGCACACCTCGGTGCTCAAGCGCGCGGTGCGCACCTTGTGGGGCGTGCAGGAGGCCATCGACGCCATGTGGTTGCCCGTCCTCACCGATTGGCGCCTCAATGAGCGCCACTACGGCGCGCTGACCGGACTCAACAAGGCCGACACGGCCGCCAGGTACGGCGAGGCGCAGGTCAAGGTCTGGCGGCGCAGCTACGACGTGCCGCCGCCGCCGCAGGAGCCAGCGGCGAACGAGCCACTGCGCGATCCACGCTATGCCAGGCTGGCGGCGCAGCAGATTCCCGCCACCGAATGTCTCAAGGACACCGTGGCACGCGTGCTGCCCTACTGGCACGAGGTGCTGGCGCCGGCGATCCGGGCCGGGCAGCGCGTGCTGCTGGTGGCGCACGGCAACTCCATGCGCGCGCTGGTCAAGTATCTCGACGACGTTTCCGATGCCGACATCGTCGAGCTCAACATCCCCAACGGCGTGCCCCTGGTGTACGAGTTCGACGAGGCGCTGCGCCCGCTCGAGCACTACTACCTCGGCGACAGCGCCGAGATCGAGGCCAAGATGGCTGCCGTGGCCAACCAGGGCAAGGCACGCTGAGCCACGGCGGGGCGCCGCCGCGCGCTTTTGTCACCGCGCAGCGCATCGCGCCGCCGGGAAGAGGCGTCGCGCAGGCCCTGAGGGGTGATGCGTCTCCTCTTGCGCTGGCACCGACGACCTGGCCACCGATGCCAGGGCCGGATCAGGAAAATGCTCCGCCCGGCCGTCGACGCTTGGTGCGTACGGGACGCACCGCGTGCAGTGAACGGATCAGTTCGGCGGCGATGCTGGTGCCGCTGAAATGCTCCTCGACGAACTGCCGGCCGGCCAGTCCCATCGGCACGCGGACGGCAGGGTCACACAGGCCGAGGATGGCATCACGCCATGCGGCAGAATCACCTGGCGGCAACAGCAGACCGCTGACGCCGGCCTGCATGGTTTCCGGGATGCCGCCGATATCGCTGCCCAGCACGGGGATGCCGGCAGCCTGCGCCTCGACCGATACACGCCCAAACGTTTCCGGTGCCAGCGACGGGAACGCCAGCATCGACATGGCGTTGTACCACGGCGTGCTGTCCTGGACCCAGCCTGGAAAATGGTGGTGGGACGCATTGGGGTCGCGTTGTGCCAGTTCACGCAGTGCCGCCCCGTCAGGGCCATCGCCCAGCCACAGGCAATGCAGCCGCGGCTCCCGCGCCATCGCTTCGCTGGTGGCGATGAGCAGGGTGAAAATGCCCTTGCCGCGCTGCAGCCTTCCGGCATAGCCGACCACGATGGCCTCCTCGTCGAGGCCCAGGCGCTGCCGCAGCGCCGAGCGTTGCCGCGCATCAGGATGGCAACGGTCGACATTCACCGGGTTGTGCAGAATCTGCACACGCTCGGGGGGTATGCCGCGGTCGAGATAGCCCTGGCGCGCGTATTGGGACACGGCGAAGAAGCGCTGGGCCAGACGCGGCAGCATCCACGCCGACAACATTCTCATTGGCGGCGTGCGGTGGCGGAACAGGGCCACTGGAATCCTGAGCGCACGGCCCAATGCGATCAGCGGCCAGTATTCCTTGCCGAAATTGCCGATCAGCCAGTCCGGTTGCGTCTGCCCCGCGGCGCGGACCACCGTGGCGTAGCCGCGCGGATCGAGCACGTTGCGGAACTTGCCCAGGCGCAGGTCCACCCCGGAGCCGCCCAGCTCGGCAGCAATCAGGCTGCCGGGCGCGGCGATCACGGTCACCGCGTGGCCTGCCCCGGCGAGCGCCTCGGCGAGGGCCACGAAATGTGTCGCTGCACCGGTGTTCTCGGCGTTGGTGCCGACCAGCAGGAAGTTCATGCACGCCGGTCCTCGTAGGCGGTGAGGGTACGCATGGCAAACTGCGGCAACAGGTGGTGGCGCGCGATCTGCACCCGTGGCAGGCGCCACAGGTCGGCGCCGGGACGGGCGCGGCCGCGGCTGGTGGTCGTGGCGGCGACAAAGCCGGCTTCGCGTGTGGCGGCGGCGACGCGGCCGTCCACGTCGCCGTACGGGTAGCAGAACTGGGTGACGGCTGCGCCAAGCACGTCCTCGAGATCGCTCTTGGCGCCATGAATCTCGTCATGCAGGGCCTGGTCGCCGCAGCGCGTGAGATGCGGGTGGCTGCGGCTGTGGGCCCCGACTTCCATGCCGGCGGCGGCCCACTGGCGCAGCTGCGCCGCCGACATCACGGGCTTGCGGACCCCGAGCCGCTCGGCGTCCCAGCAGTTGAAACGTCCCAGCACGCTACTGACCGCGTACACGGTGGCGGTGAAGCCATAGCGTTGCAGCAGCGGCAGCGCGGCTTCGAGGTTGTCCTGGTAGCCGTCGTCCAGGGTGATCACCGCGATGCGGCCACTGCGCTCGCCGCGCAGGTAGGGCATCGCCGCGGCCATCGACACGCCGACATAGCCCAGCCGGCGCAGCAGCCACAGCTGGCGTGCGAATGCGCCGGGGCTGACGTACAGGCTGCGGTACACCGGCAGTCTGTGCGGCGCACGCGCGATGTTGTGGTACATCAGGATCGGCAATGCTGGCGATGGCTGGATTCGGTCCATGACGTGTTCCGCGAAGGCTCGCAGGGCACTCGAACGGCGATGCTTGACCGGCACCTGGGCGGTATGCCGCGACTGCGGCGTGCCGGCGACGCCCGCCAGGCGCGGCCACTACAGCCGGTCTGTCTTTCAGGTGGCTGTCGTGTGCCGCTGCTTGCGGCATCCCTGTTCAGCTGCCGGATGGCGATGCCGCGGCCGGTGCCCGCCGGGACCTGCGCGGCAGGGGCGGGTCGCGAGGCGCGGGGGTCTTACCCTGCCCGATGTGGCAGGGCGAGGTATTCCTCGCTGCCCATCTCGATCAGGCGCGATTCGGTGCGCGCGAACGCCGCGCGCAGGCGTTCGCCGGCATACAGCTCGGTGATCGGCGCGGCCGCGGACAGCACCAGCTTGACCTGGCGGTCGTAGAACTCGTCGACCAGCTGCACGAAGCGCTGCGCGGGGTCCTCGCTGTACACGGTGAACTGCGGCACGTTGGCGACGATCACGGTGGGGCAGGACTTGGCCAGCTCGATATAGTCGCTGACCGCGCGTGGCCCTTCGCACAGGGCGGCGAAATCGAACCACAGGATGTTGTCGGCACGCCGCACCAGCGGGATGTCGCGGCCCAGGATGTGCAGCGCGCCGCCCTCGCGCACCGGCCCGCTGGCCTGGCTGGCGAAGATGCGCTCCAGCGTCCGCTGTGCCTCCGGCCCGGGCGGGGTGAGGTATACCGAGGCCTGGGTCAGCGCGCGCAGCCGCCAGTCGTGGGACGACTGCAACTCCACCACATGGCAACGTTGTTCGAGCAGGGCGATGGCCGGCAGGAAGCGCGCGCGCTGCAGGCCACCACGGTAAAGCTGCGCCGGCGGCGTATTGGACGTGGTCACCAGCACCACGTCGTGGGCAAACAGCGCCTCGAGCAGGTTGGCGAGAATCATCGCGTCGCCGATGTCGTTGACCAGGAACTCGTCCAGGCACAGCACGCGGCAGCGGCCGGCCAGCTCGGCGGCGACGATGCGCAGCGGGTCCTGGCGCTCGCCAAGCGCGTGCAGGGCCGCGTGCACCTCGGCCATGAAGCGATGGAAATGCCGACGCAAGGCCACGCCGTGCGGCAGGCTGGCGGCAAACAGGTCCATCAGGAAGGTCTTGCCGCGGCCGACCTGGCCCCACAGGTACAGGCCGGGTATGGCCGCGGCCGGTTCGGTGCCAAGCATGCCACGCAGGCGCCCGAGCAGGCCCTCGGGACGCAGTGCCGCAGCGCAGAGGGCAGCGTGCAGGCGATCGAACTCAGGCAGCAGGGCAAGCTGCGTCGGATCCGCTTCCCAGCGGTGTGCGGCTACGCCTTCCGCGTAGCGGACGCTGGGCGCCAGCGGTAGCCCATCAGCCATGGGCTGCGTTCCAGTGATAGGAATTCAAGGTGCGCGATCAGCCTCAGGCATGCCGCAGTGGCGGCCGCCAATCGCGCACCGCGTGCTTGATCGCGCCGCGCAGGTCCATCATCCGGCGGTGGAAGAAATGCCCGGTATCCGGCATGCGGATCAGCTCGGGCGGCTGCTTCAGCGCGGCGACCCAGTCGAACACGGCCTGCGGGTCCACGATCTCGTCGGCTTCGCCCTGGATCAGCAGCCACGGGCAGGTCGGCAGCGGCACGCCGTCCAGCGGGCGCAGGCCGATGGGCGGGGCAATGCTGACCAGTGCCTTGGCCTGCAGGCGCACGGCGTTGCGCAAGGTGACCCAGGCGCCGAACGAGAATCCGGCCAGCCACAGCACGTCGTCCGGCCGCACCTTGCGCACCCAGTCGGCCACGGCCACCAGGTCGTCGCCCTCGCCCGGTCCGCCGTCGTGGGTGCCGGTGGAGTTGCCGGTGCCGCGGAAGTTGAAGCGCAGCGTATCCAGCCCGGACTCGCGCAGCGCCCGCTCGGCCATGGTCACCACCTTGTTGTGCATGGTGCCGCCCTGTTCGGGCTGCGGGTGGCAGATCACCGCCACGCCGCGCCGTGCACAGTTGCGCGTGGCGACGTCGGTGATGGCTTCCAGCTTCCCCGCCGGGCCATCCAGCAGGAAGCTGGCGGACTCGGTGGGAAACGCGGTTGGGGTGGAGGACAGGGGCGTGGGGCTCATGCGTCGATGATACCTGCCTTGCGCCGCGTCCGCGGCCGGCGTGACGGGAACCAGCGGCGTGCAGGGCAGCGATGGCCGCACAACGCCGGTCGAACGGACCGCTGGCGGTGTCGGCTGTGGGTGGCAAAGACGGCTAAAATGCCGGCAGCCACCGGGCCGTACCGGGGAGCGTGCCCACCATGCGAGTTGCCTCGTTGCGTTTGTTGCGGCCATACATCGTGCTCGGTGCGGCGTTGGCGTTTTTCCTTGTTTGCGTGGTGCTGGCCGCCGGCGGCGAGCCGCAGCGGCTGCAGCAGATCTTCGTGGCCAGCCTGATGCTGTGCACGCTCGGCGCGCTCCTGGCTGTGCTCGCGCGTCCAGCCACCGCACTGGTGCTTGCCGGCGGGGTGTTCGTCGGGCTGCGCTTCATTGCCGTGCTGAAGATGCAATACCTGGAGTCCACGCTGCTGCCGGCTGACTTCGTCTACTTTGCGCGCACCAGCCTGGTCGACACCTTGCGCCACTACCCGCACCTGTACGCGCTGGGCATCGGTCTGTGCGTCCTCGGCCCGGTGCTGCTGTACCTGGTGTGGCGCGGCGACCTGCACTGGCGCGGGCGAAGCCGGTGGCGCGCGGGCCTGCTGCGCGTGCTGGGTGTGGTGGGTTTCGCCGGCATGTTCTGGATGCTGCTGCTGCCGCACGGCGCCTTTGCCCAGCTGCATGCGCGCGCGGCCTGGGACGAGATGTCCGACGACGCGCTGCTCACCGACTTCTTCGTCAACTGGCGCGATGCCGAGGTCCAACTGCCGCGGATGTCCAACGCCCTGGCGGCGCAGCAGCAGTGGGCCGGCACGGCCATGCCGAGCTCGCCGGCCGCGCATGGACCCTATCCGGACATCGTGCAGGTGTTGGAGGAGAGCACGTTCGATCCTTCCAATTTCGACGCCTGCCGCGACGTGGCGCTGTGCCAGTTCGCGCTGTTCCGCGCCGACGCGCGCACGCGCGGTGCGGGCGTGCTGCGCGTGCACACGTTTGGCGGCGGCACCTGGGTCAGCGAGTTTGCGGCCTTGACCGGCATGCCGCATGACATCTTCGGGCCCGGCGGCATGTATGCGCCATTCGTGCTCGCGCCCCACGTGCGCGACGCCTTGCCCTGGCTGCTGCGGCGCCTGGGCTACACCACGATTGCCGTGTATCCCACGGTCGGCAGCTTCCTCAACGGCCGCAACGCCTATCGCGACTACGGCTTCGACCATCTGTATGACGCCAGTGAGTTGCAGCTTGACGAGTGGGAGGAATCCGACGCGCAGATGTTTGCCGCCGCGGCGCGCGCCTATGCGCTGGCCAAGCGGCCGGGCCATCCGGTGTTCATGATGGTGCTGACGGTGAACCAGCACGGTCCGCATGACGACGCCGAACGCCCGAAGCTGCCCGAGCCGTGGCGCGACGGCGTGGCGCGTGGCCTGGCGCCGGCCACGGCGCTCAACTTCGACACCTATCTGTGGCGGCTGCACGACTCGGATCTGGCCATGCGCGGCCTCGAGCACACCTTCCTGGATCGTCCCCAGCCGACCATCCTGCTGCATTTCGGTGACCACCAGCCCTCGTTCAACGGCCTTCTGCGCGGGTTGCCGCGCACGCTGCCGCCAGGGTTGCGGCCGTACCGCGACGAGCTCACCTACTACGTACTGAAGAGCAATTTCCCCGGCCCGGTGCTGCCGCACTACCCGATGCTGGACATCGCCTTCCTGCCGACGATGGTGCTGCAGGCAGCCGGCCTGCCGGCGGACGCCTATTTCGCCGCCGCCACCACGCTGCGCGACCGCTGCGGCGGGCGCTTCGACGATTGCCCGGTACCGGGCTTGCTGGCTTCCTACGAGGCCTGGGTGTTCGAGCGTCTGCACGTCTACCAATAGGGGGCAGGTAAAACGGGGTAAAGCGGTGTCAGGTTCACTTTTTGCCGAAGCGCACTTCATTTCTGTCCGTTCGTCAGGCTAAAAGTGAACCTGACACCGTTCCGCCGCTTCGGCAAAAAGTGAACCTGACACCGTTCCGGACACCCTTTCCGGGATGAGTTGTTATGATCCCCCTTCGTCGCAAAGGGGTAGCTCATGGGTTTTTTTCGCAAATTGATCCGGCACAAGACGGTTGCGCAGTTGCAGGCCGAAGCAGGTGCGAGCAAGGATTTCCGGCGCACGATGGGCGTGTGGCAGCTGACTGCGATCGGTGTGGGCGCGATCGTCGGCGTCGGCGTGTTCGTGCTGGCGCCGAACGAGGCGGCCTTGAATGCCGGCCCGGCCATCATCCTGAGTTTCCTGGTGGCCGGCATCGGCAGTGCCTGCGCCGCGCTGTCCTATGCCGAGTTTGCCGGCATGATCCCGGTCACCGGCAGCGCCTACACCTACAGCTACGCCGTGCTCGGTGAGCTGCCGGCGTGGATCATCGGCTGGGACCTGCTGGTCGAGTACGCGCTCATCGTCGGTGTGGTCGCGGCCGGCACCTCGAACTACCTGCAGTCGCTCATTACCCAGCTCACCGGCTTCCATCTGCCGGTGTTCCTGCAGGCCGCCTATGACCCGGCCCAGCCCGACAGCGGCCGCGGCGTCAACCTGATCGCGATGGTCGTGGCGCTGGCGATTGCCGCGTTGCAGGTCGCCCGCACCGAGGTCGGCGCGCGCTTCAACACGGTGGTGGTGGCGCTGAAGGTGCTGGGCGTGGTGGTCGTGGTGGTGGTGGGCGCGTTCTTCATCAACCCCGCCAATTGGTCGCCGTTCATCCCGCCGCTGATCCAGGATCCGACCGCCACCGGCGGCACGCGCTACGGCGTGGATGGCATGCTTGCCGCCGCAAGCATCGTGTTCTTTGCCGTGTTCGGCTATGACACCCTGACCACCGCCGCCGAGGAGTCGAAGAACCCGCAGCGCGACCTGCCGCTGGCCGTACTGGCCTCGCTGGGCGTGGCGATGGCCATGTATCTGGCGATCTCGCTGGTGCTGACCGGCATGGTGAAGTACAACGCCTGCGTGGATCCCAGCGAAACGGCCGGGCGGTGCACGCAGATGATCCTGGCCAGCGACGCGCCGGTGAGCGCGGTGTTTGCCGCCCGCGACCTGCATTGGGTCAGCGGGGTCATCAACGTCGCCGCGATTGCGGGTATTGCCAGCGTGGTGTTTGCCTTCATGCTCGGGGCGGCACGCATCTGGTATGCGTTGGCGCGCGATGGCCTGCTGCCGCGCTGGTTTGCCAAGCCGCACCCGAAATACCACACGCCGTATCGCCCCACCATGCTGCTCGGCATCTTCACGGCGCTGGCGGCTGGCCTGTTGCCGATCCGCGAACTGGCCGAGCTGGTGAACATCGGCACCCTGTCCGCCTTCATCGTGATCTGCGCCTCGGTGCTCATCCTGCGCATCCGCCAGCCAAACCTCGAGCGGCGCTTCCGTACGCCGGCGTTGTGGCTGCTCGCGCCGCTCGGCATCGTGTTCTCGCTGTTCCTGATCACCGGCTGGCCGTGGTTCTCCGATGGCCGCTTCCACATGATCGGCGGTCTCGACATCGTCACCATCTGGCGTTTCGTGATCTGGATGGCGATCGGGTTTGCGATCTACTTCGGCTTTGGCATGCACCACAGCTCGCTGGCGCGCCCGGCGTCGGCCGACGACTGAGCCTCGCGGCAGGCCGCGGCGCGCGCGACCGTTGTTGGCGCGCGTGCCGTCGCTGCGCTCAGGCGATGACGATGCGGTCGCGGCCCTCGCGCTTGGCATGGCGCATGGCCTGGTCGGCCCGCGCCAGCAGGGCCTCCACGCCCAGGTAGGCACCCGGCGCGCACGCGGCCACGCCGATGCTCACCGACAGCCGCCCATCCGGCCGGGGAATGTCGTGCACGGCGAGGCGCAGCCGCTCGGCGCGTTCCAGGGCCTGTTCCACGCCGGCGCCAGGCAGCAGCATGGCGAATTCCTCGCCGCCGACCCGGCCAATCAGATCCTTTGGCCGGCCCTGCGCACGCAGCGCGGCAGCCAGCGCCACCAGGGCGGCGTCGCCAGCCGCGTGGCCGTGGTCGTCGTTGATCGCCTTGAAGTGGTCGACGTCCAAGTACAGCAGGCAGGTCGGCCGGCGGCGCACGTGGGCCTCGTCGATCGCGTCCGCGGCCAGTTCCAGGAAGCGGTTGCGCAGCAGCAGCCCGGACAGGTCGTCCGTGGCCGCTTTTTTCCGCAGTTGCCGCTCGAGGCGGAACTGCTCCATCAACATCTCGGCCAGGAAGGTGCGCAAGACGACGCACAAGGCCATGGTCACCGCCATGTACACGGAATATTGCAGCAGGTGCGGGCCATCCGTGCCATTCCAGATCAGCATCGGCAACGGACCCAGGGCGCACAACAGCATGCCGAGGGCGAAATCCCAGCTGCCGAGCCACACCATCGCCGAGGCGGCCGGCACCAGCAGTGCCCCTGGCCATACCCAGGGCAGGTCGGGCTTGCCGGTCAGCCCCTGCAGGTTGATCACTACCTCGAGCAAGGTCACGGCCACCAGCCCAAGCAGTCGCAGCCCGTCAGGCTGGCGCACGCGCTTGGTGGCGGCCACCACCCCGAGCATGGCGACCAGCGGCAGGGCCTGCAGCCAGGCCGGTGCCAGGGAGGGATGCCCGGCCAACGTGCCGGTGACGGCAATCACCACGGCGCCGCACACCGCCAGCGTGTTCAAGGCGTGGATCGACGGCCCCACGCAACCAGCCAGGTAGTCCTGGTACTGCTGTTGGTCGTCGCCGCGCAGGTGCCGGGTGCTTCTGCTGATGCTGCGGTCGATCGTTCGTGGTTGGGTCATGGGCGGGGATTGCAAGCGTATTTCTGCCCCTTGCTCATGCAAGTCGAGTGCCATGGCGTTCTCTTGACTGAAAGGCTGGGGCGCCCCGCACCGGATGGTCGACGCCTACGGCGTCGGCGAGAGCCGTCACCCCGCATGCGGCATGGTAGCCTGCCAAGCGTGCCAGTGGTCACCATGCCCCGCGTGCCATGCCTGGCATCGGGGCGGGAGAGCGCGGCCAGGGGCCTCCCGGGGCCCTGTGATGCGATTGAACTCAAACGGAGGATGCCGTGATCAATACATGCTTGGGGCGCGCCACCCTGGTTGCCGCCGTGTGCGGGATGGCCTCGTGGTCGGCGCATGCCGATGTCCCGCCACCGCAGGATGTGCCGTACCAGGGCACTTTGCAGGTCAGCGTGGACGCGACCGACGTCGCCCGGCGCATTTTCCAGGTGCGCGAGGTGGTACCGGCCCAGCCCGGCCCGCTGACCCTGCTGTATCCGGCCTGGCTGCCCGGCCACCATTCCCCGGTGGGTCCGATCGACAAGGTGGCCGGCCTGGTGATCACCGCCAATGGCCAGACGCTGCCGTGGAAGCGCGATCCGCTGAACGTCAACGCCTTCCACGTCGACGTGCCGCAGGGTGCGAGCAGCGTGAACGTGGCCTTCCAGTTCCTGTCGCCGCAGAACACGCGCGAGGGCCGGGTGGTGATGACCCCGGAGATCATCAACCTGCAGTGGTCCTCGAACACGCTCTACCCCGCCGGCTACTACGCCAGCCGCATCACGACCCAGGCCAGCGTCAAGTTCCCGGCCGGCTGGCAGTTCGGCAGCGCGCTGGAAGAGGCCTCGCGCGAGGGCGACACCGTGCACTTCAAGCCGGTGAGCTACGAGACCCTGGTCGATTCGCCGATGTTTGCCGGCAAGTACTTCAAGCGTGTGGATCTCGACCCCGGCGCCAAACGGCCGGTGCACCTGGACATCGTCGCCGATGCGGCCAAGTACCTGGAAATCAGCCCGGAGCAACTGCAGGCGCACCGCAACCTGGTGCAGCAGCTGTACAAACTCTATGGCTCGCAGCATTTCGACCATTACGACCTGCTGCTCGCGCTGAGCACCAAGATGAGCGGCATTGGCCTGGAGCACCACCGCTCCAGCGAGAACGGCAGCCAGCCCGGCTATTTCACCGAATGGGACAAGCAGCCCATGCTGCGCGGCCTGCTGCCGCACGAGTTCAACCACTCCTGGAACGGCAAGTTCCGCCAGCCGGCCGACCTCTACCGCCCCACCTTCAACGAGCCGATGCAGGGCTCACTGCTGTGGGTGTACGAGGGCCAGACGCAGTTCTGGGGCAATGTGCTGGCGGCGCGCTCCGGCCTGTGGAGCGATGAGCAGGCGCGGGACGTGCTCGCGCTCACCGCGGCCACCTACGACCGCGGCCGTCCGGGTCTGGCCAGCTGGCGCAACGTGCAGGACACCACCAATGATCCGGTGATTGCCGAGCGGGCACCGCTGCCCTACCGCAACTACCAGGCCAGCGAGGAGTACTACAACGCCGGCATGATGATCTGGCTCGACGTCGACGCCAAGCTGCGCGAACTCAGTCGCGGCAAGCACGCCATCGACGATTTCACCAAGGCCTTCTTCGGCATGGACGATGGCAGCTATGCCGTCAAGACCTATACCTTCGACGACGTGGTGCAGGCCCTGAATGGCATCGACGCCTACGACTGGGCTGGCTTCCTGCGTAGCCGTCTGGATGGCCACGGCCCGCTCATCGGCGGTATCGAGAACCATGGCTGGAAGCTGGTCTACACCGACGAGCCATCGGTGGCCGTGAAGGGCAACGAGGAACGGCGGCATGTGGCGGACCTCACCTATTCCATCGGCCTGGTGATCGGCAAGGACGGCGCCATCAGCGACGTGCTCTGGGATGGCCCGGCGTTCAAGGCCGGCGTGTCCCCAGGCATGACCCTGGTCGCCGTCAACGGCCACGACTACGACGCCGACGGGCTCAAGGACGCCATCAAGGCCGCCAAGGGCAATGACCAACCGATCGAGCTGCTGGTGAAGAACTTCGACGAGTACCAGACCCTGCGCGTGGCCTACCACGACGGCCTGCAATACCCGCACCTGGTCCGCGACGAGGGCAAGCCCGACACGCTCAGCAAGCTGCTCAAGGCGCGCTGAGGGGTCGGGGCTTGCGCTGACTCCGATCATCATCCCGGAATCGCGCGGCGATATCCGGGGTCCAGTGCCTTCGCGTTCAGTCGCTCGTGAGCAGAGGCACTGGTCCCCGCGGGGAACAAGAGCTCGGGGCGATCAGCGTTGCCTCAGATCATTTCCCTGGCGCTGGTAACGGCCATGCAGGTTCCCGGTTCACCACAAGCCCAGCGGACATCTCCGTTATACTGCGCGTCCGTGGCCGGCCATCGCGTGCCACGCGGCGCGGTCCGGTAACCGCGCATGATCGCAAGTCCCATGCGCCCGTAGCTCAGCTGGATAGAGTACTGCCCTCCGAAGGCAGGGGTCACAGGTTCGAATCCTGTCGGGCGCACCATTCCCTGATCGAGACACTGGACACGGCCCACCCTTTGGCGTTTCGGCTACGGCTAATTTTACTGTGGAGTAGTCTCGTCGGGTGAGATGCCGCTGTTGCAGCATAGGTTCCAGCGACGTACCCAGGGGAGTCCGACGTGGACGAAATCGGCCCGACCGACCTCAAGTCGATCCTGCATTCCAAGCGTGCCAACATTTATTACTTGCAGCACTGCCGGGTGCTGGTCAACGGCGGCCGGGTCGAGTACGTCACCGACCAAGGCAAGCAATCTGCCTACTGGAACATTCCCATCGCCAATACGACCACGGTGCTTCTGGGTACTGGCACATCCATTACCCAGGCGGCGATGCGTGAGCTGGCCAAGGCGGGGGTGCTGGTGGGCTTCTGTGGCGGTGGTGGGACCCCCTTGTTTTCCGCCAACGAGCTGGATATCGAAGTGGCCTGGTTCTCGCCGCAAAGCGAATACCGGCCCACCGAATACCTGCAGGCCTGGGTACGCTTCTGGTTCGACGACGACCTGCGCCTTGCCGCCGCGAAGGCATTCCAGCACACGCGGGCGCGGCGCATCAGCGAGGCCTGGCAACAGCGCGCGCTGCGCGAAGCCGGTTTCGCGGTGGATGGAGCAAGGCTCGCCGAGTTGCTGGCGCGCAGCCACCGCACCATCGACCTCGTGCCCGACAACGTGGGCCTGTTGACCGAGGAGGCGCGGCTCACCAAGGCTTTGTTCAAGCTGGCGGTGGATACCGTCGGCTACGGGGACTTCACCCGCGCCAAGCGCGGCACTGGCAGCGACCCGGCCAATCGCTTTCTCGACCACGGCAATTACCTCGCCTACGGTCTCGGTGCCACCGCCACCTGGGTGCTGGGCCTGTCGCACGGTCTCGCCGTCCTGCACGGCAAGACCAGGCGCGGCGGGCTGGTGTTCGACGTGGCCGACCTGGTGAAGGACGCGCACATCCTGCCGCAGGCCTTCATCTCCGCCATGCGCGGCGATGACGAACAGGGCTTCCGCCGCGGCTGCATCGAGGCGCTGACCCGCGGCGAAGCGCTGGATTTCATGCTCGACACGCTGAAGGCCGTGGCCCTGGACACCGCCGCGCGGACCGGCGGGCAATCGGCATGAACGTGCTGCTGGTCAGCCAGTGCGACAAGCGTGCGCTCACCGAAACCCGGCGCGTCCTCGACCAGTTTGCGGAACGCCGCGGCGAGCGCACCTGGCAGACACCGATCACGCAAGCCGGTCTCGACACCTTGCGCAAGCTGCTGCGCAAGACCGCGCGCAAGAACACCGCCGTGGCCTGCCACTGGATCCGCGGCATGGACCACAGCGAGCTCCTGTGGATCGTCGGTGATGCGCGGCGCTTCAACGACGAAGGCGCAGTGCCCACCAACACCACCGCCAGCGACGTGCTGCGCAAGAGCGACGAGAACGACTGGCACAGCGCGCAGGACATCCGCCTGCTGGCGCAACTGGCCGCGCTGCTGCACGATCTCGGCAAGGCCAGCGTGGCGTTCCAGCAGCGGCTTGCTGGCAGGCTCGACGAGCGCAACCGCTACCGCCACGAGTGGGTGTCGCTGCGGCTATTCCTCGCCTTCGTGGGCGACGACGACGATGCCGGCTGGCTAACCCGACTGGCCGCCGACGGAGTCGGCTCCGAAGCCGAATGGACGGCCAAGGGCCGCTATCTGCGCGATGGCGTGGATCCCGGCATCGAACGCCAGCCATTCCGCGAGCTCATCGCGCGGGTGCCACTGGCAGCGGCCATCGGTTGGCTGATCGTCACCCATCACCGTCTGCCGGTCATCCCATACAGGAACGACGACGGCAGCCAGGCTTGGCTTGGCAAGCGTGTCGGCTGCTTCGAGCAGGCATGGCTGGAAACGCCGCTGGCGCAGGTCGCCCACGACTGGAATGAGATCGACCAGCAATCGACCGCCGCGCAAGCCATGCCGTACTGGCAACTTGCCGGCGATCTTCCCGCTGTGGCACCCGCATGGCGCGCACAGGCACGGCGCGTTGCCAAGGCCCTGCTTGAACTGCATGCGAAGCGTGATGCCGCCTGCCTCGGCAACCCTTACGTCATGCATCTGGCGCGGCTTGCCCTGATGCTGGCCGATCATCACTACTCCAGCCTCGGCGTGGGTGATGACGACAGGCCGGTGGCCGAGCGCCGGCGCTTCGTGCAGGCCGGCCAGACCGTGTTTGCCAACACCCGCAAGGACAGATACGGAAAAATCGCGTGCAACCAGTCGCTGTTGGAACACCTGCTCGGCGTCGGCCACACCGCCAACTTAATCGCCCACGCGCTGCCCAATTTCGAGCGCCACCTGCCGCGGCTCGCCAACCATCGCGGCCTGCGCAAGCGCAGCGCCGACAAGCGCTTTGCGTGGCAGGACAAGGCTTTCGATGCTGCCGTCGGCATGCGCGAAGCCGCCCGCGAGCACGGCGCCTTCATCGTCAACATGGCCTCCACCGGCTGCGGCAAGACCCTGGCCAATGCGCGCATCCTCTACGCCTTGGCCGACCCGCAGCTCGGCCTGCGGGTGAGCTACGCGCTGGGCCTGCGCACGCTCACCCTGCAAACCGGCAAGAGCTATCGCCACGATCTGGGCTTGAACGACGAGGAACTAGCGGTGCTGGTCGGTGGCTCGGCCAGCCGCGCGCTGTTCGAGTACCACGAGGCCCAAGCCGAAGCTAGTGGCTCGGCCTCGACGCAGAAGTTGATCGAGGAAGACAGCCACGTGCTCTACGAAGGCAATGTGGCCGATCACCCACTGCTGTCGCGCGCGCTGGCCAACCCCGACATTGCCCGGCTGATTTCCGCACCCATGCTGGTGTGCACGGTCGATCACCTGGCGCCGGCCACCGAATCCCTGCGCGCCGGTCGCCAGATCGCCCCAATGCTGCGGCTATTGAGCTCCGACCTGGTGCTGGACGAGCTGGACGACTACGACCTCGACGACCTGCCCGCGCTCACCCGCCTGATGCACTGGGTCGGCATGCTGGGCGCGCGCGTGGTGCTCTCCTCCGCCACCCTGCCACCGGCGCTGGTGCAAGGCATGTTCATGACCTGGCGCGCCGGTCGCGGTCACTACCGCCGCAATCGCGGGCAGCTCCGCGTGACGGAAAACGCGCCCATCGACGTGCCCTGCCTGTGGACCGACGAGTTCGGCGCGCAGACGCAAAGCTGCGCCAGCGACGAAGACTTCGCCGCGGCCCATACGCGCTTCGTCGAGCACCGCGTGGGCAAACTGCAAGCGGCCGAACCGCTGCGCATCGCCGAGTTGCTGCCGGCCGCCATCGACGGCAGGCAATCCGAGGCCCGCGTCCATGCCGCGTTCGCCGACGAGATACGCCAAGCCTGCCTGCGCCTGCACGCCGCGCACGGCGAAGTCGACCCGATCACCGGCAAGCGCGTCAGTTTCGGCATCGTGCGCATGGCCAATATCGAGCCAATCTTCGCCGTGGCCCGCGCGCTCATCGAAGGCGCCATGCCGGCGGATACCCGACTGCACCTGTGCGTGTACCACGCGCGGTTCCCACTGGCGCAACGCTCGGCCATCGAGGCCATGCTGGACGCCACGTTCAACCGACGCGATCCGGAAACGGCGTGGCGCTTGCCCGAAATCCGCCACGCGCTGGACACGCAGCCCGAACGCGATCAGCTCTTCGTGGTGCTGGCCTCGCCCGTATGTGAAGTCGGTCGCGACTGGGACGCTGATTGGACATTGGCCGAACCCTCGTCCATGCGCGCGCTGATCCAGCTTGCCGGCCGCGTGCAGCGCCACCGGCGGAAACCACCGCTGGCACCCAACGTGCTGGTGTTTGACACCAACCTCAAGGGCATCACGCAAGGCAGCGCGCGCGAGGCGGTGTTCACCCGACCGGGCTTCGAGAAGGCCAGCGACGACGAGGCCTTCCTGCTGCGCAGCCACCGCCTCAACCAGCTGCTGGCCGAGACCGAATACCGCCACCTCACCGCCATCCCGCGCATCCAGCCGCGTCCCGACGACGCGCTGCAGCCACGCGAACGCTGGGTGGATCTGGAGCAGGCGCGCATCCGCGCCAGCATGTTGACGCCGCCAGTAACACCTCGAACAAGTTCGACGCGCCGCAGCGCTGCACCGCCATCACTCACACCCGAACGCGATTTCGCCCCTCCGTGCTGGCAGCACCCGCAGGCCGCGCTCATCGGCGTGCTGCCGCAGCAGCAGCCGTTTCGCGATGACAACTTGTCAACAAGCACCCTTGTCTGGCGACCAAATGAAGATGAAGACAAGTTACTGCCGCAGCGCGTGGAAGACGTACCGGGCCACAAGCGCGGCGAGAAACTCTACGTCCCGGCCGATGAATTGTTGGACAAAATCGCCTTGGACCCCACACCCAACGTCAGCCGCTGGGGCGATTTCGACCTGCTGGGGCTCGTGGCCGAACAGGCCGAGGCACGTGAACTTACGCTCGATGCCGCGGCATGCAAATTCACCACGGTGGAAGTGCCTTCACTCAAACAGAACCCGCAAGGCTGGCAATGGCACCCGTGGCTTGGCTTCACCAAACGCTGATCCAGCACATCACTGCCACGGATCGACCAGCGTGATGCCGCAATCTGCAAAGTCGCGCACATTGCGCGTGGCCAGCGTGGCGCCGCGCGAACGCACGATGCCAGCAATCATGGCGTCGGGCACACTGGTCGGTCGCCCCGAGCTGCGGCGTTGGGCCAGGATCAGGGCATAGGCATCTGCGGCAGCCTCGTCATAAGGCAATACCCGACCCACAAAGCGCATCGCAAAGATGCGCTGCAATCCGGACACCAGCATTTCCCGGCGTTTTCCATTGGCCATGATGTTCAAGCCGTACAGCAGCTCGCCACGCGTGACTGCCGTCGTGAACACCAGGCCGTCATCCTGTTGTTGCAACCAGGCCAGGACGCCGGGGGCCGGTTTGGGCTTGAACACCTCGGAGATGACGTTGGTATCCAGAACGATCATTCGCCGAACTCGGGGCCGCTGAAATCGGGGGGCTCACGCGCCGGTTCGCGCGGCGGCAACTCCAGTTCGATGCCGCCGAATGGCTCCACCAGCGCGCGGATGTCAGCGACCCAGGCGGCGCCGCTGCTAGCCTTTGGCTTGACAGACAGGGCCTCGCGCAAGACGCAGCGGGCTTCCTCTTCCATGGAGCGCCCATGCCGCGCCGCCTGCACGCGCAGCCGCGTCTTCAAGTCGTCGTCCAGATTGCGAATGGTCATGGTGGCCATAGTCGGCGCTCCAACAGTGACTGCAATGATTGCATTGTATGCGTATTCTCGGTGCAGGGCCATGAAGCTCTGCTGACGATCGCAACTTGTGAGACGCGCATCCGGTAGAACACCATGAGGGCGGAAAAGCCGAGGGCAACGGGGCCTGGGGAGGTCCGGAACTTCGCTTTTGATGCGCCCGTGTAGGGCCTGCCCCCGAAGCACTTTTGGCCGGGGACAGGGATCAAGTGACTCACTGCATTTCAGGCCATGTATCCGCGATCGCGCATGGACGACGAACATTTTCGAGCATCAAACGAGGGGTAGGAAATGGCTGAACTGACCGAGCGGGGGACGCTGTTCCGAGCGGCCATCGCCGCCTTCATCGAAGCCCGGCGCGAGACCAAGTTGAAAGGCGAGGAAGACGGTACCGACACGGCGGCAAGATACGGCTACGCCACATGGTTGGCGGATGCAGCGTCCCGCGCACACAACTTGAAGGTGGTCACGCACCCCATCAAATTCACGCACAGCGGCATCAAGGGTGCCAGCAGCGCCCACGTCAGTAGGACGGCGCTCAACCGCGCGCGCAGTGAAATCGGAACGCATGACGTTGCCGTCCTCGTGGAAGATGTTGCCATCAGCGACGCGAAACACCTCGACGTGTACTCGTTACTGAAAGAGGTCGTCGATGGGAGGCGCCTGCTGGACTGGCTTCGTGATGGCGATGTCGACCTTGCCTCTGCGTTGAGCGAAGACCGCGCCACGTCGGTAGCGTTGATCGATGCTTTCAGGCAAGTATTGGAACCCGACAAAAAAGTCACGTCGCACCCGCTGGCAAAACAGATTTACTGGCTGAAGAACGACGAGAGCCCATCTGACGATGCGCAGTACCACCTGCTGCAACCGATGTTTTCCAGCAGCTTGGAGCATGCTGTGCACGAGGACATCCGTAGTACTCGTGAGGCCAGCTTCGTCGCCCGCGGCACACGTAAGCAAAAGCCCACCTTTGCCGATCACTCGACGTTTCCCGGCCTGGTGGCACGAACCCTCGGTGGATCGAACGCACAGAACGTAAGCCCCCAAAACAAGGCGCGACGCGGCGTGAATTATCTGCTGGCCTCACTTCCGCCCGCAGCCTGGAAGCCGCGCGAAGGGACTCACCTGCTGAACCTCGACTCGGTGTTTCAGGAACGACGCGGCGCGTTCTATTGGTTTAATGACGTGCGCCAGCACGTCCGCGAGCTGGCCGATTTCCTCAAGACCGATCCCGACCCCAACCAGGAAACCCGAGCGACCGTCAAACGCTGGACGGACGCGCTTGGCGACCAAGTGATGCTGTTCGGCGCCACCATCCATGGGCAATACACCGCCGGCTGGACACGTGACGCCGATTGTCGACTGTCACTTGCGGAACGGCTCTGGCTCGACCCGGATCGCCGCGAGCTGCCGCTGCGCGACGATCCCGAACACGCGCACTGGCGCGAAGAAGACATCGCTTTCAATCAAGCCTACGACCGTGGCGACTGGGCCGATGAAGTCGCCACCGCGTTTGGGCTGTGGCTCAACGGCCAGCTGCGCAACCGCAGCGACAAGCTCGTTGCGCTAGGCGAAGCGGAAATGCGCCGCTTTGCCAGCCGCGCCATCCTGGAGGTCACCTGGCCTATTCCGTTGCAACGCCATGCCAAGGTAGGTGCCGCATGAGCACGCTTCCCACGTTCACGCACATCGTGGTGCTGCCACACCTGCGCGTATACAACGCGAATGCCATCTCCAGCCCGTTGACCCACGGCTTTCCTTCGATGACCGCGTTTCTTGGTCTCATGTGGGCACTGGAACGGAAAACCCGCGCGGCCGGGATGGATCTGGAATTCGGTTCGGTGGGCGTGATCTGCCACGACCATCAGGAACAAACCACCGACAGCCATTTCGTCAAAAGCTTTCGCCTCACCCGCAACCCGATCGGCAAGGACGGCAAAACCGTAGCGATCGTCGAGGAAGGCCGCATCCACCTGGACCTGACGCTGCTACTGGCCGTCAACGCCGAGAACTGGGACGACGACGCCCAGCGCCGTGACTTGCACACCATCAATGAGCTGCTGCATGGCATGCGCATCGCGGGTGGCAGCTTGCTGCCGCCCGCGCCTGGCACCCGTGCCGCACCGTGGATCGCCAACTTCACCGGCAACACCACAGACCGCACCACCGCGTTCCACAAGCTGCGCGCTCACCTGCTGCCCGGCTCCGCGCTGGTTGCACGCGACGACCTGATCGACCACCGCCTCGCCGAGCTGCAGGCCAGCAACCCGGACGCCACCCGCCTCGACGCCTGGCTTTCGCTGTCGCGGGTCAACTGGCACTACGACCCTGCCGCCGACGGCGACAACGGCACGTGGCAAAGCGATCGTCAGAAAGGCTCGGGCTGGATCGTGCCCATCCCAGTCGGCTACGGCGCGCTCGGCGAGCTGCACGCTGCCGGCAGCGTGCCCAACGCGCGCGACGCCAGCACCCCGTTCCGCTTCGTGGAAAGCCTGTACTCCATGGGCGAATGGATGGGCCCGCATCGACTGCATTCGCCGCTCGACCTGCTCTGGTACGCCGACAGCCAGCCCGACCAGGGCCTGTACCGCTGCCGCAACGACTACCGCGCCCCTGAAACCGAAACCACTCTCTGAACGACAAGGACATCATCATGGCCAACGAACTCAAGACCGCTTCCGTGCTCGCCTTCGAGCGCAAGCTCGATCCCTCCGATGCGCTGCTGTTTGGCGGCGACTGGACCGCGCGTAATGCCTCGCAAGGTTGGGCGCCGATCACACTGCGCGAGAAATCCGTGCGCGGCACGATCTCCAACCGTCCGAAGGCTGGGAAAGAGCGAACCGACTATCAGGACCCGTTGAAGCTCAACGCAAAGATCGAGAGCCCCAACCTGCAGACCGTGGACGTGGCCACCCTGCCCGCTGGCGCCGATACGCTGAAAGTGCAATTCACCCTGCGCGTACTCGCCGGCACCGGCCAGCCTTCCGCCTGCAACGACGCCGCTTACCGGCACAAGCTGCTGGCCACCGTGGGCGGCTACGTGCAACAGCACGGCTTCGGCGAACTGGCCAAGCGCTATGCCGCCAACCTCGCCAACGGTCGCTTCCTGTGGCGCAACCGCATCGGCGCCGAGCAGGTGGAAGTGGCCGTGGCGCAGCTCAAGGATGGCCAGCCCGTAGCGAACTGGACGTTCAACGCCCTCGCCCACGACATGAACGCGCTGGCAGCTTCCGCTGACGATCAAGCCAAGCTGCAGGCTTTGGCCGATGTCATCGCGGCCGGGCTCGGCGGCAGCTCGCACATGCTGCTGCAGGTCACCGCCTTCATTCGCATCGGTGCTGGACAGGAGGTGTTCCCGTCGCAGGAACTCATTCTCGATCGCGGCCGTGGCGACAAGAGCAAGACACTGTACGCCGTCGATGATGTGGCCGCCATCCACTCGCAAAAGATCGGCAATGCTATCCGCACCATCGACACCTGGTATCCCGAGGCCAGCGCGAACGGCCCCATCGCGGTGGAGCCCTACGGCTCGGTCACCACACAGGGCAAGGCGTACCGCCAGCCCAAGGAAAAGACCGACTTCTACAACCTGCTCGACGGTTGGGTGATCAAGGACAAGACGCCTGACGTGGAACAACAGCACTTCATCATCGCCACCTTGATCCGCGGTGGCGTGTTTGGCGACGCGAACTAACGCCATGACTACGCACTACATTGACCTCACGGTCGTTCCCGACCCCGAAACCGGCTCGGCGCAAATCCTGGGTGTGTTGTATGACCACCTGCATCTCGCACTGGCGCACCAGCGCCGGGACACCATTGGTATTAGCTTCCCCGATTACAGCCTGAACCCGCGCTCGCTGGGTACCACGCTTCGCCTGCATGGCAGCCAGACCGACCTGCAACAACTGCTTGCCACCGACTGGCTGAAAGGCATGCGCGATCACGTACGCATCAAGGATATTGCCGCAGCCCCCGCCGATGCCCAGCATCGCACCGTGCAGCGCAAGCAGTTCAAGACCAGCGCCGAACGCATGCGGCGTCGACGCATGCGTCGCAAGGGCGAGACCGAGGAGCAGGCGAAAATAGCCATTCCTTCCAGCATGGAACGTCGCCCCGACCTTCCCTACGTCCACCTCCACAGTCGCAGCACCCTGCAGCCATTTTGCCTGTTCATCGCCATCGGTCCGCCACTGCGGCAGGCGATTTCAGGTCCTTTCAGTAGCTATGGCTTGAGTGGCACCGCAACAGTGCCGTGGTTCTGACCCTTTTGCCAAGCTGCTCTGGCGTTCTTTGAAAATCAGACACTTGACGGCCAGCCACCCAATTGGGTGGCTGGCCAATTTTTGCCGCTATCCTCAGGTTAGCGCTACCTTTGGATCGCGGCGCTATAGTTCGCTGCCGCGTAGGCAGCTCAGAAACGTGTGGGATGGAAGCCATGAACCCATACCCAGTTCGCTGCCGCGTAGGCAGCTCAGAAAGCGTTCCTCGGCCTCACGCTGCAGCCGTTCGTTGTTCGCTGCCGCGTAGGCAGCTCAGAAATGCACTTTGGTCACATTGGATTCAAGCCTGACGTTCGCTGCCGCGTAGGCAGCTCAGAAAATGGCGCTTGCGGCCCGTAGCGCAGCGTCTTGTGTTCGCTGCCGCGTAGGCAGCTCAGAAAGGTAGATGTGGTGGCGATGATGGATGCTCTGCGTTCGCTGCCGCGTAGGCAGCTCAGAAAACCTCCGTCGGCAAGCGCCTTTTCCCAGCTGAGTTCGCTGCCGCGTAGGCAGCTCAGAAAGAGCCGCGCAATGCCGGATGCCATCGCCGACAGTTCGCTGCCGCGTAGGCAGCTCAGAAAAGTCACGGTGAGGATGACGACGCTTACACAGCGTTCGCTGCCGCGTAGGCAGCTCAGAAAGCATGCCGATGACGCAGACGACCATTACGTCAGTTCGCTGCCGCGTAGGCAGCTCAGAAAGTTCGGCAAGCTGCGCGTTCATGCGGCCTCCCGTTCGCTGCCGCGTAGGCAGCTCAGAAAGAGGAACGCGCCCAGCGCGAGGCCGAGCAAGCGTTCGCTGCCGCGTAGGCAGCTCAGAAATGCTGCTGGATCGTCTGTGCGTCCTGGCAGTAGTTCGCTGCCGCGTAGGCAGCTCAGAAATATCACGAGGCGCTGCCGATGCTCCCGGCGGTGTTCGCTGCCGCGTAGGCAGCTCAGAAAAACGACTGGCCGCCGATAGCGGCCATGAATTCGTTCGCTGCCGCGTAGGCAGCTCAGAAAGTCATGGGGCAAGTGCGACGTGTGCCGAGGCGGTTCGCTGCCGCGTAGGCAGCTCAGAAAAGGCTCAAGCGGCTGGCCTCGCGCGCGATGGCGTTCGCTGCCGCGTAGGCAGCTCAGAAAGACGACGTGCAGCGTGACAAGCTGATTGTCGAGTTCGCTGCCGCGTAGGCAGCTCAGAAAAGTAGTGCTTCCTTGGTACGTAGTACTTCCTCGTTCGCTGCCGCGTAGGCAGCTCAGAAAAACAGCGACAGCAGCAGGCAGGGCGTCAGCGAGTTCGCTGCCGCGTAGGCAGCTCAGAAAGCGACGGCACCGCTTGACGCCAGGCCATTCGCGTTCGCTGCCGCGTAGGCAGCTCAGAAATCTGCAGGCAAGGCGCCGCGACGGACGTCACCGTTCGCTGCCGCGTAGGCAGCTCAGAAACAGCAGCGGCAGCATAGCCTCGGCGTTGCGCAGTTCGCTGCCGCGTAGGCAGCTCAGAAAACGTCATCGGCATCTGTCCCCAGCGTCGTACCGTTCGCTGCCGCGTAGGCAGCTCAGAAACTGCAACGGGCAGGCGAACTTGATCTGGTTGAGTTCGCTGCCGCGTAGGCAGCTCAGAAACAGGCCGGAATCCCTTGCCCCGTAACGCCTGCGTTCGCTGCCGCGTAGGCAGCTCAGAAAGCGAAGAACTTCAACGCAGTCACCGTTGTAAAGTTCGCTGCCGCGTAGGCAGCTCAGAAAAAGCAGCGGCAGCATGGCTTCGGCGTTACGCAGTTCGCTGCCGCGTAGGCAGCTCAGAAACGCCCTTCAACCCATTGATTCTTGCGGCTTCTGTTCGCTGCCGCGTAGGCAGCTCAGAAAATGTAGAGGGCCGGCGTCGTATCGCTGAACTCGTTCGCTGCCGCGTAGGCAGCTCAGAAACGAACGATGTCGAGTACGCATTCGCTCGCTTGGTTCGCTGCCGCGTAGGCAGCTCAGAAAACGATCCTGATCAGCAACCTCAACGCCGACGAGTTCGCTGCCGCGTAGGCAGCTCAGAAATCGGCCAAGCACGTTGGACAACGCGAAGTGATGTTCGCTGCCGCGTAGGCAGCTCAGAAAGCGCAGCAGTGAAACCCGACGACGACATCCACGTTCGCTGCCGCGTAGGCAGCTCAGAAACCAGCCCCGCAAGTGCTGACATGTCCGCAGCTGTTCGCTGCCGCGTAGGCAGCTCAGAAAGCATTACGCGCTCGGCAAAGGCGAGGCTATCGGTTCGCTGCCGCGTAGGCAGCTCAGAAAATCGAGGCACCCCGACTGCGATCAAACCCCTCGTTCGCTGCCGCGTAGGCAGCTCAGAAACAAAAACATCGTCAATTCGTCGGCGTTGAGGTGTTCGCTGCCGCGTAGGCAGCTCAGAAAAGGCTGGTGTACTGCGCAGCGACGTTGCTGGTGTTCGCTGCCGCGTAGGCAGCTCAGAAAATCCGGCACGACAGGCACGGGAAGCGCGACGGGTTCGCTGCCGCGTAGGCAGCTCAGAAACTCAAGGTGCTGCTGGACGCGCTGAAGGACGTGGTTCGCTGCCGCGTAGGCAGCTCAGAAATGAAGCCCTGCCACTCGGCGGGGCTTTTTTTTGTTCGCTGCCGCGTAGGCAGCTCAGAAAGTGCTGGGGCGGCGGCCGATACGTGACTCAGTGTTCGCTGCCGCGTAGGCAGCTCAGAAACTGGACGCCGCCGCCGGCCTCGAACTGCCACAAGTTCGCTGCCGCGTAGGCAGCTCAGAAATGTCACTGTGACGTGACCTGTACCGATGGCCGGTTCGCTGCCGCGTAGGCAGCTCAGAAATTGGCCGGGTCGGACTCGCCGCGCAGCAGGTCGTTCGCTGCCGCGTAGGCAGCTCAGAAATCGCAAAACGTCACTCTTGCGCGGTCGTGCTAGTTCGCTGCCGCGTAGGCAGCTCAGAAACGCTGCGGCGCCATCCGGCACGACGGGAACGGGTTCGCTGCCGCGTAGGCAGCTCAGAAAAGGAAGTAGGTGTGCAGGTCGTCGGCATCATTGTTCGCTGCCGCGTAGGCAGCTCAAAAAGGTGTCGCCCAGCCATTCGTGCTGTTGAAAACGTTCGCTGCCGCGTAGGCAGCTCAGAAACCCAAGCCCTTGCGGATCGCTCAAAAGCTGAAGTTCGCTGCCGCGTAGGCAGCTCAGAAACCGCCAGGCATCAAGCGAGTGCGTAGCGTGGAGTTCGCTGCCGCGTAGGCAGCTCAGAAAATTTCGGGATCGTTCGGCGCTGCCACGCTGATGTTCGCTGCCGCGTAGGCAGCTCAGAAAATGGTGTCGGCGACGGTCGGCGTGACCGATGGGTTCGCTGCCGCGTAGGCAGCTCAGAAATCGCGAACGCGAGCACGACGCCAGTGCTGCTGGTTCGCTGCCGCGTAGGCAGCTCAGAAACGGAAGACGAGGCCGTACCTTTCGTGCTGGACGTTCGCTGCCGCGTAGGCAGCTCAGAAACACGCCGGCAGAGGTGCATACCCGGCAATAGCGTTCGCTGCCGCGTAGGCAGCTCAGAAAAGTAGACGAGTTGGCTGCGCGTCGGGGTCTGCGTTCGCTGCCGCGTAGGCAGCTCAGAAACAGTCCAGCGGCCTGGCTGGGTACATCCGCACGTTCGCTGCCGCGTAGGCAGCTCAGAAACACGCCAGCACAGCCAGCGCCCACACGCACACGTTCGCTGCCGCGTAGGCAGCTCAGAAAAGGCCGATGCCTTCTCCCGCATCGCGCACGACGTTCGCTGCCGCGTAGGCAGCTCAGAAAAGGCGCTTCGAGCATCGCGACGCTGATGAAGTGTTCGCTGCCGCGTAGGCAGCTCAGAAAAGGCCGGACTCCTGCAGCGCGATGCCCAGCAGGTTCGCTGCCGCGTAGGCAGCTCAGAAAATCGGCGACATTCACGTCTTCATACGGGAAAAGTTCGCTGCCGCGTAGGCAGCTCAGAAAATCACGGTTGCGCAGTCCGCCGTCTGGTCGGCGTTCGCTGCCGCGTAGGCAGCTCAGAAACGAGGCGCGGTGGTCGCTCTCTGCGACCGTGGGTTCGCTGCCGCGTAGGCAGCTCAGAAAATCGGGCAAGGCACCAACAGCAGCACTGGCGTGTTCGCTGCCGCGTAGGCAGCTCAGAAAATCCGGCACGACAGGCATGGGAAGCGCGACGGGTTCGCTGCCGCGTAGGCAGCTCAGAAAGCGTAGATGCGCGTCACCACAGCACCCATGCCGTTCGCTGCCGCGTAGGCAGCTCAGAAAGTCGGCAATTACGATTTCGTCGCGCAGGGATTGTTCGCTGCCGCGTAGGCAGCTCAGAAAGGGAGCGCCTTGCATCGATCAAGTCACGCACAGTTCGCTGCCGCGTAGGCAGCTCAGAAAGGTGTGAGCAAGAAGACTGGCAAGCCGTGGTCGTTCGCTGCCGCGTAGGCAACTCAGAAATCAAGCTGGTGTCCTGTTGCGCCTAGCGCGATCGCTTCGGGGGCACCACGCTCAGGCCGCGCGGTAGCGCCAGGACTTTCGGCCGCAGCAGCTCCTCGACCATTTGCGGCTCCAGCGGGAACGAATAAAGGAAGCCCTGTCCCTCGCCACAGCCCGCCCGACGCAGAAACTTGTGCTGCTCCTCCGTTTCGATTCCCTCGGCGATGGTTGCCAGGCCGAGGCTGTGGGCCATGGCCAGGATCGCCTTCGCGATGGCCGCGTCGTTGGAATCGTCGGGCAGCCCGATCACGAAGGAACGATCAATCTTGAGGTAGGCCACCGCGGGAAGCTTCAGGTACGCCATGGACGAGTAGCCCGTGCCGAAGTCATCGATTGCGACGGCCACGCCACTGTTGTGGAGTGTCTCCATGGTGCGTTCGATACCGTCGCCGCTGCGGAGCATCGCGCTTTCTGTGATTTCCAGGACGATCCGGTCTGGCGGTACGCCATTTTCCTGCAACGTGCGGGTAACGCTGCCGAGAAAGCCCGGGTGGCCAAACCACCGGGCGGAGATATTCACCGCCACGCGAATGGCAGGCATGCCACTGCTGTCCCACGCTTTGATCTGGGCGCAGGCCGCTGCCAGCACCCACTCGTCGACGACCCGGATCAGGCCGAGCTCTTCGGCCACCGGGATGAAGTCGGCAGGCATCAGCAGGCCGCGATCCGGATGCTGCCAGCGCACGAGTGCCTCACAGGCCACGATGCGCCCATGCTGCAGGTCGACGCTCGGTTGGTACACCACCCGCAATTCGTCGCGTTCCAGGCCTTGACGCAGCTCGATCGCAAGCTGCATGCGCCGTCGCGAATCGGCGTGCATGATGGGGGTGTACAGGCGAACGGCATTGCGTTCTTCGGTCTTGGCCGCATACATCGCGGCATCGGCATTGGCGATCAGCGATGCCGGATCGGCGCCATCGAGTGGATAGGCCGCCACGCCGATGCTGGCGGTCAGGACGATCTCCTTGCCGTCGACGGAGATCGGTTTGGCCAAAGCCGCCAGCAGGCGGTCGGCGATCACCTGCACGTGTTCGCGCGTGGCCAGCCCGCGTATCAGCACAGTGAATTCGTCCCCTCCAATGCGTCCTGATATCGCGTTCTCGCCCAGCTCGCCGTTGATCCGCGCCGCCACCGCGACCAGAAGACGGTCGCCTACCGCATGGCTGTAGCTGTCGTTGACGTTCTTGAACGCGTCCAGGTCGATGAAGAGCACAGCCGCCGCCGCGCCATCGCGCTCGGCCTCGGCAATGGCCTGGGTGCACAGACGTTCGAACTCACCGCGATTGACGAGACCGGTCAGTGGATCGTGGCGTGCCAGGTACTCCAGCCGGTTCTCGTTGGCCTTGGCCGATGAGACATCGGTGAATACGGCAACGTAATGCTGGACGTCGCCCTGCTCGTCGCGGATGGCGCTGATGCTCAATTGCTCTGGATAGCAGGTGCCGTCAGCCCGGGTGGTCTCCACTTCGCCGCGCCAGTAGTCACCGGTGGCAACGCGTTCCCATACCGACGATGGCATCGGCGTGCCGTCGGGCATCGTGCGCATCGCGGCCCATGACTGTCCCAGAATGGCTTCGCGGCTGTAGCCCGTAAGCAGCCCGTGCGCGGCATTGACGGAGGTGACCAGGTACTGCGCGTCGCTGATGATGACGCCTTCGGCGATGGAGGCCAGGGCCTCGGCGGCCACGAGGCGCTCCCGCTCCATCCGGACCCGCTCGGAGATGTCGCGAATGATCGTCTGGCGTATCGCGCGGTCGGCCCAGGTGACCAGGTTGCTTTGCGTCTCCACTGGCCTGGACGAGTCATTCTCGGTCCACAGGACGTTGATTGCCGCGTGTCCCGGATCGTTGCGCACCGGGTGCTGGAACAGGTGCACGAAGCGGTCGCCGACCAGGTGGCTGCGTTGGCGCCCGGTCCAGGCCAGCATGGTCTGGTTCGCGTCCACGATACGCCCCGTGGACTCATCGACCATCGCGATCGCGTCGGCGGCACTGTCAAAAAGCAGCCGATAGCGTTCCTCGGTGCCGCGGGCACTCGCCAGGATGCGCCTTGCCGTGGTGAACCACAGCAGCATGGCGACCAAGGTGATCGCCACGACGCCGCCGAAAAAGATCGAGCCGACCCATACCGCCCCCTCGGCAACTTCCAGTGAAAACACCTTCGTGAGGGGTTCGATGTGGTTGTTCAGCGCCAGGATGCGCTCGCGCGCTCCCAGTGAATAGCTGAGTGGAACAGCACCCGTGGCATAGGCCTGTTGCAGCTCATTGGCGATGGTGTCCAATTCCGCGATGCCGGCATCCGATGCCCGCCATGCTGCCAATGCCTGCTTCATGTGGGGTGCCCAAGCGAAATGCTTGAACATGAAAATGATGCCGGGTATGGCGCTCGGGATCACGCCACCCTCGCGGAATGCGGCAGTCAGGTCGGAATTCTGATAGTGACCCGAGTCGATGGTGTCCCGTATCCACTGATCGGCCGCGACGACCCTCGCATTGCGGCGGAAGGCCTCAAGCAGCTCCGGATCCCCAGTCGACGCATAACTGCTGAGGTCAATGACTGCCTGTTTCTGGGCTTTCGACCAAAGACTCTCGCCGTTGAGAAAACCGGCGAGAGTGACTTGGACCTGCAGCGACCCCCACGTCAGCGTCAGGATCAAGCCGATCACCACCACCAGCGCATAGGCCAGCGGCATCAAGCGGCGTGACAATGGCCGCTGCAGACCGGTCGGGGAGGCCTCCATTCGTCTCTTCAAACACTACTGATGGGTACGACCCAGTATCGGCCGGTCGGGCGCCAGCTTGAACTACGCGACTACCGCAGTCGCCACCGCCACCGGCCGCGAGCGCTCCATGCAACGATTCACGCTCACGAGCTGGCTGGTGTAGGTGCGCTTGATGCACTCGCGGATGTGGTTGACCTGTTCCACCTCCGGGTTGTTTCCCAAGGCCGTACAAACGATTTCCAGTGCTTCCCATGGATGCACATCGTCGTAGGCGGCATGCAGTTCGAGCCAGCGCAACGTGGCTTTGCGCTCGCTGTCCGGGAAGCTGTCCTGATACGCCGTGCTTTCGTAGACAAGCTTCGCCCATTCACCGGCGACCCCTTCGACCGCGTAGTTGCTCGCCGCGATACTGGCTGCCAGATTGTCCCTGGTGCAGACTTCTTCCAGCCAGGTGGCCAGCGTTTGCGTGCCCAGCGGGGGCTGGCGATGGAGTACGTCCTCACGCGCTATACCCTCTCCTTCGGCCCATTTGAGCCAGTACTCGGCATGGTTTTGTTCCACACGGATGTTGCGAACCAACCAGCGTCGCGCCAGATCGTCAGCCCGGCTGCGGCCAAAACGCGTCTTGAGGAGGCTGAGCGCCATGTAGGCGGGGAAACGCTCGACCACCGGCCAGATGCCGATCAGGAAATTGGCGGTCGAGGCATGGTCGAGCTGGGCCGTCCGCATGAGCTGGAACAACTCGTGCCCCGCGCACTTCTCCTTGGCATCGGCGCATTCGAACACTATGTCCTGCGCCCATGACGGATAGCTGCTCAGGGATGTCAGCGGCCCGTCAAGTTCAAACTGCTTGTTCATTTCTGTCTCCTCAGACTGTTTGTTTGTGTCTCTGTTGCCTGGCATTGGAATGCTGCCGGGCCATCTTCAAGTGCATATGCAACGTGAGTGCTTTGCAGCCGCGCCCATCCATCAGGGTGCCTGTGCGTGGCGTGGTTGTCGCAGTCAGGTGCAGGTCTTCGTCCTTGGGCGTGCGCCAGTCCATCAGGTGCAGGAAGTCCTCCCACTCGTCATGTCGACGTTGGGCTTGCAGCGCCAGATCGCGGTTCCTTCCTGCGTATTGCGCGCGGCAAGCAGTGCGGTCATACGGTGATCCCCCGGTTTTGCTGCTCATCAGAAGTGAGCTGTGCGACAAGCGCCACCTCTGCCTGGCCATGCCGCTGAGGGCCATGTTCGGGCGTTCGTGGTTGTATGTCCACAGTGAGCGGGGCGCTGCCTGTTGGACTCGTTCGATCGGCTCTGACAAGGTCTGCGCGAGTCACCCGCAGGGTTTGTTGTCGCGCACTTCGATGATCGGCCCCGGGATTCGGATCTCGCAGCCACCGGGCTGCCCGATCGTCACCACTTTGCAGCCGTGCTGTCAGCTGCTGTGGCGCCCGTCCGAATTCCCTCGACCAGGCTCGCACGGCACGGCACCCCCCGGCGATTCTCGCCAACCTGCGCCCATTGCCGAGCATGGCATGGCTGTTGCTTAACCTCTGGGTATTCCACAGGCAGCGGACCGGGGATGGCCATGAACGTGAACACCGACGTCGAGCAAACTGAGCGGATGTTGAGTCATCTGGCGCGCCTCAGGCAACGCTACAACCAGGACGACATGGATACGTTGGAAAGGCTCAGGCCGGCATGGCTGGGGCTGGACGCGTGGGATATCGTCCTCGAGGAGCTGAAAATCCACCGCTACCGGCAGCGTCCGCACATGGCCCGGCCGCGACTGGTCAGCGGGTGAAGCGCGCTCCTTGCGCTGTCCTGCGGCAAGCCGCTGCGGAGTGCGAAATTACGTCGTAGCTGCCCCAATGCGGCACCACAACCTTGCGGACAAGCGCCCACGCAGATCAACTCAAAGAGTGCTGCCCTGCGAAGGTAGGCCGTGGGCTCGGATCCTGCGAAGGTACCCATATCCTGGTCGCAGGGTATCTGCCGGTGACGCAGGCATGACTCATGTGGCGCTTACCCTAACTGCCGGGATCAGCCCGCGCAGGGAATTGCCGAAATAGACCTGGTCGGCGGCTTCCAGATCCGCGGGTGTCAGTACGGCTTCGCGGCAGCGCCCCTCAGCCAGCAGCTCCTGGCGCAGGCAGCCGGGCAGCAGGCCGGAGCTGGCGGTCGGCGTCAGCAGTTCATCGCCGATGGCGAGAAACAGGTTGCTGCGCGAGCCCTCGCACAGTTCGCCGCGTTCGTTGCGGAACAGCACTTCGTCTGCGCCAGGGCCATGTGCCGCGAGCGCGAGCTCATTGTCGTGCAGCTCGCGCCAATCGGTCTTGTGGTGCAGCAGCATGTCGTTGCTGTCGAGGGCCTGGTCCGAGATCACATAGCGCCAGGCGCGGGTGGGGGTGAGCACGTCCGCGTAGACCTCGATTTGCCCTTGCTCGTCGAGGGTCAAGCGCACGCGCAAGACAGGCGTGTCGCGCTGCGGTTCCGCTGGCGTGGTCAGCGCCTGCACAGCGGCTTGCGTCGCCGTCCCGCGCAGCGCCGCGAGCACGCGGTCGCGGTCGAACGGGAAGCGGAACATCTGCGCGCTGGCCTCCAGGCGCTGCAGGTGCAGCTCCAGCCGGACGTAGTTGCCGGCCTCGCAACGCAGCGTCTCGATCAACTTCAGGGGCCTGCGCGCCGCCACGAAGTAGCGCGCCTTCAGGCGGCACTCGGCGTATTCGTCGGCGGCGTGCGAGTCGGCCACCAGGCCGCCGCCGACGCCCAGCTCGCCGCGGTCGCCGGTGATGGTCAGGGTGCGGATGGCGACGTTGAAGTGCGCGCTGCGGTCGGGCGCGAACCAGCCGATGGCGCCGCAATAGATGCCGCGCGGGCTGTCCTCGAGTGCGCGGATGACCTGCGTGGAGCGGATCTTCGGTGCGCCGGTCACCGAGCCGCAGGGGAACAATGCCTGCAGCAAGCCATGCACCGACGTGCCGGGCCTGAGCCTCGCCGATACCGTGGACACCATCTGGTGCACGGTGGGATAGCTTTCGATTTCGAACAGCCGCGTGGCTTCCACGCTGCCGGTGCGGGCCACGCGACCCAGGTCGTTGCGCACCAAGTCGACGATCATCAGGTTCTCCGCGCGGTTCTTGGTGCTGGCGCGGAGGGCGGCCTGGGCCTGGGCGTCCAGGGCATCGTCCGCGGCCTGGGGAAGTCCCTTGTGGGCAAGCTGGCTCCCACCGGGGTCAGGCAGGCGGCGGGGAGCGGTGCCCTTCATCGGACGGCAGGTGATTGTGCTGTCGGCGCGCAGGTCGAAAAACAATTCCGGCGAGAAACTCAGGACCTGGCGTGTGCCGTCATCGAGGTATGCACTGTAGGGGCCGCCGCCCTCCCGGCGCAGTGCCAGGTAGAGTCCACGCGGGTCGCCCAGGAAGGGAAAGTGGCCACGCATGCTGAGGTTGGCCTGGTAGAGGTCGCCGGCGCGGATGTGCTCCGCCACCTGCGCGAACTTCGCCGCATAGGCGGTCTCGTCCCACTCGAATTCGAGTGGTCCGGCGTAGGCGCGCTGCGGCTGCCACGCGCGTTCCAGGGCCTCGCCCGCGATCTCGCGCGGCGGCTGCGTGAACACCGCAAACCACAGCAGCGGTGTCGGGCAGGCCGGTGCAAGCAGGTCGCTGAGCCGGGGTTCAAGCACGTGGCCGAGCTCGTAGCTGAAATAGCCGGCCAGATGGAAGCCGGCGCCGATGCGCTCTTCCATTTGCGCCAGCGCGGCAGGCACGTCGCCGACGGCATCGGCACGGATGACGGCGACGGGTCCCTCGAAAGCCCGGCAGGTTCCACCGGCCACATCGTCGAACACCAGACTGGGCAACATCCTTGCTCCGCTCGGCTGCGTGCGGGAATTGTAGAGGTGGACCGGCGCGGGCCGGCAGCGTTGACGCGCATCAGCCGTGCCCCGCAAGCCACAAGCTAGAATCGGTGTTCCGCAAATGGCCGTCTGCAGGGGCAGGAAAGCATGGACAACCAGTTGTTTGCGTACAGCCCGTTGCCGGAGCGCGCGCCGCTGCGCTGGCCCGGCGGCGCCCGTGTGGCGTTTTACCTTGGCCTGAACATCGAGCACTACCAGGTCGACAAGCCGTCGACCAGCATCTTTGCCGGCACCGCGGCGCTGGTGCCGGACGCGCTGAACTACGGCTGGCGCGACTACGGCGTGCGCATCGGCCTGTGGCGCATGCTGGAGGCGATGGACCGTCACGGCGTCCGCGCCAGCGCGCTGGTCAACTCGGCCGTCTGTACACACTACCCGCAGATCATCCGCGCCGGGGTGGAACGCGACTGGGCGTGGATCGCGCACGGCCGCGACAACTCCACGGTGCAGGCCGGCATGACGCGGGAGGCCGAGCGCGCCTACCTCACGGAAGTGGTGGAGACCATCACCAAGGCCACCGGCCGCCGGCCACAGGGCTGGATGGGCCCGGCGCTCACGGAGAGTTTCGAGACGCCCTCGCTGCTGGCCGAGCTGGGTCTCGGCTACACGCTGGACTGGTGCAACGACGACCAGCCCTACGCGCTGACCGTGTCCGGCATGCTGAGCGTGCCGTACTCGATCGAGTTGAATGACGTCACCATGTTTGCCGTCAAGAGCTATACCGGGCCGCAATTCCTGCAGGCGATCCGCGACCAGCTGGACCAGCTGCATGCGGAGGCGGTGGCGTCCGATTCCGGGCGGGTGATGGCGCTGGCCGTGCATCCCTTCAGCACGGGCCAGGCGTTCCGGCAGAAGTATTTCGAGCAGGCGTTGGCCTACGTCGCCGGCCACGAGGGGGTGTGGCTGGCCACCAGCGATGAGATTGCCGAGGCCTACCGGCAGCAGCGTGGCATTCCCGCGCCGGCGGTACCAACGGGCACCAACCCGGCGCAGTCATGACCGAGGATGCCGCCCAGGAATTCGCCCGACTGCGGGCGGAGTTCCGCGCCAAGGGTTACGTCGGCCGGGTTGGCTTTGGCGCACGGCCGGCGCTGCTGGTGGTCGACCTGATTGCCGGCTTCACCGACCTGCGCTCGCCCATGGCCAGCGATCTGCGTCCACAGTTGCAGGCCACCGTGGCCTTGCTCGATGCCGCGCGCGGTGCCGGCGTCCCGGTGCTGTTCTCCACCATCATCTACGAGCCCGACCTGCACGACGCCGGCCTGTGGCCGCGCAAGATTCCCTCGCTCGCCTGGCTGCAGGCTGGCAGCGAGTGGGTGCAGGTGGATGCGCGACTGGGACAGCGCGCCGACGAACCGACGGTGGTGCGCAAGCACGCCTCGGCCTTCTTCGGCACCGACCTTGCCGCCCGGCTGGCAGCCGCGCAGGTCGACACCTTGCTGATAGCCGGTTGCACCACCAGCGGCTGCGTGCGCGCCAGCGCGGTGGATGCGTGCGCGCACGATCTGCACACCATCGTGGTCGAGGAGGCGGTGGGCGACCGTGCGCTGCTGCCGCACCAGGCCAGCCTGTTCGACATCGACGCCAAGTACGCCGACGTGATCGGGCTCGCCGAGGCGCGCGCCTGGCTCGGCACGCTGCCCCCGAAACGGTGAAGCGCCTCACGCTTGCGGTTTGCGAACTGCCCACGGTGAACTACAGTCGCCAAGGGGACGCACGGTAGCGCAACGATGGCTTCACTCATTCCAACCCGCGGCAGCTGCGGAAATTGTCGACGCGCCGCATTCACGCAATACTTCACACTCCCCGCCATCTGGCTCCAATGGAATGCCGACATGACCAAGCTCCCGCTCCTCGCTGGCCTGCTGCTGGCCGCGCCGCTGTTTGCCTTTGCCCAGTCCAGCCCGTCGGGCGCCAACGACGCCCAGCTGCAGAAGCGCGTCGAGCGCGTGCTCACCCGTACGCCACTCATCGATGGGCACAATGATTTGCCTGGTGCGATCAGCATGGGTTTCGGCAACGTCGGCAACATCGACCTGGCGTCGGACACCACCAACCTGCAGGGCAAGACCTGGGGCGGCGGTGTGGGCAAGGTCTCGCTCATGACCGATCTGCCGCGCGCACACAAGGGCCAGCTCGGAGCGCAGTTCTGGTCAGTGTTCATCCCGGCGTCGATCACCGGGCCGGAAGCGATCAAGCGCACCATCGAGCAGATCGACGTCGTGCGCACCATGGTCGACAAGTATCCGAAGGACCTGGAGCTGGCGTACACCGCCGCGGACATCGAGCGCATCCACAAGGCCGGACGCATCGCCTCCCTGATCGGCGTCGAGGGCGGCCACCAGATCGACAACTCCATGGCCGCGTTGCGCGCCTACTACGTGTTGGGTGCGCGCTACATGACCTTGACCCATGCGCGCACCACCGACTGGGCCGATTCCGCCACGGATGCGCCCAAGTACCACGGCCTGAACGAGTTCGGCCGCGAGGTCGTGCGCGAGATGAACCGCCTGGGCATGCTGGTGGACATCAGCCACGTCTCGCCGGACACGATGCGTGCGGCGCTGCAGGTCAGCCAGGCGCCGGTGATCTACTCACACTCCAGCGCGCGTGCGCTCGACGACCATCCGCGCGATGTGCCGGATGACGTGCTGGCCCTGGTCAAGGCCAACCACGGCGTGGTGATGGTGAACTTCCTGCCTTCGTTCATCTCGCAGACCCTCTTCGATTGGGATGCGGAACGCGCCGGCGCCAAGGCCAAGTTCGACACCCGCTATGCCGGCCAGCCCGAGCGGGCCGCGAAGGCGCTGGCCGAGTGGACGCAGGCACACCCGGCGCCGCAGGCGACGCTGGCCCAGGTCGCCGACCACATCGAGCACATCCGCAAGGTGGCCGGGGTGGAGAGCGTCGGCATCGGTTCGGACTTCGATGGCATCGAATCCACTCCGGTTGGCCTGGACGGCGTGGACAAGTATCCGGCGCTGTTCGTGGAACTGGCGCGCCGGGGCTGGAGCGACGACGACCTGGCGGCCCTGGCCGGCAACAATCTGCTGCGCGCGATGCGTGGCGCCGAGGCCGTGGCCAAGCGCCTGCAGGCCGCCGGGCAGCCGTCGCATGCCACGCTGACGGCCGCCGGGGAAGGCTGAGTTCGCCACTCCTCCCGGTGTTGTCCAACCAAGTGCAGGGCGGATCAAAGCCGCAGGCCAGATCCGCCTCGCCTGCAATTGAACGGCGCATCCCGGCGCGCATTCTGCGGATCCGTCCGTTGGCCCGACCGAAGGAAGTCCTTGCGGATTGATCCGCCCCAGGGTGACGGGCCCAGGATTGAGACGTCGTTGCCAACGAACATTGCGTGACACCAGCAAAACCCTGCATCCTGTGCAGGGTTTTGTTTTGGTGACCAGGAGACAGCGATGACCGACCGCAGGAGTTTCCTCAAGGCATCGCTCCTGGGCGCCGCCGCGCCCGTGCTGGCCTGGAGCGGCAAGCTGTTCGCCGGCCCGGTGCCGGGCGCCTTGTCCACGGGCACTGCACGGGTTGTTTCCACCTGGGATTTCGGCGTTGCCGCGAACCAGGCGGCCTGGGCCATCCTCGGCCCGGGCGGCCGCGCCCTGGATGCGGTGGAAAAGGGCGTGCAGGTGCCTGAGTCGGATTTGAAGAACCACAGTGTCGGCAAGGGCGGCTATCCGGATCGCGACGGCCATGTCACGCTCGATGCCAGCATCATGGATGCCGATGGCAACTGCGGCGCGGTGGCCGCGCTGGAGAATATCGAGCATCCCATCAGCGTGGCGCGGCGCGTGATGGAGCGCACTCCGCACGTGCTCCTGGTCGGCGCGGGCGCGCTGCAGTTTGCCATCGCGCAGGGCTTCAAGCAGCAGAACCTGCTGACGCCCGAGGCCGAGGCGGCCTGGCACGAGTGGCTGAAGACGGCGCATTACCAGCCGTCGATCAACAGCGAAGTGCGCGACTACGGCAAGTCCGGCGGCCAAGCCACCGGTATGCCGGGCGGTGCCGGCAACCACGACACCATCGGCATGCTGGCGATCGATGCGCAGGGTCGCCTGGCCGGGGCGTGCACCACCAGCGGCATGGCGTGGAAGATGCGCGGCCGCGTCGGCGACAGCCCGATCATCGGTGCCGGCCTGTACGTGGACGGCGAGGTCGGCGGTGCGACCTCCACCGGCGTCGGCGAGGAAGTGATCCGCAACGCCGGCAGTTTCCTGGTGGTGGAACTCATGCGCCAGGGCCGGTCGCCGCACGAGGCCTGCAAGGAGGCGGTGCTGCGCATCGTCAAGCGCCGCCGCGAGGCGTCCAAGACGATCCAGGTCGGCTTCCTGGCCATGAACCGTGCCGGCGAAGTCGGCGCCTACGCGATCCAGCGCGGCTTCACCTATGCCGTGTGCGACGCGCGCAGGCAGGATGCCGTGCTGCCGTCCGAGAGCGTCTACGCCACCAGCTACTCCTGACCCGCTGCCACGCCAGTGCGGCAATTTGGGAGGCCAGACGTCCATACGTTGACCTTCGTCGTCTTCGCCGTTGCAGAAGCCCGCAAGGGATTCCCTTCGGTCACGAGTGTGCCTACACGGGAAGGCAGCCTGGTTCGCCAGTCTCGATCAGGCTGCGGCGAAGGCGTCCCGGGTCAGGTTCTCCGGTGCATCCCCGGTGCACACCACGTCGTCCTCGATGCGCACGCCGCCAAACTGGCGGAAATGCCTGATGCGTACCCAGTCCAGGTCGCTGGCAAACGGTTGTTCGCGCAGGCCGGCCAGCAGCATGTCGATGAAATACACCCCGGGCTCGATGGTCACCACCATGCCCGGCTGCAGCACGCGGGTCATGCGCAGGTGGGGATGACCGGCGGGTGGGTCGATGCGTCCGCCGGCCTCACTCTGCTGCTGGCCGGTGACGTCGTGCACCTGCGCGCCGAGCATGTGGCCCAGGCCATGCGGGAAGAATGCGCGGCTGACGCCGCACTCCACGGCGCTTTCCGCGCTCATGCGGAAGAACCCCTGCCGGCGCAGGATGTCGGCCAGCACCAGGTGCGCGTGCAGGTGCAGCTGCGCATAGTCCTGCCCAGCGCGCACCTTGGCGACGAACCCCTGCTGCGCCGCATCGACGGCGTCGACCAGGGCCTGGAATTCCCAGGCCTTGGGACCGGCATGGGTGCGGGTGATGTCGCTGCCGTAGCCGGCGCAGCTCGCCCCGGCGTCGATCAGCAACGAATGGCTGAGCTCGGGCGCGGCCCGGTCGAAGGCCGAGTAGTGCAGGATCGCGCCGTGCGTGTTGATGCCGACGATGCTGGCATACGGCAGCTCCGCATCGGTCTGGCGTGCCGCGGCGAGGTAGGCGAGATGCGTGTCCAGCTCGCTGCCGCCGGCGCGAAACGCCTGCTCGGCGGCCCGGTGCGCGCGCGCGCCGATGCGGTTGGCCTCGCGCAGCAGCTCGAGCTCGTACGCAGTCTTGCTGCTGCGCTGCCAATTCAACGCGTCGAGCGCGCTGGCCAGGCTCGGGTCCGCCGCAAAGCCCTGCGCCACCGCATCCGCGACGATCACCGCGTTGTGGCCGCCGGGCAGCTGCGCAAGGGCCTCGGCCGCGCTGGGCACGATGCTGAGCTCGAACTCGCGCGTCCAGTATGCGTCCGGCGTCTGCGGCACCACGTGCCAGTAGTCGCGCGGCTGGACGAAGATCAGCCTGGGCCGGCTGCCCGGCGTGTGCACGACCCAGCTGCCGGGGGCGTCAGTGAGCGGCAGCCAGTGCCGGAACCACGGGTTGGCGACGAACGGGTAGTCCTGGTCGTCAAGGAACTTCAGCGGTGGCAGGCCGGCGCCGATCAGCAGGTGGTCGTAGCCGGCATCTGCCAGGACCTGGTCCGCGCGCGCGCGCAGCGTGCGCAGGTGGTCGGGATAAAGCGTATCGAGTTGCGCGGACATGGCGGCCTTCTTGCATCCGGATGGGAACGGCGCTTCGCGCCACAGGTTCACCCGCCATTATCCATCCGGTCGGCGAGCCGCCGACTGCCGCCATGCCACCCACCCCTGCCTGCCGCGCTAAGCGCCCCAGACGTCGCTGGCGTAGCGCACGAAATTGCCCCCGAGGATTTTCTCGATGCGTGCCGGCTGGTGGCCACGGGCGGCCAGCAGCCGGTACAGCTTGCGGAACTGGTCCGGGCCGCGCAGGTCGTCGACGAACGGATGGGTGTCCGCGCGCTCGCCGGGGGCGGCGATGCCCTTGGCGACGCGGTCTGCGTGCTCCCTGGCCAGGGCTGCGCCGTAGGCCTGGAGGTCATCGATCGGCGTGATGCTGCCGTCGGTGCCGATGCCGACGTGGTCCTCGCCGCAGACCTTGAGCGCATGCTCGATGTGGGCGACCACGTCGGCTGCCGTGGCGTGGCCGCTCGGGCTCAGGAACGGCATGAAATAGATACCGATGAAGCCGCCCTTGTCGGCCACCAGGCGCAGCTCCTCGTCGGTCTTGTTGCGCGGCAGGTCGACCAGGGCGCGGCAGCCGGTGTGGTTGATCGAGATCGGCCGGGTGGAGGCGCGCGCGGCGTCCAGGCAGATTTGCCGGCCGGAGTGGCTGAGGTCGACCATGATCCGGTTCGTGTTGAGGCGTTCGACCACCTCGTGGCCGAACGGGGTCAGGCCACGCCCCTCGGGCACGATGGAGCCGTCGCCAAGCTGGTTGCGCACGTTGTAGGTGAGCTGGATCACGCGCACGCCGAGGTTGGCGAAGATGTCCACGCGCGACGCGTCGTCGCCCATCTGCGCGGCGTTCTGGAAGCCGTAGATCAGGCCGATCCGGCGTTCGGCCTGTGCGCGGCGGATGTCGGCGACCGAGAGCACCTTGATGAGATCACCGGGATGCTGCCGGATCATCACGTCGTAGCGACCGATGTCGGCCACGGACTTCTGGAACGGATCCTGCGGGCCGGCGACGTAGCCGAGCGTGCAATTCACCGCCGTGACCCCGGAGGCGCGGGCATCGGCCAGCATGCGCGGGGTGAGCGTCCACGGCCGGGCGTCCGGGAAATTCGGGTCGCCGATGCCGCCCAGCGCGTTGATCACCGTCAGCCCGGCCAGCGGGTCACCAGTTGGACTGGGTTTGGGGTTGTCAGTGTCGGCCAGGGCGGGCAGGGCAAGCGTGGTGGCAGAGGCCAGGGCGGCAGCCGAGGTCACCAGGAATTGACGGCGGTTGAGGGGCATGGGCGTTTCCCGTAAGGACCAAGGCGACGCATCACTGTACGCAGCGGCGGGCCCGTATTCCAGCCGCGGCATAGGGGTGCTCCTGGATCGTCGGACAGTACGGTGCCGGATGTGCGCAGGGCAACCAGCGCGGTCGTGGGAATCCTCCGGTGAAAGATGCCCTTGCACCGTGTTGGAGTCCGCCGGCGGGAGCCATCCGCGCATACCGGATTGCGGGCGGGTATCTGCAATACTGCAGATTCATTCCACAGGAGCCTGACCACACCATGACCAAGCTTCCCATCCTTGCCTGCCTGCTGTTGGCCGCGCCGCTGGCGGCATTCGCCCAAGGCGCCCCGTCGACCGCCAATGATGCCCAGCTGCAGAAGCGCGTCGAGCGCGTGCTTACCCGCACCCCGCTGGTCGACGGACACAACGACCTTCCTGGTGCGATCCACAACCGCTTCGGCAACCTCGGCAACATCGACCTGGCGGCCGACACCACGAACCTGCAGGGCAAGACCCGCGACGGCAGCATCGGCACGGTGTCGTTGATGACCGACATCCCGCGCATGCGCAAGGGCCAGCTCGGGGCGCAGTTCTGGTCGGCCTTTATTCCCGCCACCATCACCGGGCCGGCGGCGGTGAAGCGCACCATGGAGCAGATCGACATCATCCGCACCATGGTGGCTAAGTATCCCAGGGACATGGAAATGGCCTATACGGCCGACGATGTCGTGCGCATCCACAAGGCCGGGCGCATCGCCTCGATGATCGGGGTCGAGGGCGGCCACCAGATGGACAATTCGCTGCCGGTGCTGCGCGACTACTACCTGCTCGGCGTGCGCTACATGACCCTCACCCATGGGCGCACCACCGACTGGGCCGACTCGGCCACCGATGCGCCCAGGCACAACGGGCTCACCAAGTTTGGCCGTGCCGTGGTGCATGAGATGAACCGCATGGGCATGCTGGTCGACCTCAGCCATGTCTCCCCCGAGACCATGCGTGCGGCGCTGCAGGTCACGCAGGCACCGGTGATCTTCTCGCACTCCAGTGCGCGTGCCCTGGACGACCACCCGCGCGACGTGCCGGATGACGTGCTGGCCATGGTCAAGGCCAACCACGGCATCGTGATGGTGAACTTCCTGCCGACCTTCATCTCCCAGGCCGACAACGACTGGACCGCGGAGCGGGCTGGCGCCAAGGCGCGTTTCGACACGCGTTATGCCGGGCAGCCCGACCGCGCCAGCGCCGCGCTCGAGCAGTGGCTGCAGGAGCATCCACAGCCCAAGACCACGATCGCCCAGGTTGCCGACCACGTCGAGCACATCCGCAAGGTCGCCGGCATCGAGAGCGTCGGCATCGGCTCGGACTTCGACGGCATCGGCTCGACCCCGGTGGGCCTGGACGGCGTGGACAAGTACCCGGCACTCTTCGTGGAACTGGCGCGCCGCGGCTGGTCCGACGACGACCTGGCGGCCCTGGCCGGCAACAACCTGCTGCGCGTGATGCGCCAGGCCGAGGCCGTCGCCAAGCGCCTGCAGGCCACCGACGCGCCGTCGCACGCCACGTTGGCCTTGGACGGCCAGACGGCCGGTACGGAAGGGTGAACTCTCCCGTCACCTGACCTCCGCACTCCCTCTTCCGTCATCCCCGCGAAAGCGGGGATGACGATGGGGTGACGGCCAGGTCGGTACCGCTTACGGCTTGTGTGGGGATTTCGGCACGTAGTCCGAGCCCGCCTCGCGGTCTCGATGCAGCGCGGTCCGTACCAGCAGCATCAAGGTGATCGGTGCGGTCAGGGTGAGAAACACGCCGATCAGGATCTCGTTGAAGATCGGACGCCCGTGCAGCACGGAGAAGCAGGTGATCGAGGCAGCCAACATGCAGTACGTGCCCAACGTGGTGCCGAGCGTCGGCGCATGCACGCGCTGGTAGAAGTCCTTCAGCCGCAGCAGGCCGGCCGAGCCGATGCAGGCCAGCGAGGCGCCGAGCAGCATGAGCACCGTCACCAGGATGGCCGCCCATGGCGGCAGGGCGTCGAGATGGCTCATTCGATCACCTCGCCGCGCATGAGGAATTTGGCCAGCGCGAAGGTGCCGGCAAAGCCGAGCAGGGCGATGATCATGCCGGCCTCCACGTACAGCAGGCTGCCGGTGCGGATGCCGATGGTGAGCAGCAGGATCATGGCGTTGACGTACAGCGCATCCAGCGCCAGCACGCGGTCCTGCGCGCGCGGCCCGCGTGCCATGCGCACGATCGAGCAGCCCATGGCCACCAGCAGCAGGATTTGCGCGATCACGATCGCGGCGGCGAGCAAGGTGTGGCTCATTGGAAGATCTCCAGCAGGGGACGCTCGTAGCGCTGCTTGATCGCATCGATCTCGGCCTGGTCGTCGACCAGGTCCAGCACGTGGATCACCAGGATGCTCAGGTCGGGGTCGTGGCTGACCCAGATCGTGCCGGGCGTGGAGGTGATGATGCCGGCCAGCACGGCCAGGCCGTGGCGGTCGGTGAGGGTCAACGGAATGGCGACGAAGCCGGAGTGCATGCGCCGGTCGCGGTGCACGATGAGGCGGGCCACGGCAAAGTTCGAGCGCACGATGTCGCCCAGTACGCGCAACAGCAGCCGGCCCAGCAGCAGGAAGTTGCGGATATGCGCCTTCGGCGGCTCGAGCACGCGATAGGCCAGCCCCAGCCCAATGCCGAGCAAGACACCCAACAGCAGTGTGCCGACTGCCAGGCTCTGGTTGAGCACCAGCCAGATCACCGCCAGCAACAGTGACAGCAGCGGATAGGGCAGCCAGCGCCGGATCATGGCCGGGGCTCCGCCAGCGGCGACAGCACGGCGCGGATGTAGTGCTCCGGCGCGTGCAGCTGGTGTGCGGTATCGCCCAAATAGTCCAGTGGCGTCTTGGCCACCACGGTCAACACCAGGCACAGGCCGAGCAACAGCACGATGGCGCCCACTTCGGTCACCCGGGCCTGGGGAAACGGCCGCTCCGGATCGGTCCAGAAGATCTGGATGCCGGCGCGGCACATGGCGATCACGGTGCAAAAGCCGGCGGCAATGGTGAGCGCGAACAGCACCGTGGCGCCGGGGCGCACGTGCCCGTCGAGCATCGGCGCCAGCAGCGCAAACTTGGCCAGGAAGCCAGACAGCGGTGGCAGGCCGGACAGCAGCACGGCACAGGCGAAAAAACTCACGCCCAACATGACCATCGGCGCAGGGATGACCACGCGGCTCTCATCTTCGTCGGCAAACAACGAATCGCCGCGCCCCATGGCCTCGACCGGGTCATAGGGTTCCAGGACCAGGGCGTCGTCGGCCTTTTCCTCGTCATCCTCGGGCGCCAGCAAGCCGGCGACCAGGAAGAACGCGGCCAGGGCCAGCGTGGAGATCACCAGGTAGGCCAGGGCACCGACGGTCACCGCCGTCTGCTGCAGGCCGAGTGCGCCAAGCAGGGTGCCGGAGGAGATCACCACGTTGTAGCCCGCCAGCTTGCCGAGGTCACGCGCACCGAGCATGCCGATGGCGCCGGCGCCAATCGTGGCGATCCCACCCCACAGCAGCCAGTCGGTGCCAAATCCGCCGGAAGCCGGACCGGCACCGTTGCCGAACAGGAGCAGGCTGAGGCGCAGCAGCACATAGATGCCGAGCTTGGTCATCAGCGCGAACATGGCCGCCACCGCCGGCGCGGCGGCGGCATAGGTGCGCGGCAGCCAGAAGCCGAGCGGCCACATCGCGGTCTTGATCAGGAAGGCCACGCCGAGGATCGCCGCGCCGGCATGCAGCAGCGCGCGGGTATGTGCCGGCACGTTCGGGATCAGCTCGGCCAGGGCCGCCATGTTCAAGGTGCCGGTGACCCCGAAGATCAGGCTGACCCCGAGCAGGAACAACATCGAGGCCGTGAGATTGACGACAATGTAATGCAGCCCGGCGCTTACCCGGCGCACGCCTGAGCCGTGCAGCGCCAGCCCGTAGGAAGCGGCCAGGGTGACCTCGAAGAACACGAACAGGTTGAACAGGTCACCGGTCAGGAAGGCCCCGTTCAGGCCCATCAGCAGGAACTGGAACAGTGGCTGGAAGTAATTGCCGCGGTGCTGCCAGCGGCCGAGCGCCGCCGGCAGCGTCGCCAGCGCCACCACGGCCGTGAGCAGCAGCATCAGCGTGGACAGGCGGTCGGCCACCAGCACGATGCCGAAGCGCGCCGGCCAGTCACCGATGCGGTACACCGCAGTCAGCGCACCGCCGTCGCCTTGCCGCGCGGCGGCCAGCAGCAGTGTGGTGGCGACTGCCACCAGCGCCAGGCACGAGGCGAGGCTCAACGCCACCGCGGTGCGCCGGCGCCGTTCGCCGGCCAGCAGCTGCAGCGCGGCGACCAGCAGCGGCACGATGATCGGGGCGATGACCAGGTGCGCGCTCATGGCGTGCCGTCCGCGCCGTCGACGTGGTCGTTGCCGGTCAGCCCGCGCGAGGCCAACAGCACCACCAAGAACAAGGCCGTGGTGGCAAAGCCGATCACGATCGCGGTCAGCACGAGCGCCTGCGGCAGCGGGTCGGCATATTGCGCCAGGTCGCCTGCCACCGCGTGCAGCACCGGATCGGCGCCGGTACGCAGGCCGCCGATGGCGAAGATGAACAGGTTCACCGCATAGGAAATCAGGGTGAGCCCGATGATCACCTGGAACGTGCGTGGGCGCAGCAGCAGCCAGGTGCCGGAAGTGATGAGCACGCCGATGGCAATGGCCAACACCAGTTCCATCAGGTCTCCTCCGCGGCGGCAGCCGCCGCCCGCGTGCGACGCAGCGACTGGTGCGCCAAGGCGATGAGCATCAGCGTGGTGGCGCCGACCACCAGACAGAACACGCCCAGGTCGAACAACATGGCCGACGCCAGCGGCAGCTGCCCGAGCAGCGGCAGCTCGGGCAGGAACAGGTGCGAGGTCAGGAAAGGATGGCCAGCCACCAGTGAGCCCAGTCCGGTACCCACGGCCAGCAGCAGGCCGACGCCAATCCAGCGCAGGGGCAGGACACGCAGGTGTGCCTCCACCCAGCGCGCGCCGCGCGCCATGTACAGCAGGATCAGCGCCACCGCCACGGTGAGGCCGGCGACGAAGCCGCCGCCGGGCAGGTCGTGTCCGCGCAGGAACAGGTGTATTCCAAACAGCAGGATGACAGGCGACATGAGCTGGATGATCAGGCCGGGTATCACCAGGTAGTCGATCAGTGAATGATCGGTCTGGCGTTCTGCCGCCGCGGCTTCGGTGATCCGCCGGCGCTGCCGCTGCGGTGCGTCGATGCTCTCTGCCGCTGGCCGGAAGCGGCGCAGCAGCGCGAACACCGTCAACGCCACGATGGCCAGTACGCTGATTTCACCCATCGTGTCGAAGCCGCGGAAGTCGACCAGGATCACGTTCACCACGTTGTGCCCGCCGCCATCGGTAAACGCATGCTCGAGGAAATAGCGCGAGATCGAGTCGGCCACCGGATGCATCATGGCCGCATAGGCGAGGCTGGCCACCCCGGTGCCGGCGACCAGCGCCACCAGCAGGTCGCGGTAGCGCTTGGTCCGCGTCAGCGGACCGTCCGGCGAGATGCCCTCGATGCGCTTGGGCAGCCAGCGCAGGCCAAGCAGGATCAGGATCGTGGTCACCACCTCCACCAGCAGCTGGGTGGCGGCCAGGTCCGGTGCCGACAGCCAGACGAAGCTCACACACGACACCAGGCCAGCTCCACCGGCCATCACCAGCGCCGCAAGGCGGTGGAACTTGGCCAGCGTGGCGGCCCCGATGGCGCACGCGGCACCGAGCAGCCACAGCAGGGCAAACGCCGGGTCGATGCTGGCCCAGTGTGGTGTCCGGGCGAAAGGCGCACTGTTGGCGGCAAGGCCGCCGGCGAGCAGGGCGCAGAGCACGATCAGCAGCAGCTGGGTCTGCAGGCGCCGGGTCGGGAAGCAATGCACCAGCAGCCAATTCGGCAGGTCGGCACCGAACACCGTGAGTGTGCGCTCGAACATGCGCTTGCCACTCAGCACGCCGAGGAGCGGCGTGTTGTCGGTGCGGCGCAGGCGCCGGTGCAGGGCAAGATACAGCACGCAGCCGGCGATGGTGGCGGCGATGCTCATCTGCAGCGGTGCGTTCCAGCCGTGCCAGATCGCAAGGCTGTACACCGGCATCTGCGCGCCCAGCACCGCGCTGGCCGCCGCGTGCAGCGCGGGGCCGATCACCTGGTTTGGCAGCACGCCCACCAGCAGGCAGGCCAGCGCCAGCAGGCCGATCGGCACGCGCATGGAGCGCGGCGGCTCGTGTGGCTGGCGCGGCATGGTGGTGGACACGCTGCCAAAGAACACGTCGCGCACGAAGCGCAGCGAATAAGTCACCGCAAACGCGCTGGCGGCCACCGCGAGCACGGCGGGTATGGCGTCCAGTGCCGCCCCGTTTCGCGCGGCCACCGCCTCGGCAAAGAACATCTCCTTGGACAGGAAGCCGTTCAGCAGCGGCACGCCGGCCATCGCCGCGCCGGCCACCAGGGCCAGCGTGGCGGTGATCGGCATGAACCGGCGCAGGCCGCCGAGCTGGCGCAGGTCACGGGTGCCGGTTTCGTGATCCACCGCGCCTGCGGCCATGAACAGCGAGGCCTTGAAGGTGGCGTGGTTGACGATGTGGAAGATCGCCGCAACGACGCCAAGGGTGCTGCCCAGGCCGGCCAACATGGTGATCAGGCCGAGGTTGCTGATGGTCGAGTAGGCCAGCAGGCCCTTCAGGTCCTGCTGGAAGATCGCCGTCCAGGCGCCCATGACCAGGGTGACCAGGCCGGTGCCGCCGACCAGCCACAACCACTCGTCGGTGCCGGCCAGCACCGGCCAGAAGCGCAGCAGCAGGAACACCCCGGCTTTCACCATGGTGGCCGAGTGCAGGTAGGCCGACACCGGCGTCGGCGCCGACATCGCCTGCGGCAGCCAGAAGTGGAACGGAAACTGCGCGCTCTTGGTCAGCGCGCCGAGCAGGATCAGGATCAGGGTCGGCGTATACCAGGGGTGCGCGCGGATCAGCGCGCCGGCGGCGAGGATCGTGTCCAGGTCGTAGCTGCCCACGATGTGTCCGAGCAGCAGCATGCCGGCCAGCAGGCACAGGCCACCGCCGGCGGTGACGATCAGCGCCATGCGCGCGCCGTCGCGCGCCGAGGCGCCGTGATGCCAGTAGCCGATGAGCAGGAACGAGGTCAGGCTGGTCAGCTCCCAGAAAAACACCAGCTGGATCACGTTGCCGGACATCACGATGCCGAGCATCGAGCCCATGAACGCAAGCAGCAGCGCGCACAGGCGGGTCAGCGGGTCGTCCGCCGGCATGTAGTAACGCGCGTAGATACCCACCAGCATGCCGATGCCGCAGATCAGCAGCATGAACAACCAGCTGAAGCCGTCCACGCGCAAACTGAAGTCCAGCCCCAGCGACGGCGCCCAGGTGAAGGTCTGGTGCGGCACGCTGCCCGCGGCAAGCGCCGGGTACAGGTACAGCGACAGCAGCAGGCCGACCAGCGCGGTGCCGACCAGCAAGCCCACGGCCACGTTGCGCCCATGACTGCGCAAGGCATACACCAGGATGCTGGCGAGGAATGGCAGGCAGAGGATGAGGCTGGGCACGTTGGTCAGGCGTCCGTCGTCGGCTCGGTCAGAAGCGGGGTGTCGTGCGCTGGTGAACCATCCAGCCAGCGCGCCGGGCTCGGCAAACCGCCGCACGCGTGCCGCCCGGCGCCTTGCCGGTCGATTCTATAGCAGTGGTCAAACCTGCACAGGGCCGGCGATCGATGGGCCACGCCACCGCCCGCCCATGCCGCGCCCGGAGTGTGTCGCAGGTCTGTTGCCGCGCTATGACGCGGACGAGAGCCGCTGCATCAGGCGGTAGGTGAACTCGACGGTCTGGTAGAAATTGCCGATCGCGTCGCGCTCGTCGCGGCCGTGCATGCGGATGTCGTCGACGTCGTTCCAGCCGCCGCCTACGCCGTAGCTGGGGATGCCGGCCGCGCGGGTGAAGATGGAGTCGCTGGCGCCGGCCGCCATCATGGGCATCACCGGGATGTCCTTGCCCCACATGCCGTGCACCACGGCCGCCACCGCATCCATGACCTTGGCGTCGGGCACGGTTTCCGGCGCCGGCATGACTGGATCGGCCAGGCTCACCTTGATGGCGGGGTCGGCAGCGACCTTGGCCAGTGTGGTCCGCACCTGGTCGGCGCTTTCCCCGGGGAACACCCGGCATTGGATCGTCGCCGTCGCGCTCGAGGGCAGCGCGTTCTCCTGCACGCCGGCCTGGAGCATGGTGGCCACGCAGGTGGTGTGCAGGATCGCGTTCAATGCCGGGTCCTGGGCCAGGCGGGCGGCCGCGGCGGTGTCCACGGGCGCCTTCGACAAGGCCAGCAGATCCATCCCGCGCTGCCCGTCGGCTTCCTTCGCGATGCTGGCGAAATACGCCCGCGTGGTGGCATTGGTCTTGTATGGGAAGACGTAGTGCGAAAGCTTCTCCAGCCCGCCGGCGAGCTGGTAGATCGCGTTGTCCGGGCGCGGCTCGGAGGAGTGGCCGCCCTTGTTGGCGGTCTCCATGTGATAGGTCATATAGGTCTTCTGCACGGTCTCGACCGCGAAGTCGAGGCGCTTGCCGTCCCTGATCTCGCCCGAACCGCCATCCGGGTTGATCACCAGGCCGACGTCGCCCACCAGATCCTTGCGGTGCTGCAGCAGGAACTGCGGGCCATCCTGCTCCAGGCCGACCTCCTCGTCGGCGGTGAAGGCGACCACGATGTCGCGGTCCGGGACGTAGTGCTCGCGCTTGAGCCGGATCAGCGCGGCGGCGACTGCGGCATCCTCGTCCTTCATGTCCGCCGTGCCGCGACCATAGAAATAGCCGTCCTTCTGGGTGAACTTGAACGGCGGCACGCTCCAGTCCTGCACCCGCGCGTCCACCACGTCCATATGGCAGATCCACATCACCGGCTTGCCGTGGCCCTTGCCCTTCAGGCGCACCACCACGTTCACCTGGTGCGGGTACCTGGTTTCCGGCGCGATATGGATTTCGGAATCGGTGAAACCGTTCGCCTTCAGGTATTTCACGATGACGTCGGCGGTGCCCTGGGTGCCGACGTCGTGCACCGAGCGGATCTCCACCAGGTCGCGAAAAATGTCATGCGCGACCTTCTGGTTCGCGGCAGGCGGCAGCGGGCCAGGCAGCTCCGGCATGGCCAGCGCCGTCGGACCCAGGCTGGAAAGAACCGCCACGGCCAGCGCAGTCGGAAGCATGCCACGCAAAGTCTTGTTCACGTCCTTGCCTCACAGTGTGGGGAAACCGGTGTCAGAGCGCACTGGCACTCGCCTGGGCGTGCGTTCCCGCTTTCCGTCATTCCCGCTTTTGCGGGAATGACGAGCTGAGGTTTCGCGCTCAAGTGAATGCCATTCCATCCCTGGCCCCAGCCTTGTGCCAAGTGCTAGAAGTCCTGCTTGAAACGGACGCCGATCGTGCGCGGCTGGCTGAAGCCGGTGTACACCTGACCGTTCGGATACTGCGCCACGACACCATGCGCTCCGCAAACGTCGACGCCGCACTCGGTGTATTTGTACTGCGCCGCGCGTTTGTCGAACGCGTTGTCGACGTAGACCTTGACCGACCAGCTGTTTCTCTGGATGCCGGCGGAGAGATCCAGCGAGTTGTAGGCCGGAAGGTCGCCGAGCAGCTTGCGTTCGGTCAAGCGCAAGTCGGTCGTCCGCGTGCCGACATGCACCAGCGCGGCCTGGACAAACGCGTCATTGCTGCCCAGGCTGAAACTGTAGTGCGCAATGAGGTTGCCCTTGAACCTGGGCGTTATCGGCAACTGCGTACCCTTCGGCGCCAGCGGCCCGGCCACGACACTGCCGTCCTGCGGGTTGATCGAGCCGGCCGGGCAATTCGTGATCGGGTGACCGTTCGCATCGGTGAACCCGCAATAGTTCGCGCTCAACCTGGCGTGATACAGCGCTGCCCCTGCCGTCAGTTGCAGGTTGTACGTGGCCTGCCAGTTCAGTTGCGACTCCAGGCCGTCGATGCGGGCCGAGTTCGCGTTCTTGATCTCAGTCAGGCCGTTCGCGCCAAGGATCGGGAACTGGAAGTCGTTCCATGTTTCACGGAACACCGCGCCGTTGAAGGACACCCGATTGTCCAGCCACGAGGTCTTCCAACCCAGCTCCTCATTGATCAGGAAATCGGCCTGGTACGGCAACAGTGTGCCGCGCCGGTTGACGCCACCCGGACGGAAACCCTCGGATCGGGTCACGTAGATCATCTTGGTCGGGCTGATGTTCCACGTCAGGTTGTACTTGGTGAGATTCCCGCTTTCCTTCACCCGCTTGTTGAAGTCCGAGCACGGCGCGCCCATGAACGGTTCGGGCGATATGCAGGCCGCCTCGCCCTGGCTGGATGAAAAACCTGCGGCGTAGCCAAAGTAGCCATACAGTTGGTTGCTGGTGCGGTAATAGCGCTCACCAATCGTGCCGGTGAGCACGTCGGGAATGAAGTCGAAGGACAACTCGCCGAATACCGCCTTGTCACGGTCGTAGCGCATCTGCCGGGTCAGCCAGATCGTGTCTTTCCAGCCAGTGACGGACAGCGCGTCGGCCAGCCCGTCGATCTGGTAATCCTGCATGATGTCGTGCTTCTGCTTCTGCCAGAACAGGCCCGCGACCAGGCGCAGCCGTTCGTCTGCCGGCGAGACCAGCCGCAGCTCGTGACTGTTGTTGGTGTAGCGATCCCGGTCGCTGATGTGCTGCGAGGGGTTGATCAGCGCGCCATCGTTGTCATAGAAGGACGCCCCGGAACCATACAAGGCGTCATACCAGAGCCCGTAGTCGCTGTAGTCGGTCTGCTCTTCCTGATTGCGTTTGAGGTGTGCATAGGCATAGGTCAAGTCGAAATTGCCGATCTTGCCCTGTACGGTCAGCGCGCCCTGCCACCAGCGGTCATTGACCCGTTCGGGATAGAAATGGGTAACCGCCAGGTCACCGATGGCCGGATCGCTGGCGAAGTTGCCGTGCGAGATCGTCTGCTGCCCCATCAGCATCGGGGTGATTGACCAGTTGTCGTTGAGATCGACTTTCAGCGCGGCCCGCGCGCCGCTGGTATTGACGTCGTTGTAATGGTCCCGCGCATGTCCGATGCACTGGAGCGCGGCGGATGGCCCGGTGCCGCTCGGCTTGCAGTCCGGTGCATTGCTGATCGTGATGCCCGACGTGGGGAACGTGCGCGATCCGGCCTTGTTGTCGATGTACCCGGCATCATGTTCCCGCCAGCCAACGAGGCGAATCGCGGCACTCTGGTTGATGGGCAGGTTGAGCATGCCTTCGGCGGTATAGCCGATGCCGCCGTGTGCAACCGTGTCCACGCCTGCGCTGTAACTTGCCGCGTAGCCGCCCGGGTCGGGCTTGTTGGTGATGATGCGCAGCGCGCCGGCCTCGGCGCTCGCGCCGTACAACGTCCCCTGGGGTCCGGCCAGCACCTCGATGCGGGCGATGTCGTACATGTGGATGTCGAGCGGGCCCTGGATCGTGGTCACCGGTTGATCGTCCAGGTACACGCCGACGCTCGGCTGCGAGCCCGAGTGGTTGGTGTTGCCACCGCTGGCCACGCCGCGCATGTAGATGGAGACGAAGCCAGGCCCGGTGGCGATGCCGCCGCCGCCTTGCTGGAAGGTCACGCTCGGCAGGTACTTCACGTAGTCGTCGAAGCTCTGCACCTGCAGCGCCTCGAGTTGGTCGGTCGCCAGCACGTCGATGCTGATCGGCACCTTCTGCAGATCCTCGGTACGCCGTTGTGCCGTCACCGTCACGGCGCCCAGCGCCACCGCCTTCTGCTTCGCCGCAGGTGTCTTGTCCGGTGGTGTGGATGGCGCCGTCTCCTGCGCGAACACCGGCAGCGCCATGGCCAGGCAGACCGCCGCCGCCAGCGGCAGCCGGGTCAAGGTCACAGGTCGCATGCTGCCAGCTTGCCTGGATCGCTTCTTGTACATGGGCTCTCTCCTGTCGGGTATGCAGCCATCCATCCGGTCACTGCCACGATTCCAGCTCAGGCACGTCGGGATACCGCTCCAGCACCGGGCCCAGGGCCGATGCCAGCGGTTCCAGCCACGCCGCGTAATGCCGCCAGTGGTCCACCCCGTCGCGGTAGATCGGCTGGCGTACCTGTTCCGAGCTCGCCGTGCGCACCGCGCGCCGGTTCTGGTAGAAGCGCAGGCAGGCATCCTCGAACGGCACGCCGCAGTAGGCGAGCAGGCGCCGCACCTCGGCCTCCGTGTCGCCCACCATGCGCTCGTAGTACACGCGATGGATGCGCCCGGGCAGCGCCGCGTCGAAATGCGCCATCAGCGCCACGTAGTCGCGGTAGTAGCGCCCGATGTCGTCCAGGCTGTAGCTGAAACTCTGTCCGCGTGCGAAGTGCTGCTTGAACGCCGAGAAACAGCAGGCCATCGGGTGCCGACGCGCATCGATGATCTTCGCGTTCGGCAGCATCAGGTGGATCAGCCCGAGATGCATGAAGTTGTTCGGCATCTTGTCGATGAACAGCGGCGCGGTGGTCTTGCGCTGGATCCGCGTGCGCGCCAGGTACTGCTCGCCGAGCGCGGCGAGCGCGCCGGCGTCGAGCGCCGCGAGGGCGTCGTGGTATGGCATCGCGCTGTCGGGATCGCCCTGCTGGCGCAGCTCGCGGGTGGTGGACGCGACCTCGGGCAGTTCCATCGTGCCTTCGATCTGGCTGTGGCTGGACAGGATCTGCTCGATCAGCGTGGAACCGGCGCGCGGCAGGCCGACGACGAAGATCGGGTCCTGGGCAGCGCAGCCGGCGCCGGCCCGCGCCGCAAAGAATTCACGCGTGTAGTGCGCGCGGATGTAGCGCACGCGGGCGCTGGTGTTCCCGGCGCGGTAGTGCAGCTGCGCGCGCCGCAGCGCATTGCCGTGTGCATAGTGCTGGAACGACGCCGGGTACTCGCCGGTGTCCTCCAGGGCCTTGCCGATCGCGAACTCCAGGTGCAGGCGGTCCTCGTCGCCCAGGTCGGTGCGCGCCAGCTCACGCCGCATCGTCGCCAGGTCAGCGGCGTCGAAGCGGAACGTCTTCAGGTTGGCCAGGCTCCACCAGACTTCGCCGAACGATGGCACCAGCGCCAGGCTGCGCCGATACGCCTCGATCGCCTGCGCGGTGTGGCCGGCGGTCTTCAACGCATGGCCGTAGCTCATCCATACCTTCGCCTGCTGCGGATAGTGTTCCAGCAGATCGGCATAGATGCGTATGGCCGGCTCGTAGTCGCCGATCCGGCACAGCACCACCGCCTTGAGATTGCGGTAGCCGGCATGCTCCGGTTCCGTTGCCAGCAACCGTTCCACCTCGGCCAGGGCCTGCTCCGGCCGGTTGTTGCGCTGCAGGAGCAGCGCATAGTTCTGCCGCGCGGCATGGAAGCCGGGGGCCAGCTCCAGGCAGCGCTCGAGGAGATGCAGGGCGTCCTCGTTGCGACCGAGGCGGGCGGCGACCTCGGCAAACATGCGGATTGCCGCGACATCCGTCGGCGCCTGGCGCAGATGGGACCGCAGCCGGGCCTCAGCCTCCGGGATACGGTTCTCGGCCAGGGCGATGGCGGCGTCCAGCAGCTGCGGGTCATGCGTGGCGTAGCGCACGTGGTTGGCGTAGGCCGCGTCGGCGGCGGCCTGGTCGCCGGCCGCCATGAGGTGGTCACCCAGCAGACGCCAGGCCTGCGGCAGGTCGGGCTGCAGCGCGACCGCGTGGCGCAGCGCCGCGATTGCTTCCCCGCCGCGCCCGGCGCGAGCCAGGACGATGCCCAGCTCGCAGTGCAGCGCGGCCCACTTGGGCTGGGCGCGCGCCAGGGGCTGCAGGATGTCCACGGCACCGGCGATGTCGCCGAGGGCCAGCCGCGCCTGGGCCAGCAGGCGCAGCGCACCGGGGTGGCCGGGGACCGCGTTGAGGATTTCGCCGAGCTGCTCGACGGCCAGCTCCGGGTCACGTTCCAGCAGGCGGGTGGCATGCGCCAGGGCCTGTTCCAACGTTCCGACAGCAGTCGTCTCGACCATGGGTTCCCGCTCGGTGGCGGCGCGGCAGGACCCCACACAGCCAAATCGCCGGCAATGGGACGGGGCCGCAGCGTGCTTCGGCGGCGAAGATAGTCCTATGCGCACAGTCCGGCAATCACCGGTTCGCGCATGTGCTGCAACGCCCCAAATGACACTGGCCAGCGGACGTACAATGCGGCCCATCAAGGGCACTGCGTCGTGGCCGACGGTACACTCGGCCCCGTGGCGCCATGCCGCCACCGCGAAGCGGGGATCCACCATGCACACCGAAGCAACCGGCGCGGACGCTGCCGCAGCCACCGATCTCGACCACGCCCGCGCGCTGCCCGCGCGCTACTACGTCGGCGATGAGGTGCTGGCCATGGAACAACGGGCGGTGTTCGCCCGCAGTTGGCAGCCGCTCGCGCACCAGGACCAGCTGGCGGAGCCGGGCGATCACGTGGTCGGCGAGATTGCCGGCGTGCCGGTGATCCTGGTGCGGGGCAGGGACGGTGTGCTGCGCGCGTTCCCAAACGTCTGCCGCCACCGTGCCGGGCCGCTCGCGCTGTGCAACGGCAAGGGCGCGCACTCGCTGCAGTGCAAGTACCACGGCTGGACCTACACGCTGGATGGCCAGCTGCGCAGTGCGCCGGAGATGAAGGACGTCCCGGACTTCGACGTCGGCGCCATCCACCTGCCGCCGCTGCGCGTGCACGAGTGGCAGGGCCTGGTGTTCGTGGCGCTGGGCAACGACGTTCCGGACTTCGACGAGGTCTATGGCGGCATCGCCGAACACATCGCGCCGATCGACCTTTCGGCGATGCGCTACCTGCGCAGCGTCAACTACGACGTCGACTGCAACTGGAAGGTCTACGTCGACAACTACGTCGAGGGCTACCACCTGCCGCACGTGCATCCGGGCCTGAACAAGCTGCTCGACTACCGCGCCTACGACACCGTGCTGTCGCCGTGGTATTCGCTGCAGTCCTCGCCGTTGCGCAACAGCTCCGACGCCTATGGCGACGGCCAGGCGTTCTACTACTTCGTGTACCCGAACGTGATGCTCAACATCATGTCCGGACGGCTGCAGACGAACCGCATCCTGCCGCTCGGGCCGGACCGCTGCCGCATCGTGTTCGACTACTACTACGGGCAGGACGCGCAGGCGCAGGCCCGCATCGTCGCTGACCAGGACTTCAGCGACGAAGTGCAGAACGAGGACATCGCGATCTGCGAGGCGGTGCAGAAGGGGCTGGGCTCGGGCTTCTATGCGCCTGGCCGGCTGTGCCCGCGCCGCGAAAGTGGCGTCTGGCACTTCCAGAACCTGCTGCGCGCGGCCTACGCCGGTCCCGCCGGGGAACACGCGTGAGCAAACGGACGGCGGCATGCTGGTTTGCCCTGGGCGCGCTGGCCTGCGTGCCGGCAGCCGGCACGACCGCCTCGACGGGCGCGCAGGACAGGGTGGTGCATGTCGGCCACCTGCTCGATGTCGACAGTGGCCGGATGCTTGCCGACCAGGCCGTGCTGGTCAGGGCGGGCCGCGTGGTCTCGGTGCAGCCCTGGAACGCCGCCGCGCCCGGCGCGGCAACGGTCACAGACTGGAGCGCCTGGACCGTGGTGCCGGGCCTCATGGACATGCACACGCATCTCGCCGACGTGCTGCAGAGCGCCGATCCCGCGGCGCCACTGAAGATCACCGCGGTGCAGCAGGCGTTCCTCGGCGCGCAGCATGCGCGGCAAACCCTGCAGGCCGGCTTCACCACGGTGCGCGACCTCGGCGTGTACCGGAGCTACGCCGATATCGCGCTGCGCGATGCGATCAAGGCGGGCGAGGTGCCTGGTCCGCGCATGTTCGTCGCCGGGGCGTATATCACCGTGCCTGGCGGTGGCGGCGAGATCACCGGGTTGCCGCCAGGTACCGTGGTGCCGGACGAGTTCCGCCGTGGGGTCTCCAAGGGCGTGGCGCAGGTGCGTCAGCACGTCGACGCCATCCTCGACCACGGTGCGGACTGGATCAAGGTCATTGCCACCGGCGCGGTGCTTGCCGCCGGCACCGATCCGGGGCAACCGGAATACACCGAGGCCGAGATCCACGCGGCGGTGACCGAGGCGGCGAAGCGGGGCGTCTACGTCGCTGCCCACGCGCATGGCGAGGAAGGCATCGAACGCGCAATCCGCGCCGGCGTGCGCTCGGTGGAACACGCCTCGCTGATCACCGACCAGGGCATCGCACTGGCCAGGCAGCACGGCACGTGGCTGGTCATGGACCTGTATGACGGCGACTATATCGACCAGATCGGACGCCGCGACGGCTGGCCGGCGGAGATCCTGCGCAAGAATGCCGAGACCGCCGAGACCCAGCGCGAGGGCTTCCGCAAGGCGGTGCAGGCCGGCGTGAAGCTGGCCTTCGGTACCGACGAGGGCGTCTACCCCTACGGCGACAACGCCCGCCAGTTCGCCTACATGGTGCGCTACGGCATGACCCCGCTGCAGGCGATCCGCTCGGCCACGATCGATGCGGCACGCCTGCTCGGCAGGGAGAAGGAGCTGGGCTCGATCGCCGCCGGCAAGGTCGCGGACCTGATCGCCGTCGCCTGCGACCCGCTGCAGGACGTGGACTGCCTGCGCCAGATCCGCGGCGTGATCAAGGCCGGCCAGCCCGTCCCCCTTGGCCCGGACCCGCGCGGCCGTTGATGCCGCCGTGACCACCCAGCGCAAGATCGGCTTCTGGACCTGCACCGCGCTGGTGGTCGGCAACGTCATCGGCATGGGCATCTTCCTGCTGCCCGCGTCGCTGGCGCCGTTCGGCTTCAACGCCGTGATCGGCTGGCTGATCACCTTGTTTGGCTGCCTGACCCTGGCCCGCGTGTTTGCCTATCTGGCGCGGTCCATGCCGGACGCGGATGGCCCCTATGGCTACATCCGCGAGACGCTGGGCGAGCTGCCCGCGTACCTTGCCTTGTGGGCGTACTGGGTGTCGCTCTGGCTGACCAACGCGGCGTTGGCGACCGGTGTGGTCGGTTACCTCACGGTGGTGTTTCCGGCCACGCGGGCGATCCAGCCGGCCTTGTTTGCGCTGGCCCTGGTGTGGTCGATGGTGCTGGTCAACCTGTTCGGCGTGCGCACCGGCGGCAGCGTGCAGATCGTGACCACGGTGCTGAAGTTGCTGCCGATGCTGGCGGTAGCGCTGCTCGGCGGCTGGGTGCTGCTCGACGCCCCGGCCAGCTACGTGGCGCATCCGCCGACCACACCGATCACCCTGCACGGCGTGATGGCAGCCTCCACCATCGCCCTGTACGCCATGCTCGGCTTCGAGTCGGCGACCGTGCCGGCGGCCCGGGTGGAGAATCCCGGGCGCACGATTCCACGCGCCACCATGACTGGCGCCATCGTACTGGCGGTCATCTACCTGATCGTGTCCACGGTGCCGCTGCTGTTGATCCGGCAATCCGAACTGGCCGCGTCGAGCGCGCCGTTTTCGTTGCTGATGGACCGCTTTGCCGGCGCCGGCTCTGGCCGCTGGCTCGCCTTGTTCGTCGTGGTCAGCGGCCTTGGCGCGCTCAATGGCTGGACCCTGCTGGTCGGTGAGCTGACGCGGACCCTGGCTGGCAACGGAGTGATGCCGGCCATGCTGGCGCGTACCAACCGCTACGGCGCGCCGGTGAGTGCGCTGCTGGTCACCGGGCTGCTGGCGTCGGTCATGGTGGTGATGAGCTACAGCCGCTCGCTGGTCGACGCGTTCACCTTCATCACCCTGATGGTGACGGCGGTGAACCTGCCGCTGTACCTGGGCTGCGGCCTGGCGCTGTTGGTGCTGTGGCGCCGCGGCACGGTCGCGCGCGTGCTGCCGGTGGCGGTCATCGCGGTCGCGTATGTGTTGTTTGCGTTCATCGGCATTGGTGGCGAACCCTTCCTGTATGCCCTGGGCCTGGGTGCCGTCGGGCTGCCGCTGTATGTGCTGATGCGCTGGCGCCGCAAGGCGGTGGTGCCGGCCGGGGAGAGCCCACCATGAGGGACCCGCGCCACGACATCCTGTTCACGCCGGTGCGCATCGGCCCGGTCACGGCGAAGAACCGCTTCTACCAGGTGCCGCACTGCAACGGCATGGGCCACGCCATGCCGCAGGCCCATGCGGCGATGCGCGAGATGAAGGCGGCCGGCGGCTGGGCGGTGGTCTCCACCGAGGAGTGCGAGATCCACCCGAGCAGCGACGAGACGCCGTATGTCGAGGCGCGCCTGTGGGATGACCGCGACATTCCGGCGCTGGCGCAGATGTGCGACAAGGTGCATGCCCACGGCGCGCTCGCCGCCCTGGAGCTGGTGCACAACGGCCCGGCGGCATCCAACCTGTACTCGCGCGAGGTGCTGCTGGCGCCATCGGCGCAGCCGACCAAGTACGGCTACCCCGCGCAAGCCCGGGCGATGACCGCGCACGACATCCGCGAATACCGGCGCTGGCACCGCGAGGCGGCCGTGCGCGGCAAGCGTGCCGGCATGGACATCATCTACGTGTACGCCGCGCACGATCTGTCGCTGCCGATGCACTTCCTGCAGCGCCGGCGCAACCAGCGCACCGACGAATACGGCGGCTCCCTGGAAAACCGCGTGCGCCTGCTGCGCGAGGTGCTGCAGGATACGAAGGACGCGGTCGGCGACACCTGCGCCGTGGCGCTGCGCTTTGCCACCGAGGAGCTGCTTGGGCCGGGCGGCGTGGAACTGGCGGAGGCCAGGGACATCGTGGCCATGCTGGCCGAGCTGCCCGACCTGTGGGACGTCAACCTGGCGGCCTGGTACAACGATTCGGTGCCCTCGCGTTTTGCCGCCAGCGGCGCGCAGGAGCCGTTCGTCGACTTCGTCAAGCAGACCACCAGCAAGCCCGTGGTCGGTGTCGGTCGTTTCACCTCGCCCGACGCCATGGTGGCGCAGATCAGGCGCGGCGTGCTGGACTTCATTGGCGCCGCGCGGCCTTCCATCGCCGACCCGTTCCTGCCCAAGAAGATCGAGGAAGGCCGCAGCGACGACATCCGCGAGTGCATTGGCTGCAACGTCTGCGTCTCCGGCGACATGACCATCTCGCCCATCCGCTGCACGCAGAACCCGACCATGGGCGAGGAATGGCGCCGCGGCTGGCACCCGGAGCAGATCCAGCCCGGCCGCTCGGCCAGCCGCGTGCTGGTGGTCGGTGCCGGCCCGGCCGGGCTGGAAGCGGCGCGCGCGCTGGGCCAGCGCGGCTATGCGGTGACCCTGTGCGAGGCACGCCGTGAGCTGGGCGGCCGCGTGACGCGTGAAGCAGCCCTGCCGCACCTGGCCGAGTGGGCACGCGTGCGCGACTGGCGCGTGCACCAGCTGGACAAGCTGCCCAACGTGGTCGTGTACCGCGATTCGCCCCTGGGCGCGCAGGACGTGCTCGACTTCGGTGCAGAACACGTCGTGCTGGCCACCGGCTGCCACTGGCGCCGCGACGGCTTCGGTCGCGCCAACGCGCTGGAGCACACGGGGCTGGCAGATGACCCGCGGGTCTTCACCCCGGACGACCTGATGGACGGCCACATGCCGGAAGGCCGCGTGGTCATCTTCGACGACGACGGCTTCTACTACGGCAGTGTCGCCGCCGAGGCCCTGCGCGCGCATGGCTGCACGGTGACGCATGTGACACCCGATGACATGGTTGCCGCCTTCAGCCAGAACACGCTCGGCTACCGGCATATCCGCCAGCGCATGGCCGAGCTGGATGTCGCCCTGCTGGTGTCGCACAACCTGGTGCGTTTTGACGATGGCGGCGTGCTGCTCGCCAACGTCTGGGATGGCCAGCGCCAGCAGCTCGCCTGCGATGCCCTGCTGCTGGTCACCTCACGCCTGCCAGACGATGCGCTGTACCAGGACCTGCTGCAACGACAGCCGGAATGGGCCGCTGCCGGCATCCGCTCCGTGCGCTGCATCGGCGATGCCGACGCGCCCGGCCTGATCGCCCACGCCGTGTACGCCGGCCACCGCTACGCGCGCGAGCTCGAGGAACCCACGCCCGACGACGTCCCCTTCCGGCGCCATTTTCATACCACGTGAGTCGACCTTGCGCCTCGTTCGAATCGGGCGCGAATCCGCTGATCAAAAAGTTGGCAGAGGAAACCGCGGGCTCGACGTGATCGACCAGGATCAACCCGGTTCATGGCAGCGTTTCCACCACTCGGTCGATCTGCGCGACGTCGGCTGTACAGCGCCTGGGTGCGCCCCGATACGGCGACCGGACTGCCCGTTACGTGCATGGAAAGCGGGGGCGTCGCGGTACATATCTCCCGAGCGCCGCGGGGCGCGGCAGGATATCCATACAGCCCTGCCGCTCATTTGGCCGGCAGGCACTTCGCTGCCGGTGCGCTGATCCGGAGCAGGCGCATGTCCATTTGTGCCTCGAGTCGAATGACGCGCTCGGTCAGCGTTTCGATCTTGGCTTGCTGTTCGCGGGCGGTCGTGGCCAGCAGCTCGATTCGGCTTTCCATCTGGATCACTGACTTCAAGGGTTTCCAGATGGCTTCAGTGGCCCCGCTCATGAGCGCACCTTCGAATGGGCAGACGCAGCCTTGGCATCCATGGCCTTGATCCGGGCGTTGCTCTTGGCCACGCTGACCATGGTTGCATCGACGGTCGCCATAGATCGGCCAATGGATTCCTGCGCAGCTTGCGCCAGCGCCACCAGATACCTGGGTGCCGGATCAAAGGCTGCGGCACCGGTGCGCATGAGTTCGGATACGCTCATGCCAAGCTTGCGTGCCTTGGTCGTGAGGGCGCGCTTTTCCTGCGGGGTAGCCTGTACGACGATGCGTGCGGTAGTGGATGGCATGAAGCCAGGGATGGCCACCGAAGCGGCGACGAGAGATTGCCGCCATCGGTCAATGCCAGCCAGCCGTCGTGGACAGGCTGGCGGCTTGAACTTCTATCTCGATGTCCAGGGTCATTGGACCACTACACGGTGCTGCCATGACTACGCCGTATTCCCTCACAGAAACACCCCCACGCGTGTGGGGAAGACCGAGCGCCGCATGTGCCGACACAGCAGGAGCTGGAAACACCCCCACGCGTGTGGGGAAGACCCGTGCTTAATGGCCGGCACCACCCGTGTCCTGGAAACACCCCCACGCGTGTGGGGAAGACGACGAAATGAGCGGAGTGTCCTGCGGGCGGAAGGAAACACCCCCACGCGTGTGGGGAAGACGTCGGCAAGCCGTCGGTAATCATCGCCGGGCAGGAAACACCCCCACGCGTGTGGGGAAGACGGGAGTTTTCATCCCTGACCCCGATCCACTGCAGAAACACCCCCACGCGTGTGGGGAAGACTGACGCTAAGCAAGGTCGAGCGCGCAGGAACGAGAAACACCCCCACGCGTGTGGGGAAGACCACGCAATGCCTGGGAACGGGGCATCCAGCATGGAAACACCCCCACGCGTGTGGGGAAGACAAACCCGGGCGAAAGACTTCCACAAGCGCCGGAGAAACACCCCCACGCGTGTGGGGAAGACTGCGGCAGTGCTGGCGCTGGGGCTCGACGTACGGAAACACCCCCACGCGTGTGGGGAAGACGCAAGCCGCCGTTGGAAGACGCAGACCCCGAGGGAAACACCCCCACGCGTGTGGGGAAGACGCGAGACACCTTGACGCCGTGATGCGCGCACCAGAAACACCCCCACGCGTGTGGGGAAGACGGCATCCACGTCGGCATGAAGCTGATCGAGCTGGAAACACCCCCACGCGTGTGGGGAAGACGCCGCGTCGATGGCGTCCACGCGAACGATCTCGGAAACACCCCCACGCGTGTGGGGAAGACCGCGCCGCCGGCGGAGAGCGCCCGCACATCGTGGAAACACCCCCACGCGTGTGGGGAAGACGCCCATCGCAACCGTGAATCGCAAGCAGATCAAGAAACACCCCCACGCGTGTGGGGAAGACCAATTGCACGACGCGCACGATGGGACAGGGCGGTTCGGAAACACCCCCACGCGTGTGGGGAAGACAGTAATTTTGTACGGGTGCCACTAGGCGGGCTAGAAACACCCCCACGCGTGTGGGGAAGACTGGTCACTGAGCAAAAAGAACCCGCCCAGCCGAGAAACACCCCCACGCGTGTGGGGAAGACATCCGGCTTAGGCTGTCCAGAAGGCCCGCGCTAGAAACACCCCCACGCGTGTGGGGAAGACAGCATCGCTCCCATCGCCGCTGCCATCGAGCGGGAAACACCCCCACGCGTGTGGGGAAGACACCGCCCTCGACCTCAACGAGAAGTGCGGACTGGAAACACCCCCACGCGTGTGGGGAAGACGGCGGTCATTGACGCGGCCGCGCGGCGCGGTCAGAAACACCCCCACGCGTGTGGGGAAGACCGGACCAGCAGGAGGATTTCCGCACAGCGTGGGGAAACACCCCCACGCGTGTGGGGAAGACAGCTGCATGTACAGGCGCTCGGCTTCTTCCAAGGAAACACCCCCACGCGTGTGGGGAAGACTACTGGGGCAGTAACACCGCGCTAAGACAACCAGAAACACCCCCACGCGTGTGGGGAAGACCGTAAGTGTAAATCCCCGTGTAAATCAACCGTGGAAACACCCCCACGCGTGTGGGGAAGACGTGATGACGGCGGTTCTACATGCTATTTGTATAGAAACACCCCCACGCGTGTGGGGAAGACCAAGCTAACACTAACGAAAGGTGACCCATCATGGAAACACCCCCACGCGTGTGGGGAAGACCGGTTTTCCCGCGACCACCCAAACTGCGACAAGGAAACACCCCCACGCGTGTGGGGAAGACTGACACGGTAGCAAGTATCGTTTGAGTATTTGAGAAACACCCCCACGCGTGTGGGGAAGACCGTGCCAGTCTTGACCTTCAGGCTCGAGCCCGAGAAACACCCCCACGCGTGTGGGGAAGACGCGGGATTGCAGGCCACACACGTGATCGACGTGGAAACACCCCCACGCGTGTGGGGAAGACACCGCAAGTCAGAGCAAGCGCCAAAACCTGGTGGAAACACCCCCACGCGTGTGGGGAAGACATGCACTCGCGTCACATGCAGCCGGCCATCGCGGAAACACCCCCACGCGTGTGGGGAAGACCCACTTGCCGGCGAAACGCTCCCGGTACGCCCAGAAACACCCCCACGCGTGTGGGGAAGACGCTTCGCCGAACTCCATCGGCGCGTCGGTCACGGAAACACCCCCACGCGTGTGGGGAAGACGCCAGAGCCCACAACGAAGCCCGTAACACGTCGGAAACACCCCCACGCGTGTGGGGAAGACACAGCCGACGCCGCCGGGGAGGCCATCGACTGGGAAACACCCCCACGCGTGTGGGGAAGACGCCTGCCTGATCTGATCGTCAGCGAGCACACCGGAAACACCCCCACGCGTGTGGGGAAGACGGCGAGCATCCGGCCGTACTCATCGGACCAGTGGAAACACCCCCACGCGTGTGGGGAAGACCGGCGCGACCTGGAGCCGTGGGCCGCAAAAAAAGAAACACCCCCACGCGTGTGGGGAAGACGTTCATGCTGCTTTCTCCGCCGCGTCCACGCTGGAAACACCCCCACGCGTGTGGGGAAGACCGCCGCCGTGGCAAAGGCTGGTGCGTGAAGTATGGAAACACCCCCACGCGTGTGGGGAAGACCGAAAAAACCGCAGTCGAGAGCGTGCTGGAGGAGGAAACACCCCCACGCGTGTGGGGAAGACCGGTTCAGGATGCGATCCGGCGCGCCGCCAGGGGAAACACCCCCACGCGTGTGGGGAAGACACCCCGGCACCACGATCACGCTGCCCACCGATGGAAACACCCCCACGCGTGTGGGGAAGACATCGACGACGTGGCGTACTACCGGCCGCAGGTGGAAACACCCCCACGCGTGTGGGGAAGACCAGCACGGGCGGGATCACCTACGACAATCTGGGGAAACACCCCCACGCGTGTGGGGAAGACCACGACCACCACCACCGAGACCAAGCTCCCGGAGAAACACCCCCACGCGTGTGGGGAAGACAGCGCGCCCATCTCGACGCCAAGTGCCTTTACAGAAACACCCCCACGCGTGTGGGGAAGACAAGTGGCATGCGGCAGTCCACGCGAACGCTGTGGAAACACCCCCACGCGTGTGGGGAAGACCGCTTTCCATCACCTGCGCGATGGCAGAGTCCAGGAAACACCCCCACGCGTGTGGGGAAGACGCTGCGCCACGACTGCCCCACAGCCGCAGGTGAGAAACACCCCCACGCGTGTGGGGAAGACCCGCGTCCACCCATGCACGTCCGGTCACCATGAGGAAACACCCCCACGCGTGTGGGGAAGACTCAGAGTGCCCGGCATGGAAGTTTCGCGGTAGAGAAACACCCCCACGCGTGTGGGGAAGACACGATCAGCGTGACCTCGGTACGAATCTGCCAGGAAACACCCCCACGCGTGTGGGGAAGACTATCGCCAGAGTGGGCAGCGCCGGCAATCCGTAGAAACACCCCCACGCGTGTGGGGAAGACAATCACGCGGATGGACGCCATGAAGTCGTCGTAGAAACACCCCCACGCGTGTGGGGAAGACCGCCCGCTGCTCGATAGGCAGCGGCCAGGTCTGGAAACACCCCCACGCGTGTGGGGAAGACGACCAGTGCGTCCGCCAAACCGTCGTTACTCCAGAAACACCCCCACGCGTGTGGGGAAGACAAGCCCGTCGCCGTGACCAGCAACCCGCGCGCGGAAACACCCCCACGCGTGTGGGGAAGACCCCCGACGAAGAGGACCAGCGCATCCTGGCGTAGAAACACCCCCACGCGTGTGGGGAAGACGAATTGAAAGATGAAGGGTAACAACGAGCTTCGGAAACACCCCCACGCGTGTGGGGAAGACATCCCCGATAAACGACTCAATATCCTTGAAACGGAAACACCCCCACGCGTGTGGGGAAGACCCGGGCGCAGCGAGCCCTCATATACTGAAAAGGGAAACACCCCCACGCGTGTGGGGAAGACGGGCAATCATGACGATATCTCCAATGGCGCTCAGAAACACCCCCACGCGTGTGGGGAAGACGTACGTGCTGACGATCAAGGATGCCGCGGGCAAGAAACACCCCCACGCGTGTGGGGAAGACAGCAACATATCGTTACCGGTGGCCCGCGTCTACACGAGATGTAGTGGGAAGCGTAGGTTTCAGGGTTTCCACGATCAGCTGTAGCCCGGTGAGTTCGATCATGGATTTGCGGGGCGGTCCAATACAACGCATCTCGTAGCCCGGTGCATGCGGGATGGAACGCACCGTGAGCAGCCCGGATTCGGGCGGGCAGTGTTTGTAGAGCCACGCGATGACGGTGTCGGCGACTGAATCCTTCACGCCGGAGACGAACACATTGGCGCGCGGTTCGACGAACCAGAGCTTCATCCTCCCGCGCACGGCGGGTGGCAGGTCATTGGCGACGACGAACAGCACGGGAGTTACCCAACATGGCGGCAACGTCTTCACCATACTTTGCCAGAAGATCCGCTTCGATGACGCGTTTGCGGAACGCTGCCGCCACCTTGCGTTTGTCGTAGCGCCCGGCCAGCTCGCGCGTCAGCGAAAACGCAAGATCGATGCACAGCTCGGCCTTGTACAAGTCCGCCATGTCGTAAACGAAGGGCAACGGACTGCCCGAGTGGATGAAGCCGATGTGCGGCGAGTAGCCGAGCGCGTGCGTGGCCGAGCACAGGATGCCGTACAGGGCGGCGTTGGTGGAGGTCAGGATCTGGTTGGTGAGGTCGCTCACCTCGAATTTGCCAGGAGTGAAGCTGCGGCCCTTCCAGCCCACCTGGTACTGCTCGGCTTTCTGCTGGTACAGCGCGCGCACGCGGTTCCCTTCCATGCCCATCATTTCCTGCAGCGTCTTTTCCCTGAGGTCGGCCTCTGGAAAACGCCGGGCAAACATGCGCCGGGCAACTTCAATGGATTTACTCGGATCGGCGGACAGCTCGATTTGCTGTTTCAAGTTGCGCGTGTCGGCGGTGGGCAGAAAGCCGGCTGCATAGAACAACAACGTGTCTTCGCCAACCCAGCAGATGGCGCAGTTGGCGGCTGCTGCGGTGCGCACTGCATCGTGCGTTACGGACGTACCCGGTCCCAGCAGCAAGGCATTGAGCGTGGCGACCGGCAGCGGTACCACATTGTTGGTCGAGTCGATCCATTTGATGCTGCTGTCGTCGATCTCCAGCCGCCCGCGTTCGAGGTAGATGAACGGGTATTTGTCCTTCACCTGCGGCAGCGAATCGCGCGTGACCTTGACGAACAGGCGGGTGACTTCATCCGCCATCAGTCAGCTCCGCCCGCTGCACCGTAACCAGTCGCTCACGGTAGCGCTTGTCCGGCCCGAGCTGCAGCGGCACGTCGTTCAGGGTGACCAGCTCGCCGTCGTGCTCGCCCTGCAGCACACGGAAGGCCGGTGCGCGGCGCTTGTCCTCGCGCGCGGCGAGCAGCCGGCCGGCTGCCAACGCGTCCGCCGCGCTGGCATGCACGCCTTGGAAGATGAGCTCCGTGGGCACGCAGTTCTTGCGGCCCAGATACAAATCCCACGCGGGCGATTGGAGCGCGCTCACCACGCTGTCTACGTGCTCGGCGGGCGCTTCCAGCGCAACGGCGAACGCTATGTCCTGCAGGTAATAGCGGTAGGTCATCTTGGTGCCCGCACCATTCGGCTTCTTGCCTTCGCTGGTCTTGGGAATCAGCAGATTCTGCCAAGGGTCAGCGTCGTCGTAGCCGCTGCCGACCATATGGAAATCGCGCAGCAGCGGCTGGCGTGGCAGTGGCTTGCCGGCATGGTCACGCGGCACGAAGGCCTCGAGTTGCATGTCGAGGTCGGCCCAGGCCGCCAACCAGTCGCGCTCCTCGCCGCCCGCGCCGCGGGCGCAGCAGAGCAGACCGAGCACGCCGGACTTGGTGGGGAAATCAAGGCTGTCGCGCCGCCCGAAGCGGGAGTCGTGCCCCCACGCTTGCAGCGGCGCTTCCAGCCAGAGCAACAGATACGGGTTCATGGCCGCCCCTTACTGGATATGACTCTGCAGGTCGCTCACGAGGTTGTCGATGCTGTAATCCTCGTGCACGCCCCAGTCGTAGCTGCCGAGCTTGCCGAACAGCGAGCCGGTGAGCTTTTCCTTCTTGTCGAGGTCCGCCTTCAGCCGCTCGATGCTTGGCTTGGCGTAGCCCTCGCCGCGCGCCTTCACGGGTTCGTCGAACGAGAGTTGCAGGCGCTGTCCCGTGCGCACCAGCACACGAGCGAAGTCCCAGTTGCCGGCGCCGGACATGGTGGTTTGCCGAGCGTTCGGCACCGCGACGAACAACGCCTTGGTGAAGGCGGCCACGGCGTTCTTCAGGTCGTCCGTGCCCAGAGTTTGCGCAAGCTGGCCCAGGTCGAGGCTCACATAGCGGTAGTAGGTGGCCGAGTTGAACTCCAGGCTGCCCATGTGTGCCGAGCCCGGCCCTTCCTGCAGGTCATCCAGTGCGGTGAAAAATTCGACTTCGTTGCTGACGCGATGGGTCGAGATGGCGTGCGCGAACGAGGCAGCCGCTTCGACATTCATGGTTACGGCCTGCGCGACCATCCGCCCAAACAGCGCAACGTCCAGGGCGTCCACGTGACGATCGGTGCGAGCAATTAACTCCGCCAGGACCTTGGCTCGCTTCTCGCGCTCCTTCTTCTTGTCGGTGCGCCTGACCGGGAGCCCCAGCGCCTCAGGGTCGAACTGCTTCTCGGCCAACTTGCTGGCCAGTAGCGCCATCTCGGCAGGCGTCACGAACATCAGCGTGTCAACTTTTTCGTCCCTGGAATCGTCACTCTCTTCCGTATCGACGGAATCTTTTCCCTTCTTGATCGGCTTGGCGAAGACGGCGTTGACCGCTTCCTGGCACTTGGCGCGCTGTTCTTCATTCGCGCCCAGCCGTTCGCATTCGATTGCAACCAGGTCGCCGAGGCGCTTGGTACGGGTGCCCATCGGCAGCCCACAGTCGTGCAGTGCCAGGCGCACCTGGCGCTTCCAGCACTGTGAGCTGACGCGCGCGCGGGTCACGCCGCCAACCACGGCGGTCTTGGGTGCGCCCACGTCATCCCGGTTGAGGCAGGTAACGGGGAAAGACTGCAGGATGTGGAACTCGACGCGGGTGTTGGTGAGGGTGTTGTTCATGGCGAAAATCCTTTGGAATGGATGATTCAGACGAAGGGGTTGTCAACGAGCGGCACGACCTGCAGCAGGCCGCAGCCGAAGCTGCGGCCGCGCCCGATGCCGCTGGCGAAGCTGTGCCGGAAACGCTCGCGGTCGATGACGTCGAGCTGGCCCTGCACGTGCGCTTGGGCGAGCGTCACGTCGCGCTGGGCCTTGTCCCTGAAACGCAGCACGTCGATGCGATCGACCTGCAGGTGCTGCAGGTCGATGCGGAAACCCCAGCTTGCGGGGCCGCGCTCGGCAAACCACGCCGCCACCGCATCACGTCCCTTGACCGGCAGCAGCTTGCGGCTGGCGGAATCGCGCCGGGTCGGGTTGACGATGACCTTGAAGCGGTAGCGCGCGTGATCGAGGAAGTCGATCGGGATGACCTTGCTGCGCACCTCGCCGAAGCCGCCCTCGGCGTGATCGGCGGGCGGGCGGTCGGCCAGCAGCAGAATGCGCCGGCCGTGGAAATCACCGCCCTGGTCGGCATGCAGGATGCCGCTGGGTTCGTGACCCGCCTTGCCGGCGTCGTCGCGAACATCGGGATACAGGCCATATACCACGCGGTGAAGCGAGTATGGATCGGTGACGCACAGCGCCTTGATAGCGGCGCGGTCGAGCTGCAGCACGCTGGCAACGAGGCTCATGCGGCTTCTCCTTCGGCTTCGGCCTTGCGGCCGTAGAACTCCTGCGCCCACTGCGCCTTGATGCGCTGCTGCCACGCATCGTCGCCGCTGCGCGTGGCTGCGCCGAACTGGCCCAACTGCTTCAGCAGGCGGGCGTAGTCCAACACTTGCGTCACGCGGCTTTCCACCAGCGTGAGCACCGGGCGCAGCACGCGGCAAAGCTCCGGCAACTCATCGCAGGCCAGCACGCGGCGCAGGCGCGCCTTGGCCTGATCGCTCTGGTTGCCGTCGTCATAGCAGCGCGCGATCGCCTGCCCGAGCGTGAGGCTGCCGTTGGCCTCGGGCTTCACGCGTGCAATGGCCGCGGCTACCGTCGCGTAGGGTAATCGTTGGTCGTCGCGTTCGAGATCGACTCGCCACGCGGCAAGAAACTCCCAGCTCTGGTACTCGGTTGCCGGATTGTCGGCACGCCGCAGGCGGGCGGCCAGGCCCTTGTCTTCCCGGCAGCGCACGATGGCGCCCGCGACGAAGCCGGTTTCCCGCGATGCAGCGGGTGGCGGTGCTTCCATGGTTTCCATGACTCAAGCCTCCGGTTGCAGGTATTTGCTGTGATTGGGGCGGCAGCGCGCCCAGGCATCGAGCTGACGCGCGGTGTCCTTGGGGCAATAACGGTCGTAGGCCTGCTGGGCGTAGTCGGCGAAGCGGCGACGCAGGCGGTGTCGGGCATCGGAGTTGATAGTTGCCGAGTCACCGTCCGAGCCACAGGCGTAGATCAATGTCTGGAAGTCCCGCTCACAGAGTTGCCAGAATAGTTGCGTGGCCACTTTGCTCGTCGCCTCGCCAAGCCGATCATCCTTATCGCCCGGCGTCTCTCGACGAAAGAACTTTTTCACGCTGCGTGATAAGCCATCATGAAGGTCACCGAGCGCATCCATCTCGGTTTGTAAGTTCGAGAACCAAAACGATCCGAGCGCTGAGCTTTGCAAGGCAACACACGATTCGACGAAGTCATCGTTTCCCTTTGTTCGTTGCTCGCCCATGTCGTTGCTGACGCGTAATCCAGCCGACCAAATGGCAAACGCGTCAACCGATTCACACGCCCGGCTGAGACAAGCCGTCAGCTGCCAGCACTCGAAGCCGCCGATCTGCTGCTGCGCGAGAAATCCGAGCAATGCGGTCAATTCGCGCCATGGGCGTTTCTCAGGATCAGTCCACAACGCTTTGGGTTCCTTACCCGACCAGTTCACGGCCACAGTCGGATCGCACATACCATCCTTGTAGTTGGTGTGGGCGACGCCATCGGAGTAATGCAAGCCTGCTTCGGCCAAGAGCGAGAAGCGGCATAGCGGTACCAGCCTACCCATCACAGATGATTTGAGCTTGCGTGCAACTTCATCATCTTCACCAACAGGCATCTGCTCCCACGGAGCCGTGCCCAGGCCAGCTGGAAAACGGGCGTTTTGTGTGATGCGTTCTTCGGTTAGTAGGTTGAGCCATACTGTCTGACAAACGTTTTCGCCCTGAAAACACGTATGCAAAAGACCGCGCGAGGCAACGCTCGGGCCAGGTTGGCTGTTTTTTGCCGGTTTGCCGTTCTTACACTTGCCCACATAACCACGCGAAAGCACGATGGTGTTGTCGGCCTGCTTCCCGCCCAGCGCGAAACCCATCAAGCACACCAGCAGCACAGCCTTCTCGGCGTCGCTCAAAGAGCGTTCAACCTGACCGTGCGTCAGTATCGTGGTGTTGCCGGTGGCGATCTCGGGCAGCACGGTGCCGTAGCTCTTGATCTTGGCCTTTGCGATCGCGGGCATTTGCAGGAATGGCCGCTCACCGTAAAGATCGAACCGGTCGTGCCATTGGTCGAGATAGGCAAGGCACTTCCGTGCCATGCCGTCGGCGCCCATGGCACGCCACGCCGCGTCGTCTTCCGGTGTGGCGGCCGCCTGCGCGATGGCGAGCAGCAGCTTCATCAGCGCGATCTTCTCGACCGGGTTGCCACCCAGTGCGGGCAACTCCGGGTCGCTGAAAACCTGCCGCAAGCTCACGCGGTCCTTGCCGGCTACGGGTAGCCATGGCTCGTCGATCAGGTTGAAATGCTTGTCCATGCAATCTCCTCGTCAACCCTTGAGGACCTGGTAACCCAGATCATCGCGGTAGGTCAGGGTGTGTTTGTCGTGGGCGGCACTGCCATGGATGCCGTGCAGCGTGGCGGTCTCATCGACCACGGCCACACGCAGCAAACTTTCGTCGTCGGCCCAGTTCGGGTCGCCCAGATAGAAACAATGCTGGAGGCCATACTTTTCGAGTGTGTCGCGCGTCGGCGCGAGCGGTGCCTCGTCCACGCGCACCCGCACGATCTCGCGCATCAATCGCGCGGTGAGCACCTTCCACTCGCGCTTGGTGAGTGTGCTGCGTCTCCATGGCAAGGTCACCTCACTGCCATCGAGCAGGAACAGATGACTTACCTTCTGCTCCTTGTTGAGTTCGATATCGCGCAGCAGCAGCACCTCGAAATTGTCGGATTCGCTGTAGCGCGTCTGCGCCTTGCTCTCGGGCAGCGTCTTGCCATCCATCGCCAGGCCGACGCGTGCCAGCTGCGCCAGCGCGATGCGCCCCTTGTGTCGACGTGTGCCGTGGTCCAGGTCGTGCAGCCAATGCGCCATGGCATCCGCTTCGGCGCGCTCGACATAGGTGGCTTCGATCAGGGCGCGGATGTCCTGCGGCAGGCTTACTGCATCGCGAGTCATCCAGACTTCCAGACTGCGGCACAGCACGTACGGGCTGTACACATGGGCGCTCGCGCCGAACGCAGCCGGGGGCGACTCGATAGCGGCCTCCAGCTCTGGCGCCAGCAACCACGCTTCACAACGGGCGCGGCTGGGTCGCGGTGTTGCCGCGTGTCGCCACAGGCGGCCCATGCGTTGCAGCAGCATGTCGGTGGGCGCGAACCGGCTGACGAGAAAGTCGGCGTCGATGTCCAGCGACTGCTCCAGTACCTGGGTGCCGACCAGAATGCGACCGCGCGCACCACGCTGCGCGAAGCCCGGCTTGCCGAAAAGGTCGACCCAGCGATCCTCGATGTGCTGGCGATCGGTCATGGTGTAGCGCGAATGCAACAAGCCACACTCCGCGCCGAGCTCGACCGCGCGGGAGGCGATATCGAGATAGCGTTGCTGGGCTTCCTTGACCGTATTCTCGATCCACAGCACCTGCTGGCCCTGGGCCACGCGATCCAACGCAACCTGTACGGCCAGTCGCTCGTCGCGTTCGAGGTGGACCGTGACGCACGTCGATGCTTCGGCCCCGACGGGCAGCTCGCGCGGGACGGCACTTTCGCCCACTGCGGTGATGAGCGGATACGTATCGGCGCCGAGCGGAACGTCCAGCAATCGGCTGCGGCGCGCATGGCTCAAGGTGGCGCTGAGGATGATGACGGTGCAGTGCAACTCACGCAGCAGCCTCACCAACGCATCGAGCAAGGTGCCGGTGTAGGCATCGTAGGTATGTACTTCATCAAGGATGACGACCTTACCGGCCAACCCAAACGCACGCACAAACCCGTGCTTCACATGCATGGCCGCCATCAGCGCCTGGTCGATCGTGCCGACGGCAAAGGGTGCCAGCAGGCCTCGCTTGGACTGTTGGAACCAGGAGCCACCGGGGCGGCCCTCTTCCCCCATCTCCGTTTCCACCAGCCAGGCGTTGGCATGCAACAGCAGCGCCTGCAGCGCGCTGTCGTCGGCGAGGATGCGGGCCAGGAATTGACTGAAGCGCTGGTGGATCTTGTTGGAGGTGAGCTGGGTCGGTAGCGCGAAGTAAATGCCACAGGCCTGTTGCCGTTGCAGCAATTGGTACGCGGCATACAGCGCGGCCTCGGTCTTGCCCAGGCCCATCGGGGCTTCCAGCACATACACGCCTGGCGTCGTGACGGCGTCGATCAATTGCGTTTGTGCATCGCGCGGTGCAAAGCCGAACACTTCCGTAAAGCTCAAGCCCGGTCGATAGTGCGGCGGCACCAATCCTGCCTCGTCCAGTGCTTGCTGGACTCGGGGCTGCCATGCCTCTTCGGGATCTTCGAAGTGTCGACCCGAACCGATCCAGTCGGCCACCGAAGTCAGGCCTGCCAGCAACCGCGCCTGTGGCACCGAGGATGGCTTTGGCCAGTCCAGGTCCAGGCGTTGCTTGAGCTCCTCGACCAAGGACTGGCGCTGTGCCTGCCAGACCGGCCCACCAAATATCTCGGCATCGGCACGCCGTCCAGCTACCGATGGTGAAAACCCATGGTGCTGCCCGAGGATTTCCGGCAACCATCGCGGCGCACCCATGGCCTGTGCGGCCACCTGGCTGACGCCAGCATGACCACCCCACTGTCGTTCCAGCTGGGGGTTGATCGGTAGCGCCGGTAAATCGCAGGTATCCGGCGCGCAGGCTTGACGCAGTTTTTCCGCGAAGCAGGGGCTGATCTTGCCGATGTCATGGCTCGCGGCGGCGAGCGGGCTGCCGGCAGGAAACAGCAACGCACCCAATTCACTTGGGTATCGTGCAATGAGTGCCCGAGCTACTTCGCCTACGATCTGGCAGTGGTCGAGCACAGTACGCCCCGGAATGGCCGCGCCGTCCTTCCGCCAGCGCGTCTTGGCGAGGGCGCGGCGGAAATCCACCGACTCGGGTTGCGCTGTCTGACTCCGTCGCTTCAACATGGGTCCCTCCAGGCTGCTGGCGACCTGGCTGCCCCTGCCAGGTTTTTCCCTCGACCAAGATGATGACGGCTGCGGCTCTCACAAGTTGAGACACTTGCAGTTGAAACTGTGAGGCGCTGCGCATCCTACGGGCAGGGTTGCGCTGGTTGCGGGCACGGATCAGTGCTGCCGCGGCGCTGGTGTAGGCTGACGCGATGGCTGCGGACGTCTCAACGGGTATTGGGCAACAGGTGCATGCAGCCACCAGCTTTACCCTGGAGCAGGTGGGCAAGTGCTTCGGTGCTGTGGTCGCGCTGCGTGGGCTCAGCGTGGCATTTGCCGCCGGCACGACTACTGCACTGATCGGCAGCAGCGGGTCGGGCAAGTCCACGGTGTTACGCCTGCTGCTGGGCCTGGAGTGGCCCGACCAGGGCTGCGTGCGGGTTGATGGCCGGGCGCTGGAGCGGGACCAGGTGCTGGCGCTGCGCCGCCGGGTGGGCTACGTGATCCAGGATGGCGGGCTGTTCCCACACCTTACGGTGCTCGGCAATCTGGCGTTGTTGCCGCGCTATCTGCATTGGGGTCGGGAGCGGATACGCGCGCGTGCCGATGAGCTGATTGCGCTGACCGCCTTGCCGCCCGCGGTGCTCACGCGCTATCCCGCCGAACTCTCTGGCGGCCAGCGCCAGCGCGTGGCCTTGATGCGCGCCCTGATGGCCGACCCCACAGCCCTGTTGCTGGACGAGCCACTTGGCGCCCTGGACCCGGTGGTGCGTCACGAGCTGCAGGACGAACTCAAGGCGATCTTCCGGCGCCTGGGCAAGACCGTGGTGCTGGTGACGCATGACCTGGCCGAGGCCGCCTGGTTTGCGCCGCGGCTGGTGCTGCTGCGCGATGGCGCGGTGCTGCAGGATGGCAGCCTGGAGGATTTTCGCGAGCGCCCGGCCGACAGCTTCGTGACGCGCTTCGTCGAGGCCGGGCGGCAGCTTCCGGAGCGCGCGCGATGAAGCGCTGGCGCAGCCTGCTGCTGGTCGCTGCCGTGCTGCCTGGGTTGGCCTGGGCTGCGCCGGTGCGCATCGGCTCCAAGCAGTTCACCGAGTCGGTGATCCTGGCCGAGGTCGCGCGCATCAGCGCGCAGGATGCCGGGGTGCCGGCGGTGCACGAGCGCGAGTTGGGCGGCACCAGCATCCTCTGGGCCGCCCTGCGGCATGGCGACATCGACGTCTATCCGGAGTACACCGGCACGCTGACCCATGAATTGCTCAAGGGCGTGGCGCCGGACGCGGACATTCCGACTTTGCGTGCTGCGCTGCGGCCGCTCGGCATCGGCATCACCGACGGGCTGGGCTTCGACAATACCTATGCGCTGGGCATGCGCGAGGTCCGGGCCGAGGCTCTGGGTATCCGCACCATTTCGGACCTGCGTGCCCATGCGGAGTTGCGCTTCGGCTTCTCCAACGAATTCATGCAGCGCCAGGATGGCTGGCCCGGCTTGCGCACGCGCTACGGCCTGCCGCAAACGGACGTGCGTGGGCTCGACCATACCTTGTCCTATCGCGCGGTGGCGAGCGGGGCGGTGGATGTCATCGACCTGTACAGCACGGACGCCGAGATCCCGTACTACCACCTGCGCACGCTCACCGACGACCTGCATTATTTCCCGCGCTACCAGGCGGTGTACCTGTACCGCCTGGTCCTGGAGCACGATGCGCCGGCATTCATGCGTGTATTGCGCGGGCTGGCCGGGCGCATCGATGAAGCCACCATGCGGCGCATGAACGCCGACGTGAAGCTGCGCGGCATGCGCGATGGCGCGGTCGCCGCCGGCCTGCTGGGCGTGCACGTCGACGCCGAAGGCACCAGTTTCTGGCCGCGACTGCTCGCGCGCACACTCGAGCATGTGCGTCTGGTGGCCATCTCGCTCGGCCTGGCCTTGCTGCTGGCCGTCCCGCTCGGCATCCTCGCCGCGCGCCTGCGTCGGCTGGGCCAGGTGGTGCTGGGGCTCACCGGGATGCTGCAGACGGTGCCGTCGCTGGCCATGTTCGTGTTCATGATCCCGCTGTTTGGCATCGGCACGTGGCCGGCGGTGGCAGCCTTGTTCCTGTACAGCCTGCTGCCGATCGTGCGCAACACGCATGCCGGCCTGGTGGGCATCGCGCCGGCCCTGCGCGAATCGGCCGCGGCGCTTGGCCTGCCACCGCTGCGCCGCCTGCGCACGGTGGAGCTGCCGTTGGCGCTGCGCCCGATTCTCGCCGGGGTCAAGATTGCCGCGGTCATCAACGTCGGCACGGCGACGCTGGCGGCGCTGATCGGCGCCGGCGGCTACGGCCAGCCCATCCTCACCGGCATCCGCCTCAACGACATCGGTCTGATCCTGGAAGGCGCGGTGCCCGCAGCCGTCCTGGCGCTGCTGGTGCAAGGCGTGTTCGAGCTGGTCGAGCGCGCCCTCACCCCACGGGGGCTGCGCCTGCCCGCGCGCGAGTAACCTGCCCCGCAGGTCCGTCGACAGGTCTCAGGCGCATCGCCATTGGCTGGGCACTGCAAAGCTGCTGTGAATCCGTGGAAATCGCCGGCCAGCGGGCTCCCGCGGGCAGCCATTCAGCGTTTTGGCCTTTCGCCCGGATGCGCGGCGGGTTAGCCTTTGATGACTTGACAGGCAGGCTGTTGCGAGCATGGAGAAGACGCTGAGACGGGCTGCGGTGATCGGTGGCATACGCATTCCGTTTTGCCGCAACAACACGTCGTATGCCGATGTCGGCAATTTCGGCATGTCGGTCAAGGTGCTGGGAGCGCTGGTGGAGCGCTTCGCACTGCATCGCGTGGAGCTCGGCGAGGTGGCCCTGGGCGCGGTGATCCGCCAGGTGCGGGACTGGAACCTGGCCCGTGAGGCGCTGCTGAGCTCCGGGCTGGCGCCGACCACGCCCGGCATCACCACGGCCCGCGCCTGCGGCACGTCGCTGGACAACACCATCATCGTCGCCAACAAGATTGCCTGCGGACAGATCGAGGCCGGCATCGCGGCGGGTGCCGATACCACCAGCGATGTGCCCATTGTGTACGGCGAGCGCCTGCGCAGGCGCCTGCTGGCCATGCATCGGGCCAAAGCGCCGATGGACAAGCTGCGTGCCGCGGTGAGGGGGTTTTCGCTCGGCGAGCTGAAGCCTTCGTTCCCAGGCGTGATGGAGCCGCGCACCGGCAAGTCGATGGGCGAGCATTGCGAGTTGATGGCCAGGGAATGGCACATCAGCCGCGGGGACCAGGATCGCCTGGCGCTGGAGAGTCACCGCAAGCTTGCCGCGGCCTACGACCAGGATTTTTTTGCCGACCTGCTGGTGCCGTTCCGCGGCCTCAGGCGCGATGGCTTCCTGCGTCCGGATTCGACGTTGGAGAAGCTCGCCGCGTTGAAGCCGGCGTTCGACAAGACCTCGGGCCACGGCACGCTCACTGCTGGCAATTCCACCGGCCTGTCCGATGGCGCGGCCGCGGTGCTGGTGGGCAGCGAGGCCTGGGCGGCGGAGCGGGGCCTGCCGGTGCAGGCCTACGTGCGCGACGCGGAGGTGGCGGCAGTGGATTTCGTGCATGGCGAGGGCCTGCTCATGGCGCCGACCATTGCCGTGGCGCGGCTGCTGGTCCGCAACAACCTGCGCCTGCAGGATTTCGACTATTACGAGATCCACGAGGCGTTTGCCGCCCAGGTGCTGTGCACCTTGCGTGCCTGGGAGAGTGCGGAATACTGCAAGCGGCGGCTCGGCCTGGATGCGCCACTCGGCAGCATCGACCCGGACAAGCTCAACGTGCACGGTTCCAGCCTGGCAGTAGGACATCCTTTTGCGGCCACCGGCGCGCGCCTGGTGGCGACCATGGCCAAGCTGCTGGAGCAGAAGGGCGCCGGCCGTGGACTGATCTCCATCTGCACCGCCGGCGGCATGGGTGTCACCGCGATCCTCGAGCGCCCCTGAGCCGTCCCGCTGGCCCGCTGTCGCCTGTGCCTGGCCCCTGGCCCTTCTGGCTCCTTTGCCGCCGTTCCCGCGTAGCGCAACCCCTCGGCGTCATTCCCGCGAAAGCGGGAATCCAGGTGTTCTTGTACTTCCGCTGGTGCTGCTAAAAGCACTGGATTCCCGCTTTCGCGGGAATGACGAATGAAGGAGTCGCGGGAATGACGCCGGCGCCGCCGTCCGTCGGACGGATGGGTGTCAGCCCAGGATCTTCCGGTAGTTGCGCACCGTGGCCGCCAGGCCCGCGTAAAGCGCCTCGCTGATCAGGGCGTGGCCGATGGATACCTCGGCCAGGTCGTCGATGGCGGCGGCAAACGTGCCCAGGTTGGCCTGGCTCAGGTCGTGTCCGGCGTTGACCCGCAGGCCCGCATCGTGGGCACTGCGCGCGGCTTGCACGCAGGCATCCAGCGCCGCGTCCGGCGCGCCGGCGGCAAAGGCGTGGGCATAGGGGCCGGTGTAGATCTCGATGCGCTGCACGCCGATCGCTGCAAAGCCGCAAAAGTCCTGCGCGAGCGGATCCACGAACAGGCTGACGCGGCAGCCCAGGTCGCGCAGGGTGCGGACCACGGGCCGCAGCGCGTCGATGTCCCGCCGCGGGTCGAAGCCGTGGTCGGAAGTGATCTGGCCATCGCCATCCGGGACCAGGGTCACCTGGGTGGGCAGCACCTCGCGCGCCAACGCCAGCAGGCCGGGGTAGCTCCCCCGGGGCGGGGCGAACGGATTGCCCTCGATGTTGTATTCCACCCGATCCTGCAGCAGTTCGGCCAGCGCGCGCACGTCGTCCGGGCGTATGTGGCGCTGGTCCGGCCGGGGGTGCACGGTGATGCCGTCGCAGCCGCTGTCGATGCAGGTTTGCGCCGCGCGGCAGATGTCGGGTTCACTGCCGCCGCGCGAATTGCGCAGGACGGCGATCTTGTTGACGTTGACGCTGAGCTTGGTCATGCAGTGGGTCTGGCCTTGGCGGGGGTTGCTCAGTACGGCGCGACGGGATGGCTGTCCTGGCCGGCAGCGGACGGGTTCGCGTCCACCCTGCACATGATGAGCTTGCGCTGGCCGCCGCGCCAGGCCAGCGCCGCGACGTGCGCGCCGTCCAGTGCCGGACGATGCAACTGCCATGCTGCCGGATCCTCGCCTTCCAGTGCCACCAGCCGCGGCGAGGGTCCACCGGATACCTGCAGGCGGTGCAGGCCGAAAGCCAGGCCGCGTCCCATGGCCTTCAGCACCGCCTCCTTGGCCGTCCACAGCTCGAGGAACGCACGCGAGCGTGCCGCCGTGGGCAATGCAGCCAGGCTGGCGATTTCGGCCGGGTGGAAATAGCGTTGTGCCAGGCGCAGCGCGTTGGCGCGCTCATCCAGGCGCTCGATGTCGATGCCGGGCGCGAGCCCAACCGCCAGCACCACGGCGGCGTGGTCCACGCAGTGCGACCAGTTGAAATCCAGCGCCCTGGCGGATGCGCCGGCGAGACCGGGCCGACCATGTTCGCCGGCGACCAGCCGTATCTCCTGGGCCGTGCCGCCCAGGTAGTGCGCGAGGATCTCCAGCAGCGGCGCGCGTCCCTGTGCCCGCGCGTACGGGAAATGCCACACGTGCACCGCGTCGTCGGCGAGGCACATGCGGGCGTTCGAATCGGCAGTCGGGGTGCTGGCTTTCATGGCTGGCAGTGGTGGACGTTGTCCGGCTTGTCGGGCCACACGGGTGCCTGTGGCGGCGGCCTTGACGCCCTCTCCCCCGGCGAGTTGTTCAGTCCGCGGAGAGGGAGCGGATGGGTCGTATCGCCTTCGCCCCGTTCAAGGACCGGCCCGAAACGATGGAGTCTCCCACGCCCGCAGCCGTGCCGAGTGTAGTCGAGATGCGCGGCCGTGGTGGATGACCGCCGCAGGCGTGCTACGCCCGTGGCGCCCGCCGGAACAGGCCCGCGATCACCAGCAGCACGATGGCGCCAATCAACGCGTACAGCACGGCGGTGATGAACGGGTTGACCACACTGAACGAGATGCCGAGCAGCGGCAGCAGCCAGCTCGCGAGCAGGGCGCCGATGATGCCGATGACGATGTTCCTGATCAGGCCAAAGCCGAAGCCGCGCACGATCACGCCGGCCAGCCAGCCGGCAATGGCGCCAATGAGCAGCAGGATGATCAGGCTGGTGGCGGTCATCGTGGATTCTCCGCGTGGATGAAGCGACCCGCTTCGCCGGGCGCGCCTGGACAAGGTTGCGGAATCTTCCAGACCGGCGCGTCAAGGGGCCGTGACGGGCCGCTCACAGCCAGCGTCCGTAACGGCGCGTGTAGATCGTCTTCACCAGTTGCGTCAGCATGGCATAGCCGAACACCGTGGCCGCGAGCCAGGCGAAGTAGATCGGCGGCATGCCGACCATGCCGAGCTTGGCCCCGATCACGGTATGCGGGATCAGCATGCCGATCACGATGATCGCCGTGGTCAGGCCGAGCACGGGCGCGGCCGCAACACTCTGCACGAACGGGATCTTGCGCGTGCGGATCATGTGCACCACCAGGGTCTGGGTGAGCAGGCTTTCCATGAACCAGCCGGACTGGAACACGCTTTGTTGCGCCACGCTGTTGGCGTCGAACACGTACCACAGCACGGCAAACGTGGTCATGTCGAAGATCGAGCTGACCGGGCCGATCCAGACCATGAAGCGGCCGATGTCGCTGGCGTCCCAACGCTGCGGCGTCTGCAGGTACTCCTCGTCCATGTGGTCGAACGGGATCGACAGCTGCGAGATGTCGTACAGCAGGTTGAGCACCAGGATCTGCAGCGGCAGCAGCGGCAGGAAGGGCAGGAACAGGCTGGCCACCAGGATGCTGAGCACGTTGCCGAAGTTCGAGCTGGCGGTCATCTTGATGTACTTGATGACGTTGCCGAAGGTCACGCGGCCCTCCAGCACGCCTTCCTCCAGCACCATCAGGTTTTTTTCGAGCAGGATGATGTCGGCCGACTCCTTGGCGATGTCGGTGGCGGTATCCACGGAAATGCCGACGTCGGCATCGTGCAGCGCCGGGGCATCGTTGATGCCATCGCCGAGGAAGCCCACGGTGCGGCCCTGGCGCTGCAGCGAGCGCACCACCTGGGCCTTCTGCAGCGGCGACATCTTGGCGAATACCGTGACCCGTGCCACCAGCGCGTCCAGCGCCGCGTCGTCGAGGCCTTCGATGTCCTGGCCCTGCACCGAGTGCGCGACGTCCAGGCCGACCTCGTGGCAGATCTTGCGCGTGACCGCCTCGTTGTCGCCGGTGATCACCTTGACCTCGACGCCGTGCGTGTGCAGGGCGCGGATCGCCGTCGCCGCCGAATCCTTCGGCGGGTCGAGGAAGGCCAGGCAGCCGACGGCGGTCAGCTCGCTCTCGTCGGCCACGCTGTACGGGTTCGTGTGGCTTGGTTCACGCCGTATCGCCACCACCAGCACGCGCAGGCCATCCTGGTTCAGGTCACGGGTCAGGGCCTTGATCTCGCCGCGGCGCGCGTCGGTGAGCGGCGTGGTGAGCCCGCCCACTTTTTCAAACGCGCAGATCGCCAACATTTCCTCGACTGCGCCTTTGCAGATCAGCACGTGCTCGCCGTCACCCTGGGTCACCACCACCGACATGCGCCGCCGCTTGAAGTCGAACGGGATCTCGTCGACCACGTGATGCCGCGAAGCGGCTTCCTCCAGGTCCCGGTGGGCCAGGACGGCCTTGTCCATCAGGTTCTTCAGCCCGGTCTGGAAGCGGCTGTTGAGGTAGCCGAACTCGAGCGCCTCGTCCGACTCCTCGCCGCGCATGTCCAGGTGCTGTTCCAGCACGATCTTGTCCAGGGTCAGGGTGCCGGTCTTGTCCGTGCACAGCACGTCCATGGCGCCGAAGTTCTGGATCGCGTTGAGCTGCTTGACCACCACCTTGTGCTTGGACATGGCCAGCGCGCCCTTGGCCAGGTTCGCGGTGACGATCAGCGGCAGCATCTCCGGCGTCAGACCGACGGCAACCGAGAGTGCGAACAGGAACGCCTCGGTCCAGTCGTGCTTGCTGAAGCCCTGGATCAGGAACACCACGGGCACCATCACCGCCATGAAGCGGATCAGCAGCCAGCTGACGCTGCGCACGCCGCGGTCGAAGCTGGTCTGCACGCGCCGGCCGGTCATGCTGTGCGCCAGTGAGCCGAGGTAGCTGCGCGCACCAGTGGAGACCACGACCGCGCTGGCCGTGCCGCTGACGACGTTGGTGCCCATGTAGCAGATGCTGGCCAGGTCGAGCGGGCTGGCCGCGCGATCGCCAGCCTCGACACCGGCTGCCGGCGGCGATTTCTCGATCGGCAGCGATTCGCCGGTGAGGATGGCCTGGCTGATGAAGAGATCCTTCGCGGTCAGCAGACGCAGGTCGGCGGGCACCATGTCGCCGGCGCCGAGATGCACGATGTCGCCGACCACCAGCTCGACCACCGGCACCTCGATCTGCTCGCTGTGCCCGTCCTCGGCGCGGCGCGTCACGGTGGCCGTGTTGCGCACCATGGCCTTGAGGTTTTCAGCCGCGCGCGCGGAGCGGTATTCCTGGGTGAAGCTCAGCACTACGCTGATCGCCACCATCACCGCAATGATGATTGGCCCGGTCAGGTCGCCGCGGTCGCTGGCCAGCTGCACCACGGCGAGCACCAGCAACACGATGATGAACGGGTTCTTGAACGCACGCAGCAGTTGCCGCGACCAGTGCGGCGGCTTCTCGTGCGAAACCTCGTTGAAGCCGTCGCGATTCAGGCGGTCATTGATCTGTTCGGCATCGAGGCCACCCTGACCGGTAGCCAGGGCGGCCAGCAATTCCCCGGTCGGAGTGGACGCGTACGCTGCCGCCTGCACTGGCGCCGATGCGCTCTTGCCCACCATCCGGGCGACGCTCGCCGGAGTGAAATGCTTGTTCATGGGTTGCTTCGCCGCTGTCGAACTGTCCGGGCCGCCTGGGCGGAGCCGATTCGCGTAGAACAGACCGAGAGCGACGTGCCCCCGGTGCCGCGTTGCGCGTCACGCGTTGTTGATGACCGCAGGCTGGCCTAGTGTGGTGACGCCAGGATGGTTGCGGGATCCATGTCCTGACTGGCGGTGTGCACGACCCTGGCCGAGCGCTCGGTGGGCACGCCGGTCTCGGCGCCATGCACCAGGCTCAACGGGGCGGGAACGGTGACGCGAAAATCCTGCGGCACGGCAACACCACCACGACCGGTCGCAGTGCCAGTGGCGCAGAAACGAATGACAGCGTGAAGGAGTTTCATGGCCCATCTCCTCGTAACGACGCCCGCGGCGTCGTCAGGGGTGGGCCGGGTTCCCTAGCGGAGGAACATGCCAGCCGACCGCAAGCGAAGACCGCAAGCGTTCAACTTGTTTTGCATAGCCGACACCCGATGCAAGCGGATGCCGACGTTGCGACTAGGGTAAACGTCCATATGCCTGGTTTAGTAAGGACTGGGTGTTGGCGCGGATGGAGCCTTGCGCCAGCCCGCGCATTGTGCGACGCAGCGCCGCGCGAGTCAACGCGGGACGACGCGCCCACGGTCTGTGCTGCGTGACTTGTGGAAGCAAGCTTGCGCGCGATGCCTGCGGGACTTGTCGGGCCCTGCAGGCATCGGCACCACCGCGGTGGGTCAGGGGCTCGGCCGGTCAGTTGCCTTGCTGCTGGCGTCCAGGCGGCCGAAGTTGGCGATGGCGTTGAAGACCAGCGCGTAGCTGCCGATGGTCTCGCCGCGCCAGATCGGGTTGTTGGCGAACAGCAGCACGTGACCCTTGCCATAGTGCGCGTCGACCACGGCGGCATGGCCAGCCATGCCCTCGGGATTCTCCAGCAGGCCCGACAGCAGCAGTTGCTTGGCGTCGCCCCAGCGCACGATGACGTCCGGTCGGTCGGCTTCCGGGATCAGGCGTGGGTTGTTGCGCATCTGGTCGGCGGTGAGCGGGGCTGCCTGCCATGGTTTCACGTCTGGCAGGATCTCCGGCTGCTGGAACGGCCGACCTTGCGGCACGTCGATGTCGTCTGGGCCGCCGCGGCCGGTCGGGCGCTTGTAGTCCTTGGCGGTCAGGGCGCGGGAGAACCGGCTGGCGCCGTCGACGTTGGCCACGTTGAACGCCAGGCCGCGTGAGCTGTACAGCGCGAACGTCGGGTCGTAGCCCTTGGCGATCGGGCTGGCCTTGTTCACCAGTTCGGCGCGCAGCACGCTGCCGACCACGCGCAGCTTGCCGGGGTCGGCCACCGTGACACCAGGGGCAAGCCCCACGTCGACGGCGAACGCTGCGCTGTCCTGGGATGCCACGAGCAAGCCACCGGCGGAGACGAAGCGCTTCAGGTTGGCGACACCACTTTCGCCCAGGCCCGGACGCATGTCGGGGGTCGAATCAAGCAACCCGAGGTTTGGCGTGAGCTTGGTCTTCTGCCAGGGCAGCGGATTGCCATACATGGGCAGGCCATCGACGATGTCACGCGTGGAGGCGTTGCCGACCGGCGGGAACAGGATCACGTCGTACTTCGCCCGCAGGTTCGCCTCGCGCGAGGCGTCCTGGGTGCTGATGTAGGTATAGGGAATCTTGAGGTCGTCCAGAACGTGGCGCCACCAGCCTTCGTCCTGGGTGCGCAGCCAGGTGTGCATCAGGGCGATGCGCGGCATTTTCGCCGGCGCGGTCACGCCGATGGAGGCCAAGGAGAAGTCGGGGGCGTCGAACTTGCCCGCGGCGCTCTGCATCGGCACCTTCAACACCGCCGGATCGAGCACGCGCGCGACGCTGACGCCGAACATGTCGCCAAACGACCAGCCGGTGTCGTCATAGGGCTGCTTCTGTTCGTCGTTGGGCGCCCAGTACTGGCGGTCCAGCAAGGTGTCGGCGACGCGCGAATACGGTTGGTCCATACGGATGATCCAGCTGCCGGCCGGGAAGCTGCGTTCGGTGGCGGCAACCGTCGGCGGCGTGGTCTTGGTGTCCGCACTGACCGGCTTGGTGGACAGGTCGCCGGTGGTGTTGCTGACCTTCACCGTGAACGGCGCGGTGGCCTGCTGGATCTCGACCTGCTGGATCTTCTGCAGTATGTGCAGCATGTGGCGCTGGGCACCCGGGTGTTTCTCGTCGGCGGTCAGCACGTAGGCGGCCGGTCCGGCCTGCTCGGGCTTCTGCACGGCGCGCTTGGACTTCATCCAGAAGTTGTCGAGCAGGCGTTCGCGGTTCTTCGCGAAGTAGTCGAGCGCGACCAGCAGGCTGGTCTCCTCGTAGTTGTTGTTGTTGCGCTGCGACCACAGCACCTTTGGCAGCGGCGGATTGGTCTTGTACCAGGCACGGCCGTACTCGCTCGGTGACAAGGTGCGCTCGACGGTATCGGCGCCACCGTTGCCGTAGGTCTCGTACATGCGCGTGGCGCTGTTGCGCAGGGAGGCGATCAGCAGCATGTAGCCCGGGCTCCAGTTGTCGAAGCCGCCGCGGTTCCACACCCCGGGCAGGCCCAACTTGGTGGAGTCCTCGACGTTGTTCGAGCCGAGCTGCTCCCACTCAGCCGCCTGGATCGGGTCGAACACCGGGTTGTAGGGGCCGTTGCGCGGGCTCTGGAACTGCAGCGCGACGGACTCGTGCAGGTCATGCATCACCAGCGGATGCCAGTCCATGTAGGCGCCCATCATGTTGCGGCTCATGGCCACGGTCATGGTCATGTTGTCGCGGTTGTTGTCGTGTGCGATGTAGTGGCCCCAGTACACCAGGCTTGGGTAGTTGTCCTTGGGATGGGCGAGGTGCCAGTTGTAGACATCCACCATGCGGTCACGGCCGTCCACCTCGATCACCGGCGTGATCAGCGTGATGACGTGGTCGCGGATGTTCTTGATGTAGGGCGCGTCATCGACCGCCAGCCGGTAGGCCAGCTCCATCAGCGCGGTGGGCGCACCGGTCTCCGGCGAGTGGATGCTGCCGGCCATGTAGTACACCGGTGCGGTCTGCTTCATCACCGCCGCAGCCTTGGTGTCGTCCATGCCGAGCTTGCGCGGATCGGCCAGCTGCGCCATGCGCGCCTTGTTGGCATCCAGGTCCTTGATCAGGGCTTCGCTCGCGACGGCCACCGCGATCATCTCGCGACCCTCCTCGGTCTTGCCGATGGAGAACACCTTGACCCTTGGCGTGGCCTTTTCCAGCATGCGGAAGTAGCGGTAGACGTCCTCCGCATACGGCAGGTAGTTCGGGGCGCCGGCCACGTCGCCGAGCACCTTGTCCGGACTCGGTACCGTGCTCGATGCCGGCAGGTAGTCGGTCAGCGCGGTGTTGAAATACGGCTCGGTGGTGTACTTGGCGATTTTCGCCGTGTACGCCTGGTCCACCGGCTGCGCCGGATCGCGCGCATAGGGGTTGTTGGGGCCGTTGCCGATGGCGGCATAGGGGTTCTGGGCCAGTGCGCCGGAGGCGGCGACGGCCAGGGCGCAGAACAGCGAAGTGAGCCGGAGCGGATTGCGCAACATGGTGATCCCCTGAGTGTATCGGTGGCGCGTTGCCGCCACGCGGCGCCGCGTAAGCTGAACCCGCGCGCCGTAGGCACGGCGTGCGGGTTCAGTGTGCAAGAAAATCCGCGGCGGCGCGACCCATGCGCCGCCGCGGACATGCGGTCAGGCGTCAGTCACAGCGCCTTGGCCTTGGCCACGTCGGCGTCCAGCGTCTTCACCGCGGCATTGGCTTCGCCGACGAACAGGTCCTTTACCTTGATCATCGCCGGTGTCGGCTGCACGAACTGCTCGCCGAGCGCGTTCGAGATGTACGACAGCCACGACCGCAGGCGCGGCGGATACACCAGGCCACCCTCACCAGACTGGATCTGCAGGTTGACGAACTGGTTGATGTCGTGGGTCAAGGCCTCGGCAGCCTTCTTGGCTTTGCCGCTGGAAGCACTTTGCAGCGCCGTGCGGGCGTCGATCGCCGCGTTGAGGCTGGTGTTCAGCCGGTTCATGGCGTCGTGCACCTGCATCAAGGTGTCGAAACGCTGCTGCAAGCCGGCCGTGGAGGTGTCCAGGCGCGGATCGAGCTTGACCTCGACGGTCTGCTGCTCGGTCTTGCCGGCGTACTCCAGGGTCACGTTGTACGTGCCCGGCAGCACCTCCGGGCCGATCGGCTCGCTGGCCGAGAACGGCGTGTTCATGAGTCCCTTCACTTCCACCGCGTCCGGATAGCGCATGTTCCACAGGAACTGGTTCATGCCCGCATGCAGCGGCACCACTTTCGCCGGCTTCGAGAATGCCGACTTGGTCTTCTTTGGCTGCAATGGCAGCGTGTAGCTGTTGATGACCTTGCCGCTCTGGTCGGCGAAGGAGAGCTTGACCGGCTGGCCGTTGTAGTCGGCGGGCAGGTTGAAGAACACCTTCGTGCCCGGCGCCAGGTTCTCGCCGGCATTGCCGGTGCGGGTGCTCGAGCCGAAACCGCCGACGCGACGCTTGACCAGCCAGGCCTGCTGCGGCTTGAACAGGTACGGTGAGGCGTCATCGACCTTGGCCGCCGCCAGCTGCTCCAGGAACTGCGCGTCGTCCAGCACCCAGTACGCGCGCCCGAAGGTGGAGATCACGATCGCATGCTGCTCGGGCTGGAACTGGATGTCGGTCACCTCCACGGTGGGCAGATTGAGCGTCAACGGTTGCCAGTGGCCGCCGTCATCCAGGCTCATGTACACCGTCGCCCGTGTCGCCGCCAGCAGGAGGTTGGGCTGGTCCGGATCCTGGCGCACGCTCAGGGTGTACTGGTCGCTCGGCAGGCCGTTGGAGATGTCCGTCCAGGTCTTGCCGTAGTCGGTGGTCTTGTACAGGTAGGGATGATGGTCGTCCCACATGTAACGACTCGCCGAGACATAGGCCGTGCCCTTGTCGCTGTGGGAGGCCTCGACCGAGGTCAGTGTCGACCACTCCGGCAATTTCGGCGGCCGCACCTGGGTCCACTTCGCGCCGCCATTGGTGGTGAGCTGCACCAGGCCGTCGTCGGTACCGACCCAGATCACGTCCTTGTCCAGTGGGGACACGGCAATCGCCGAGATGGTGTCGAACATCTCCTCACTGGTCACGTCCGCGCTGATCGGGCCGCCCGGGCGCTGCTGCTTGGTCTTGTCGTTGCGCGTCAGGTCAGGGCTGAGTTCCTTCCAGTTGAGGCCCTGGTCGCGGGTTTCCAGCAGCACGTTCGAACCCAGCAGGTACTGCTGCGGGTCCTGCTGGGAGAAGAAGCCCATGGCGTAGTGGATCCAGCCATAGCGGTACCTCACCTGCGTGCCGGCCAGGCCGAATTTCCACTCCGGCCACGGATCGACATTGACGGTGATGCCCTGGCGCCGGTTCTCGCGCCAGATCTTGCCGTAGTAGCTGGCGCCGTAGCTGACCCATGGCTGCTTGGGCGTCGGCACCACCCAGCTTTCCTCGCCACCCACGACCTTGTTCCATTCGCCCGGGATGCCACCGGCGTCCACGGCACTGGCCGACTCCACCGAGCCGCGGTCCTGCTGCGCGCCGTAGATGTGGAACGGGAACTGGTCGTCCAGGTTCACGTGGTAGAACTGCCCGGTCGGCTGGTTGGTCTCCGGGCTCCAGCTCTCGCCGGCGTTGAAGGAGACCGTGGCGCCACCGTCATTGCCCTGGATCAGGGTCTGCGTGTTCGTGGGGTTGATCCACAGCGCGTGGTTGTCGCCATGCGGGGGGTTGAGCTCCTTCAAGGTCTTGCCGCCATCGTGCGAGACGAACATGTTCACGTTCGGCATATAGATGGTGTTGGGATCCTTGGGATCCGGGTACACACGCATGTAGTAGAACGCGCGCTGGGTGATTTCCTCGTCGTCGTTGACGAAGTTCCAGGTCTTGCCGGCGTCGTTGGAGCGGAACAGGGCGCCCGGCTTGCCCTTGTAGTCGGCCTGCACCAGCGTGTAGACCACGTTGGAATCGGCCGGCGACACGGCAATGCCGGCCTTGCCCCAGATACCCGTGGGCAAGCCGGGGTTCTTGGTCAGGTTCGTCCAGTGCGCGCCACCATCGGTGGTCTTGTAGATGCCGCTGCCCTTGCCGCCGCTGGAGAAGTCCCACGGCCGGCGATAGGCCTCCCACATCGAGGCGTACAGCACCTGGGGATTGGAGGCGTCCATCGCCAGCATGATCGCGCCGGTGTCGTTGTTCACGAACAGGACCTTGTTCCAGGTCTGCCCGCCGTCGGTCGACTTGTACACGCCACGCTCGGCGTTGGGCGCCCAGACGTGGCCCATGGCCGCCGCGTACACCACGTCGGGATTGTGCGGATCGACGACGATCCAGCTGATGATGCGCGTGTCCCTGAGGCCAATGTGGCTCCAGGTCTTGCCGCCGTCGGTCGACTTGTACATGCCGTCGCCGGTCAGGAACGTGTTGCGGATGGCCGGATCACCGGTGCCCGCATAGATGATCTTGGAATTGGACGGTGCGATCGCGATGGCGCCGACGTTGTTGTTGGTGAAGTGCTGGTCCGAGATCGGCTTCCAGTGGATGCCGTAGTCCGTCGTTTCCCACACCCCGGCCCCCGCGTAAGCCGCGTAGAAGTGGTAGGGCTCGTTCGCGACGCCGGCCACGCTGGTCACGCGGCCACCGTAGTACGGCCCGACGCTGCGCCACTTGAGCGCGTGGGTCAGCTGCACAGTCGAGACTGGCGCGGCCGACACGACCGGAGGGCCCAGCAGCAATCCGCCGCCAAGAGTCAAGGTGAGGGTGAACCAGAAGCCCAACGTGCGTCGCAGCTTGCTCATTGTTGCGTCTCCCCGTTTGAGAACGTCGTATGCAGCCAGGTGGTGACGAGATGCCGACCCGATGTCGATCCATCGGGTACGTTGCCGCGGAAGTCGTCGCGGCGGTCATCGCGTCGCGGGCAACACCGAACCGAGCGCATCCGGGCGCCTCGGCAACCACCAGTCACGACCGGCCGCGAGGCCAAAGACCGCACCGTTGCAGACGCAGTGCCCGGATCGGCGATGGCCTCGGTCTGTCAGAACGGGCGCCAGGGGAGCGATGCGTGCACCGTCGTTTGGACGGCCGGAGGCAACCTACTCCGCTGCCAGGGTGATTTCAAATACCAAAAGTCATGGTCCGCCGGCGCTGGCGGGGCGGAATGCGGAGGGCGCCGCGGGCGCGTCGCAGGCTCAGATTCGATCCGCCAGCGGCAGCACCAGCCAGTGGTCGACGAGCAGGAATGCAAACAGCAGCATCAGATACCAGATCGAGTACTTGAACACTTTCATCGCGTACAACTCGTCGGGCGGGTTGAGCAGGCGGATCGCATACCACAGGAACACCAGATCCAGGGCCAACGTGCCGATCAGGTAGATCCAGCCGCTCATGCCGGTCAGCGCCGGAAGCAGGGTGACCAGCGTCAACAGGATGGTGTAGAAGAGGATGTGCCAACGGGTGAAGACCACGCCGTGGGTGACCGGCAACATCGGGATTTCCGCCCGCGAGTAGTCGTCCCGGCGGAAGATGGCGAGCGCCCAGAAGTGCGGCGGCGTCCACACGAAGATGATCAGGCACAGCTGCAGCGCATACGGATGCAGCGCCCCGGTCACCGCGGTCCAGCCGAGAATGGGCGGGACCGCGCCGGCCAGTCCGCCGATCACGATGTTCTGCGGCGAGGCGCGTTTCAGAAAGGCGGTGTAGATCAGCGCATAGCCGATCAGGCCAATGAACGTGAGTACCGCGGTCAACGTGTTCACCCAGGCCGCCAGCACGATCATGGAGGCGATGCCGAGCCCCAGGGCGAACGCGAACGCTTGCCGCGAGGTGAGCGTTCCGGTCGCCAGCGGCCGATGCAGCGTGCGCACCATGACCTTGTCGATGCGCCGGTCGATCAGCTGGTTGAATGCGGCGGCGGACGAAGAGGCGAGCCAGATCCCCAGCGTGCCCAGGATGAGGGCACGCCACGGCGGCAGCAGCAGGCCGGGCCCGGGTACGGCCAGGAACATGCCGATCACGGCGCAAAACACCAGCAGCGCGACGATGCGCGGCTTGGTCAGTTCGTAATACTCATGCAACACACTCATCTCAAACCTGCCCCAGCGAGGAGAACATCGCCCGATCCCGATGTGTTTGCGTGCGCGCCAGGACGGCGAGCATGCTGAGCAGCAATACCGCGGCCATGCCGGTGTGCGCCGTGGCCACGGCCAGCGGCAGGCCGAAATGCACGTTGCTGATGCCGAGCAGGACCTGGCACACCAGCGCCAGCGCCATGCAGATGCCGTAGCCGCGCAAGCCGCGGGCAGCGGCGTGGATCGCCAGCACGGCGACGTAGCAAAACACCACCAGCGCCCCAAAACGGTGCGCCATCTGTATCGCCGTGCGTGCGGCCATGTCCAGGACCCCGCCTTCGTAGTTGACGCCGATACCGCGCCACAGGATGAAGCCCTGGTGGAAATCGGTGGGCGGCAGCCACTGGCCCAGGCATTGCGGGAAGGCCCCGGGGCCGTAGCCGCAGGCCAGGGCTGCGTAGTTGGACGAGGTCCAGCCGCCGAGCGCAATCTGCACGACCAGCAGGATGATGCCGATGCCGGTCAGGCGCCGCAGGCCCGCGTAGCGGTCGTCTGGCGCACCCACGCCGGCCAGGCGCAGCGCCGCGTAGGCCAGCAGGCCGAACGTGGCCATGCCGCCCAGCAGGTGACCCATGACCACCACCGGCTTGAGCAGCAGCGTCACCGTCCACATGCCGAGCATGGCCTGGAAGATGATCACCGCCAGGGTCAGGACGCTGATGCGCCACGCCGCTGGCTGTTGCAGGCCCAGCGCCACCAGCAGCGGCAGCGCCATGGCACCGGCGGCCAGCGCCGAAGACCAGACGTGCTCGCCGCCGATGTACAAGCCCACCGCGGCGGCGGCAAATACCGCGCTCAGCAGCACGCCGGTGCGCGCCAGACGCGGGCGCCAGGCCGCCAGCAACGCCATCAGCAACACCATCACCCCGAGGGTTCCGGCCAGGAAGCGGTGGACCTGTTCGCGCCAGGCCTTGTGCGTCTCGAACGGGCGATCGGGGAAGGCGGCGTCGGCACGCGCAATCTCGTGCGCGTGTTCCGGCCAGGTCACCTGGCCATAGCAGGTCGGCCAATCGGGACAGGACAGGCCGGCGTTCGACAGGCGCACGAAGCCGCCAAACATGATGAGGCCGAGCGCGAACGCCGCCGCCAGCCAGGACAGCGCGCGCAACATCCGCGCATTCTGCCCGGGCATCAGCGGATCACCTTGCGCAGGTCACGCAGGATGCCGGATGCGTCCGTGCCGGCCGGATACAAGGACAGCGCGGTGCCGTTCGATTCCACCAGGACCGCGTTGACCGTGTCCGGCTCGCTTGGGCGGAAGGCAGCGAGGCTGTCGTGCACGTCGCGGCCGATCTGCCAGTAGTTGCGCATGCCGCTGCTTTCGGCCGCGGCCGGTGGCGGACCCACGTACAGCAGGCGCAGGCGTGGCTGGTTCTGGTTGAGCATGAGCCGCGCTTCGGCCAGGTGGGTGATGGCGGTGATGCACCGGCTCGCGCAATCGGGGCCGGGCAACGCCAGCAGGGTCAGGCGCGGCTTGCTGTCGCGCCATGGCCAGGCCTGGCCATCCTCGAGCACGATCTGCACGCCTTCCTGGGCAAAATTGCGTTGCGGCATGATCGACTCGCCTTCGCCGGCGACCCGCGGATGCCAGCCAGCCAGCACGAGTACGCCGGCGACGAGCACCGGGGCGATGAAGATCAGGGCCATCAGCACCAGGGGCGTGCGGCTCCTGCGCGGGGCGGCGGCGGGATCAACGGCATTCATGCTGGGGTCGGGTGTCGTGTTCATCGTCAATGTCGTGATTTGTCGCGGTTCACCACCAGCAGTATCACCAACGCGGCAATGGCGAAGGCGAACCACTGGAACGCATAGGCGCGATGCCGCGCCGGTGGCATCGAGGAAAAGTCGAGCTGATGCACGCGCACGTAGATCGAGGCCGGATCCGCGTCGAGTGCGAGCACCCGAGGGTACACTGCGTGGCCGAGATCCTGGGCGACCTGGGTCAGGTCAAGGTAGATGCTGTTCTTGGGCCACTGTTGTTGCCGGGCCAACGCGTTGCCGCCCATCTCGAAGCCCACCGGCGGTGGCGGCACGTAGATCCCCTGCAGACTGACCTCGCCCGGCGGCAGGGGCGGCAGCTGCAGGGTGCGGCCGCTGCTGTCGGCGGCGAGGAAGCCCTGGTCGACCAGCAGCAGGCGCGATTCACCATCCACGGCAAAGGGCGCGAAGACCTCCACGCCGCCGCGCCGGTCGTGGTTCGGGTTGTCCAGCAGGTACATGCGGTCGACCAGGTAACGACCGCTCACCTTGACCCGTGGGAAGCCGGCGCCGGCACCGGTGTCGACCACGCTGCGGAAATCGCGCACCGGCTCGGACGCCGCTTGCGCATAGTGCCGCAGCAGCTCCTCCTTGTAGCTTGCGCGATGCAGTTGCCAGATGCCCAGGCGCACGAACAGGAGCATGCCCGCGGCGGTGAGGACCATGGCCCACCACGGCGGGCGGCGCAGGCCCATCACGACATGCGCCACCCGGCGGCCGTTATACTGCCGCCACTCCATTGGATCAGGTCTGCCGTGGGAACCATCTACAAACTCGTATTGCTGGTCTTGTTGCTGGTGGTGATCTTCAACCTGGGACAGGCCCTGTACTTCATGATGGTCGACAAGGACGACGACCGCCGCACAGTCTGGGCGCTGACCCGCCGGATCGGCCTGTCGCTGTTGTTCATCGCGATGGTCGCGTTCGGCATCTGGATGGGGTGGTTGCAGCCCCACGGCCTGGGCCAGTACTAGTGTAGCTGGCCCGGCCTGCGGCCGTGGCAGCGGCGCTGCCGTCTGCCGGCCCGGGCCGGCTTGAATTCCCTGTCCTGAAGACGAAAGCCCGCCGGGTGGCGGGCTTTCGTGGTCGGTGGCACCTGCCGTGCGGCTTACAGGATGTAGACCAGGACAAACAGGCACAGCCAGACCACGTCGACGAAGTGCCAGTACCAGGCCACCGCCTCGAAGCCGAAATGGTGGTCCTTGTCGAAGTGCCCGCGCAGCACCCGCAGCCAGATGACGATCAGCATGATCGTGCCCAGGGTCACGTGCAGGCCGTGGAAGCCGGTGAGCATGAAGAACGTCGACCCATACACCCCGCTGTGCAGGGTCAGGTTCAGTTCGTGGTAGGCCTCCATGTACTCGTGGGCCTGGGCATAGACGAACAATGCACCCAGGATCGCGGTGATGCCGAGAAAGACCAGGATCTTGCCGCGATGACCGGCCCGCAAGGCATGGTGGGCAATCGTGATGGTGACACTCGAACTGAGCAGGATCACCGTGTTCAGCAGCGGCAGGCCCCATGGGGCCACGGTCTCGAACGCGCCGCCGAGGTTCTCGGGGCCGTTGCCGCCGCCGGCGCCCCAGGACGCCGCATAGTCGCTCCACAGAAACTGGTGGGTGAGCACGCCGTGGCCTTCGCTGCCGCCGAGGCCCGGGATGGAGTACAGGCGGATGTAGGCCAGCGCGCCGAAGAACGCGCCGAAGAACATCACCTCCGAGAAGATGAACCACATCATGCCGATGCGGAACGAGGTGTCCACCTGGTCGTTGTAGTTGCCGCCCATCGATTCGTGGATGACCGAGCGGAACCAGCCGAACAGCATGCCGAAGATGCCGAGCAGGCCGAGGAAGAAGGCGGTCTTGCCCAGTACGGTGCTTTCGGCGCCGTTCAACGCATTGAACCAATGCGCCATGCCGAACACGGTGACGAACATGACCAGGGCGCCCACGATCGGCCAATAACTTTTGGTCGGGACGAAGTAGACATCTTGCTGCTGATCCATGGAGAACCCCGCGGACTTTCCGAACTGACTCACCCCGTGCGACGCGCGGGGAGCTGTAGATGAGACCCGGCTGCCACGCGGGCAGCCGGATGATTTATTGCATCCTCGCGATGATGATCTGCACGAAGAGGATCAGGTAAAACACCAACGCAATGGCAACCAGGATGGCGACCGTACGACGCACACGCTTGCGCCGTACCTGCTGGGCCGCCTCGTCGAGCACCGGCGGCGGCACCACCTTGCTGCGCATCAACCCCTCACTCACCCATGTGCCCATGGGCGGCCTCGGTCATCACCGGTGGAATGGTGAAGGTATGGAACGGCGCCGGCGAAGGCACCGTCCACTCCAGTCCCTTGGCGCCTTCCCAGACCCGCTCGGTGGCGCGCTTCTTGGAGAAGAACACGCAATGGACCACCACGCCGATGAAGATGAGCTGGGTGGCGCCGAACAGGAAGCCGCCGATCGAGCTGACCATGTTCCAGTTCGCGAAGGCCACGTTGTAGTCCGGGATGCGCCGCGGCATGCCCGCCAGGCCCAGGAAGTGCTGCGGGAAGAACAGCACGTTGACCCAGATCAGGCTGTTCCAGAAATGCATCTTGCTCCAGAACGTGCTGTACATGTTCCCGCTCCACTTCGGCAGCCACAGGTAGGTGGCGGCGATGATCGCGAACAGGGCGCCGGTGACCAGCACGTAGTGGAAGTGGGCGACGATGAAGTAGGTGTCGTGGTATTGGAAGTCGGCGGGCACCAACGCCATCATCAGGCCCGAGAAGCCGCCGATGCTGAACAGCACGACGAAGGCGATCGCGAACAGCATGGGGGCTTCGAACGTCATCGAGCCGCCCCACATGGTCGCCGCCCAGTTGAACACCTTCACGCCCGTGGGCACGGCAATCAGCATGCTGCCGTACATGAAGAACATGTCGGCACCAACCGGCATGCCGACGGCGAACATGTGGTGCGCCCACACGATGAACGAGAGGAAGGCGATGCAGGCGATGGAGAACACCATGGCCTTGTAGCCGAAGATCGGCTTGCGGGCGAACGTCGGGATGATCTCCGAGATCACGCCGAAGGCCGGCAGGATCATGATGTACACCTCGGGGTGCCCGAAGAACCAGAAGATGTGCTGGTACAGCACCGGGTCACCGCCGCCGCCCGGGTTGAAGAAGTTGGTGCCGAAGAACTTGTCGGTCAGCAGCATGGTCACCGCGCCGGCCAGCACCGGCATCACCGCGATCAGCAGGAACGCGGTGATCAGCCACGACCAGACGAAGATGGGCATCTTCATCAGGTCCATGCCCGGCGCGCGCATGTTGAGGATGGTGGCGATGATGTTGATCGCGCCCATGATCGAGCTGATGCCCATCAGGTGGATGGCGAACACCGCATAGGGCAGCGACGCGCTCTGCAGCGACAGCGGCGGATACATGGTCCAGCCGCCGGACGGGCCACCGCCCGGGAGGAACATGGACGAGAGCAGCAGCACGAAGGCGAACGGCAGGATCCAGAACGACAGGTTGTTCATGCGCGGCAACGCCATGTCCGGCGCACCGATCATCAGCGGGATCATCCAGTTCCCCAGGCCCACGAATGCCGGCATGATCGCGCCGAAAATCATGATCAGCCCGTGCATCGTGGTCAGCTGATTGAAGAAATATGGCTGCATCAGCTGCATGCCGGGCTTGAACAGCTCGGCACGGATGAGCATGGCGAAGCTGCCGCCGATGAAGAACATCGTCAGCGCAAACACCAGGTAGAGCGTGCCGATGTCCTTGTGGTTGGTGGACATGCACCAACGCTGGAAGAAGTTCTTCGGTGCGCCGTGGTGATCGTCGTGCTGATCGGTGGTGGCTGCGTAGGACATGACCTTGTACCTCTGGAACCTGGTGTTGTGAATGCAACGGGGTGGACGTCCGCCAAGCGCGGAGGTCAGTGCTGCGGCGGACTGCCTGCCGCGACGGCTGCGGCGACGCTCGGTGCGGCGGGCGTCTCGGCCGCGGTGGCAGTGGACGCGGCGGTGGCCGGCTTGGCGCCGGCCGCTTCCTGCTCGGCCAGCCACTTGGCGAAGTCAGGCTTCGACTTCACCACCACCACGATGGGCATGAAGCCGTGGTCCTGGCCGCACAGTTCGGCGCATTGGCCGCGATACGTGCCTGGCTTGGTGATGTTGGTCCAGGCCGCATTGATGATGCCGGGCACGGCGTCCAGCTTCCAGCCGGTGGCTGGCACCCACCAGGAGTGGATGACGTCGCCGCTGGTGATCAGGAAGCGCACCTTGGTGTCCGCCGGGATGACCAGCGGCTTGTCCACGTTCAGCAGGTAGGTGTTCTCACCGTCGGTCTTCACCGCCCAGGGGCTGAGGCCCGAGCCGAGCTGGCGGGTATCGTCGCTCAGCTGGTCGAGCTTGGACATGAAGCCGACGTTGGCGACTGGCTTGTCGAGGTAGGACACGTAGTCGTAGCGCCATTTCCACTGGTAGCCGGTGACCTTCACCGTCATCTGCGAGTTCTCGGTATTCGCCCACGACACCAGGCCGCCGCTGGCCAGATAGGCCAACACCGCGAGGATGATCACCGGGATGGTGATCCAGATCACCTCCACCGTGGTGTTGTGCGACCACTTCTCCGCCACCGCGCCGCGCGACTTGCGGAAGCGGATGATGGAAATGAACATGGCGCCAAACACCAGCACGCCGAGCACCACGCAGATGCCCAGGGCGATGTTGTTTAGCGAATACGGCACGTGGGACCAGGTGCTGTCGCCTGGTGTCAGGTTCAGTTGCCACGGTCCCGGGACCGTCGGCGCCTGCGCCTGCACTGCGCCACACAACATGACGACGGCGAGCGCCGTACCTGCCTTGATGAATCGACTGATGCCGCCAAATGTCATGTCTTGCACCCTTGTTGAACCGGTTCATGCAGCTGATTGTGATATCTGGTCAGCAACGCCATGAGTTTTTTTGACAGTGCGACGCGTTCGGCTTCCGCCAGAAACACGCCGATCTCCAACGCCTGTCCATGTGCCGACAACACCAACCGCTGCCGTCCGTGGCTCGGTTCCAGCCGCACACGCACCCAATACGACGGGAAACGAATGCTGCGGCCGCTTGGCAATTCATTTACTTCCAGCGATGACCCATCCAGGGTAATGCGCTCGCCACGATCGCCTGCGCGCCACGCGATGCCCAGCGCATACGCCAGAACCACCGACTCGAGGGCTGCAAACAAGGGCGCGAAGACGTTCCCCTGCCACGCTCCCAAGCCAGCCGTACCCAATACCAGCACAACCAGTACCATGACCACGCGGCGCAGGCCGCGATGGCTGAGTGTGCGATTTGGCTGAAGCCACATCGTCGTGCACCGCCGCTCTGCACCAGCTGGTCGAAGCACCACCATGAACTGTCCGACTGGACCGGGACTGACAGATGATAGGCCGCACCGGGTCGCTGGGCAACAACGCCGCAGCGTCTTGACTTGGGTCAACTACCTGTTGTAACGGGTGGTACGGACGTCCATATCCTGGGGCGACGGAATTGCCGGACTACCGTACAATTCGTCGCTTGCCTGGGCTCCCAGGCAGCTTTCCTCGCTCAACGACACCTGGCGTAGCCGTGAATCAACTCATTCTCAGTCCAGAGCTTCCTGCGGACGTCACTCCGGCGCGCGCGCGCATCACAGCGGCGTGGCTGCGCGATGAAACCGAAGCCGTCAACGATTTGCTCGATCAGGCCGATTTCGGCTCGCCCGAGCGCGGGCAGGTGGTGGATATGGCCGTGGACCTGGTGGAGCGCGTGCGTGCGCGCGCCAAGGACCAGGGCGCGGTGGAATCGTTCATGCGCCAGTACGACCTGTCCTCGGAGGAGGGCATCCTGTTGATGTGCGTGGCCGAGGCGTTGCTGCGCATTCCCGACAACGCCACGACGGACAAGCTGATCCGCGACAAGCTGGGCGATGCCAATTGGCGCAAGCATCTGGGGCAAAGCGATTCGGTGCTGGTCAATGCCTCCACCTGGAGCCTGATGTTGACCGGGGAACTGGTCAACCTGGAAGACACCCGCAAGGACTTCAATGGTGCACTGCGCCGCCTGATCAAGCGCGCCGGCGAGCCGGCGATCCGCATGGCGGTGCGTCAGGCCATGCGCATCATGGGCCACCAGTTCGTCATGGGGCGCAACATCCAGGAGGCGTTGGAGCGCTGCGCCAAGAAGGACAACGCCCGCTATCGCTATTCGTTCGACATGCTGGGCGAATCGGCGATAACCGCGGCGGACGCCGAGCGCTATCAGCAGGCATATCGTGCCGCGATCGCCGCGCTGGGTGCGCGCGGCCCCTACGTGAGCCACCTGGAGGCGCCGTCGATCTCGGTCAAGTTGTCCGCGCTGTATCCGCGGTATGAAGTGGCCAAGCGTGCGTTGGCGCAGCAGGCACTTGTCGAAAAGTTGCTTGAACTCTCGCAACTGGCGATGCGCGCGGGCATAGCGCTGTCGGTGGACGCCGAGGAAGCCGACCGCCTGGAATTGTCCCTGGACATCATTGGCGCGGTCTTCGCCGATCCGTCGCTGGAGGGCTGGAACGGCCTGGGTATCGTGGTGCAGGCCTATTCCAAGCGTACGCCCTTCGTCATCGACTGGCTGGTGGAGGCGGCCCTGGCGGCCAAGCGCCGTTGGTATGTGCGTCTGGTCAAGGGTGCGTATTGGGACGCCGAGATCAAGCGGGCGCAGGAAAATGGCCTGGCCGGCTACCCGGTGTACACCCGCAAGCCAAACACCGACGTCTCCTACCTTGCTTGCGCGCGTCGACTGTTCAACGCCGGTGGCGACCTGATCTATCCGCAGTTCGCCACGCACAACGCGCACTCGATTGCTGCGGTCTACCATATTGCCCAGGGCCGGCCGTTCGAGTTCCAGCGCCTGCACGGCATGGGCACCGACTTGTATGCCGAGGTCATCGGCAAGGACAAGCTCAACGTTCCGTGTCGCGTGTATGCCCCGGTGGGCAGCCATGAGGACCTGCTGCCTTACCTGGTGCGCCGGTTGCTGGAGAACGGCGCCAACACCAGCTTCGTCAACCGCGTGGTGGACGAGAGCACGCCGGCCCGCGAGTTGGTGACCGACCCCTGCGAGAGCGTGCGCGCGTTCGACAGCATTGCCCACCCGCGCATCCCCCTGCCGGCAAATCTCTACGGTGAACTTCGGAAGAATTCCATGGGTGTCAACTTTTCCAACGATGATGAATTGAGGTCACTGGCCGAGGCGGTCAACGCATTCCAGGGGCCGTGGACCGCCACGCCACTGGTGCCCGGTGCGACCAGCCACGGCCAGACCGTCGCGGTCACCGATCCTGCCGACCGTCGGCGCCACCTCGGCAGCTACGTCAGTGCGGATGCCGCAACGGTGGATCAGGCGCTGGCCAACGCCGCCGCGGCGCAGCCGGACTGGGACCGCCTGCCGGTGTCCAACCGCGCCGCCATGCTCGAGCACGCGGCCGACCAGCTCGAGGCGCGACGCGCCGAGTTCATCGCCTTGTGTGTGCGGGAAGCCGGCAAGAGCCTGCCCGATGCCGTTGCCGAGGTGCGTGAGGCGGCCGATTTCCTGCGCTACTACGCCACCATGGCGCGGCGCGCGTTCAGTGCGCCCGAGGATCTGCCGGGGCCGACTGGCGAGAGCAACAAGCTGTTGCTGGGTGGGCGTGGCGTGTTCATCGGCATCAGTCCGTGGAATTTCCCGCTGGCAATTTTCACCGGCCAGGTCAGCGCGGCACTCGCGGCCGGCAACTCGGTGATAGCCAAGCCGGCCGAGCAGACCAGCCTGATCGGCTTCCTCGCCACCCAGCTCCTGCACGAAGCCGGAGTGCCGCCCGCGGTGCTGCAATTCCTGCCCGGCGATGGGCCGACCGTGGGAGCGGCACTCACCAGGGATCCGCGTGTTGCCGGCGTGGTGTTTACCGGCGCGACCGAAACCGCCTGGGCCATCAACCGCAGCCTCGCGGCGCGCGACGCGCAGATTGCCGTGCTGATTGCCGAAACCGGCGGGCAAAATGCGATGATCGCCGACTCGTCGGCCCTGCCCGAGCAGATCGTCAAGGACGTCATTGCCTCGGCGTTCCAGTCCGCTGGCCAGCGCTGCTCGGCTTCCCGCGTGTTGTATGTGCAGGAGGACATCGCGGACAAGGTCGTCGGGATGCTGGCTGGCGCCATGGCCCAACTGCAGGTCGGCGACCCCGGGCTGCTGTCGACGGACGTGGGTCCGGTGATCGACGAGGATGCCAAGGCAATCCTCGTGGCCCACGCCGAGCGCATGGACCGCGAAGCGAAGAAGATCGCCGAGGCGCCGATGGACCCGGCGCAAACCGCGCACGGCACCTTCTTCGCGCCACGTGCCTATGAGATCCCGTCACTGGCGACGCTGCAACGTGAGGTATTTGGGCCGGTGCTGCACTTGATCCGCTACAAGGCCAAGGACCTGGACAAGGTCATCGATGAGATCAACGGCACCGGCTATGGCCTGACGCTCGGCGTGCACAGCCGCATCAATGACACGGTGGAATACATCACCAGTCATGCGCGGGTCGGCAATTGCTACGTCAACCGCAACCAGATTGGCGCTGTCGTTGGCGTGCAGCCATTCGGCGGCGAAGGCTTGTCCGGGACCGGGCCCAAGGCCGGTGGCCCGCACTACCTGCTGCGTTTTGCGAGCGAACGCACCGTGACCATCAACACGACGGCCGCCGGCGGCAACGCCTCGCTGCTCACCATCGGCGAGTAGGCTGCCGGTACCAATACCAGCGAGGTCGCCGGATGTGGGAGCCCGCTGACGGGCTCCCACATCCGGTCCAGGTCAGAACTTGTACTGGGCCGAGACGGCAAGCACGTTGCCGTAGTCGTCAAACTCGCCGGTCAGTACGTCGCCAGTGGCACTGTGGGCGCCGTCAAGGTGAGCAGCGTTGACGAAGACGTGCATGAACGAGGCGTTGAGCTCGAAGCGTTCGCTGGCCTTGTAGCCGATGCCCACCGAGGCGAGGTGCCGGGTCGAATCAGGTACCCGCGGATCACGCGTGGTGGCGCGCGTCGGTGTGGTGTCGAGGGCGAGCCCGCCACGCAGGGTCAGCTTGTCGGTCACGTACCAGTCGGCGCCCACCGAGGCGTACCAGGTGTTGTGCCAGTTGAAGTCCAATGAGCTTGGCGGCTGCGCCGGGTTGCCGTAGTTGACCGTCAGCTGCTTCATCACGTTCCACTGCGTCCAGCCCAGGTCGATGCCGAGCCCGAACGCCTGACCCTGGTGCCAGTAGCTCAGGCCAGCCGTCGCCGGGGTGGTGAAATTCGCCTTGCCGGTGGTGTGCTGGAACGGAACGCCGCCTGCAAGCAACGGCGCGACGGCGGGGTTGGACAGCAGCAGGCCCACGGCTGCCGGAATGTTCGTGAAGTTGGCTGTACCTTCCAGCCCGTGGGTGATCCGCGAGCGGTAATCCAGGGCCAGCGTGTCGTTCGGGGTGAACTTCCACAGCGCACCCAGCTGCCAGCCCCAATCCGTGCTGTCGCCATAGATGCGTGAGTGCCCGTCCGAGCCTGGCGGGAGCAGCGTGTTGACTGCGCCAAGCAGGGCGGGTGCCTGGGCCGGAGGAATGGCACCGGCGGCCACGCCCTGCTGCACCAGACCCAGGCCAACGCCATTGAAATTCACCGCGTTGGTCAGCTCGGCAATGGTCTTTTCTGCAATGACGCTGGCGCCGACGCTGAATTGGTCGTTGACCTTGAAGGATGCCGACAGCGTGGCATCCATGGATTGGAATCGGGATTTCAGCGCGCCATAGCGTCCAACCCAGCCATGGTCGTATTCGGTCTGGAAGCCGAATGGCACGTGGAACCCAAGCCCCACATTCACCCGGTCCGTCACCTTGGTGGCAAGGAACAGCGCCGGAACCGGCAACGTCGTACCGCCATCCCCGCCGTTGCCGCCGCTGATCGGGCGACCCAGGGCGTCATGGGCGCTGCCCTTGAATTTGGCGCTGAAGTTGATCGCGCTGACGTCGGCCTGCAGATAGGTGCCGTCAAGCAGGCTCAATGCCGCCGGGTTGTTGACCACCACCGAAGCGTCGCCGCCGGCGGCGGTAGAGCCGGCATACGCCCGACCCATGCTCTTGGCGCTGTTTTCCTTCAGCTGGAATGCGCTCGCATCCGCCGTGCTGGGCAGGGCCAGCGCGCCGGCGATGCTGGCACTCAGCAAGGCCAGCAGCAGTGGGCCTGCCTTGCTGGCCGAAGTACGAATTGGCTTGGACATCGGGAACTCCTGAGGGTCAGGCGCCGCCCGACGAAAGGGCGGCAAATGGCAGTCATACGCTTGTTTGAATTTCGTTTCCACTGTGCCCATTCGTGGCGAGGGTTGCAAGAGGCTGCGACCTGTCGCCGCGCCGCTCTGCCAACGTGTCGCCGCGCACCTGGCACATACCGGGCGTCAGCATGCCAGGGAAGTGCCGCGGCCCCTGCGCACGCCGGAGCAGGCAGCACTAATCGGTCTGGGACTAGCTACGATGACCGCGGCCCCGGCGCACGCCGGAGCGGGTCTCCCAAATCGACCCGGCCAGTCGACAATCATGGCGGCTGTGTCGCAGCCCAGTCTGGATGCGGTCCGTGCCCGCGACGTTTAACGCTTGATTATCGTCTGTGCAGAAAGCGGTTTCTATACTGTGAAGATGAGTCAACCCAAACGGCGTCGCCGTCTTTCAGTGCAAACGCTGCTGTGGTTCTTGCCCAGCCTGGCTGCGGTCGCCATGGCGGGGGCGGTGACCCATCCCTTGACCCTGATCCCGTTGCTGCTGGCCAATGTGCTGTGCATGGCTGCCAGTTGCCACGCCATGGGTTTCGACCTGGAGCTCGGTTTTGCGCGCACGATATTGCGCCGGGGCGCCACCTACCTGGTCCTGTTCACCGCCTATACGGTATTGGTTTTTGCGCTGGTGGCCTGGCCGATGCTGCGCCTGCACGACTGGCCGGGGATCAGCGCGGCGATGGTGCTGGTGGCCACGCTGATCCTGGCCATGGGTGTGTTGTGGCGTCTGTGGCCGGCGTTTGGTCTGGTCTGTGTCTGGGATGATGCCTATCCGATCCGCCATGACGGCTCGTGGATTTTCACCGCTGCCGCACGCAGTATCGCGTTTGGTCGCCACTTGTCGCGCGAGGAGCGCGCGCTCACCCATTTTTTGCCGACCGCGGTCGCCCTGCTCGTGCTTGCCTTCGGCGCGATCGCGCTGGCCGGCCTGTACGGGGTCTTGCCTACGGAAATGCGCACGGCGGCCATGGTGCTGTACGGGGTCGTGGTGCTACCGCTCGGTTGCCTGGTGATCGTGGACCGTACGTTGAACGCACTGCTGCGCGAGCGCTGTGAGCATGCTGGCGAGGTATCGGCGTATGTGGACCCTTGCCCGGAAGCGCTGACCGCCCCTGATGTCCCTGACGCCGCGGAAGCAGGGCCATCAGCCGCCGCGACAGCGGAAGTCGTGGCATCCGTCGCACCGGCTGCGCCTGTGCCTGTGCAGGGATTGCTCGAGGCGACCCGCGAAGGCGACATCGGGCGCGCGCTGGCTCTGGTGGCAGAAGGTGCCGACGTGGAAGCGGCGCCGCACACGGGCGACCGCGACCAACGTCCGGTGCTGATGCTGGCGGCTTTGCTGCCGGATACCCGGCTGTTGCGCGCGCTCATCGCCAAGGGCGCGAACGTCAATCGCGCCAGCGGCGGTATCACGCCCCTGCTGGCTGCCACCCGGGACAGCTGGCATGGCCGTGCCGAGGCCGTGCTTACCTTGCTGGCCAATGGTGCCGACCCCTCGTTGGTCGACGGGGAGGGCAACTCCCCGTTGCATGGAGCGGTGCTGAGTGCCGAGCCAGGCGTGGCGGCGATGCTGCTCGACGCCGGGGCGCCCATCAACGTGCTGAATGCGGCCGGTGACAGTCCGCTGTCCCTCGCCTGCCACGCCGCCAACTGGCCGCTGGTCGAATTCCTGCTCGAACGCGGCGCCGCCGCCGCCCCGGCCGGCGGCATGCCTGCGCTGGTCGCTGCCGCCGGGATCGGCGACGACGACGCGACGGGTGTGAAGCGGCTGCTCAAACAGCGTGCGCCTGTCGATGCGGTGGATGGCCAGCAGCGCAGCGCGCTGGCGGTGGCCGCTGCCGAGGGCCACGTCGAGATCGTGCAGGCCCTGTGCCAGGCCCACGCCCAGGTCGACATCGCCGACCTGCGCGGCAGCACGCCATTGATGGAAGCGGCCCGGGCCGGGGCCGGCGGTGTCGTGCAATTGCTGGTCGAGGCCGGGGCGGACATTGGCGCCCGCGATGCGCTGGGGCGGAACGCCTTGACCCTGGCTTGCCAGTCGCCGCACGCACAGGCGGAGACCGTGCGCACGCTGCTGGCGCATGATGCCGATCCCAGGCTGCGCGATCCGGATGGACGCAGCGCGCTGGATCATGCCGCTGCCGCGGGACGTTGGGACCTGGTGGCACTGCTCGACCCGCAAACGCCTCTGCCAGCCAGCCTGAGTGCCGGCCTGCTGCCAACCGGCGCGGATACGCCGGCGCATCTGCTCGATGCCCTGCGGTTCGGCCATTGGGCCATCGCCTCGACGTTTGCCGGGCGTGTGCGCGAGTGGTCGCAGGGCCAGCGGGCCGCCTTGTACCTGGAGCTCACCGGGCCGGGCCTGGTCATGGGCCGGCGCTGGTTGCTGGACCATGGACTGGATCCCGAGGCCCGGCTGGAACCGCCCGCGCCCGTGGAAGCCATCACCGATGCGTCGACTGTCCCGCCGTCGCCAGCCGTTCTGCCGCCGTTGGGCGAGCGACTGTTTGATGCGCTCCTGCATCACCTTCCGGATGCGGCCGAGGCGGCCAGCGATCTGCTGCTGGCGGGGGCGACCCCGGCCGGCGCCGGTTTGCTGGCGGCCGCCCTGTCTGCCGGTGCCGACACGCCGGCTGCGAGAACCTTGACCCTGCGCATGCTCGAGGCGGGCGCGGACCCCTTCGGCCCGGACGGGCGCGGACGCTCGCCGTTGCATCTGGCGGCGGCCGTCGGGCACGAGGAGCTGGTGCAGGCTTTGTTGCGGCGCGGTTGCAACCCGAACCTGCGCGATGCCGGAGGCCGTACTCCGCTGTTCGTCGCGCTCGAGCATGGCGCCGCGGCGCTGCCGATGGTGCGTGCGCTGATTGCCCATGGCGCCGATCCCGAGGCGGCGGACGTCAATGGCGAGACCCCGCGCGGCCTGGCCTTGGAGCATCTTGCCCTGGAGCGCTGGCTCGATTGGCGCGACTGGCCACGGCCGGCGCGGGCGCTCCGCGCCGAAGACCTGCCGGCAGCGGCCGTGGCAGGCGCCTTGCCCAGCGTCGAGCGCCTGCTGGAACTCGGCTTTCCAGTCGACGCGCGGGATGAGCGGGGTGCCACGGCCTTGCTGCGTGCCTGCGGCAACGGGCACGCGGCCGTCGTCGAGCGCCTGCTGGATGCCGGCGCCGATGCGACGCTGGCCGCACACAGCGGGGCGACCCCGCTGGTCGCGGCGGTCAGCGCACGCCAGACCGGGGTGATTGCCGTGCTGCTGGGTCGTGGCGTGGTTGTCGATCAGCGCCTGCCCAATGCGGCCACTGCCTTGATGGTGGCCGCGGCGCTGGGCCATGCGGAAATCGTCGAGGTGCTGCTTGGCGCCGGTGCCGACGTCAATGCGGTCGACGACGACGGCCGCAACGCCTTGCACGCGGCGGCGCAGTTCAGCTTCGAACACAACGACAGCCTGCGTGCGCGGCGCCTCTTCGACACCCTGCTCAAGCACGGTGCCGACGTGAATCGGACCGATGCGACGGGCGCTACGCCCTTGCTGCTGCTGCTGGGTGCGCACATGCCGCCTGGCAGCGACTGCGACGCCACGCATATCGGCGCACTGCTGCCGTTGTTGCTGGACGCCGGAAGCCACGGCCAGCATGCCGATCAGCGCGGAGTCACCGCACTGCATGCCTGCGCCATGCATGCGCTGGTCGCCCCTTCACGCATCCTGCTGGCGCATGGCGCCGAACGCGCGGCAGTGGATGGCTTCTCGCGCACCGCGGCCGATGTGGCGCGCCAGCTGGGCTATGTCGACGTGGCCCAGGAGTTGGCAGTGCGCGGCAACGCCGTACCCAGCGTGCGCCAGACCCTGCAGCGCCCCGCGCAACCGGCGGACTAGGAGCGGTCTCCCGGCGGATGATGCCTGGTGCCTACGGCATGCTCCGTCTGGATGGATGCCCTATTCGGGCTGCGCCTTTTCCGGCGCCACGTCCGCCTCGTCCATCTTGTCGCCGACAAGGCGCCGTACGGTGACGTAGAACACCGGGATCAGCAGCAGGCCGAAGATGGTCGCGAACAGCATGCCGCCGATCACGCCGGTGCCGATCGCGTGGCGCGCATTGGCGCCGGCGCCGGTCGAGATGGCCAGCGGGAACACGCCCAGGATGAAGGCGATCGAGGTCATCAGGATCGGGCGGAAGCGGAGCCTTGCCGCATCGATCACGCCCTCGCGCAGGGTCCGACCCTGCTTCTGTTCGGCGATCGCGTATTCCACGATCAGGATCGCGTTCTTCGCGGCGAGGCCGATCACGGTGATCAGGCCGATCTGGAAATAGATGTCCCGCGCGAGCCCGCGCAACAGGGTGAACAGCACCGTGCCTAGCAGCGCCAGGGGCACGATCAGCAGTACCGATACCGGAACCGACCAGCTTTCATACAGCGCCACGAGCGCCAGGAACACCACCACGATCGACAGCAACATCAGCATCGTGGCGGCGTTGCCGGACAGGAGTTCCTGGAACGATTGCCCGGTCCAGCTGTAGCCGAAGCCGTGCGGCAGGTCGCGGGTCACGGTCTGTTCCATCGCCTGCATCGCGTCTCCGGATGCGAAGCCCGCGGCCGGCGAACCCACGATCTCCGTCGCCGGGTAGCCGTTGAAGCGCGTCAGTGAGGGCGAAACCATCTCCCACTTCGTTTTCACGACGTTTGCGATGGGTATCATCGCCGGCATGCCGTTGCGATCGGACTGGGTGCTGCTTGGCGTGTAGAAGTGACCGAACGCGGCGTCGCTGCGCCGGTACGGTGCCTGGGCCTGCAGCATCACGCGCTTGACGCGGCCGGCGTCGGTGAAGTCATCGACATACACCGGCGCCAGCATCAGGCTGATGGCGTTCGAGATGTCGCTTACCGACAGGCCCATCGTCGCGGCCTGCAGGCGGTCGATCGAAAGGTCCAACTGCGGGGCGGGCGGCAGGATGTTGGGGTGGACCCCGCTCAGCACCTTGTCCTGTGCCGCCTTCGCCAGCAACGTGTCCACAGCCCGGTCGAGAGGCTCGCGCCCGGACCCGCTGCGGTTCTCGAGGAACATGTCGAAGCCGCCGAACTGGCCGAGGCCCGCCACCGTCGGCACGTTTACCACGAAGATCTGCGCATCGCGGATCTGCTGGTGCAGTTGCATGTTCGCGTGCTGGATGAACTGCATCGCCGTCACGTCGCGGTCGTTCCAGTCCTTCAGGCGGATGAAACCCATCCCGGCATTTTCGCCTGAGCCCTGGAAGCTGAAGCCGACGATCTGCATTATCCCGTCGACCGCGCTGTCCTTGGCGATGATGTTGTACATGCGCTGCATCACCGCCTCGGTGCGCTCCTTGGTGGCGCCCGGCGGCAACTGCACCAGCACCATCGCGTAGCCCTGGTCCTCCTCGGGCAGGAAGCTGCCGGGGACGCGCGTGTACAGGAGCCCCGCCAGTATCGCGACCACGGCGAACACCGCCATCCAGCGCCGCGCGTGGTGCACGGCCTTGGCGATGTGGCCGGTGTAGGTCTGGTGCGTCCAGTCGAACACCCGGTTGAACATCCGGTACACGACGTTCTTTTCCCGGGTGACATGCTCGGTCTTCAGCATGCTGGCGCACAGCGCGGGCGTGAAGGTCAGGGCGAGGAACGCCGAGAACACCATCGCCACCGCGATGGTCAACGCGAACTGGCGGTAGATGATGCCGGACGCTCCGGGCTGCAGCGCGGAAGGGACGAACACGGCCACCAGCACGACCGTGATCGCCACCACGGCGCCGGAAATCTCGCCCATCGCCTTGCGGGTGGCTTCACGTGGCGGCAGGTGCTCCTCGCTCATGATGCGCTCGACGTTCTCGATCACCACGATCGCGTCGTCCACCACGATGCCGATCGCCAGCACCATGCCGAACAGGGTGAGCTGGTTGATGGTGAAGCCGAGCACCCACATGCCGAGGAACGCGCCCAGCAGCGCGATCGGGATCACGATGGTCGGGATGATCGTGGCGCGGAAGTTCTGCAGGAACAGCAGCAGCACCAGGAATACCAGCACGATCGCATCGACGAGCGTCTGCACAACTTCATTGATGGAGATGGTCACGAAGGTGGTGCTGTCGTACGGTACGAACCAGCTCACACCCTGTGGAAAGCTGGTCTGCAGCAGGTCCATCTGCGAGCGTACCGCCTTGGCGACGGCCAGTGCGTTCGCGCCCGGCAGCAACTGGATCGCAAAGCCGGCTACCGGCTTGTTGTTCCAGGTGGTGTCGAACCCGTAGGTTTCGGGTCCGAGCTCGACGGTTGCGACATCGCCCAGGCGTACCGCGGTGCCGTCGCCGTTGACGCGCAGGAGGATGTCGCGGAACTGCTGCGGCGTGGAGAATCGGCCCTCGCCGGCCACGTTCGCGGTGAAGCCCCAGCCCCGCGTCATCGGATCGGCGCCGAGCGCGCCCGCCGCGAACTGCACGTTCTGACCCCGCACCGCTGCCAGAACCTGGCTCGCCGACAGGGCGTAGCCGTGGAGCTTGTCCGGGTCCAGCCAGATCCGCATGGCGTAGGGCGCACCGAACTGCATCGTGCTGCCGACGCCCGGCACACGCGAAATCTGGTCGAGCACCTGCGAGGCGACGATGTCGTTGAGGCGCGGCTGGTCGATGGTCGGCGTGTCCGAGCGCAACGCCACCGCCATCAGGAAACCCGGGTTCGCCTTGGCGACCACGACTCCCTGCTGGGTGACTTCGCTCGGCAGGCGTGGCGTCGCCAGCGCGACCTTGTTCTGTACCTGTACCTGGGCGATGTCGGGATCGGTGCCGGATTGGAAGGTCAGCGTGATCTGCACACGCCCCGACGAGCTGGTGCTGGAGCTGAAGTACAGCAGGTTGTCGATGCCGGTGAGCTGCTGCTCGATCACCTGCGTGACCGAGCTTTCGGCGGTGCTGGCGCTGGCGCCCGGATAGACCGCGATGATCATGACCTGCGGCGGTGCGATGCTGGGATACGACTCGATGCCAAGGTTGAAGATCGAAATCACACCACCCATCACGATCAGGATGGCGATGACCCACGCGAAGGCGGGGCGGTCCGATGCGACATTCACCGTCCCGGTGAGCTTTGGCGATGACCCACGCGAAGGCGGGGCGGTCAATGAAAAAATTGGACACGGCGGCGACCTGTCAGCCACTCACGGCGTGCGCGGTCGCCGGCGCTGCCGGCACGCCGGACGACGAAGCCGCCGGCGGTTGCCATGGCTCGGCGGTGGCGGATGACCCCGGATTCACTGTCTGGACTCCGGATGCGATCACCTGGTCGCCTGCGGCGAGGCCGGAACTGATGATCCAGTCGCTGCCATCCACGCCGCTCTCGACGACATTGCGCCGTGCCACCTTGCCATCCTTGTCGACGATGAGCACGTATGTGCCGCCGTTGTCACGTTGCACTGCCGGTTGCGGCACCAGGAACGCGCCACGCCGTTCACCCAGTGCAAGCTTGATGGTGACGTAGTCGCCCGGCAGCAGCGCGAGCTGCGGGTTCGGGATCAAGGCGCGCAGGGACACCGCGCCGATCGCCGGGTCCACCGTGGTGGCCGCGAAGTCGACGATGCCGGGCTCGGGATACGGCGCGCCGTTGGGCAGCGACACCTGCACGGTCGCTTGGTCCGGCTGGTTCAACGCCACGTCGGCGACGTGACGGGCTCCCCACAGCTGGGCGCGTTCATTGCTGCTGATCGTGAAGTTCACGTACAGCTGCTTGATCTGGTCGACGGTTGTCAGCAGGGTGTCGGTACCCTGCCCGACCAGTGCCCCCTCGGTCACCTGCTGTTGCCCAGCGCGTCCGGCGATGGGTGAAGTCACATCCGCGTATCCCAGGTTGATGCGCGCCGTGTCCACGTTCGCCTGCGCGGCATCGACCGCGGCCTTGGCGCTGCGTTCGTTGGCCAGCGTATTGTCGAGGTCGTTCGCCGAGATGAAGCCCTTGGGTGCCAGGGTACGGGCGCGCTGGGCGGTGACGCGCGCATTCGTGTAGGTGGCTTGCGCCTGTCCGAGTTGCGCCCTTGCGTTGCGCAGGGTCGCTTTGAGCGGCGCGGGATCGATCTGGAACAGCAGTTGCCCCGCCTTGACCTCCTCACCCTCCTTGTACACGCGCTTCAACAACACGCCGGCGACGCGTGCACGCACGTCGGCGGTGCGAAAGGCGGACAGCCTGCCGACCAGTTCCTTGGTCAGGGGCACGGTCTGCGGTTCGACGGTCACCACGCCCACCTTGGGCGGTGGAGCTTGTGGCGGTGCCTGGTCCTTCGAACAGGAAGCCAGCGTCACCAACGCGAAGCACAACAGCAACGAGTGAAGCGATGCCCTCATGTCCACGCATCCTCTTCGAAAAACATGCGGCGACCGCGATGTGCGGTGCCGGGCACCTGCGTACCGACTGCAGCACTTGGAAGGTGACGAAGACGTGCAGGAACCCAAGGGTCGCAGCGCGACCCGTTTTACTCCGGAGCTCGACAGGGATCAATCGACGGTTCCGCGGAGTACGCGCCGGCACGCCACGATGTTGTGCCAGTGGGGCGCACATGGTGTGCGGGATGCAGCAGGTCGGAGGTGCCAGCCAACCATCCCCCCATACCACAGGACAACTGGCCTGCTTTCCACGGCCAGGCCGCCCTGGACCTTGTCTGCGGATGGCTGGTCCATTGCGGCCATACCGGTGGGACGCTCAGGCTGCGCGCATGTCGCGCAGTTGCCAGGTGCTGCCGATCAGCAGGTTCAGGCGCTGGCGCAGCACGCTCATCGGCAGGTCGGTCACCACTTCCACGTCGGTGTGTAGGTCGCGGATGCGCGCACTGACCTCGGCTGACGGGTCAGTGAGCGCCAGGCCCTGGTCCACCGCGTCAGGATCGGCTTGCGCCTGGCGCCAGCGCGCGAACAGCTGGTCCGTGCGCAGCGCCTGCTGCAGGATGGTGGCAAGGGCGTCGGGGCTGCTGCCGTCCCAGGCCAGGGCCGGATCCGGTCCGCGTGCCTTGGACAGGTCGGCAATCGACAGGTAGTAGTGGTTGCGGGTCACGGGACCTCCAGGTTGGGCAGGTGACGCATGCCGGGGCACGCTGCGGGCGATCCCGGTTTCTCCACGCCTGCCAGGCGCGCGGGATCCGCTTGCTCACGCCGGTGCATGACGCCGGTTGAAGCGGTCGACCACGGGGCCGATCAGGAACAGAAACGAATACATGAGGCCGGGAACGACCCAGACCCAGGACGGTGCCGAGGCGGGGATCAGCAGCGCGGTGAGCGTGGAGGCGAGGCCGATCAGGGCGGGCACGCTCCATACGCGGATCTCGCGCCGTGCGTCCAGGTTGTGGAAGCCCCGGCGTGCGGCGCTCCTGGCCGCATGTGCGAACAACAGGGTCAAGGTGCCGGCCATGCAGGCATACGAGAGCCCGTAGCAGACGAACAACGTGCGCATGTCGCCGGGGCCGCCGGTCGCCTGGAAATGGCTCGGCAGTGCACCGTTGCTCACCCAGGCGAAGGCGCTGGAAAACACCAGGTGCAGCGGGTAGACGAAGATCAGGGCAAAAAACACCAGCAGCAGCGACAGCCAACGCCCGGCAGAGTCGGCGCTGCGGCACAACCGGCGCCAGCGCACGTGGCCGAGCCAGAAGAAGGCGATCTGGAAAAAACACACGGCAAACGCCGGGATGCCCCCCAGCGCGAGCATCAGGCTGGCGGTGCTGTCCGGGATCGACGCGCCACCGATCAGCAGCAAGGTGAGGGTAAAGGCGAACGCTCCGTCCACGAACGTGTCCAGGCGGCCGGCTTCGATGCCTTCGTGCTGTTCGTTCCAGCTCATGCTGGCTGCCTCGTCATGGCCGCACGGGCATAATACGGACTTTGCTGCAGTTGGTGCGCCACATGTTCGAACTGAAGACCCAGACCTACGCCAGCAAGCGTGAACACTATGCGGAGCTGGTACAACAGGCGCGCGGCCTGCTGCACGGCGAACGCGACCTGATCGCCAACGCGGCCAATTTTGGCGCGCTGGTCTACCACAGCCTGGCGGGCTTGAGCTGGGCCGGGTTCTACCTGTTCGACGGCACCGAGCTGGTGGTCGGTCCGTTCCAGGGCAAGCCGGCGTGCATCCGCATCGCGCTTGGCCGTGGCGTGTGCGGTACCGCGGCGACGACGCGACAGACCCAGGTGGTGCAGGACGTCAACGCCTTTGCCGGACACATTGCCTGCGATTCCGCCTCGCGCTCGGAGATCGTCGTGCCGTTGTTCAAGTCGGACGACAGCCTGCTCGGGGTATGGGACGTCGACAGCTCGCAGCTCGGCCGCTTCGACGACGAGGATCGCGCGGGCATGGAGGCCTTGTGCGCCGTGTTCATGGACTCGCTGCCGCACGCCTGAGCGCGACGTCCCCGATGCGATGCGGCGACCGCGGCGCGGTCGCGTGCGGCGGTCAAGCGGCCGGCGGTGCCAGCAGCAAGTCAAGCACGGCCTGGCGCGCCGCATCCACGCCAGTCCCGGCCGTGGCGGAAAACACCTGCGCGGTGGCGGTCAGACCCTCGGTGGTGCATTGCGCCAGCAGCCGGGCCAGGGACTGCGCAGCCTGATTGCGCGAGAGCTTGTCGGCCTTGGTCAGCAGCACGTGGCAGGGCAGCCCGGTGGCGGTGCAGAACGCCAGCATGCTGCGGTCGAACTCTTTCAGCGGATGTCGGATGTCGACGATGAGCACCACGCCGCGCAGGCTGCGGCGCTGATGCAGATAGGCATCGATCTCCACCTGCCAGTGCTCGCGCATGGCGCGTGGCACCTTGGCGTAGCCATACCCCGGCAGGTCGACCAGGCGCAGCGGCGCGGGTAGCGGCCCGCTGTCCGGCGTCGGTTGCGTCAATCCAAACACCACCATTTGCTGGGTGCGCCCGGGCGTCCGCGAGGTGCGCGCCAGGCCCTTGTGGTTGGTCAGCGCGTTGAGCGCGCTGGACTTGCCGGCATTCGAGCGCCCGGCAAACGCCACCTCCGCGCCGCGGTCGTCGGGCAGTTGGCTGAGCCGGTGTGCGGCGAGCATGAATTGCGCGCCTTGCAGTGAATGGGACATGGCTGCCGTTTGACCAAGCTGGGGACCGCAGGGATAATTCCAGAGTTTCCGCTGCTGCACGCCTAAGGCCTGCATCCAACGGCCGTGTTCGCACGCGTCTCGGGAGAGAAGTGTATGAGGTTTCAGATCGCTGGTTTTCGGCGTGCCGCACTCTGGTCGGCGATGGCGCTCGCGCTGGCCTTGCCTGCGGCCCTGCTGATGGCGCAGGCGCAGACGGCCCCGGCCACCGCGCAGTCCGCTGCGGCGCCGGCGCCCGCGGGCAGCGCGGCGACTCCGGCCGTGGCATCGGCGGGTGCTGCGCTCAAGCCCGGCGACGCCACCGCTGGGCAGGGCAAGGCGGCCGTCTGCGGTGCGTGTCACGGCATGGACGGCAATTCCATCGATGCGCAGTATCCCAAGCTGGCCGGGCAGAGCGAGGAGTACATCGCCCTGCAGCTGGCGGACTTCAAGTCCGGCGTCCGCCAGAACCCGATCATGATGGGCATGGCGATGCCGCTTTCCGAGCAGGACATGCGTGATCTCGGCGCCTACTACGCCACCCTGAAGGCGACCCCGGGCGTGGCCGACGAGGCCCTGGTGGCGCACGGCCAGACCTTGTTCCGCGAGGGTGATGCCGCGCGCGGCATCCCGGCCTGCATGGCCTGCCACAGCCCTGACGGCCGCGGCAACCCCGGCGCGATGTATCCGCACCTGGCTGGCCAGCATGCGCAGTACGTCGAGGCGACGCTGAAGGCATGGCATGACGGCACGGTCTGGGGTACCAGCGCGCATGCGCAGATCATGCCGACCATCGCCAAGAAGCTGGATGCGCAGGACATTGCCGCGCTGTCCAGTTACATCGAAGGCCTGCACACGAACGAGCCCGTGGGCGCCACCCTGCCCTGAAACACGGCCTCGCTGGCCGTGGCGGGGCCGCTCGTTGCGGGATTACGACCTACCCCGAGGTGTCCAATCATGTTCAAGCATCTATCTGTCGTGTGCGCGGCGCTGTTGGCGTTGGCCGCATGCACCAGCCATGACCAGGCCGGTGTAACGCCGCCGGCCGCCATGACTTCGTCACCTGCGGCACAGGTCGAGAGTACCCCGGTTGCTCCGGGCACGACTGCGCCGGCCAGCAGCAGCGCACCGGCTCCGGCGCAGACGACTGTCGCCAGCAACGCGTCGCCTCCCGCCCCGTTCGTGGACACCGGCAAGTGGGTGGAGGGCAAGAACTATTTCCTGATCGACCCGCCGCAGCCCACCGGCCATCCGGGTGAGATCGAGGTGACCGAGGTGTTCTCCTACGTGTGCCCGGCGTGCAACGCGTTCCACGGCACGGTGGATCGCATTGCCAGCAACCTGCCGGCCGGGGCGGTCATGAACTACGTGCCGGCCTCGTTCCGCCCTGACGAGAACTGGCCGATGTACCAGCGCGCGTTCTACGCGGCGCAGGCGCTGGGACTGGTCGACAAGACCCATGATGCGATGTTCGACGCCGCCTGGAAGAGCGGCGAGCTGGCCACCTACAACCTGCAGACCGGCATGCCGAAACCGCGATCGGCGTGGCCGACGATCGACGATGCGGCGAAGTTCTACGCCAAGTACGGCGTTTCCGCCCAGGAATTCCTCGCCGTGGCCAATTCCTTCGCGGTCAACACCAAGATGAAGCGGGCCGATGACCTGGTCAAGGCGTACGGTGTCGACGCCACGCCGACCATCGTGATCGACGGCAAGTACCGCTTTACGGTGGCCAGCGCGGGCGGATACCCGCAGGCGTTCGAGCTCACCCAGTGGCTGGTGTCCAAGGAAGCGGCCGGCAAGTGACCTGGTGCGACGGCCGTACGATTCCGGGTTATGGTGCCTGTGGCTGAAGTATTCGCGGAGGTGGCGTGATGTTTGGGCGATCAAGCGTGTTGCGGTTCCTCGTGGTGCTTGGTGGGGTGCTCCTGGCCTCGGCCTGCGCGGCGCAAACGGATGCCGCGGCCCCGTATACCGAGGGCAAGGAATACGTGACCCTGCCCACGCCGCACCAGCGCGACAGCAGCGCCGGCAAGGTCGAGGTGGTCGAGGTGTTTTCCTACGGCTGCATCCATTGCGCACACTTCGCGCCGATCGCGGAGAAGCTGCGCCAGGAGTTGCCCAAGGGCGTGGAGTTCAAGCTGCTGCCGGCGCCGTTCAACGAGCAGTGGCTGCCGTATGCGCGGGCCTATTACGCAGCCAAGCAGCTGGGCGTGGTGGAGCGCACGCACCTGAAGCTGTTTGCGGAAAAGTTCGACCAGCACTACCCGATGAATACGCTCGACGAGCTGGCCGACTTCTATGCCCGTGAGGGCGTCGACCGGGCCAAGTTCCTGCAGGTGGCGAACTCACCCGAGGCCACCGCCCAGCTCAAGCAGGACCTGGCGCTGATCCAGCACTGGCAGGTCGATGGCACGCCGGCCCTGGTGGTCGACGGGAAATATCGCGTTGCGGATGTCGAGAGCCCGCAGCAAATGGCCGACGTGGCCTTGTGGCTGGCCAAGCGCGAGCTGGTCGGGACGAAGTAGCCCGTGCCGCGACGTGGCGCCGGGCGGCTGAATGTCTTCGGCCAGCGGTCGCTGGCATCCCGTTCACGGCTGCAGGATCATGCTCGGAGTAAACGGCAGACAGCTTGTCATGGCCGTAGGTCGCCCCGATTGTAATCTCTGACCATGACCGATGCCGCCAAACCAAGCGCTACCGCGCCCGCTGACCGCCGCCTGCGGCTGCTGAGCTGCAACATCCTGGCGGGCGCCAGCGTAGGCGGCTACAGCGACTACGTGACGCGCTCGGTCGCCGCGTTGCTGCCAGGCCGCGCGAAGATGGACAACCTGGACCATCTGGCGGAAGTCCTGCCGCAGTTCGACGTGATCGGCCTGCAGGAGGCCGACGCCGGCAGCTTGCGCTCGGGCTTCCTCAACCAGACCCGCTACCTGGCCGAGACTTCCGGCATGCCGTTCTGGAGCCACCAGCCGAACCGGGCGATGGCGCGGGTGGCGTATTCGGCGAATGGCCTGATCAGCCGGTTGAAGCCGCAGTCGGTGCAGGTCTATCCGCTGCCTTCGCGCATCCCCGGGCGCGGCGCGCTGCTGGCCCAGTTTGGGGAGGGTGAGCAGGCGCTGGCGGTGATGATCGCGCACCTGTCGCTCAGCGCCACGGCGCGCGCACGCCAGCTCGGCTTCATTGCCGAACTGCTGCAGGATTTTCCGCATGCCGTGCTGATGGGTGACCTGAACAGCGAGCCGGACAGCCTGGAAATGCGCCAGCTGTTCGCCAAGTCCACCTTGCAGCCGCCGGCCCAATCCACCTTGACCTTCCCGAGCTGGAAGCCGCGGCGTGCACTGGATCACATCCTTACCTCGCCAGCGATCCAGGTGGATCGGGTGTGGGCCTTGCCCAAGGCGTTTTCCGATCACCTGCCGCTGGCTGCCGAGATTCGCCTGCCGGCCGACGTGGGTGGCAAGCCGCGACGTCGCTGGCGTCGTCGATGAGCCGATCGTCGACGGCGAAGCTGCTGCCCTGGCTGGCCTTGCTGGCGGTCGGCCTGGCCACCGCGTGGCTGCGCTATGGGTTGATCCAGCCCAGCCACATCGCGGCGTTGTGCAGCGATGCCGGCAGTCCCACCTGGTGTGTCTGGCGGCAGTGGCTGGTGCTGGGATTCCTGCGCGACGTGTACGGGGTGCTGGCGCTGCTGGCGGCGGCGCTGGCGCTGTTCTCGCGTCGCCTGGCGGTGGCCTGGCTGGCGGCGGCAATGGGGCTGTTCGCGCTCGAGCTGTATTGCTACCAGGCTGGGGCGCTGGCGTTTCTGGTGGGCTGCCTACGTCTGCTGCGCCTGCAGGCGGGCACGGCGCCAAGCACGCAGTACCGGGCAGGCCAGGGCGAGGTTCAAGGCCAGCCATAGCCACGCGGCGTGGGTGATGCCACGCTCCTGGACCAGCACGACGATGGCCAGCAGCGGCACCAGGCAGGCCAGGAAACGCGATTCCAATGCGGGCATGGCGCGCCCGGCGCGCAGGCAGGCGCAGAGCGCATAGCCAACGCAGGGCAAGGCGAACAGTGCAAGCGGATAATCCCGATAGCGGCCATCGAAAGCCAGCAACAGGCCGTAGTACGCCAGGGCCGCGAGCCAGGCACCTTGCAACCAGGGCCACCAGTTGCCCGACGGCCTCCCCGGTCCGCCCATGGCGACCGGTGCCTCGTCGAGCCTGCTGGCCAGACGCGCGGCGAGGGTGCGGGCCAGGAGCATGGCGGTCACCAGCGCCGCGGCACAGGCGCCGAGCGAGACTGTCCATTCCCACCCGTCGCGTGCGGCCAGGGCGAGCTGCCGATATTGCCAGGCCAGGACGGCGCCACTGGCGAACCCGGCCAAGGCCAGGGCGATCCAGCCGCCACGCCGGCGGTCGCCGCCGCCGAAGCCAAGGAACAGCCCAGCGCAGAACCCACCGGCCAGCCAGCCCAGCCACCAGCGCGACACTTCGGTGACCGGACCAGTCAGACCGAACTTGGGTCGGGCCTGCGCGTCGAAGATGCCCCAGTAGCCGCCGGCGGTGCCTTCCAGGTCCCGCTTCCACGGCTGGTCGAAGGCCTCGATCACGTTGTACGGCATGTGCACCTTGGCCGCATAGTCGAGGAATTCGCGCAGGTAGCGCGCCTCGTTCACCACACTCGGCACGGCGGTCTGGCGGGGTCGTCCGGCGCTGGGCCAGCCGGTCTCGCCTATCATCACCGGCTGGCGCGGAAACGCAGCGCGCATCCTGGCGTAGACCGCGGCCACATGCTGTACCGCATGCTCCGGTCCGACTGGGCGGTCTTCCCAGTACGGCAGGATGTGGATGGTGACGAAGTCCACCGCCTTGGCCAAGGCCGGGTGGCGGAGCCAGAATTCCCACACGTCGGCGTAGGTCACCGGCACGCTGACCGCAGCGCGCACCTGGCGTAGGTAGCCGGCCAGCGCGGCCTCGGACAAGTCGCCGCGCAGCAGCACCTCGTTGCCGACCACGATGCCCCGCAGTACCTGGGGATAGCGCTGGGCCGCGGCAATGCCCAGGCGGATCTGCTCGGCGTTGGCCTGCCGCTCGCGACCGAGCCAGATGCCCATCAGCACCTGCATGCCGTGGCGCTGGGCGATGGCGGGCACGGCGCCCAGGCCCTGGCCTTGCGAGTAGGTGCGCACGCAATCGAAGCGTTGCGACAAGGCCTGCAGGTCGGCGTCGATGCGCTCAGGGCTGACGAAGGCGTGCACGTCGAGCGGGCTTTCGCCGGGCAGGCGGAACGGCGCATAGGAGACGCAGGCGATGCGACCCGACGGCGCGTCGGGAAGCGTCACGGGCTGTCCCAGGCGCCACCAGCCCCAGGCGGCACCTGCCGCCAGTACGCCGAGCGCCAGCCACACCCACGCGCGCATGCCCCACAACCCCACTGGCGCTGCCATGTCGATCCGTTGCCAAAAAAACGGGCCCAGCTTAGCAGCCGGCGGGCGCGGCCATAGGGGGTGCAGCGAGGCCCGCGGATCGGATGCCTGGCCGGGGTGCGGTGCGGTTCAAACGGGGTCCCGTACAATGCCTGGCGTTTCGTCTGGGAGCCGCCATGTCTGTCATCTCTTCCGGGCGCGCCGCATGGGCCGGCCTATTGCTCGCGGTGGCCTGGTTGTCGCCGATTTGCACGCTGCGTGCCGCGGATGCCGATACGGCCCAACGCCAGGCCTTCATGCAAGCCTACGCGGCGGCGCAGGCCGGCGACGTGCAATGGCACACGCTGGCGGCGGGTCTGACCGACTATCCGTTGTATCCCTACCTGGAAGCGGCGGCGCTGGAACACGACCTGCGCAGGCTCGACCAGTCGACAGTCGAGGCTTACCTGCGCCGCTACCCGGACTGGCTCCCAGCAGACGACCTGCGTCGGGATTTCCTGCTGGAACTGGCCCGGCGCCAGGACTGGAGCGGCTTCAGCGCGATGTACCGGCAGGGTCTCGGCGACACCCTGGCCTGCGACGCCCTGCAGGCGAAGTTGAGCCGCGGCGAAGCGCTGGATTTCGACGCCGACCTGGCGACGCTGTGGACCCGCGCGGCGCTGCCGTCGTCGTGTGACCCGGTGTTGCGCGCAGCCCAGGCGCAGGGCCTGCTCACCGCTGCGCGACTATGGGCGCGCATCGATGATGCCGCCGCGGCCGGGCAGGGCGGCACGGTCGCGGCCCTGGCTGGCTGGTTGCCGGCTGACCAGGCTGCGGGGGCCCAGGCAATCGCGCTGGCCTTGCGCGACCCGGCGGCAGCCGTGGGCGCCGCGAGCAAGTGGCCTGATGCATCGCGCTACCGTCAGGCCGCCACCTTGGCCCTGACCCAGCTCGCGCGCCGTCAGGCCAGCAGTGCCGATCAGACCTGGCAGGACCTGCAGGGCCGCTTCGCTTTCAGCGTGGAGCAGCGCAACCAGGTGCTGCATGCACTTGCCTTGTTCCATGCCACCGACTTCGACGACCACGCCCTGGCCGGCCTGGTGGCTCTGCCGGCTGCGGCGCAATCCGAGGCCACGCGCGCCTGGCGCGCCCGCGTGGCCCTGGCGCGGCAGTCCTGGCCTGCAGTCCTGGCCGCCATCGAGGCCATGCCGGAAAGCGAGCGTCAGGACGGCGAGTGGCGGTATTTCCGCGCACGCGCCCTTGCCGCCACCGGACACGAGACCGAGGCCCGCGAGGACTATGCGGGGCTCGCCGACCAGGCGACGTTCTTCGGTTTCCTGGCGGCGGACCAGGTACGCCAGCCCTACGCCCTGTGCCCGGCGACGCTGGCCACCGATCCGCAGCGCGAGCGCGATCTGCTGGCAAACCCGGGACTGCGCCGTGCGTTCGAGTTGTATGCGGTCGACCTGCCGGCCTATGCGCGCCGCGAGTGGACGCGCGCGCTTCGCGGCAGCGACGAGGCCAGCAAGCGCGTTGCCGCGAAGCTGGCCAACCAGCGCGGCTGGTACGACCGGGCCGTCTTCACCTACAACAGCGGCGATGCCTTGCAGTTGTACGACTTGCGCTTCCCGCTGGCGAGCCAGGACGGACTGGTGGTGCAGGCGCGCGAGGCGGGCATCTATCCGCCGTGGGCCTACGGCATCCTGCGTGCCGAGAGTGCATGGATGAGCGATGCCCGTTCGGGCGCCGATGCCCGTGGCCTGATGCAACTGCTGCCGTCCACCGCGGCGCGGGTGGCGAAGTCCAATGGTCTGCCCTGGGGCGGGGCGCAGAGCCTGTATGACCCCGACGTCAACATCGTGCTCGGCACGCGTTACCTGGCCCAGGTCGCCGCGCGTTTCGATGGCTCACCGTGGCTGGCCAGTGCCGCCTACAACGCCGGGCCGAACCGCGTGGCGCAGTGGATCGCGGCGCGTGGCGGACTGGCGCCGGATATCTTCGTCGCCACCATCCCGTACAAGGAGACGCGCGAGTACGTGGCGCGGGTCATGGCTTTCAGCGTCATCTACGACTGGCGCCTCCACGGCGACGCCGTCCCCTTGTCCATCCGCATGAATGCGATCGGCCAGCCGTATGCCGTGCCGGATGCGCAGACGCCGCGCACCGCCGTCACCTGTCCGGCACCCACGCCGGCGCCTGCCGCGACGCAGTCACCGGTGGGCTGAGGCGTGGCTTCGCGGGCGCGGCTCATGGCACGCGGCATCCAGGGTCATCGCCCCGCGTGGCGTAAGACGGCCTGGTCGCTCGTGTTGACGCGTCAGTGCCGTTACAGGACGATGCCCACGCTGGCCTTGGCTTCCCGTCCGCGCGGCCCGAAGCCTGGTGGCCAGCGCGCCAGCCTCAGCCACTCACAGGAAGTCGTGCCATGAGAATCGCTCCCCTGCTGTGTTCCACCGTACTTGGTTGCGCGCTGGCTGGCGCTGCCTGGGCGCAATCGCCGCCGCGGGTGGAGTTCCTGAACTCGGGCAAGGTCGTGGGCCAGGGCCTGCCGTTCTCAGAGGCGGTGCGGGTCGGTGACACCTTGTACCTTTCCGGTGAGGTCGGCATCGTGCCCGGCACCATGCAGCTCGTGCCTGGCGGCCTCAAGCCCCAGGCGCGGCAGGCCATGGACAACATCAAGACCGTGCTGGAGGCGCAGGGCCTGGACATGCGCGACCTGGTCAAGTGCACGGTGATGCTCGCCGACATGTCCAAGTGGGACGAGTTCAACGAGGTGTACAAGAGCTACTTCCACGGCCGCTATCCGGCGCGCAGCGCGATGGGCGTCAACGGCCTGGCGATTGGTGCGCAGGTGGAAGTCGAGTGCCTGGCCGCCTTCGGCGGCGCGGGGCGCTGACGCCACCGCGCGGCACCGGACGCGGCCCCAGCGTGCTCAGGGCAGCTCGATGACCGAGCGCGTATGGCCGTGGAAGGCTGCCAGCGCGTCCAGGCGCCGGTTGACCGGTCCGGCGTCCAGCGCCAGGCGGTCGGCAATCACGCTCTCCAGGTCGAGCGCGCCGCGGCGGGTAAATTCCATCAGGGTCAGCAGCTCGCCGCGCAGATGGTCGGAGACGCCGACGATGCAGGCCTCGCGGTTGATGACCTGCGCGTAGCTGTCCACGGCAAACGGCGTGCGCGTGATGCCGGCCAGCGCGACGCGGCCGTGCACGGCCAGCGCGGCCACCGCCTGCTGCTGGGTCTGTGGCAGGCCGGCGAATTCCAGCGCCACGTCGACCCCGCGGCCCTGCGTGGCCTCGCGCAACTGGACTTCCGGCGCGCCGGCGGCAGGATCGATGGCGATCGCACCGTAGGCATGGGCGGCTCCGAGCTTGGCCGGATCGACATCCACGGCGAACACCGCGCCGGCGCCGCAGGCCCGTGCCAGCTGCACCGCGGACAGGCCCAGGCCGCCGACACCGAACACCGCCAGGCTGTCGCCTGGGCGCAGGCGCGCCTGGTGCAGGGCATGCAAGGCCGTGGCGCTGGAGCACATCATGATCGCGGCCTCGGCCATGCTCACGCCGTCGGCCACCGGGATCGCGTTGCGCGCCTGCGCCACCACGTATTCGGCGTAGCCGCCAGGCGCATCCTTGCCGAGCATGCGCACGCTGGTGCAGAACTGCTCCAGTCCGCTGCGGCAATACTCGCAATGCCCGCAGGTCAGCAGGTAGTGCAAGGCCACGGGGTGGCCTACGCGCACGCCGTCCACGCCAGCGCCGAGCTGGTCGACCACGCCGGCAATCTCGTGTCCCGGGGTCATCGGCAGGAAGGCGACGTGGCCGGTGCCGTCGCGATAATGCGCATCGGAATGGCAGATGCCGGCAGCTTGCACCCTGACCCGGATCTCGCCTGGCCCTGGTTCCGGCATTGGCACCTCGCGCCCCTGCAGGGGTTGGCCGATGTCGATGATTTGTATCGCGTACATGCCTGTGCTCCTTTGGCTCCAGCCAGTCCGATGGTGATCCCAGATGGACCCGCATGCCTGGCCTCCCGCGTGGATCGCCGCTCAGTCCAGCCATCCGCCGCGACGACGATCCGGCAGCCGCGGCGGATGGCTGCCGTACACCGACGCGGTCGCCGCGCGGCCGTTCAACGGGGTGTGCATGGCACAATCGTTTCATGCAAATCTATCTCGTCGGCGGTGCGGTCCGCGACCACCTGTTGCAACGACCCGTGGTGGATCGCGACTACGTGGTGGTCGGCGCGCTGCCCGAGATCCTGCTGGCTGAAGGCTACAAGCCGGTGGGCAAGGATTTTCCCGTGTTCCTGCACCCGCAAACCGGCGAGGAATATGCGCTGGCCCGCACCGAGCGCAAGCGCGGCCATGGCTACCATGGCTTCGTCTTCCAGGCCGACGCCACGGTGACCCTGGAGCAGGACCTGGCGCGACGCGACCTCACCATCAACGCCATGGCACAGGATGCGGATGGACGGCTGATCGATCCGTACCACGGCGCACGCGACCTTGCCGACCGGGTATTGCGGCACGTGTCGCCGGCGTTTGCCGAAGATCCAGTGCGCGTGCTGCGCGTGGCGCGTTTTGCCGCGCGCCTGGCTGCGCAAGGCTTCAGCGTGGCGCCGGAAACCATGGCGCTGATGCGTGGCATGGTCGAGGCCGGGGAGGTGGCGCACCTGGTGGCCGAGCGGGTATGGACCGAGTTGCGCAAGGCCCTGGGTGAGGAACGGCCTTCGGCATTCCTGCGCGTGCTGCGCGAATGCACGGCGTTGCACGTGCTGTTGCCGGAAGTGGATGCACTCTACGGCGTGCCGCAGCGTGCCGAGTACCATCCGGAGGTCGATACCGGCGTGCACGTGGAGATGGTGCTCGATGCCGCGGCGAAGATTGCGCCGGGCGATGACGTGGTCGGCTTCTGTGCGCTGACGCACGATCTCGGCAAGGCGCTGACGCCGCAAGGCGAACTGCCACGTCACATTGGTCATGAGCAGCGCGGTGTGGCGCCGCTGCGCGCGTTGTGCGCGCGACTCAAGGTGCCGACCGAGCACGCGGCGCTGGCCGAGCAGGTGTGCCGTGAGCACTTGAACGTGCATCGCGCGCTGGAACTGAAACCCGCCACGGTGCTGAAACTGCTGGGCGCGCTCGATGCGCTGCGCCGGCCACAGCGGCTGCAGCCGTTCCTCGCCGCGTGCCTGGCCGACAAGCGTGGCCGCCTGGGCCACCAGGACGATGCCTACCCGCAGGCCGAGTATCTGCGCGCGGCCCACGCCGCAGCGGCGGGGATCGAGGCGACCGCGTTCACTGCTGCCGGACTGACCGGGCCGGCGATTGGCGCGGCGATGCGCGCTGCGCGGATCGCGGCAATTGCCGCGGTGAAGGCCAGCCATGCCGGGCTCCAATCCACGGTATAAAGTGCGGGCGTCTTGCCGATCGCGGGAATCGGTCACCCTCATTGTCGACGGAGCCGTTCGTGGCCAAGCTCTTCAGTCCCCCATCGCCCTTGCGCGAGCGCTTCCGGCCCCTGTGGTGGCTGGCATTTACCTACCTGGCAATCTGCCTGGCCACCCGGATCGTGCTGCTGGTCATGTCCGGCGACAGTGTGGCGCACACGCCGCTGAACCTGTTGTACGTGTTTGGGGTCGGCTTGGGTTATGACCTGGTGACCTTCGTCTATCTGGCCTGGCCGCTGGTGCTGTTCCTGTGGCTGGTGCCGACGCGGTCCGGGGCGATGCCCCCGCTGCTGCGCTGGCTGCTGTATGCCTGCGGTGTGGCGCTTGCCTGTTTCCTGTGCGTGACCAGCCTGCACCTGATCTATCACGCCAACCTCAAGGTGACCTGGCCGGCGATCCTGCCGTTCCTGTTCGTATTGCCGCTGGCGGCGTTCACCTATACCTCGCGACCGGGCCAATGGGTGCTGTACGGGTTTGGCTTGTTGCTGGTCTATGGCCTGCTCTTCGTGGCGGCGTCCGAACTGGTGTTCTGGAACGAGTTCAGCGTGCGCTTCAACTTCATCGCCGTGGATTACCTGGTCTACACCACCGAGGTGATCGGCAATATCCAGGAGTCGTACCCGGTCGGACGTTGGCTGGCGCTGCTGGCACTGCTGGCCCTGGTGGTGTTTTTCGTCGGGCGACGCGGCCTGCGCGCCGAGGATCGCGGCAGCCGGCTGTGGCAGCGCGGCAAGCTGGTGCTGCTGTGGCTGGTGCTCACCGTGGTTTCCGTGTTTGCGGTCAATGGCGGCATGAAGGACCGCAGCGCGAACAACTATGTCAACGAGCTGGCCGGCAACGGCATCTACCAGTTCTTTGCGGCCTTCCGCAGCAGCCACCTGGACTATGCGAAGTTCTACCGCACGCTGCCCGACGAGCAGGCATACGCACGCCTGCGCGGGCTGCTGGCCACGCCGGATGCCAGTTTCGTCAGTGACGATCCGCGCGACCTGACCCGGGTGATCCGCCACGCCGGGCCGGAGCGACATCTCAACGTGGTGCTGATCAGCGTCGAGAGCCTGTCAGGCGATTACCTGGGCACGTTCGGCAACCACGAGGGGCTTACACCCTACCTCGATGGACTCGTTGCCGAGAGTGTGTTCTTCGACAGGCTGTACGCGAACGGCACGCGCACGGTGCGCGGCCTGGAGGCGCTGGCGCTGTCCGTGCCGCCGACTCCGGGCGACTCGCTGGTCCGTGAACACAACAACGAAGACCTGTTTTCCCTGGCCAGCATATTCAATGACCGTGGCTACCAGTCGGACTTCGTCTATGGTGGCTACGGCCAGTTCGACAACATGAATTACTTCTTCGGCCACAACGGCTACCGCGACGTGGATCGGAGGGACATCCCGAAGACGGCGACGATTCACGGCCAGAACGTGTGGGGCGTGGCCGACGAGGACCTGTATACGCTGGCGCTGGGCCAGATGGACCAGATCCATGCCGAGGGCAAGCCGTTCTTCCTGCACGTGATGACGACTTCCAACCACCGGCCCTACACCTTCCCCGACGATCGCGTGAAGTTCGCCAACCACACGCGTGCCGGTGCGGTGGCCTATACCGACTGGGCGATTGGCGACTTCATCCGTCGTGCGCGGGCCAAGCCCTATTTCGCCGACACCGTGTTCGTGATCACCGCCGACCACTGCGCCTCCAGCGCGGGCAAGACCAGCCTGCCGATCAACCGTTACCACATCCCGTTGTGGATCTACGCACCGGCACACTTCAAGCCCGAGCGCGTGGACCGGCTGATGGGCCAGCTGGACATTCCACCGACCTTGCTCGGCATGCTCAACTTCAGCTATCGCACACGCTTCTTCGGCCACGACGTGTTCCAGTTGCCGCCCGGACGCGAGCATGCGTTCCCCGGCACCTATGAAAAGCTGGGTTACCTGCAGAGTGACGTGCTGACCATCCTCGAGCCGCGGCGACGGCTGGAGCAGCTGCGGCCCGATTACGCCACCGGCGACGCCACGCCGGTGCAGCCGGTGAACCAGGGGCTGGTCGACGACGCGGTGGCGTATTACCAGGTGGCCAGCGAGCTTTTTGCCAGCGGCGCGATGAAGCGTCGGCCTGACGACGCGACCAAGGTGGAACCGCTGCCCCTGCCTGCACCGGCCAGGTCGATACCCGGCCCGGCGGCCTCGGCGCCGATGCCGGTCGAGGCGCCGGTGCTGCGCTAGCGGCCGAGGCGGCAGCGCTTTTCGTCGCGTCGGGCCGCAGGGGTCACAGGCGATCACGGCGGTCGGCGGCGAGCAGGCCGGCGGGCAGGTGCAGCTCCGGCAGCGCCTTGGCCACCAGCATGGCCTGGAAACGCTCACCCATGGCCTCGGGCAGGGTCAGGCGCTTGACCTCGTTGGCCAGCCGCAGCTGCGCCCGCATGTCCACGGCCTGCGCCTGCTTCCGCGCGAACACTTCCGGCAGGCCGGCGCCCAGCAGGAACTGCGCCTGCGACCAGTAGCCGGCAATCTCGCCGCCTGCGTGGCTGCAGGCCTCGGCCAGGGCGGTGAAATCCACCGAGGCCGTGAGATCGTTCATGCCCGGCAACCACAGCGGGTCGTCGTGCACGTGATGGCGGTAATGCGCCATCAGCGTACCGTCGCTGCGTTCGGGCAGGTAGTACTCGCGGCGCACGTAGCCGTAGTCGACGAACAACGACAAGCCGCTGCGCAGCGAGCCGGTCACCGCGTCCATCCAGTACGGCAGCTGCGGCAGGACTTCCGAACGGTAGCCGTCGGGGAACGCCGTGCCCAGGGAACGCTCGAGATGGCGCACGGCACCGCTCACCAGCGTGTCAGCCGGGCGGTCGATGCGGCGCAGGCTGCCGTCATCGCCCAGGGCCACGTATTCCTCGTGCACTTCGTGCCCGCGCATGACGAAGCGCGTGGCCGGCAGGGCGTCGATTACTTCATTGGCGAACAGCACGCCATGCCAGTCTTCCTCCGGCGGCCGCTCCAGCCATTGCACGCGCGCAGCCAATTCCGCGGGCAGTTGCGCCTCGATGCGTGCCCGTTGCCGTTCGCGCAGGTCGGCACTGGGTTCGAGCATGAGGTAGCGCCGCGGCACGTGGCCATCCGCGGCAAACGCCTGCAATACCGCTGCGGCAAAGGCGCCGCTGCCGCCGCCGAGCTCGAGGAAATCCGCCTCCGCGCCGAGCGCGGCCAGTGTCGGCAGCACGGCCTTGGCCACGCAGTGCGCAAACACGTCGCCCAGTTCCGGCGCCGTGACGAAATCGCCGGCCGCGCCGAATTTCATCCGGCCCGCGCTGTAGTAGCCGAGGCCGGGCGCATACAGGCAGCGCTCCATGTATTGCGAGAATGGCAGCGGGCCGTGCCGCGCGATCAGCTCGTGCAGCAGTTGCAGCAGGCGATCGGAATGCGCGCGCTCGTCGGCGTCGGGTTCGGGAAGTCGGGCTTGCATGGCTCGTTGGCAATGACTCGTGGGCCGCCAGCATAGCGGATGGCCCCAGCCCGGCAGGGCTGACTCAGAAGTCCTTCTGCAGGCCCAGGTACAAGCCACGCCGCGGAGCGAACTGCGGTGCGCCGACGCCGATGCCGCTGCCGTCGCGCAGCTCGTAGGTCCGGTCGAGCACGTTGATCACGGCCAACTGTACGCGCAGCGGGCCGGTCGCATTGAACGTGAAGTCGTGCGACAGGTTGAGGTTCACCTGGAAATACGCCGGCAGCGAGGCGCCATTGGGCACTCTACCGTCCTTGCGCAGGCCGCTGCCGAACAGATAGTCGGCACCGATCCGGGTGCCATCGGCCAGCGCGTAGCTGACACCGCCGGAGGAGGTCAGCTTCTGGTCGTGGTCGAGGAAGATCCAATGGTCGTTGACGTAGGCCAGGTCGTCCGGATCAAAGTTGTACTGGCTGGTGATGATGCGCTTGCCAATGGCCTTGCCCAGCGAGGCGTTGAAGTACGCCGACAGGGGGCCCTGGTCGTAGTTGACGGTGAACTCCATTCCCTTCACCTGGCCCATCGCGTAATTGAACGTGGAGTACACCAGGGCCGCGCCAAACTGGCCCTCATCCTGCAGGCGATGCACCCTGCGGTAGTAGGCATCCAGACCGACAGTCCAGGCCGCGCCGAAGTTTTGCGAGATGCCGACGTCGAAGTAGTCCGAGCGCTCGGCCAGCGGCGTGTTGTTGCCGTCGTCGGCCACCGCGTTGGTGGTGCCATCGAACTTGGCGATGTTGGCGCTGGCAATCAATTCGGTCGACGGCGGGGTGAAGTAGCGCGAATAGCCGGCGTGCACGGTGGTGCTGTCGCCGGCCTGCCAGACCAGGCCGACGCGAGGGCTGAGCTGGCTTTCGCTGCGCACCAGCTGGTAACGGTCGCCGCGCAGGCCGTAGTTCAGCGTCCAGGCGTCGGCGATACGCCATTCGTCCTGGACGTAGGCCGACCAGGTCTTGGCCACCAGGCGGCTGGCGTCGAGGATGTTGATCGGCGTGGTGCTGGTCTGCCCGCCGTCGGCGTTGGCCGGGAAGACCCAGGCATCGTTGCCGCTGGCGGCGCGCTCGAAGCTGCCATACATGCCGTAGCGCAGGGTGTGGTGGATGCCGAGCGGGCTGGAGAAGTCGGCCTGCAGGGTGCTGGCGCGGTTGCTGCGTCCAATGTCCGAGGCGACGCCGTTGAACATCAGTTCGCCGACGTGATCCGGCATGTAGGCGAGGCTGCTGTAGCGCTGGCCGATGGCCACCTGGTACCCGGTTTCACCCAATTGACCCTGCAGGGCGAGGACGCCGAAACGGGTGTTCTCGCGCTGGCGCCCGTCGAGATCGGCTGAATTGAAATCGACCGTGTCGAGATAGCCGAATTGCGGCTCCTGTGCAGGATTGTTCGGGATCTGGAAATGGTTGTTGGCCACACCGAACAGGAAGCTCAGCCGGGTATGGTCGTTGACCAGATAACTGATGTCGCCGAAGCCTTTGGCCTGGTTGGTATGGTCGTGGATTGGCTTCCTGCTCGGCGTGGGATTCTCGATGCCGGCGTCGTTCGTCATGTAGTTGCCGGTGACGAACCAGCTCCAGCGGTCGCTGTCGCCCCATACCGACGCATTCGGGTTGAGCGTGGCGTTGCTGCCGCCGGTGATGCCCACGCTGCCGCCATTGCCGAGGTCGCTGCCATTCCTGGTGGTGATGTCCACCACGGCTGCTGTGCGCAACCCGTATTGCGCCGGCAGCGCGCCGTCCAGCAGCTTCACGTTGCGGATGATGCGCGAGTCGAGGCTTTGGCCGAAGCCGCCGATAGACTCGGGGATGATCACGCCGTTGATGCGGTATTGCAGGTTGCCGTGGTCGCCGCGCACGTGCAGGCCGCCGTACGAATCCTGCACCACGCCCGGGGCCTGCAGCAGCACCTGGTTGATCGGCGTGGCCGCACCCAGCGGCAGGCGCGCAATGGCCTGGTGGTCGATTATGTACTGGCTGGAGCCGGTATCCGGGGACAGTGCATTGCGCGCCTGGTCCAACGCGGCCGACACCGAGACCGCACCCAGTTCCCGCACCTCAGGCGGCGAGTTGCGCGTACCCGTGGCCTGGTCGTCGGCACTGGCGATCGGTATGTGCGCTGCCGGTGTGGCATTTCCGTCGGCGGCGTGCGCGGCGGTTGCGGTCACGGCGGCGGCAAGGCTGAGAGCCAGCACTGAACGTTTCATGGGAGTCCGGCCAAGGTGGAGGGAAGCCATTCTTCATTATGTTATATCATAACCAATCGTGACCGGTCCAAACGTGGGTCCCGCATATGCTTCCGGCACACCGTTGAATCGGCGCACCGCAATATTCGGTTCCGCTTCACGCGACATCCATAGACTGCTATGGACGAGGCAGGGCCGCCGCGGCCCTGATGGAGTTGCGCATGACCAGGTCGGAAAGTCGGCAGCTGCCAGCCGTGATTGCACCGCGCGACCCGGGCCGGGTGACCGCGGCGATCCTCGATTTCGTCAGCGAGGTGCCCGACAGCAAGGTCGGTGGCAATGGAGACCCTGCTGGTGAAGCACTTCGTCTGGCCAAGCGCGCGGCCAGGCGTGCTGCACTGACCGCCGGCTCACTGGCTTTGCCACCCGGTCCTCTGGGATGGCTGACCATGTTGCCGGAGATGATCGGCATCTGGAAGATCCAGGCCCAGCTGGTCAGTGACATTGCCGCGGCGCACGGCCGGCATGCCATGCTGGGGCGCGAGCAGATGATGTGGTGCCTGTTCCGGCATACCGCGGCGCAGGCGTTCCGCGACCTGGTGGTGCGCCTCGGTGACCGCCTGATCTTCCAGCGCATGTCGCAGGCCGTGGCACGCCGCCTGGCGGGCCAGATCGGCCTGCATCTCGGTCGGCGCACGGTAGGGCAGGGCCTTTCGCGCTGGGTGCCAGCCGTCGGCGCAGTCGGCGTCGGCGCGTATGCGTATTACGACACCATGCACGTTGCCGAAACCGCGCTCGATCTGTTTTCCAGCGACATGGCCGTGGAAGATGCCCCCGGCATCGTGCCGACCCCGGACGTGGTGGCCTGAGCGGCACGCGAGCCGGTGTGCTGCCGTCGCATTGGCGTGTCGCGAGAGCCCATTGCGTTGCCCGTGGATACTGCGGCGGGTGACGTGCCTTGCGCTTTGCGGCAAGCTGGACATTCGCGCAGAGGGTTCAGGGCATGAGCACACACCGCGAGTCACCGGCGGCGTTGGTCACCGGCGCCGCACACCGGATCGGCGCGGTGATCGCCCGGCGCCTGCATGCAGCCGGCTACGACGTGGCACTGCACTATCGGCATTCCGGTGCGGACGCCGCGGCGCTCGCTGCCGAGCTCGAGGCGCAGCGCGCGCGCAGTACGCTGCTGCTGCAGGCGGATCTGACCGACACGGCGCTCATGCCGGGTCTGGTGGCGGACGTGCGCGCGCGCTTCGGGCGACTCGACGCGCTGGTGAACAACGCCTCGACCTATTACGCCACGCCGGTGGAGAGCGCCACGCCGGCGCAATGGGACGAGCTGTTCGGCGCGAATGCCCGAGCCGCGTTTTTCCTGAGCCAGGCCGCAATGCCTGCCCTGCGGGTGGCGCGTGGCGCGATCGTCAACATCGTCGACATCTACGGGCAACGCCCGTTGGCGGCGCACACGCTGTATTGCATGAGCAAGGCGGCGCTGGTGATGCTGACGCGCAGCCTGGCGCTGGAGCTGGGCCCGGAGATCCGCGTCAACGCCGTCGCCCCCGGCAACATCCTGTGGTCCACGAACGCGGTCAAGGCGGAAACCGCGGACATGGTCGAGCAGCGCACGGTACTGGGTCGCCAGGGCACGCCGCAGGAAATCGCCGATGCCGTGCTGTATCTGTTGCGCGACGCCAGCTATTGCAGTGGCGTGGTGCTGCCGGTCGATGGCGGGAGGCTATTGCACGTCTGAGCCGGCTTGATCGGCGTCCGTGGTCGGCGGCGGGGTGCGGTATGCGATGTCCACGCCGGCCTGCTGCAGCAAGCCGCGCACCAGTGCCCGGGCGAACTCGTGCTTGTCCAACGCGTGGGCATGGGCGCGCCACTGGCCGTGGCTAAAGCGCGCGAGCAGGTCGATATCGATCGCCACCTCGTCGTCGCGGCTGCGATCGCGGCCGAGCGCCGCCTCGATGTGCCGGATCCGGGCCTGTGCATCGAGCCTGTCGTCCAACGGTGTCCATTCCGCCAGCGCGTTGTAGAACGCAAGGTCGCTGCCGTCGTCCGCCGGAAAGCGCTGGATCGGAGTCAGCAGGCGCGCCGTACCGTCCTCGCCAAGCTGTTGCAGTGCCTCGCGCAGCAGCGTGTCGGTGGCGCGGCTGGAACCCAGCAACAGCAGCCAGCGCACGGCGGTCCTAAGCATAATCGCGATGCAGGCGGACGCCAACGCGCGCGCAGCCTAGGGCCGCAGCGGCCAGCGGCTTGTCGATGCGCAGCTCGATCGAGCTTGGGTGGAAGCGTTCGGCCAGCAGCGTGCAGCAGCTTTCCGCGAGCGTCTCCAGCAGTTCATCGGTGCGCCCACCGACATGCTCGCGCAAGGCCTGGGCCACGCTGGCGTAATCGATCGTGGTGGCGAGCGTGGCCACGCTGCGGTTGTCGTAACCCAGGTGCAGGCTGATCAGCAGCGGTTGGCGCAGCTCGCGCTCCCAGGCATAGGCGCCGATGGTGGCATCCACGCGCAGGTCTTCGATGCAGACGGTATCCATCTCGTCCAGGGGTGGTGACAGAGGCGGTACAGGTTCGCGGAGCGGGCGGCTGGATGCAAGCGCGGCGTCGGGCAGCCGGGCGCATGCGATCATGCGCGCATGACCGCATTTTCGACCCTCGCCCTGCCGCTGCCGCTCCTCGCCAGCCTGGAAGCCCTCGGCTACACCGACATGACTCCGGTGCAGGCGCAGAGCCTGCCGCCGATGCTGGCCGGGCGCGACGTGGTCGTGCGGGCGCAGACCGGCAGCGGCAAGACCGCGGCATTCGGCCTGAGCCTGCTGCGGAGCATCGACGTGGACTTGATCCGGCTGCAGGCGCTGGTGCTGTGTCCCACGCGTGAACTGGCCGACCAGGTGGGCAAGGCGATCCGCAAGCTGGCGGCGAACATTCCGAACGTGAAACTGCTGACCCTGTGCGGCGGCATGCCGCTCGGCCCGCAACTCGCGTCGCTGACGCACGACCCGCATATCGTCGTCGGCACGCCGGGCCGCGTGCAGGAACATCTGAAAAAGGGCAGCCTGCACGGCGGCGGCATCAAAGTGCTGGTGCTGGATGAAGCCGACCGCATGCTGGACATGGGCTTTACCGAAGCCATCGACGACATCATTGGCCGCATTGCCCGTCACCATCAGACGCTGTTGTTCTCCGCCACTTATCCCGATGGTATGCGTGCTATCAGTGCGCGCGTGCAACGCGATCCGGTGGAAGTGGCCGTCGACGCGCCAGCCGACCGGCAGCCGGCAATCGAGCAGCGCTTCCACGAAGTCGAACCCGCGCACAAGCCCGATGCGCTGGCGCAACTGCTGGCTGCCGCGCACGATACCGACGGCGCCACGCAGCAGGCGCTGGTGTTTTGCAATATGCGCCGCGAAGTGGATGCCGTGGCGCAGGAGCTCGATCGCCGCGGCTATTCGGCGCTGGCCTTGCATGGCGACATGGAGCAGCGCGATCGCGACGAAGTGCTGGTGCGCTTCAAGAACCACAGTTGCAGCGTGCTGGTCGCAACGGATGTGGCCGCGCGCGGACTCGACATCGTCGCGCTGCCGCTGGTCGTGTGTTACGACGTCGCGCACGATCCGGAAACGCACACCCACCGCATTGGCCGCACGGGGCGCGCCGGCCTGCGCGGCCTGGCGCTCACGCTGTGCACGCCGCGCGAGCGCCCCAGGCTGGAGGCGGTCGCGGCGCTGGCTGGCCAGCCACCACCCTGGCGGACGCTGAAGCTCGCGCCGGCGCGCGGCAAGACCCTGCATCTGGCGCCCATGAAAACGCTGGTGATCGATGCCGGGCGCCGCGACAAGCTGCGTCCCGGCGACATCCTCGGTGCGCTCACCGGCGACGCCGGCCTGCGTGCCGAGGACGTCGGCAAGATCGACGTGTTTGCCGCGCGCGCCTATGTCGCCATCGTGCGTGCGCACGCCGGCAAGGCGCTGGATCGCCTGCGCGTCGGCAAGGTCAAGGGCCGGAACTTCCGCGTGCGCTTGCTGGACTGAGCGGAAATGGCTCCAGTGGACAGCGGCGCGTGCCGTACGTTTGCACCTGGAGCATGCGCGCGACCGGTCACTGCTCCATCTGGCCCATGCACTGCAACGCCCACTTGCACGCGGTCTCGGCGCCGCCCGCGTCCTGCAGGCGCAGGCGCACCTCGCGGATGAGCTGCCAGTTCCGCTCGCACAGGCTGCCGCGGCATTGCGGACTGTTGCCGTGTGCGTGGCATCGCGCGGCAGATCCTTCCTGCGCTCCCCGGTCCGTCCCGCAGACGGACCGTGGTGCGGCGGCTGGGCTTTCGCCGGCGAGACGCGGCACGCGCTCGGCGCCAACATTCCCCGGCGCACCCGGCTGCCTTCATCTATCGTGCGCGATGGCCGTTTCGTCATCTGGAACCGCAGCCGCGGCTTCGATCTCAATGCCTTGCTCGCAGGCTTCACGGAGATGACCGTGGCCAAGTCCGGCGGCGTCAGCGTGACCATCCGCAAGCGCGCCGCGCTGCCCGACTCGCCTTACCTGGACACGCGCGCCAGGGTGCGCGAACTCCTGAGCACCGTGATGGACCTGTCGCCCCCGCCCCGCCCAGTCGGCGGGATGAGGCGGATCACCGGGACTCGCGCGCGGTCGGATAAGCTTGCGGGCATGAATGACAATTACTTGAGTCCGTCATCCCCGCGAAGGCGGGGATCCAGCCACCTTGACGGTCCATAAAGGGACGAAGTCACTGGATTCCCGCCTTCGCGGGAATGACGAATAGGAAGGTTTCGCGCTTCACTATGTGCCACTCCTTCCGACATCTGGGCTGCACGACGGGAGACTGGCTTGATCGATATTGGCGCCAACTTGACGCATGAGGATTTTGCCCGCGATCTGCCGGCGGTATTGGCGCGCGCGGTGGCGGTGGGCGTGCAGCGCATCGTGGTCACCGGGGCTTCGCGCGCCGGCAGTGCGGGCGCGCTGGCCTTGGCGCGCGAACACCCTGGAATGCTCTTTGCCACCGCCGGCGTGCATCCACACCATGCCGCCGATTACGACGACGCGACCGATGCGGAGCTGCGTGAATTGGCGCGCGATCCGCTGGTGGTTGCCGTGGGCGAAACCGGCCTCGACTACCACCGGGACTTGTCGCCGCGCGATGTCCAGCAGCAGGTGTTCGAGCGCCAGCTGCAGATCGCGGTGGACTTGGGGCTGCCGCTCTTCCTGCACCAGCGCGAGGCGCATGCGGATTTCCTGGCCTTGCTGAAGCGTTACCGCGGGCGTGTGCCGAACGTAGTGGTGCATTGCTTCACCGACAGCGCCGAGGCCTTGCGCGACTACCTGGCCCTGGATTGCCACATCGGCATCACCGGCTGGATCTGCGACGAGCGTCGCGGCGTGCACCTGCGCGAGCTGGTGCGCGAAATTCCGGCCAACCGGCTGATGCTGGAGACGGATGCGCCCTATCTCCTGCCGCGCACGCTGCGCCCCATGCCGAAGCACCGGCGCAACGAACCGATGTACCTGCGTGAGGTGTGCGCGCAGGTGGCGCGCGATCGCGGCGAGCCGGCGGAGGTCACGGCGGCGAACAGCACGGCCGCCGCGATGGCGTTTTTTGGCATCGCCTGAGCGCGAAGCTCCCCGTAGCTCTTCTTGTGGGAGATGCCATGTTGTCGAGCAGGCCCCTGAGCGGCTTTGGGGGCTGGGCGAACGGGCTCTTGAGCACCCAGGCGGCCGCGCTGCCTACTCCCTCTCCCTCGGCGGTGCCAGGGGAGAGGGGACCAAGGCTGTCGCTGCGTCGCCCATATACCTGTACACCTGTGGGAGTCCGCGAGCGGCTCGCACAACTAGCGACTGCGTGGTCGTTGTCAGGCCAGTCGGCGGGTGGCACCGGGGGGCAGGCCGTCCAGCGCGTGCTCGCCGATCTGCACGCGGATCAGACGCAGCGTGGGGAAGCCGACGACGGCGGTCATGCGCCGCACCTGGCGGTTGCGACCCTCGCGCAGGGTCAGGCGCAGCCAGCTGGTGGGGATGTGGCGGCGCTCACGGATTGGTGGATCGCGTGGCCACAGCCAGTCCGGTTCTGCCACGCGGGCGGCGGCAGCCGGCCGGGTGCGTCCGTCGTTCAACACGACGCCGCGGTGCAGCGCCTCCAGCGCCTTCGCATCCAGCTCGCCCTCCACCTGGGCCAGGTAGGTCTTGGGCTGCTTGTGTCGCGGATCGGTCAGGCGGTGGGCGAGCGCGCCATCGTCGGTCAAGAGCAGCAGGCCCTCGCTGTCACGATCCAGGCGCCCGGCCGCATAGACGCCCGGCTCGGAGACGAATGAGGCCAGCGTGCTGCGCCCCTGTGCATCGGTGAACTGGCACAGCACGCCATAGGGCTTGTTCAGCGCGATCAGCATGGCGCGGCGGCCACGTCGTGCGCCGGGTGCCGGCTCAGCGTGGCGCGGCCTTGGCGCTGGCTGGCTTGACGAAGCGCAGGGTCATGCGGTCGGACTCGCCGATTGCCGCGTATTTGGCCCGGTCGGTGGCGCCCAGGGTGTACGTGGGCGGCAGCGTCCATACGCCCTTGGCATAGTCCTTGGTGTCCTTCGGGTTGGCGTTGATCTCGCTCTCGGCCGCCAGCTCGAAGCCGGCGTCGGTCGCCAGTTTCACGACGTAGTCGGTGGGCAGGTAGCCGCTGCCCTTGACCGCATCCAGTGTCGCGCCCTTTGCGGCGCGGTGGTCCACCACGCCGAGGACGCCGCCTGGCCGCAGCACGTCGAAGAACGCCTTGAACATCGCCGGCGCCGTGCCGGCCCCCATCCAGTTGTGCACGTTGCGGAAGGTCAGCACGCGGTCGGCGGTACCGGGTTGGCCGAGCACCGGCTTTTGCGGATCGAACTCGCGGATGGCGGCGTTGGCGTACTGCGTGGGATCGGAGAGAAACTTGCGCTTCAGGCTGCTCTCATCACGCTGCGCCTCACGATCCTTTGGCGCCGAAGCCACCGCGGCAATGTAGTGTCCCCGGTCGCGCAGGTAGGGCGCGAGCACCTCGCTGTACCAGCCGCCTCCTGGGGTGATCTCGATTACGGTCTGGTCCGGGCGCACGTCGAAGAATTCCAGTGTGGCCTTCGGGTGGCGGTAGACGTCGCGGGCACGGTTGGCGCTGCTGCGCCAGTCTCCGGCCAGGGCGTGGTCGAACGCTGCGGAGTCGGTGGCTTGCGCCGCAGCGGCAGCCGGGGCTGCTTGGGCGTGGGCCGCACCGCCCCAGGTGAGGCCGATACCGAGTGCCAGCAGCAGGCTGGTCGCCAGTAGCGGGCGGCGGGTGTGGTGGGTTGCCGGGTAAGCGTCGAGCTGTCTGGTCTGGCTAGGCATGGCTTGCACTCCTCGGGGGCTGGCGGCCACAGGATGGCGGCCGTGTATGGGCATGGTAGCGAATCGCCGCCGCTGTCGGCCTGCGGCGTTTTGCGTATCGCGCCGGCCGGGCCCGGGCGTCGCGCGACATCGTCATTCCGGCCCCCCCTCGTCATTCCCGCGAAAGCGGGAATCCAATGCTCTTGCTTTGTAGACCGCCTGTCGTGAAGCCCTGGATTCCCGCTTTCGCGGGAATGACGAGGAGGGTTGTTTAGCGCAAAGGCGATGGGGTGAGGAATGGCGATGGGGCGTGGCAGGAGCGGCTGGAGGCGGTCCGGTGGGGGGCGGGAGGCCTCTCAGCTCTGGTCGTAGCGGATCACCGAGCGGATGGTCTTGCCGGCGTGCATCAGCTCGAAGGCCTCGTTGATGCGTTCCAGGGGCAGCACCTTGCTGACCATCTCGTCGATCCTGATTTCGCCGGCCAGGTAGCGCTCCACATAGCCGGGCAACTGCGAGCGGCCTTTCACGCCGCCAAACGCCGAGCCGCGCCACACGCGGCCGGTGACCAGCTGGAACGGCCGCGTGCGGATTTCCTGCCCGGCGCCGGCCACGCCGATGATGGTCGACTCGCCCCAGCCCTTGTGGCAGCACTCCAGCGCCGAGCGCATGAGCTCGACGTTGCCGACGCACTCGAACGAGTAGTCCACGCCGCCATTGGTGAGCTCGACGAGCACCTGCTGGATCGGCGTATCGGGATAATCGGCGCTGTTCACGCAATCGGTCGCGCCAAGCGCGCGCGCCATGACGAACTTTTCCGGGTTGCGGTCGACCGCGATGATGCGCGAGGCCTTGGCCATCACCGCGCCCTGGATCACCGACAGGCCGATGCCGCCCAGCCCGAACACCGCGACGGTGGCGCCGGCTTCGACCTTCGCGGTGTTCAGCACCGCACCGATGCCGGTGGTGATGCCGCAGCCGAGCAGGCAAACCTTGTCCAGCGGCGCGGCCGGATTGATCTTGGCGACCGCGATTTCCGGCAGCACGGTGTATTCGCTGAACGTGCTGGTGCCCATGTAGTGCAGCAGCGGTTTGCCGCCCAGCGAGAAGCGCGACGTGCCATCCGGCATCAGGCCCTGGCCCTGGGTCACGCGGATCTTCTGGCACAGGTTGGTCTTGCCGGAGCGGCAGTACTCGCACTCGCCGCATTCGGGCGTGTACAGCGGGATCACATGGTCGCCGGGCTTGACCGTGGTCACGCCAGCGCCGACCTCCTCGACGATGCCGCCGCCCTCGTGGCCCAGGATCACCGGGAACTGGCCTTCCGGATCGTCGCCGGAGAGGGTGAAGGCATCGGTGTGGCAGACACCGGTGGCCACGATGCGTACCAGTACCTCACCGGCTTTAGGTCCGGCCACCTCCACTTCCTCGATGCTGAGCGGCTGGCCTGCGGCCCAGGCGACGGCGGCGCGTGATTTCATGGGGGTTCTCCTCGGATCCGGATTCGCGACGATGTCCGTCCATGGTACCCGGCCGGTGGCGCGATACGCGCAGCGCGGCTGGTCGGGTGTCCGGCGACGGCATGCGCTGGTGAATTTGCCACGCCGTCGTCGTCGCAGTCGCCACCTGCGCCGCGCGACCGCTCAAGGCAACTCGTTGCCGGAGAACGGGTCGATGGCATACGGGTACACGGTGGCCAGGAACCCGGGCTGCGCGCGGATGCGTGCGATCCAGGCGACGACGTGCGGGTAGCTTTCCAGCGGCAAGCCGGCCTCGTCGGCAAAGCCGACATAGGCATACAGCGACATGTCGGCAATCGTATAGGTGTCGACCAGGAACTCCCGTGCGGACAGCCAGCCGTCCAGCACGGCGAGGGCCTTCCGACCCAAGGCGCGCTTGCCTTCGATCGCTTCGCGGCTGCGCCGCGCGAGCTTGCCCGTGAGGGTCCAGTGGCGCAGGCTGGCGATGCCGTTCTGCACCTGGTCCTCCTCGAAGAACATCCAGCGCAGCACCTGCGCACGTTGCCAGGCGTCTGCCGGAACGTAGCGCGTACCCTCGCCCAGGTACATCAGGATGGCGTTCGACTCCGGCAGACAGCGCCCATCGTCGAGTTCCAGTACCGGCACGGCGCCGGTCGGATTTTTCGCGCGGAACGCCTCGGTCTGACCTGCGCCCTCGAAGATGCCCACCGGCACCGTTTCGTAGCTGATGCCGAGATGATGCAGCAGCAGGCGCACCTTGTAGGCGTTCTGTGAAGGCAGATAGTCGTGAAGTTTCATGGGTGCTTGCTCCGGAACGCGGGCATGCCCGCATGGGTGGGCCACCTGGCGAGGCGGAGGATCCCGCCAGCCGGTTGCCGATGAGTATGGGAGAACCACTGGCGGGTCATGCATCGTATGCGCCATGCCCGGCATGGTGATGCATCAATGGTTGCAGTTCACGCACGCTTCCCGCGGCAGGACTGTGCGCTCCACCGCGGCTGCCGTGGATGTACGTTGCCCGTACAACATGCCGCCGAGAATCAACGTACCGCCTGCGGCCATGCCGGGAGTCAGCGCTTCGCCCAGTGCCAGCCATGCCCACAGCACCCCGAATACGGGGGCCAGGTAGGCGATCGTCGCGGCGCCGGGTGCGCCGATGCGCTGGATCAGGCGGAAGTACAGGACGTACACCACCGACGTGCCGAGCGAACCAAGGGCGAGGACGCTGGACCATGCTCCGATCGAAATGGGTGTCGACGGCCAGGTCCAGATCGCGAGCGGGACGAGCAGCAGCGCGTTGCTCGCCAGCAGGGCGGCCACCAGTGCCGTGGCCGGGATGTCGCGGAACTGCTGGCGTACCAGGTTGGCGCCGGCACCGTACAACAGGGTTGCCAGCGTACCTGCCGCGACCGCCGCGCCGGTTCCGACACCGAGGAGATTGCCGCCGGCCAGCACCACGACGCCGACCAGGCCCGACAGCATGCCCGCGACGCGTCTGCTGCCCATGCGTTCGCCGAAGAACAGGAACGCGGTCAGTGCGGTGAACGGCACCGCCATGCTGAACACGATGGCGTTGACGCCAGCCGGCGCGCGCTCGCTGCTCCAGGCGAACAGCAACAGCGGGAACAGGATGTTGAGCGCGCCGATCGAGACGAGCTTCCACCACCCGGCGGCGGCGAGTTGCAGGCGCGAGCGCCACAGGAAAGGTGTCAGCAGCAGGGCGCCGATCGCCAGCCGCAGATCGATCACCGGCGCCGGCCCGAACATCGGTGCGGCGATGCGCAGGAACAGGAAGGAGCTGCCGCTGAGCGCTGCCGCCAGGACCAGCTCGAGCGGCGTGCGCCAGTCGCGGCCCGGCCTGGTCGGGATGCGCGGGTGCGACCCGCGGCGGGTGCCTGTCGGCGCCACGGGAGTGGTGGCCAGCCCTGGCTTGCGCAACGCCGCGACCTTTGCGACGTGGCTGCGCAAGGACACCATGTCGTCCGACAGCTTTGTCAATTCCCTCAACATGAAGTGCCTCCTGGCGACTTGCGCCGGAGCTTTGGGAGGCGCGAAGATAGTGCAGCAGTACCGCCATGGCCAGAGATCAATTCTCAACCTGGCTTTGAGGAATATTCAAGATGGGACGAGCGCCGCTCAATGCCCTGCACATCTTCGTCGCCGCCGCGCGCGCGCAAAACCTCACCCGCGCCGCCGAAGGCCTGCACCTGACCGTCAGCGCCCTGAGCCACCAGATCCGGCTGTTGGAGCAGCGGGTGGACTGCGTGTTGTTCGTGCGTGGCCCGCGCGGGTTGGCCCTGACTGCCGAGGGGCAGCGCCTGCTAAGGAATGTCGCGCCGCACCTCGATGCCATCGAGGAAGCGCTGAAGCCGCTGTGCGCGCGCTCCGGGAACGCGCTCTCGCTGTCCGCGACGCCGTCGATGACGACGAGCTGGCTGTTGCCGCGGCTTCCGGCTTTCGTCGCCAGGCATCCAGAGGTGGAGCTGAACCTGCACTCGGCGATCGAGCTGGTGGATTTCGCCGACGGACGCTATGACGCGGCACTGCGCTACGGTGCCGGCCAGTGGCCGAACGTGACCGTCGAGCTCCTGCTCGAGGAGTGGCTCACGCCCGTGGCGAGCCCGGCATTGCTCGGCCGCCACAAGCGCCTGCGCCCTGGTTCGTTCGGCAAGCTGCCGTTGCTGGGTCCGGAGGACGCCTGGCAGGAATGGTTTGCGATGTACGGGGGAACCCGGCCCACGCGATATGCCGCCTCGTTCAGCGATGCCGAATCGCGCCAGCGTGCGGCGGTCGAAGGGCTGGGCGTGACCTTGGGGCGCACCACCATGGTTCGCCCGCTGATCGAGGCAGGGCAGCTCGTGGCGTTGTTTCCCGAACAGGTGAAGGCCGACCGTGCCCATTACCTTGTGTACCCGGAACGCTCGCGCAAGCACGCGGGCTTCTCGGCGTTCCGCGCATGGCTGCTGGATGAGGCGGCGCGCTCAGCCGCCGCGCCGCTTCCCGGCTTTGCGTCGCGCAAAACCAGGTCGCAACGGGCTTGAGCCTGGTCGACGGTCGCGATTCGTCGCCGGGCACGGTCATCCCTCTCGCTTCGGCGCGTGGCCGGCGCCGGTGACTGGGGCGGTCTGGCCTGGAACAGGTCCAGCGGCATATCCTGCAGGCTTGAATAGTATTCAAGATAACCTTGCCAATATGTCGCTATGTGGCTGCTTCATGGCCATGTACCTTGAGCACCTTGCAAAACGACAGCTCGAGGTGGAGCCCATGAACTCGCTTTGGAAAGACCTGGTATACGTCCACTCGCATATGCTGTGGCGGGAAGACCTGCTCTGGCAGGACCAAGTCGGCACCCGGCCGGCTCGTCGCGCAACGCACGCCTGCACCCGAACCCGGCGCTTCGACCGCAGCATGGGAAACGGCCCAAAGTCGGCCGGAAAGGACACATCCCACTGGCCGCGATTGGCCGCGCCGCGCTGAGTCCCCTCGCGCCCGAGGGCACGTTCCACGCTCACGGAGCGTGACGCGAATTTGCCGCAGGGTGCATGCTTGGTATCTTGGGTCCAGGAGGTACCTTCGATGCACAAGCGGCAGCTGGGCAATTCGCCACTCTCGATCTTCCCATTCGTCCTCGGCGGCAACGTGTTTGGCTGGACCGTGGACGAGCGGCGTGCATTCGCCGTGCTCGACGCGTTCGTCGCCGCCGGTGGCAACATGATCGACACTGCGGACAGCTATTCGGCCTGGGTGCCGGGCAATCGCGGCGGCGAGTCGGAGACCCTCATTGGCCGCTGGCTGCATGCCAGCGGCAAGCGCGACCAGGTCCTGATCGCCACCAAGGTTGGCAAGTGGGCGCGCCAGCAGGGCTTGGCACCGTTCAACCTGAACCAGGCAGCGGAAGGTTCGCTGCGCCGGTTGCAGACCGATCGCATTGACCTGTACCAGGCCCACCAGGATGACGCCAGTGTCCTGCTGGCCGATACGTTGGGTGGCTTCGCGCGATTGATCGAGCAGGGCAAGGTGCGCGTGATCGGCGCCTCAAACTATTCCGCGCCGCGTCTCGCCGATGCGTTGACGGTCGCCAGGAAGCTGGGACTTCCGCGCTATGAAACCCTGCAGCCGGAATACAACCTGGCCAATCGCGCAGGTTACGAGCATGCGCTGGAACCATTGGCGCGGCGCGAGAACCTTGGCGTGATCTGCTATTCCGCGCTGGCCAGCGGCTTCCTGAGCGGCAAGTACCGCAGCTTGGCCGACCTGGCCCGGCATACCGCACGGAGCGCGGCCGTGAGGCGCTATCTCGACGCACGTGGCCTGCACCTGCTGGAGGCCCTGGACCGGGTGGCCGAGGCCCATCAGGCCAGCGTGGCCCAGGTGGCGCTGGCCTGGCTGATCGCGCGCCCGGGCGTGGCCGCACCCATCGTCAGCGCGACCTCGGTGGCCCAACTGGAAGAATTGCTGGGCGCGGTGGAGCTGAAACTGCAGCCGAACGAGATCGTCTACCTGACCAGCCTGGACACCGAGTTCCCGCCAGTCCGGCCGCGCGTCGAATACCACTGATACCCGTCAGTGCGGCACGGCCAGGGTGGCCAGCGCCGCGTTGAAGGTCGGGCTGGGGCGCATGGCCGCGCCGACGCGCGCCAGGTCGGGGCGGTAATAGCCGCCGATGTCCACCCGCTTGCCCTGCGCGCCGTTGAGCTCGCCGATGATCCGCGCCTCCCCGTTGACCAGGGTCTGCGCCAACGGCGCGAACACGGTTTTGAGCTGCGTATCGTCATCCTGGGCCGCCAGCGCCTGTGCCCAGTACAGCGCGAGGTAGAAATGGCTGCCGCGGTTGTCCAGCTCGCCGATCTTGCGCGCTGGCGACTTGTTGTGGTCCAGGATCTTGCCGTTGGCCTGGTCCAGCGTCTTCGCCAGCACGGCGGCGCGCTTGTTGCCGTAATGCCCGGCAAGCTGCTCGAACGAGGCGGCGAGGGCAAGGAACTCACCCAGCGAATCCCAGCGCAGGTAGTCTTCTTCCAGGAACTGCTGCACGTGCTTGGGCGCCGAGCCGCCGGCCCCGGTCTCGAACAGGCCGCCACCGGCCATCAGCGGCACGATGGAGAGCATCTTGGCGCTGGTGCCCAGCTCCATGATCGGGAACAGGTCGGTGAGATAGTCGCGCAGGACGTTGCCGGTCACCGAGATGGTGTCCTGGCCCTTGCGGATGCGTTCCAGCGAGAACTTCGTCGCCGCCACCGGATCCATGATGCGGATGTCGAGGCCGCTGGTGTCATGCTCCTTCAGGTAGCGTTCGACCAGGGCGATCAGCGTGCGGTCGTGCGCGCGGGCCGGGTCGAGCCAGAACACCGCCGGGGTGTCGGACAGGCGCGCGCGCGACACCGCCAGCTTCACCCAGTCGCGCACCGGCGCATCCTTGGTCTGGCACATGCGCCAGATGTCGCCGGCTTCCACCGCGTGCTGCAGCAGCACCTTGCCGGATTCGTCGGTCACCTTGACCGTGCCATCGGCGGCGATCTGGAAGGTCTTGTCGTGCGAGCCGTACTCCTCGGCCGCCTGCGCCATCAGGCCGACGTTGGGCACGCTGCCCATGGTGGTGGGATCGTAGGCGCCGTGTGCCTTGCAGTCCTCGATCGTCGCCTGGTAGACGCCGGCGTAGCTGCGGTCGGGGATCACCGCCTTGGTGTCCTGGCGCTCGCCCTTGGCGTTCCACATCTTGCCGGAGTCGCGGATCATCGCCGGCATCGAGGCGTCGATGATGACGTCGCTGGGCACGTGCAGGTTGGTGATGCCCTTGTCGGAATTCACCATGGCAAGCTGGGGGCGCCGGGTGTACTCGGCGGCGATGTCGGCCTCGATCGCCGTGCGAGTCTCCGCCGGCAGGCTGCCCAGCCGCGCGTACAGGTCGCCGATGCCGTTGTTCGGGTTGAAGCCGGCCTGCTGCAGCGCGTCGGCGTGTTGCGTGAGCACGTCGCGGTAGAACTCGCCCACCGCCACGCCGAACATGATCGGGTCGGACACCTTCATCATGGTGGCCTTGAGGTGCAGCGAGAACAGCACGCCCTGCTTTTGCGCGTCGGCAATCTGCGCGTCGATGAAGGCGGCCAGCGCGCGGCGCGACATCACCGCGGCGTCGATGATCTCGCCGGCCTGCAGCGCCACCTTCTCCTTCAGGACCTTGCCGGAGCCGTCCTTGCCGAACCACTCGATCTTCACCGTGGTCGGCGCGGCGACGGTGGCGGACTGCTCGCTGCCGTAGAAGTCGCCGCCGTCCATGTGCGCCACGTGGGTCTTCGAGTCGGCACTCCACGCGCCCATCTTGTGCGGGTGCTTGCGCGCATAGTTCTTCACCGAGGGCGGCGCGCGGCGGTCGGAATTGCCCTGGCGCAGCACCGGGTTGACCGCGCTGCCCTTGACCTGGTCGTAGCGCGCCTTGATGTCCTTTTGCGCCGCGTCGGCCGGGTTGTCCGGATAGTCCGGCAGCGCAAGGCCCTGGGCCTGCAATTCCTTGATTGCCGCCTTCAGCTGCGGCATCGATGCGCTGATGTTCGGCAGCTTGATGATGTTGGCGTCGGGCGTAAGGGCCAGGGCGCCGAGTGCGGCCAGCTCGTCGGGCACCTGGTGCGCGGCGTCGATCAATTCGGGGAACTTGGCGATGATGCGCCCGGCCAGGGAGATGTCGCGGGTCTCCATGGCGATGCCTGCCGTGCGTGCGAACGCGGCGACGATCGGCAGCAGGGACTGCGTGGCGAGGAACGGAGCCTCGTCGGTGAGGGTGTAGATGATCGTGGGTGTGGACGACATGGTCGCGGCTGACCTCCAGACGGATGGGGTGTCGCGGACGCACGGCAGTGGAGCCCACGGCAACGCTGGGCGTTGCGGGTTTCAGGCAGGGGCGTCTTGCGACGGGCCATTGTCGCGGTTTGCGCCGCATCGCGAAAGGGCAGGGGTGCGCCGCGCCGTGTCTTCGCTGGTGTTGCTGCAGGGGCCGGGGATTGGCTGCGGGTGCTTTTCACGCACAGAAAAACCGCCGGCGGGGCCACGCCGACGGCTTTTTTGCTGTTGCCAGCAATGGAACCTGGTTAGTGCACCGAGCTCGTGGTGGCGGGCGCGGCCGGCATCATGCTGGTGGATGCCGGGGCCATGGCTGGTGGCTCGGTCACCGGCGGCATGGCTGGTTGCGCGGACATCGCGGCTGGTGGCGCGCCAGTGTCTGCGGGCGGATTCTCATTGTTGCTGCTGCAGGCACTCAGGCCCAGCGCCGCGGCCACCAGGGTGGCCAGGATCAACTGTTGGTGCATCGTCTTCATGCGCACGTTCTCCTCGGATCGGAATACCAGTGTAGCTCGCCAAACCCAGCGCCGGTAAAGACTTGCTGTCGTGTCCAGCCCGGGCGAGCCGAGGTCGGGACGTCATGTTGGCGACACGGCAGTCAAGAATCGGTGATGAAATTCTGCCACGACCCGCGTCCGTCCCGGCATGGTTCGTGCCCCGGGGCCGCGCCCCGGTTCGTGTCCGGTCAGAATACGAAGCGGAAACCCATGTTGATGTTGTTGTATTTCTGGCTGTTGTCGCCGAAGTGGCCGCTGTAGCCGAACCAGCTGTTGATGGTGGGTGTCAGTTGCGCCGATACGCCGAGTTCAGCCGTGCCCCAGCTCTTGTCCGGGGTGAAGCCGGCCAATTCGAACGTGCCGTTCATGCTGTTGAGGCCGGCGCTGACCAGGCGTGGGTCGGCCTTGCTGTCGTGGTTCCAGGCCAGCGCCGCATAAGGCGACATCACCATGTTGCCGGTTTGCCAGTGGCCCTGCAGGTGCCAGCCCAGGGTCGTCACCAGTGCGTCGCGCTGCTGGCGGCCGAACCACATGGCCGTGCTGTCGTTGCCGTTTTCGCGGTAGCCGCCGACCTTGACCGTGTTCCATTCGGCCGTGACGAACGGCCCGGTGCTCAGTGCACCGAAATTGAACCACCAGCCGCCGGTGAGGCCACCGCCGAGATGCGAGCCGTCCGCCTTGCCAGACTCGGTGCGTCGTGCCGTACCGATGTCGAAGCTGCGCTGGATGTCCTTGAAGTTCGATTGCCCGAAGTTCGCGTAGCCGCCGACGTAGCCGCCGCCCTGGTGCCAGGTCAGGTAGCCAAGTCCGCTGATGTCCTGCATCTTGTAGCGGCCACCGGCGCCGGAGATGTCGGCGGTGTTCTGTCCGACGCCGAGCGCGATGCCCGCGGAAAGGTGGTCGGTGGCGCGCACGTCCGCGCCCAGCGTGAAGTTGACGTTGTTGCTGGTGGCCCGTGGGGAGGAATCGCCACCCTTGAAGCGTTGGCGGGCGCCGTCGATGTTGAAGAACATCCGGGTTTCGCCGGTCTGGCTGTCGAGCAGCATCTGCTTGCGCAAGGCCCGGGTTTGGGCCGCGATGGCGGCGAGCGGCGCCTCGGCCATCAGGGACATTTGCCCCGGCGCCCGCAGCTCCGTCGTCAGGTATTGGCCGAGCAGGGCGTGGGTGGCGGTGGTCGGGTGCACGCCGTCGGCAAACAGGTAGCTCTGCTCGGTGCCGGGCGCATAGGTGTATGGCAGCCCCGAGCCCTGCGGGCCACAGGCGACCGAGCTGGAACCGACCCCGCAGGCCGGCGTGGTGACGTTGCTCAAGCCGTAGGCCTGGGGGTTGGCGATGAGTTCGGCAAACAGGCCCTGGATGTTGACCGGGATGATGCCGGTGTGCATCTGCCCGAGTCCGGCATTGAGCTGGCTGTTGAAGATCTGGCTCAGGCCGCTCAAGGCGGCGGCCCCGGCCGGTCCCTGGGCCAGTGCCGACGGCGTCGAGCCGATGTCGGGCAGGTTGAAGACCAGGACGTTCTTCGCGCCTGCGGCCTGCAGCTGGCCGATCAGCCGCACCTCCTGCTGGGCCGCGCCGGCAATGGCGGCCTGTGCCTGCTCGCTGCTTTCCAGGGCGCCGACCCCTGCCCCGGCGGCGACCGCGGCATTGACCTGGGCCGTGACGGCCGGGGTGATCTGCGCGGTGAACGCCGCAACCAGTTCCGGGGGCACGTGGTTGGCGGCGATCTGCGCGGCAATGGTCTGCGCGATCAGCTGTTGCGCGGTGGCGCCTGCGCCGGCGGCGGTGGCGTGATAGAAGATGTCGTTGGCACCGCCCCAGACCGAATACAAGGCCTTGCCGTCCACCGCACCACCGGCGAGATAGCCCGCGATCTGGCTGCTGATGGTGGGCACGGCGGCCGGCGTGCCGGGCGAGTTGGTGAGCACGCCAGCGCCGCCCCAGGCGTAGTCGGAGCCACCGGTCAGCGACGGGGTGAGCGTGAAGCCGAGGTTGCTGGCCAGGTGCTCGATGCCAAGCGTGCCAGGATTGGTGGTGAAGCGCAGCGGCGGCTGCACCGCGGGGTTGCTGGCCAGGGAGATGTTGCCGTTGTCGCTCAGGCTGTCGCCGAAGACGACCACCTGGCTGAACTGGCTGGCCGCGGTCGTGGCGCTGTAGAGCAGGGTGGCGGCAACGGCAGTGGCAAGGTAACGGGTGCGTGGCATGGGGAACTCCTGACAGGTCTGGTCGTGTCGATGGCGTGCGTGGCGTTGCGTGCGATATGCAAGGGCAACGTCCCTGGCGTCAGGTTGGCGCTGGGTCCTGGGCGCCGGCAATGCTCTGGCGGGTGCACTCGCCCGCAGCCGTCTCGGCTGCGCAGGCGGCACGGCCATGGTATCCCATCGGCCGTCGCCACCGCGGGCGCCGATCAGGCACTGAGCGAACCGCGCGGGGGATCGCGCGGGTCGCCCGGCGGCGGGATGGCATTGGCTGCGCCGGCGCGGCCATTCAGCACCAGGGTGCCGGCCATGAGGTCATGCAGGCCCTGCTTGCGTGGCATCCAGGCCACCATCAGCACACCGATGAAGACGATCATGAAGCTGATGATCTTGGCGCCATAACGCCCCACGGCGCGGGGGAAGCTGATGCGCCGCCCGTGCAGGTCGGTGACGTGGATGCCGAGTGCCAGCTTGCCCAGCGTCGCCTGCCAGGGCGAGCTTTCGCAGGCGGCGAAGTACAGCCAGGCCAGCAGCGCGCCGAGCAGCATGCCTGGCCACATCAAGGCGTAGTAGTGCTGGTAGGCCGCGAGCATCTGCGGCAGGTCGCCGACCGCGTTGCCGAGTGTCTGTTCCAGCGCGGCCTGCGCCCTCGCGCCGCCCACCGCGCGGTCGATGAGCACGTTCGGTATGTACAGGACGATGGCATCGATCAGGTAGGCAAGCACCCGCTTCCAGAACCCGGCATAGCTGGGTGCCTGGGTGATTGCCGGTGGCGGTGGCGGGACGGCAGCCGTGGCCGTGTCTGTAGCGGTCGGCATGGCGTCGGGCATCAACACCGACAGCGGTTGCCAATCGGCGAGACCCTCGCGCCAGCCGAGGTCGGCGCCGCTCATCTTGCCTTCGCGCAACCATTGCCGCACGTCGGCTTCCGGGTATGGCCCAAGGCGTTCGCCGTCGCGCCCAATCCAGATTTCCATGGCCTGCTTCCTCTTCTCGGTGCCACGCGCTTGCCCGTTCGCATGATGCCACGCCGGGGCGCAAAGGCCGTGCGCCAGGCATGCCGTGCCGATGCGGCTCAGGCGGCGCGACGCTGCAGGTGCACCAGCAGCAGCGAGATGGCCGCCGGTGTCACGCCGCTGATGCGTGCGGCCTGGCCCAGCGTCACTGGCAGCGAACGCTTGAGCTTGAGCGCCACCTCGGCCGACAGGCCGCGCACCTGGTCGTAGTCGAAATCGGCCGGGATGCGGGTTTGCTCGTGGCGGCGCTGGCGCTCGATTTCCTCGCGTTGGCGGTCCAGGTAGCCGGCGTATTTCACCTGTACCTCGACCTGCGCGGCGACGTCCGCGGCAGGGACCGGCGGCCCGAATCCGGACGTGGCGGTGAGCGCGGCGTAGCCCAGTTCCGGGCGCCGCAGCAGGTCGGCCGCGCTGGCATCGTGGCTGATGGGCATGCCGTGCGTGGCCTGCAGCGCCATGCCCAGCGCATTGCGCGGGGTGATCCACAGCGCCTGCAGACGCGCCAGCTCGCGTTCGACGGCGTCGCGCTTGCGGCGCATGGCGTCATAGCGCGGCTGCGGCACCAGGCCCAGGCGGTGGCCGGTCTCGCTCAGGCGCAGGTCGGCATTGTCCTCGCGCAGGTGCAGGCGGTACTCGGCGCGCGAGGTGAACATGCGGTACGGCTCCTGCGTGCCGTTGGCGGTGAGGTCGTCGATGAGCACGCCGGTATAGGCTTCGTCGCGGCGCGGATACCACGGTTCGCGACCCTGCACCGCGAGTGCGGCGTTGAGCCCGGCGACCAGGCCCTGGGCGGCGGCTTCCTCGTAGCCGGTGGTGCCGTTGATCTGGCCGGCGAAGTACAGGCCGCCCACGGCCTTGGTTTCCAGCCACGGGTTCAGGCCGCGCGGGTCGAAATAGTCATATTCGATGGCGTAACCCGGCCGGGTGATGTGGGCGTTGGCAAAGCCCTTGATCGAGTGCACCAGGGCAAGCTGCAGGTCGAACGGCAGCGAGGTGGAGATGCCGTTGGGGTAGATCTCGAAGGTATCCAGGCCTTCGGGCTCGATGAAGATCTGGTGGCTGGACTTGTCGGCGAAGCGCACCACCTTGTCCTCGATGGACGGGCAGTAGCGCGGGCCGGTGCCTTCGATCTGCCCGGTGTACAGCGGCGAGCGGTCCAGGCCCTGGCGGATGAGGGCGTGGGTCTGCTCGTTGGTGTGGGTGATCCAGCAGCTCACCTGGCGTGGGTGCTCGTCGGCGCCGCCGAGATAGGAAAACACCGGTGGCGGGGTGTCGCCAAGCTGCTCTTCCAAGCCGTTGAAGTCGATGCTGCGCCGGTCGATGCGCGGCGGGGTGCCGGTCTTCAGGCGGCCGGTGGCAAACGGCAGTTCGCGCAGTTTCGCCGCCAGCGTGGTGGCCGGGGGGTCGCCGGCCCGGCCGCCGGCGTACTGCGCCTGGCCGACGTGGATCTTGCCGGCCAGGAAGGTGCCGGCGGTCAGCACCGCGCTGCGCGTGCGGAAGGTCAGGCCCATCTGCGTGGCCACGCCGGTAACCCGACCGCCTTCCAGCAGCAGGTCGGTGACGGGTTGCTGGAACAGCTGCAGGTTGGGCTGGGTTTCGACGGCGTGGCGGACGGCGGCCTTGTACAGGCCGCGGTCGGCCTGGCAGCGCGTGGCGCGCACGGCCGGGCCCTTGGCGGCGTTCAGCGTGCGCCACTGGATGCCGGCCAGGTCGGCCGCGTGCGCCATGATGCCGCCCAGCGCATCGATCTCCTTGACCAGGTGGCCCTTGCCGATGCCGCCGATCGCCGGGTTGCAGCTCATCGCCCCGACGGTTTCCACATTGTGCGTGAGCAGCAGCGTGCGTGCGCCGCAACGTGCGGCGGCCAGCGCCGCCTCGGTGCCGGCGTGGCCGCCGCCGATCACGATGACGTCGTAGGAGCAGGGATGCAGCATGGCAGGTGGCGGATGCGGGGCACTGGCGCGGGGGTGTGTATGGTAACGCGGCCAAAAGTCGGGATCAGAGTGCACTTTCGGCGGAGGTTGCATGTGTGTTCCCAGTAGCGGTGCCGAAGGTGCACCCTGACCCCGGTTTCCGACTGGTCTGAGGGGCGGGCGTCCTGCTGGCACGGGGCGTGCATTCACGGACTTGCACTTTCCCGGGCAGGTGCAGCTCGTCTGCACCCAGATCAAACACAGGGGTTTGATTGCGTACCGGGAGAGGAAGCACGGCGGCACCTTCGGGTGCCGTCTTTTTTTCTGTGGCGCGAAAAAAAAGCCCCGCGCTTGGCTGCGCGAGGCTTTCCACGTGAAAACTGGCGTTCGACGGCCTCTTAGAACAGGGGGAATCCAGGATGACCGTATAACCGAACGCCAGAAAACGGTAACGGTAAATCCCACCAGGATGCGGTTTGCCGTGATCCCGGCGGAAGTTGGTTGATCGGCGGGCAAAGCGTGACAGAACTCGTGGCCGCTGTCGATAGTGGGCACGAGTTGACCCATAGCGTCATCCCGCATGGCGCCGTCACATACCGCCTGTGACCACCATCACAGGCGTTGCCGGCCGGTTTCGTGGTGCAAAGCGTGACACCGGTCACGATTGGCACGCCGGTTGCACTCCCTTCCGTACCAACAAGAAGACCAACGGGGGGCGAGATGAACCTGGATCTGGAAGGTCAATACGAACACCACGACCTCATTATCGAAGTGGGCAAGGTGGAGATGGCCATGGAGCGTCTGGAGGAAACCGCCTCCGGCGACCGCGGTACCTTGCGGCCCATCCTGGAGTCGCGGCTGACGCGCCTGCGCCAGCAGCTCGGCCACCTGCACGCCTGAGGGGGTGGGCCCGGTCCGTGCCTGGACCGGGCCTGGGAGCGTGCCATACCAGCAGCCCGACCGGGCTGCATCAATGCCGCAGCATGCGCTGCAACAGGTCGGTCAGATTGGGTGACAGTTGCCCGCCTGCGGCGAGCTTCCCGATTGCCGCCCGCGCCGCCTCGCGGCGTACCGGCTCCAGGCCCTGCCAGTCGTTGAAGGCGGTGGCCAGGCGTGCCGCGATCTGGGGATTGGCCCGATCCAGCATGGCCAGTCGTGCGGTGAGCAGGCGGTAGCCCGCGCCATCGGCCCGGTGGAATCCGCTGGGATTGCTGCGCGCAAACGCACCAAACAGGGCGTTGATCCGGTTTGGGTTGTGCCAGGTGAAATCCGGGTCGTGCTCGAGCGCCGCCACGCGCTCCAATGCGCTCGGCCCGGGTACCTGCGCCTGCACGGTGAACCATTTGTCCAGCGCCAGCGGATCGTGCGCATGCCGCGCGCGAAACTGCGCGAGCATCGGAGCGGCCGCCTCGATGTCACTGTGCGCCAGCACACTCAGCGCGGCCAGGCGATCGGTCATGCCGGCAGCGCCGGCAAATTGCGCGGCTGCCAGCGGCCACGCACGATCCCGGTCATACAAGGCGAGCAGGCCCAGCAGCCGGTGCTTCAGCCGCCGCTGGCCCTGGCTCGCCGCATCCAGCGCGCTGCCCGATCCTGCGTGCAGTGCCTGGTAGCGTTGCTCGAGCACCGTCGCGCCCAGGCGGGCAGCCAATTGCCGGCGCAGTTCCTGGCGCAGCTGGTGGATCTGCCCGGGGTCCACCGGGGTTTCGTGTGCCGCCAGCTCGGTTTCGCCAGGTGGGCTCAACAGCTCGGCCAGCAGGGCGTCATCCACCATGGTGGCGTCGAACAGACGGGCGAGCGCATCGGACCATGCGTCCAATGCCTGCGTGGGCCCGCCGTCGCGCAGGTTGCGGTACGCGTGCACGGCGAGCTGCTGGCTGGCGTTCCAGCGGTTGAAGCCGTCGCGGTCATGCTCCAGCAGCACCGCAAGCTCCGCTGGGGTGGCCGTGTATTCCAGGATCACCGGGGCGGAGAAGCCGCGCAGCAGGGACGGAATGGGTGCGCCGTCCAGGTTTTCGAAGACGAAGGTCTGCTGCGCCGAGTCGAGCAGCAGCACTTCTTCGTCGAGGCCGGCGGCGGCTTGTCCCTGCCGGTGCAGCGGGAGCATGTCGCCGGCAGCCGAGAACAAGGCCAGTTTCACCGGGATCGGCAGATTCACCTGCGGTTGGTCGGCGCGGACCGTGGGCGCGTGCTGGCTGAGCGTCAAGGCGTAGCGGCGAGTGGTTGCGTCGTAGTCCCCTTGCGCGCGTAGCCGGGGCGTGCCGGCATGGTCGTACCACGCCAGGCTGGGACCGAGGTCGATGCCGTTGGCCTCGCCCAGGGCGGCCAGGAAGTCCTCCAGCGTGGCGGCGCTGCCGTCGTTGCGCTCGAAGTACAGGTCCATGCCGCGGCGAAAGGCTGCGGGCCCCAGGCGCCCGGCCAGCATGCGCACCAGCTCGGCGCCTTTCTCATAGATGGTGGCAGTGTAGAAGTTGTTGATTTCGCTGTACTGCGCCGGGCGCACTGGATGGGCGAGTGGACCTGCGTCCTCGGGGAACTGGGCGCGGCGCAGCAAGGAGATGTCCTCGATGCGCTTGAGCGGGGCCGAGTTCATGTCGGCGGCGAAACTCTGCTCGCGGAACACCGTGAGGCCTTCCTTGAGCGAGAGCTGGAACCAGTCGCGGCAAGTCACGCGGTTGCCGCTCCAGTTGTGGAAATACTCGTGGGCGATGACCGACTCGACCCGCCGGTATTCGTCGTCCGTGGTGCTTTCGAAATCCGCCAGCAGGCACTTGGAATTGAAGATGTTGAGGCCCTTGTTCTCCATCGCGCCCATGTTGAAGTCATGGGTGGCGACCACGTGGAACACGTCCAGATCGTAGTTGCGGCCATAGGTCTGCTCGTCCCAGCGCATGGCGCGCTCGAGCGCATCCAGCGCGTAGTGGCAGCGGTCGATGGCATCGGCCTGCGCCCACATGCGGATCTGCACCTGCCGCCCCTCGGCCGTGACGTAGGCGCGGTCGAGATGCTCCAGCTGCCCCGCGACCAGTGCGAAGAGATAGCTCGACTTGCGGTGCGGGTCGACGAAGCGTGCCCAGTGGCGGCCATCGGGCAGCTCGCCGGCGCCATCGGGGTTGCCGCCGGCCAGCAGCACGGGGAAGCGTTCGCGATTGGCGCGCAGTGTCACGGTGTAGCGCGACTGCACGTCGGGGCGGTCGGGAAAGTAGGTGATGTGGCGGAACCCCTGGGGCTCGCACTGGGTCAGCAGGAAGCCGGTCTCACGGCTGCCCGAAAGGTACAAACCCTCCAGCGCGGTGTTTGCGGCCGGGCGTATGCGCACACGGGTTTCCAGCACGCTGCCGTTGCGCACGCCGTGGATCGTGAGTCGCCGCGCATCGACCTGATAGGCGTCGGAGCTGAGCGCTTGCCCGTCCAGGGTGACGGCCAAAAGCTCCAGGTCCTCACCGTCGAGCTCGAGTGGCTGCGTGGGGTCGGTGCCATGCAGGAGCAGGCGCGCGGCGACTTCGCTGTGCTCGAAGTCCAGGTCGAACTCCAGCGCCACCTCGTCCACGCTCCAGGCCGGGGCCCGATAGTCCGCCAGGCGTGTCGGTGGGACGGGATCGCGGGTTGCTGTGTTCATGGGCCTTGCTTCGCATTTCGCCGGACAAAGAGGGCACAGGCTAACATGGGGTGTTCGGCCTTAGGAGCGTGGGCGGTAGAAGCCGTCCGGGCTGCAAAGCCCTCTGCGCGGTCCCGTTTTCCGCCGCTGCTTGACCCATAGAACCACTATGGGCCGGCGCAGCGTCGAAAAACGGTCCACGCGCATAGGTCTTTTCGCCTCGAACGTTTCTACCGCCCACACTCCTAACCGCAATGGAGAGGCTGCATGTCGCGATACGGCGCCACCCACGGACACATCGGCGCGCAACCGGTGGTGGTTCTGCAAGATGCGCAGGCGGGGCGCGAAATCCGCATCGCGCGCCGTGGCGCGGCCCTGCTGAACTACCGGGTGCGCGGCGCCGGCGGTGTGTGGCGCGACATTGCAGCCGGCTTCCGCGACGAGGGCGAGATCGCCAGCCACCCCGGTTCGCGGTTTGCGGTCATGGCGCCGTTTGCCGGCCGCATCGATGATGCGCGCTACCGCTTTGCCGGCCGCGAGGAGGATCTCCAGCCTGGCGTGACCGGCGCCAGCCGCGGTATCCGCCACGGTTTCGTGCGCGATGCGCTGTTCGATGTCCTTGCGCTGGATGCGGATGAGCATCGCGCCCAGGTCGTGCTGGGCACCTCGGCCATCCGGCCGCGGCCCGGCTATCCACATGCGATCGACCTGCGTGTGGCGTTCACCCTGGATGCGGGCGGACTCACCCTGGAGGCGTGCATGCGCAACGTCGGCGCCGGGGCTGCGCCGTGCTTTTTCGGCTGGCATCCGTATTTCGCCATCGGCGACGGGCCGGTCGACGACTGGGAGCTGCAGATTCCGGCGCAATCGCTGATCCGCACCGGCCCGGACCTGATCGCACTGGCCGGAGCGCAGGCGTATGTGGCATTGGACGATGCGCCGGCGCTGGATTTTCGCGAGCCGCGCCGCATCGGCCCGAGCATCATCGACCAGGGCTACACCGACGTGGAAGCCGATGCCGATGGCCGTATCCACACCCGCCTGCGTGATCCGGCGAGTGGCTGGGCACTGGCCCTGTGGCAGGAGCGCGGTGTGGTGCACGCGTTCACCGCCGACACCGTGGCGCGCGGCCAGCGCCGCGCGCTGGCCATCGAGCCGATGGAATGCATGGCCGATGCCTTCAACCGGCCCGAATGCGCGGACGCGATCCGCCTGGAGCCTGGCATGGAACGCGAATTCCGTTGTGGGGTGGAGGTGCTGCCGGCATGAACACGACAAACGACGCGTTGCCCGATTTCGCGCAGATCCAGGCGGCGGCGGCGCGCATCGCCCCGCACGCCGTGGTGACTCCCGTGTTGCGTAACGACGCCCTCGATGCGCTGTGCGGGGCACGGCTGGAGTTCAAGTGCGAGAACCTGCAGCGCGGCGGCGCGTTCAAGTTTCGCGGTGCCTGCAACGCAGTGTGGGCGCTGGATGACGAGCAGGCTGCCCGCGGCGTGGTCACGCATTCCTCAGGCAACCACGGCAACGCGCTGGCGCTGGCCGCCGCCACCCGCGGCATCACCGCACACATCGTGGTGCCCGAAGGCGCGGTGCAGGCGAAAGTGCGCGCGATCCAGCGTGCTGGTGCCGTGTTGCATCGCTGCGCGCCGACCCAGGCCGCACGCGAGGCGCTGTGCATCCAGCTGCAGCGCGAGACCGGGGCGGTGCTGGTGCATCCGTATGCCGACACCCGGGTCATGGCCGGCCAGGGCACGGTGGCACTGGAACTGCTCGGGCAGGTGCCCGGGCTGGACACGCTGATCACGCCGGTCGGCGGCGGCGGCCTGGCCAGTGGCGTCGCCATCGCCACCCATGCGCTGGAGCCGTCCATACGGCTGTTCGCGGCCGAGCCCGCGGGGGCGGCGGATACGGCGGCCTCGCTGGCCGGTGGCGCACGCGTCGCCGGGATGGTGCCGGATACCGTGTGCGACGGCTTGCGCACCCTGGTCGGCGAGCGCAACCTCGACGCTCTGCGCGAGCACCACGTCACCGTCATTACCGTCAGCGACGCCGAGACAGTGGCCGCCATGCGCCTGCTCTGGGAGGAACTGAAACTGGTGGTGGAGGTGTCCAGCGCGACCGTGCTGGCAGCCATACGCAAGTCCCCGGAGCTGTTTGCCGGCCACCACGTCGGCGTGGTGCTCAGCGGCGGCAACGTCGACCTGGATGCGCTGCCCTGGTAGGACCTCAGCCCGCCGTCGTTTCGGCCGCGGGGGCGCCCAGCGGGGCTGAGTGGGCAGCCGTGGTGGTGCCGGGCGCATGCCCGGACTCGTGTTCTGCCACATGGTCGACGTGGAACGGGTGGTAGTGCGCGTCAAACGACACCTCGCCCAGCTTCCAGCCGTCGAGCCGCCACACGGTGCCCCAGAAGCGGCGCAGCGCCACCCAGTGCAGGCCGATCAGGCCGTAATTGTTGTCGGCATCGACCATGGGATCGGAGACGCCGGTCGGGCGCGCCGGTTCGCCGTACAGCGCGGTGCCGAACAGCACGTCCCAGATCGAGAACACCTGGCCGAAGTTGCAGTTGTGCAGGGTCGGCCGCGCCGGATCGAGCAGCATGTGGTGCAGGCGGTGGAATTTCGGCGCGACCAGGACCCGGTCGAGGACCCGGCCAAAGCCGAGGCGCACGTTGGTGTGCGAAAAATTCTGCACCAGCTCGCCGAGCAGCATCAGCCAGGCGAACTCGTCCGGGTCCACGCCGATCACCAGGCCGACCGTGGCCAGGATCATCGACTGGATGAAGCCGTCGACCAGGCTGCCGCGGTCGTTGGTCCAGCAGCTCATCTGGCGCTGGCTGTGGTGCATGCTGTGCAGCGCCCACCACCACGGCAGCGCGTGCTGGGTGCGGTGCATCCAGTAGTACACGAAGTCGTAGATCACGTAATAGGCGGCGAACAGTGCGTATGGGTGGTC